>Ga0180222_1000023_pt1 | contig 347352 bp, 328 predicted proteins | sample eDN5th37CKraftOP_FD_151336 | JGI IMG/M metagenome (GOLD analysis project Ga0180222, IMG submission 151336) | Enriched Organic Plus compost microbial communities from Emeryville, California, USA - eDNA 5th pass 37_C Kraft OP (version 2) (version 2) ... | reverse complement strand
GGCTCGATCCGCGCCCACTGCTCATCCGAAAACCAGAAGAAATCCGCCATCGCCATCCCTCCTCGACGGAGGCAGGTGAATCACATCTCGCTGGCGCTGGGAATCCCGTTTATGGGTCCGGACCCTAATTGCCGTTCTCTCGGCTGCCTTTGCCGTCTCTCGGATGTGTTGCGTCATGTGCTGAAAGTCCCGCATCAGAAAAATGGGTACGGTTAGCGCTTGTTGCGGCAAGCGCCCTGACATGAATCTGCTTGGGCGTTTTGATGCTCATCCGAATGAGGTGGCCGGCTTCAATCAAGCGTCTCAATCGCCCTCGAGGTGCTGAGAACAGCATTTCCATAGGCGGGGTTTCGTCTGCCGAGTTCGGACTCGCAAGCTGACCTCAGAAGAAGGCGAGTTCTGCGCCACACAAAGGGGAGCGCCCATGCTTCAACGCATCTTCTCGGGCGCTCGCGCGGCAGTCATGCCCGTCGCGCTAGCGCTCCTGGTGCCGGCCTGCGCCACGCCGACGCCATATCACCCCCTCGACCGCCGCGGCAGCCCGACCGGCGGATACTCGGAGCAACAGATCGAGGGTAACCGGTACCGCGTCACGTTCGTGGGCAACCAGTTCACCTCGCGTGAACGGGTCGAGAATTACCTTCTTTACCGCGCGGCCGAGCTGACCCTCCAGAAGGGCTATGACGGCTTCACAATCGTACAGCGTGACACCGAGTGCGACGTCGATACGCGCGTATCCCGCGCGTTCGGCCCGGGGCCCTATGCCTACTGGCGTCCGTATTGGCGGTATTATGGTCCGTTTGGATGGCGATACTCGGATCCCTGGTTCGGCGATCCGTTCTGGGCCGATTCGATCGATGTCCGCACCGTGGAGCGTTATGAGGCTTCGGCCGAGATCGTCATGTTCCGCGGCCAGCGACCGAACGATCCGCACAGCTTCGACGCACGCCAGGTGACGGCGAACCTCAGGCCGACGATCGAACTGCCGCGCTAGGGAGCTGGTTCAAGGGTCAACTATCGCCAGCGATGCCGGTTGACGATCGATGGTTCAAACCTAACTCAAACGAGAGCAAGGCGGCCCTGTCGTCTTTCTTCAGGCACGGTCCGCCGATCGGAACACCTGGGATGAGACGACGAAGATGAGAAGCAAAACGCTGCTGATCACGGCGGCTGCGGTCGCGATGGCTGTTCCGTCATCCGATCTCCACGCCCTCCAAGCTCCCGTCAATCCGGCGCCGGTTGTCCAGCTCCCCGGATCCTTTGCCGACATCGTCGAGCGCGTTTCGCCGGCAGTGGTCTCGATCGACACGCGACGCCGCGTACCCATACGCTTGCCCACGATACCGGGCTTCCCGTTCGACCTGTTCCCGGGCTTGGAGGGGTCCCCACCGGTGGCGGAAGGCCGGGCGGAAGGATCCGGCTTCTTCATTTCGCCGGACGGCTACATCGTCACCAACAATCACGTGATCGAAAGCGCGACCGAGATCACCGTCAGGCTCAAGGACCAGCGTGAACTGAAAGCGCGAGTGGTTGGACGCGACGAGGCCACCGACCTCGCCGTCCTCAAAGTGGAGGGTCGCAGCTTTCCCTATGTGAGCTTCGCCGAGACCGCGATGCCCCGCGTCGGGGACTGGATAATCGCCGTTGGCAACCCCTTCGGCCTTGGCGGCACCGCCACAGCAGGCATCGTGTCGGCCTACGGACGCGATATCGGCTCCACCTTTGTCGACTACATCCAGATCGACGCGCCGATAAACCGCGGCAATTCGGGCGGGCCCGCATTCGATGCCCGGGGGCGGGTGATTGGCGTCAACACCGCTATCTTCTCGCCATCGGGCGGCAACGTCGGCATCGGCTTTGCCGTGCCTGCGGATGTTGCGGCTCAGGTGACGCGGGAGCTCATCGCCCGCGGACGGATCGACCGCGGTTATATCGGCGCCAGCGTTCAGACGCTGACGTCTGAAATCGCGGAGAGCCTGGGCCTGGGCGAACGCAAGGGCGTGCTCGTGGCGGAGGTGACGCCCGGCGGACCTGCCGACCGGGCCGGCCTGCGCACCGGTGACGTCGTGCTGCGCCTCAACGGCCAAGTGACCGAGAACGCTTCGCGCCTTACCCGCATGGTTGCCGCCGCGCGGCCCGGCGAGCGGCTGCGCCTCGAGGTGCTGCGGAACGGCGCTGTCCGGACGATCGAAGCCCGGACTGAGCTGCGTCCCTCCGAGCGCGAACTCGCCGGTCTGCCGCCGCAGCCTTTCCTCGACGAGGATCGGGGCGGACCTGGCGCCCGGCTTGGAGTCGTCGTCAGCCCACTCGATGATGCGGCGCGCCGGCGCAACCAGATTCCGCCAGGTGGCGGCGGGGCGGTCGTCCGCAGCGTCGACCCGGCCTCGGATGCCGCGCGCAAGGGGCTTCGGGCGGGCGACGTCATCGTCCGGGTGAACGAGCGACCGATCGCCGATCCCGCGGAGCTGGCGGATGCTATCGCCGCGGCGCGAAGCGCCGGCCGTGAAAGCGTCCTCGTCTACATCCGGCGTGACGGGCGTCAGCTGGCGATTCCAGTACGGCTGATGATCCAGGAGGACCGCCGATAGCGAGTTTGCATGCCTTACCTGCAATTCACCCGTCTGGCCGCGAATGGCCGCGGCCGCTGAGCAAGGAAGGAGAAAGATCGTGAAGCTGTACTACACCCCCGGAGCCTGCTCTCTCTCCCCGCATATCGTGTTGCGAGAGGCCGGGTTCGACTTCGAGTTGGAGAAGGTGGATCTGTCCACCCATAAGACCGAGAGTGGCGCCGACTTCTATACGATCAACCCGAAGGGCTATGTCCCGGCACTGGTGCTGGATGACGGTCAGGTCCTCACCGAAGGCGCAGCGATCATCCAATACGTGGCGGACCTCAGGCGGGAAGCGCACTTGGCACCGCCTCCGGGAACGCTCGAGCGTGCGCGCCTGCAGGAGCAGTTGATCTTCATCGCGGCAGAGCTGCACAAGGCTTATGCTCCGTTGTTCTCGCCCGCCGCTTCGGAGGAGGCAAAAGCTGCGGCGCGGGACAATGTCGCACGACGGCTGGACCTTGTAGAGCGGCAGTTCTCGGACGGACGCCCTTATCTGCTTGGCCAGCAGCTCAGCGTGGCCGACATCTATCTCTTCGTCGTCGCCGGCTGGGCGGAGAAGATGGGAGTGGGCCTCGAACGGCGGCCGAAGCTTGCCGATTTCCTGAACCGGGTTCGGTCGCGCGAGGCGGTTCAAGCGGCCCTGCGGGCTGAGGGTCTCCTCGAGGCGGCACAGCAAGCGGCCTGACCGCTCGCGAATCGGAGTCGCCAAAGCCTCGAGCAGCGCCGCGCCCGTGCCGAGCGCAAGGAGCGTGGCGGTCGGGCGCTTGCGGCGGCGAATAGCTAGTGGCGGCTGGCCTGGGTGAACCGGGAAGCATGCGAGAAAGAGCCTGACCTGGCTTTTTCGCCGCCGATTCAGCACCTCCGGCTCCATGTGCTCGCGCGTCATGGTTCGATAGGACAGACGGCTCGCGCGCGCGGCCATCCGCGCGCAGAATGTTAGGCCCGTCTAGACCCGAGATTGCGGCAAAGTCGGGAGGTCCAGTTGCCGCTGTCAAGGTCTTCCACAGAGGCGGCCAATTTGATCAGGGGAACCTTTTCAAGCCGCGAGCCGCGGACGCAGTACCTCATAGGTATGGCGGCCTATCATCCGTTGCTCGTCCGTTGGAATGATCTCGACGCGAACCGTGCTCTCTGGGCAAGACACGACAGCCCCGCCAGCGCGGTTAGCCTGCTCGTCCAGTGAGATCCCCAGCCAAGCCAACCGCGCACAAATTCTATCGCGGACCCAGGGGACATTTTCCCCGACGCCTCCGGTGAAAACGAGCCGGTCCAGTCCGCCAAGCGTCGCCGTCAGGGCGGCGACATGACGCGTCACCTGAAAGACGAACAGGTCGAGCGCTTCTCCAGCCTCGGGAACCTCCGAGGCAAGCAAAGTACGTATGTCTGCCGCAATCCCAGAGACGCCGAGCATCCCGCACTGGTAATAGAGGAAGTGCTCCAGTTGATCGATCGAGTAGCGCTTCTTGCGAAGCAGCCAAAGAAGAATTCCGGGGTCGATCGCACTGGGTCGGGTTCCCATGAGCCCTTCCAACGTGGAGAAGCCCATCGTCGTGTCGACGCTTTTCAGCCCGCGCATCGCGCACAAACTTGCTCCACGCCCTAGATGAGCCACGATTATTCGATCGCTTTCGGCGCCATCGCCCCTGCTTGCCAGGGCCGCGGCGATAGCCTCGAAGGAAAGGCCGTGAGATCCGAAGCATCGCACTCCCTCCCCTTCCAGAGCCGGCGGTATAGCGTAGCGGAGCGCGGGTCCGGCTATCGTGCTATGAAAAGCGGTGTCGAAGCATGCGACCTGGGGCATCTTTGGAAAACGGTCGCGGAAGATCCTGATCGGCAGCAGACAGGCCAGCTGCACAGGGGCGAGAATCGCAAGCTCACCCAACGCCTCCAGCACGGCCTCATCGACAATCACCGGCTTGACGAACCTGGAACCGCCGTGAGGGACCAGATGCCCCACGGCCCTCAGCGGCCCCACCAGATGGTGTTGTATCCAATCCAAGAGCCGATTTACGAGGGTTTCGCGAGCTGCGGGCTGCCATTGATCTCGCGCCACCCGTGTGCCGAGAGGTCCGTTCACCTTAAGTTGCGGAAATCCTTCGAGCTCGTCGAGCTCCCCGCCGAGCAACTCTCGCCATTCGGGGCTTGTTTGGAAGAGCCCGAATTTGATGGTCGAGGAGCCGGTATTAAGCGCCAGGATCATCGCAACGATATATCCCTGCGACGTTTGCCATCCCTTAACGTCAGCCGCGCGCGGACCAGCTCGTGCAACGCGCTCCCACGGATGCCCGACGGCGGTCCGCCTCGCCGGGGTCATCTTAGCAGCTCGAAGGCCCCGCAAGCTGACGAAGATCAGTGACAGGCACGATGCCCCCTAACTTGGGCGGAGGCGTGTCCTCAACATGCTCCGCTATCTTCGGCCCGACGGTCATGGCTCCGACGCTGCGAAGCCGTGCGCCAGCGCCTTTCCCCGGCTTTTCCGATCCGTGTGGCCTTCCTCGCTGTTGGCAAGAATTAAGGCCGAGACGAGAGAACGGGTGGCTCCCAAAACCCGCGGCGCAGGACCTTCCCGTCCCGCTCGCATGCCAAGCGCGGGTGGCGTTTTCCACGCTCGGGCGGGGGGCCGGCCTTGGCACGACGGGTGCGAGTGACGGCTCGCCCGTTTGATCGGCTTGGCCGCAAGAGGGCGACGCCATCATGATTGCACAATCCGGGTGACGGGCGCGGCCGGCGGGGATACACTGACGGACCGCGACGTTGCAGGACGTTATCGACCTCAGAAGGGCATCCTCCCTCACCTGGCGCCGGCAGAGAACAGGAGAGAAGATGATTGGAACGGCCCTTCTCAAGCATCTTTCGTGCGTTGGCGAATTGTCGGATGAAGATGCTGCAGCAGTCGAATCCGTAAAGGGCGAGGTTCGAGCGGTCGATCGGCACCGGGACGTCCTGAAGGCCGGGCAACGGCCCCGCCATTCGGTGGTGGTCCTGGCGGGCTTTGTTGCGCGATATTCAATAGGGACCGAAGGGAAGCGGCAGTTCCATTCGTTCTACATGCCGACAGACGCGCCTTGCCTGGAGGCGCTGCACATCGACTACATGGATAACAATCTTGGCGCGCTGGTGGACAGCCAAGTGGGATTGATCCAGCTCGAGGCGCTGTACGACCTGATGTCGGAACGCCCCAAGGTCTTGAGCCTGATCTGGCGCGCGACGCTCATTCAGGCGGCGATCTTCCGCGAATGGCTGCTGCGCAACAGCACCCTGCCGGCCCACTCAGCCATGGCTCACTTGTTCTGCGAGATCTTTGTTCGTGCCAAGGCGGCTGACTTGGTCGACGGCAATACCTGCGACCTGCCGGTGACGCAGGAGGTTTTGGGCGAGGCGCTTGGACTTACAGCAGTTCACGTTAACCGGACCCTGCAGGTCCTGAGGCGGGGCGACCTCGTGGATCTGAAGAATGGCAAGCTGATTGTCATCGACTTTGATCGGCTCGCCGAGATCGGAGCTTTCGACCCTAAGTACCTGCACTTGCGCTCCTGACTTCGGATAGGAGCAGCCTGATCGAGCAATCGCTGAGGAAGTCGCACCGCGCGGACTTGGAGGTCGAATACCGCCCCAAGGCCTGTTATGCGGAATCCGCTTCCCCCTCGCAGACCAAACTCCACATTCCGACGCACGGGAAACGAACATCCAACCCGCAGAACAGAATGCTTGAAGCCGCCGCCGAACAGTGCTCCATCGCGCGCAGCCGCAGGCGAAGCGCGATCGACAAGCGAAACCGGCCGGCGAATTCCGGCATACCGGGCAGACCGTGAACGCCTGCCAAAGTAAGCAGCCTGGGGGGGACGGGACGGTCGCTCACCTGCTCGCGGAGGCGGCCCCCGCCGTCTCCTGCTTCTGTTGCTGTATCGGATAGGCGCCGCAGCACAGGGCGTGCGGACCGGTCGGCCAGCAGCAAAGGGGCGGCAGCGCTTGGAGCTCGAAGGCTTGTTTGATCACCGGCTTCCACTTCGACGATGGCGGCGGCTCCCTCGTCTCATATCGCACCCCGAGCCGTTGACAGTAGCGCTCGGCCGACTTCCGGTCCGGGAAGCGCAGGTTCACATGAACCAGCGGGTCGCTGCCGCCGGTCCATCCGGTGAGCGGATCGACGAAGGGCTTCTTGCGTGGCAGGAAGCGTAGCCGCCACTCGCCCTTGCGCGCTCGCCCGCCCTGGTTGGTGCCGATCGGGTACGGCTCGATGACCGCTACGGCGTCATCGGGCAAGGCGCTCAAGTGGCGGAGCCATGACCGGTCCACCGAGGTCGTGGCCCGACCGGCTTCATTGTCATTGGCCCCTGCCAAGGGTCCATTCAGGGCCCCCGCTCTGGGTCGCCGACCACCAGAAGGCGGAGCGGTTGCTATCCTTTGCACCTGTCCCATTGCAGATATCTCCCCGTTCGACGCGGCTCTGCCGCGAAGCCGGGCCGACGCGGCGTCGGCATCGCCACTTCGCAACCTCGTCTCATCCAGCAGCCGGTTCAGGCGCGCGCTGCTCAGTAGATTCAGGAGCGCTGCTGTTGATCTCGATCTTGCGCGGCTTCATCGCTTCTGGAACCTCCCGCTTCAGCGTGATCGTGAGCAGACCGTTCTCGAACTCGGCCGACTTCACCTGCACGAAGTCAGCAAGCTGGAAGCGACGCTCGAACGAACGCCTGGCAATCCCGCGATGAATGTAGCCCTCCGGCTTGTCCTCCTCCGCCTTTTTGCCGGAGATCGTCAGCAGGTTCTGCTGCGCCACGACTTCGACCTCGTCAGGACGGAAACCCGCCACCGCGAGCGTAATCCGGTAGGAGTCCTCGTCCAGCCTCTCAATGTCGTAGGGAGGGTAGGAATCGTCGGCGTTCGAACCGCCGCTGTTCGTCATGAAATCGAACAGTCGGTCAAAGCCGACAGTGGAGCGCCGATAGGGCGCCAGGTCCAGATAGCTTGTCCTCATAGCCAAATCCTCCAATGAGCAATTCGGGCATGAGAGGGGTCGGAAAAGAGAGCCGACGCCCTCCAGTCCCCGCCGGACCCCGTGAGGCATCCAGCCAACCTTCAACTTAGGGAGAAGGCGAGCAAGTTCAAGGCGGTGAGCACGTCTCCAGGGGCATCACCGCCCTACTCGAAGCAGGCTCCCCTCGTTTCGCACGATCGACTGAGATAGATCAGAGCACCGGATCATGAACCGGCCGATGAGGTTGGAGCTTGAGACGTGCGGCAGACGCACGTCTCGGCATCGATCCCAGTCGAATTTGAAAGGAGAGACTGCGTGGCCATTCGTGATTTGATTCCCTGGGGGCGACAGCAGAATCGCGGCGAGATCGTGTCGAGCGACCAGCAGGCGGGCAACCCCTTCCTCGCGCTCCACCGTGAGGTGAACCGTCTCTTCGACGACGTTTTCCGCGCCATCAGCGTGCCGAGCCTTGACGGCTTAGCGACCAGCCTCAGTTGGCCGAAGCTCGAGCTCAGCGAGACCGACAAAGAGGTTCGCGTCGCCGCCGAGCTCCCGGGGCTCGATGAGACGGATGTCGAGGTCACCGTCGAGGACGGCGTCCTTTCCATCCGGGGCGAGAAGAAGTCTGAGGTCGAAGACAAGGACCGCGGCTACACGGAACGCTCCTATGGCCGCTTCGAACGCCAGATAGGCCTGCCCTCCGGCGTTGAGGAGGACAAGGCCACCGCGACGTTCGACAAGGGTGTTCTGACGATCACTCTTCCCAAGTCGGCCGAAGCCATCGAGAGCACCCGCCGCATCCCGATCAACGCCAGGTCATAATCATCGTTGCGGAGCGCCTCACCGATCGAGAGGGGTCGCGGAAAGATCGGCCGTCGCTTTGCAGGGCGGCCGGTCACCCCTCCATGCCGCCCGGGGAAGAGAATGCCTAGGCGTCGCCTTCAGCGACGAACTGCGGTCGATGAGGCCTTTTCCGTTCACTACACCCCTGGACACCGCAGCGCCGAAAGGCGCGCATGGAAGGCTGCCCGACCCGACCTCGCGCATGAGGGCCGTCGCCCTCGGTGCTCGTTAGCGCGTCACAAGGCCAGCATCGGCTCGCAGCGCTAGCGAGCTCTTGAACGATGAACGTTCGCGCAGCCGCGTTTCGAGCAGATCCGCCTCGGCAACCGTGTGGTCGAGCCACTGCTGCACGACCTGGCGCCGACGGATGATTCGCGCCTTGCCGCTCCGGGTGACGCGTGGCGGAGCGGGGTGACAGCAGCTTGCTAAACGCACGGGATCGCCGCCTGCGCCGCCGATCGGCTCTGCGTACGCTAAGGCATCCCTCTGGACCGGCGCCGCCGCACTAACCCGCAGCGTCCGCGCCAGGCCCGCGCACCACGCCCCTGCTCATATGCTGGCCTACCGCCGGGATCAGGGATCAGGGTGTCCAGCTCGGCGGGTCGCTCGCGGGAAAGGACTCCACGCCCGCCTCCTCGACAGGGTCAATTCGATCGGACGACGACGCGTCAGCTTCTTCCTTCGGCTTGTTCGTATCCGTCGCAGTCCCGACAGCCTCCTTCGAGTCCTTGGGCGAGGCATCCGCGGGTTCATCCTGCTTGCTGACCGACATTTCTCCTCCTCACGATAGCGCCCCGCTGGGGCGAGCCATCATAACAAGTAGGCGCCGGAAGCACGGTTCCGTCCTCCCGTCGCAATCCGGCTTTCCTGGCCCGCGCCTTTCAGCTCTCGGCGGAACAACTGCGAGGCGGGGATGTCGTGGACCTGGCGTCGGCGCTTCGGCGGAAACCGACGCGCCCTTCCAGGCGTAATCGCGCAACCCGAAGCTGAGATATGTCAGCGCCGGCGTCGGGCCGGACCAATAACCTGAACAGATCACACCCCGAGGGAACTGATGAGGTCCGACGAAGACATCAAACGCGACGTGGAGACCGAGCTCAAGGAGGACCAGCGCACCGACCCCGAGATCGCGCGCGACGCCTTAGCCGCGATCGCGAACGCGCTTCCCGCGGCTGTCGCGGAAAACGTCAGAGTGCTCGTGAGCGCCGCGCGAGTCACTCTCGAAGGGACCGTCGAATGGAATCATCAGCGTGACTCCGCCGAGAAGGCCGTGCGCCCGATCAAGGGCATCAGACACGTTCTAAACAGCATCATCGTAAGACCCAGAGCTTCAGCCTTCGACATCAAGAAAAAGATCGAGGAGGCGCTTGTGCGCAACGCCCGGCTCGACGCTGCCGGCATCATCATGGAGACCAACGGCAGCGAAGTCGTCCTGCGCGGCAAGGGTAAAATCCTGGGCCGAGCTGAAGGATGCAGAACATACGGGCCTGGGCCGCGCCCGGCGTATCCAAAGTGGAGAACAAGCTCGTCATCGATGTCTGACCGGGCCTTGGTTTTTGGCAGAGGCGGGTTCGTCCGAGGTTTGGCCGCCGTAAATTGCTGGAGTGCTGGAGGACAAGAGTGTCGGATACACCCGAGAATGAGATCATCGAAACGGTACGAGTGCGTGAGGTCGTCGGCACGGTGTCGAACCTCGACCTGCTGGAAAGCATGGTCGGCGAGCTTACCTCCGCCGGCTTCGACAAGAGCGACATCGACCTGATGGCAAGCCGGGAGGCGGTTCGAGACAAGCTTGGCAGAGTCTATGCCGAGCCGATCCAATTGGCGGAGGTTCCGGATCTGCCGCGACGGAAGATCGTGACCCCGGACGAAGAGGCGACAATCACGGCTGTGGTCTTCGGCACGCTGGTCGCGGTCGGAGCCTTGGGCGTCGGTCTTCCAGTCCTCGCCTCCGGCGGGGCGCTCGCTGCGGCCATGGCAGCCAGCGCCGGTGGCGGACTTGCAGGAGCCGCTATCGCGAAAGGCTTGCGGAACATCCTGACGAAAGACGCCGATCTAGACTCGCTGGAGCGAGACCTGCGCGCGGGCGGCCTCGTTATATTCGTCCGTGTGCGAAACGAGGAGCGCGAAAAGCAGGCCCAGGCGATCATGCGCAGGAATGGCGCCCTGAATGTGCACGTTCATGAGGTTGAGCTTCGCAAGACGGTCGATGAGCTGCCGCTGGCCAAGATCCAACCCGATCCATGGCTTGCGGAATGATCAAGGTGCGCCAGCCCTTACAGCAGCAAACGCGGCAAGCTCGTCTCGGGCAAGCGATAGCCGGAAAAGGCGGTCATCTCCGGCCTATCGACGATCTTCAGAGCGTTCGACGAGATCGAGGCGAGCTCGCGTCGTCTGAGCTCCTGCATGGAGCGGCTGACATGGGTTTCGGAAAGACCCAGAAGATCCGCCAGATGCCGGCGCTGCAGCGGAAAATGGCACCAGCTGTCGCTCGTCATGCCCAGCGCTTCCAGCCGGTCGAACAGCTCCAGCAGGAAATAGGCCAGACGTTCGGGCGCGCTCAGGCGGGAGATGAGAGCCAAGCGCGCATCTCCCCGACGCTCGTCTTCCAGCAGCGCAAGCACCATGGCGCCGGCGAGATCGCCAAACCGGGCGAACAAATCGTGAAGCGTTCGTCCGGAGAGGACGCATAATGTCACCGGGGTCAAGCTTTCAACCCCGCTGTCGGATGACCCAAGGCTCAACTGCTGGAGCCCGAGAAGGCTACCTGGGAGTAGAACATCGACGATATGTCGGTGGCCGCTCTCGGTCACCCGGTAGCGGAACGCCCAGCCCGAATAGAGCGTATAGAGGCCGCCCTCGGAGGGCCCCGGCCTTATGATCGTCTGGCGCGCCGGCAGATCAACTTGGTCGCTCTTGAGGGCTCGGACGAAGGCTAGCTCGGGCACAGTGAATTGCTTGAAGCGCGCCATCCGCCGCAGGACACAATCTTCGCACGGTACGAACTTCATCGAGGATCCCCCTCATCCAGCGCATGGATGCGCGATAGCAGGCCCAGGCACATATGTCACACGGTGCCGCCTAAGGCGCCCGTTGCACCACCCCGCTCATGCTCGAGAACTGCCGCCCGCAGATATCCGCTGGCGGCCTCAGACCTCGGTCGATGAAAGATTGGGAAGGAGGTTGGAACGATGCCCAAAGAGAATGCAGCGAACTTGGCGGCGAAAGATCCGGCGGACCTCAACTCCGTGGCCCCCGCTACGCTCAACTGGCAATGGACCATAGCGAGAGGCGTACTCACTTTCCTTCTCGGGGTGGTGAGCCTGCTCTTTCCCATCAGCGCACTGTTCGCCTTCACCCTGGTGTTCGCCGGCTACTCCTTCGTCGATGGCGTGCTTGCCCTCGTCACAGGCCTCAGCTCGGGCCAGAAGAAATCCGGCCGCTGGTGGAGCCTCATCATCCGCGGCGTGCTCGGGATCGTCATTGGCGTGCTCTTCGTCCTCTGGCCGATGGTGATGACGGTGAGCTACGCCCTGGTTTCTCTCGTCCTTCTGGCGATCTGGGCGATCGTTGGCGGCATAGCGGAGATCGTGGCGGCGGTTCGCCTGCGCAAGCAAATCAAAGGGGAATGGCTGCTCGCGACGTCCGGCGTTCTCATGGTTCTGATCGGCATCGGCATTCCCGTTCTGTGGGTTCTGGACCCCGCGGCGACACTCGTTTCTTACGCATGGATGCTTGGAATCCTCTTCGTGGTGATCGGGACCATGCTCATTGTTCTCGGCTTCCGCTTGCGCAAGATCGACAAGGATCCGAGCGGACCACGCCGGATTCCGATCCGAACCGGGTAAGCGGCCGTCGTTCTCGCGGGGCCCCGTAGCCGCGGGGAAGTTGGCCATTGCTGATGCCGGAGTGCCCTGACCCTCGAACGAGGTGACTTGTGTCCAAACGGTGACGTTGCGCCGGCCACGGCCAACGACAGCGGCCACCTCGAAGGTTGCTCAACGGAAGGGGGGCCGCGCTATTGCAGGTGCGTGAGCTGGGACGTCCATGCCGAGACGCTGCCCGAGAAGGCGCCTACCGCCCCCCCTCGGCGAGCGGGAGGGGCCGCCCTTGAGCCGCTTGGCCCCGCCGCGCCCTATCTCCCGGCGAGCCGTTCGCGGGTTGGTTCATCGCCAGGTCCCGGCAGAATATCAACCGCATGCGGCCCCGGCGGGACGACGTGAAGCTCAACGTGAGCAAGCTTCTGAGCGCGCATCGGGGGCGGATCCACCAGTGCCCCGCCGTGGTCCTGCGGCCGGCGTATCGCCCTGAGGCGCAAACAACATCGGCTCCCTCTCCGTTCGGGCTCACAGCACCGGGACGTTACTCGTCGTCAAGCACCGGACGCCGGAAGCAGTGGCCGAGCCTTGGGCGTCCGTTTGCGCTCGACTCCAGGGGGCACGGCCCCCCCCCGCTATCCGCCGAAGCGCCTATTCACGCCGTCCCATGAAGTGCAGCAGGAAGGTGAATAGGTTGATGAAGTCGAGGTAGAGCGACAGAGCGCCCATGATTGCGCTTTTGCCCATGACATCGGAGCCCGCCACCTGGAAGTAGAGGCTCTTGATCCGCTGCGTGTCATAAGCGGTCAGGCCGGCGAACAGCAGCACGCCGATGAAGCTGATCACCAGAATCATGGTGTTCGATTGCATGAACAGGTTGATGATCATCGCCACGAGCAGCCCGATCACACCCATGATGAGGAAGGTGCCCAATGCCGATAGGTCGCGCTTCGTCGTATACCCATAAAGGCTCAAGCCGAGGAAGCCGGCCGCTGTCGCAAAGAAGGCCTGTGCGATCGACTCGCCCGTGAAGACGAGGAAGATCGATGCCATGGAGAGGCCCATCGTGGTGGCGAAGAGCCAATAGAGAAGTTGGGCTGTGCCGGTGCTAATCCGATGGAGGCCAAAGCTCAGCGCCATGACGAATCCCAACGGGGCCAAAATGATAAGCCACTTGAGAATGCCGGGCCCACCCAGAATCGTGGCCGCATGACCGCTGCTGGCGAACAGCCAAGCGACGATGCCGGTCCAGAGCACGCCGGCGGCCATGTAGTTGTAGACCGAAAGCATGTACGAGCGCAGGCCCGCGTCGAACGCAACGTCTCTTGCGTCGACGCCCGCAGCCCGGCGAGGGCCTGCCGACCAGGTGAAAGGATCTGCAGCCATTCTCCAAAACTCCTGTAATGAGGCGAGGAGACCGCCTTTCGTGTCAGCAACATCAACGCGGGAGCCAAGGGTTTGTTCTCGGATCGGCAGGCGCATCCGCCAGGCAGCGCTACGGCCAACCGGTGGATCGTGACATCGTGACAAAGCATAAACCAGCACATCACCGGGCATGACGTGGCGACATAGATTCATTCGCGCGGCGGAATGATCTATTTGTGGCGGGCTGTGACCGGCCTCGTTCGTGTCGTTCCTCCGGGGCTCCCAGCTGTTCCCTCCACGCTGCTCGCACCTTCTTATTCCTCGGAACAATCCTCCATCGAAGGCGCGCCTACTCAGTGACCTACGACTTGGGCGGCTATATGTGTGCCTGGCTGAAGCGTGGAGCAATCGCTCCCACCACCAGAGCTGCGCTCATCATCTCGTTGCTTGAGCCGATCCACGGCAGACTTCCTTAAGTCACGCTGGCCGTTCGGTCGCTGGCAATCGCCGTCATATGCGAAGCCGGGCTCAGCCGATCAGCATGTAGCGAAGCGAAGCCCTAGTGGAGCTTTCCGTCACGATCGACTGCTCATGAGCGGGAATGAAGCCGCTCAAGGGAAACTGAGGAAGTTCTCTGAAAGCCAGGCGGAGCCATTCGAGGAAAAGTCGGGCCGCTCCTACTGTCAGCCAGTTAGCGCCATGCTGCTGAGATAGCAGAGACCAGCGAAATAGAGGAGCAACACGACAATCGAATCCAATCCCATTCGTACAAATGTCCGGTCGCGCCGTTCGAGCAAACCGATGAGGAAAACCCCGCACATAACGAGTGGCAGCAGAGACGAGAGCACTTCGAAGGGCCCCGCGGCATCGAAAATCGGATCTCCCCTGTAAACGAGATCTACAAGGAAGATCATGGCGACATTCATCAGGTTTGCGCCAAACACGTCGCCGACCGCAAGCTCATGGCGACGCTTCCGTATCGCGCCGGTGATTGTGCTGAACTCAGGCAGGGATGTCGCGACAGCAAGGAGAGCCACACCTACTAGGCTGCCGCCAAGCCCTGTCCGTCGGGCAATGAGGTCGCCAAGCTGAGCAAGCATGAAACCGCTGATTAAGATCAGCAGCCCCAGCAGCAGGAGACCAACTAGCGCTCTGGGGAGCGAAGTCGAATTTCCCCCCTGTCCTTCCTGCTGTTCTGTAGCTTGCTGTTGGATGGCTGGAGCGGCGACAATCCAGGTAGCGCGAGTCTCATAAGTGGACGCTATCCAAAGCGAGCCCAAGCACAACGCGAAAATAAGAGTCGACCATAAGCCGGCGCCGAGGAGTGGCGTATCGCCAGTCGTAGCAGCAGCGGCAACTGTCGCCAAGAGCAGCACACCCAGCACGCCCTGAAGCAGCGTCGCCGGACTCGCGACGACCGCGGTCAGGGCATTACGCCCCAGGACTGCATCGGCCACTGCGAGGAGGAAGATGTTGAATGCGGCACTGCCGAGCACATTATTGAGCGCCAAGTGCGGCGCCCCGAGCCCTGCTGCGCTAAGCGAGGTGACAAGCTCGGGTAGAGTTGTGATGCTCCCGAGCAGCAACACGCCTGCAAAAACTTGGCCGAGACCTGTCCTGCGCGAAATAGCGGCAGCATAATTTGGCAGGCGAGTGCCTGCGCCCCAAACGACACAGCCGGCCAAGGCAAAAAGAATCAACAGGACGACCAACGGAAATTTTTCGATGGCGCTCATTCAGCCTCCGACGCTGCATTTTCTCTGACGCGCGCCGAATCGGCGGCCTTTTCTTGCTCGTGTCCCCTACGAAAGTTGATCCCCCAAATGTAGGCAGTTCGGAGGCGACGCCCACTAATATTCTCAGTTCTGAGGACTAGAGATCGCAGTCCAAAAAGGGAGCTTTCCCGTGTCCATGTAGAGTCGGAGACACCAATTCGTATAGCGGCAACAGAGCAGAAGGTTGGACATTTTATCTGTGCGATGATCCATAGGTATATTAGTTTACAATAAATCTATTGTGACGCAACACATTGGATCCAATCGTCGATTTCGGATTCCACCCAGACCGCGCACTTGGGACCAAGGGACCGCGACCTCGGAAACCTACCCTCGCTCATGCGCTGGTAGATCGCAGAGCGCTTCAATCCAACCCTAGCCATGACCTCGGGCAATCGCAGCAGCCGGGCTGGCGCCGGCGGTGAGGATGCCGTTGCGACGAACGGCGGGACGCTATCAGTGCTCTGGGGAACGGCGGTCATTGGCTCTTCCTGTGTTACTCACGAACTCGGTCCCCTCCGAGGTCGATTGATCACCGGGACAGCGCCATCGCGATGTCCCGGTTGGCGAAGTCGTCGATATGCTTGGCCAGCATCCTCGCCACGAGCTGCGACGTGCCATTGGCCCAGCGCGGCCTGACATCCTCGATCCGCCGCCCGAGCGTGCGCTCAAGCTGAGCCGGCAAGGCGCTGAAGAATTCCTCGAGGAACTCGCCCATCTCGCTGCGCATCCATTCGCAGGCGAGGTCTTCCTGGCCCGTCAGGGCGAGCACGATCGTCGCGCGCGGACAGGCACCGCAGGCGACGAGAATGCGAGCAGCTTCATCGAGGCCGATCGGCCGCTCGCCGCGCAGGACCCGCAACAGGGTCTCGCGGTGCATGCCCACTTCGCGGGCGATCTGGTGCCGCGGCTTGTCGGCGCGTTCGACAGCATAGGACAGGGTGCGCGCGATGCAGTCGTTCGCGTGATCGGTGATGGACGTCGTTGGCAACATGGCGGGACTCTCTCTTGATGTGGCGAGTCGCAGGCATATCGCGAGAGGTAGCTTGTAGGAAAACGAAAAGAACACATAGGGAACATCTCGTTTCTAGGCGGATCATGCCGAGACAGCGATTCGCCGGTGATCCCCGGCGCATCACACGGAGCTTTCCAGCGGTGAGTCCCTGCTAAGCGGCTGAGATCAGCGGTAGTCTCCGCCAGCGCCTAAACCGGTTCGTCCATATGCGTCCGCTGCGGCCGGCAATGCACCGGCACCTATTTCCTACAGCCGTTTCCTAGATGCATGTGGAACACACAGCGAACGAAAGGACGCTGCGTCACCCCTCGAAGCGGAGCTTCACATGCGCACTCTCACCCTCCCCCGGCGCCTCGGCGCAAGCGGCCTCGGCCTCAATCGCGTTGGCAGGGCCGCCAACATTGCCATCCCCGTCGCCATTGCCGCACTCGCGGCCGGAGTCGCCTATGCCGGCGCCGACACGACCTTCACCCCGGCGCTGACCAAGTTCACCGACTTCCTCGAAGGCTCGGGCGGCAAGATCATCACCGTCCTCAGCCTCGCGGGCGGCCTGATCGGCCTCGCCTCCGGGCGCTTCTCGCTGAGCCAGGTCGCGGTTCCCGTCGGCGTCGGCATCGGCGTGGGCACGGGTGTCCCGATCGTCACCTCGGTCGTGACCGCGGTCATCTGACGGTCGGGCAGGGAAGGCGCGTCGCCATGGCGGACCGGTACATCATCCCCCGTCGGCTCGACGATCCGGAGCTCATCGGCTTCTGGACCATCGACGAGTTCGCCGGGATGATCGTCCCCTTCACCTGGGGCATCCTCAGCCAGCATATCTTCATCGGCATCGTTGTCGCCTTCGGCGCCTGGTTCGCGCTGCGAAAGGCAAAAGCAGGACGCGCCAGCTCCTGGCTCACCCATGCCGCATATTGGTATCTGCCGGCCGGATTCCTGGGCCTCCGTGCGACGCCGCCTTCCCACTGCCGCCTGCTTGCCGGTTGAGGGGAGACACCCATGTTCGCCGACATTTCGCACGAGCGCCAGCAGGCGCTGCTGAGACAGCGCAACCTGTTCGCGCTGACCAGCGCCGGGCTCGGCCTCGCGCTGGCCGTAACGACAAGCCTCGCCGCGACCCGCGACCGCGAGGTGGTGCTACTGCCGACGCTGCCGAAACAGCTGACGGTGAGCAGCGCCGGTATCGAGGCCGACTATCTCGAGCTCGTCACCCGCGACACCGCGCTCGTCCTCCTGAACCGCAGCCCCGAGGGGCTCGACTACTGGATGAGCGAGATCCTCAAGCTGGCCGATCCGGCCAGCCACGGCCGTCTCAAGGCAGACCTCGTCCGTATCGTCGAGGAGCAGCGCGGCTCGGACGTGACCCAGGCATTCGTCATCCGGACGATGACCGTCGATCCGAAAGGGCTCTCATCCGAGGTCACGGGCACGCTCAAGACCTTCGTCGGCGCGCAGGTCATCGCCAGCGAAGAGCGCCGGTTCCGCTTCAGCTGGACCTACCGGGGGCTGCGGCTCGCGCTCTCGGGCTTCGTCCAGCTGCCACCCCAAGACAAATCCAAGGAGGCCGAGTGATGGCTTACCAACGAAGGAGGCTTGCGCGCGGCGCGCTGCCCGGCCTGACCGCGATGCTCGCGCTCACGAGCCTGCCGGCGCATGCGGCCGACCAGTTCAAGCAGGCGGCGGACGGCGCCGGCATCGAGTGCTCGGTCTCGGCCCGCGAGCTCACCCGCTTCGCGCTCATCGGCGACCAGTTTGCGAGCGTGTCGAAGATGTCGACCGGCACGCCGTACAACGACTTCGCCGTCACCAACGAACCCATCCGCGGCGACATCTATGTCTCGGTGCCCGAGACCTATGCGGCCGGGTCGATCAGCTTCTTTGCGACGACCAGGAAGGGTTTCGTCTACAAAGTCTCGTGCCGGGTCGAGCCGATCCCGGCGGCGCAGGTATTCATCACCAACCCCGCGATCGCGACCAGCCAGGCCGCGGAATGGGAGAGCGAAACCCCGCTCGCGACCAGCGCCGTCCGGCTCGTGCAGGCGATGGCGAACGACCGCACGATCGACGGCTTCGAGGTGCGGCAGGCGAGCGACCTGCCCGCGCGCGCCGGCGACCTCGAGATCCAGCTTGTCGCCGAATACCGGGGCGCGAGCCTCGCCGGGAAGGTCGTCCGGATCACCAACCGCGGACGCAAGTCGATCACTCTCGCCGAGCGCGACCTCGCGCCCAGAGACACCCTCGCCGTCTCGATCGTCAGCCCGGCGCTCGAACCCGGCTCCAGCACGACGGCCTTCGTGGTCGGCGCCAACGGGGAAAGCAGCCATGACTGACTTGCACCAGAATCCCGCTCCGCTGCAGGCCGAGCCCGCCTCGCCGTCAGAAGTGGCCGGTCTCAACGCCCGGACCGCGCGCCGGCAGAGGCTGCTGCTCGGCGGGATCGCCGCCGTCGCATTGGTCGGCGGTAGCTGGTTCATCCTCGGCGGGGACGAGGACGGCGCGTCCGACGACCCCCAGGCAGCGCAGACCATCGATACTGCGGGTCTCGTCAACCGCGACCTCTCGCAGCGCGAGTTCGTCGCCAGCTATGGCAACCGGCTCGACGCGGTGACGCGCGAGCAGAAGGCCCTCAAGGAATCCGCCGTCCCGCGCAGCGAGGTCGAGGCGCAGATCGCCGCGCTCAAGGCCGAAAACCAGGCCATGCGCGTCGACGGGCAGGCCGCGATCGATGCGATCTCGGCCGAGAACGCAGACCTCAAGTCGCGCCTCGCCGCCCAGGCCTCCGCGCCCGCACCGGCAACGCCGCCCCCGGCCTATGGACCGCAGGCGGGCAGCTATGATGCGCGCGGAACCACCCCGCCCACCACGTCGGCAGGCGGCGGCGAGGCGATGATCCCGTCTCCGGGAGAGGTGAAGCTGCTGAGCTTCACCAGCGAGAAGGCCGGCGCGACCGGGCTTCGAGCGGCACGCCCCGAGGCGCCGCCGGTCGTGGTCGAGGACTCGCCCGATTACCTTCCGCCCAACTCCTATGCCCCGGCGCGGGTGATCGTCGGCGTCGATGCCTCCGCGGGCGTCGCCAGCCAGACCGATCCGCTGCCGGTCGTGCTGAGGATCACGGGCCCGGCGCGGTCGGTGATGCAGAACGGCAAGGTGCTTACCACCCGCATCCAGGGGTGCGTGGTCAACGGCGCGGCGCGCGGCGACCTCTCCTCGGAGAAGGTCTATGTGAAGCTGGCCCGCATGACCTGCGACCAGCCCGGCGGCCGGGTGGCGGTGAGCGAGGTCAAGGGCTTCATCAGCTTCGCCGGCAAGTCTGGCGTGCGCGGGCGCGTCGTCAGCCGCGAAGGCAGTCTCGTCAGCCAGGCGCTGCTCGCCGGGATCATCGGCGGGTTCGGCCGAGGCTTCTCGGCCAACGCCAACAGCCTGTTCTCCGGCATCACCACCAACCCCGACGGCACGCGCGGCCAGCTCTCGGCCGGCGACATCGTGACAGGCGGGCTCGGCCAGGGCGCCGCCGACGCCGCAGACACGGTCAGCAAGTACCTGATCGAGCGCGCCGAACAGTACCAACCCGTCGTCGAGATGCCGACCGGCATCGATGTCGAGATCGTGTTCCTCGACGGCGTCTACGTGAGGAATTCCCAGTGACCGATGCACCCAACAAGCCGGCCCGCCGCTGGCTGCGCCCTGCGGCCGGACTCGCTGCCGTCGTCGCCGTCTCCGCCGCGACCGGCTGGGGCGTAGCCAGCCTGGCCGCGCCGACGACCGCTCCCGACACCGCCACGGTGCGCGCCGCGCTCAAGCTCAGGCTTCCGAAGACGCCGATCGACGCGATCGACTGCTCCGGGCTCGGCGGCCTGTGCGAAGTCGCCTCGAAATCGACCCTCTTCTACGTCGACCGAGCAGCCAAGTATCTCGTGATCGGCCGCGTCTACGACATGGAGGCGCGCCAGGACCTGACCGCCGCGCGGCTGCTGGCGCTCAACCCGGACCTTCTCACCGCCGGCGCGGCACGCCGAGAGGCCGGAGAGGACGAGCCGCCGCAGCAGCGCCCCAGCGTGCCCACGCGGGTCTCGCTCGCCGGGCTCCCGGCGAACGGGGCGATTACCTGGGGTCCGGAGGGCGGACCGAAGGTGGTGGTCTTCTCCGACTTCAACTGCAGTTACTGCAAGAAGCTCGAGGGCGAGCTCAAGGCGATCGGCGCGCGGGTCGAGGAGCGCCCGATCTCGATCTTCGGCGCGGAAAGCCGCCAGGTCGCCGAGCAGGTGCTCTGTTCGCCCCGACCGGAGATGTCGCTGCGCATGGCCTATTCGGGCCTGGCGCTCGCCAATCCCAAGCCGTGCGACACGAGCGGCCTCGACGCCAACGAGGCCTTTGCCAAGGCGCACGGCTTCGGCGGAACGCCGGTGATCGTGCGGCCGTCCGACGGCGCCGTGCTCGAAGGCTATCGCCCCGCGGCCGCGCTGCGCGAATTCCTCGGCGTCGCTCCCCACCAGACCAGCAAAGGATGACCCCCATGCCTTACCCCAAGCGCCTCATTGTCTGCGCCGGCCTCGCGGCGGCGCTCGGCGGCTGCACCACGTTCGGCACCAACGTCGAGGGCGACTTCAGCTGCCGCGCGCCCAAGGGAGGCTGCGCGCCCAGCCATGTGATCGACGCCGGCGCGACCGCCACGCTCGAGCACGCTCCCTCGTCATCCGAGCTCGCCCGGGTCCGGGCCGGCGTCGCCGCGGGCGATATCGGCCGGACGTCTGAGCGCACGCTCCGGATCGTGTTCCCGTCGCATGTCGACGAAGCCGGAACGCTGCATGACGAAGCCGTCGCCTGGGCGGTGGTCGAAAATCCGCGCTGGGCGGCGGAACTGCGCCGCAAGCCCGGCGAAGAGACCGCGCCGCCGCTGATGCGCCAGCTCAGCCGCCAGCTCAAGGCCGCCCAGGCCGAGCCCGATCCTCCGGCGCCGGTCGGCGACGCGGACATGGTCGAACTCGGCTCGCCCTTCTCGCCGGCCACCCCGCTTTCCCAGGATTCCCCCGTCGCCTCGCCGCTGGTCCTCCCCTCCACGGCGCGCGAGGCCGTCGCCGGTGCCAAGGCACCGGCGGTCGAGGGGTTCGACATGTCCCCTCCCCTGCATGATCGGACCCCTCGGCCTGGCGACGATGCGCCGCTGACTTATCCCGCCATCGAGGCGATCGAGGCCGCCAAGGCCCCAAAGGACGATCACGACGGTGAGCCGTCGGCGCCAGCGCAAGCCGACGAGGAGCCAAAGTGATGGCCGAGCGGCTCAACGCGATCGTCGACCGCGTGCTCAGCGGGCTGCTCGGCGACGCCGAGCATGCCGAGAAGCCGCGCCCGCCGCTGATGCTCGACATGCTGTCCGACTGGCTGCCCTACCGGGTCTACGATCCGGCGAGCCGGCTCTATGTCAACGCGCGCTCGAAGGGGTTCATCCTTTCGGTGACCCCGCTGATCGGCGCGGACGAGCGCACCGGCGAGATACTCGGCGCGTTCTTTTCCGAAGGCCTGCCGCCCGGCGCCTGCCTCCAGGTGCTGCACCTCGCGTCCCCACGCATCAGCCGGATCGTCGCGCCATGGTTCGCGCCGCGCTACGTCCAGGGCGGGGTCTATGAGGCGATTGCCCGCCACCGGGCGAAACGGCTCTACGGTCTCGTCTGGGAGTCCGGCTCGGCCGACGCGCCGTTCCACGCCCGCCATCACCAGGTGATCGTCTCGGTCGGCGTCCCCGCCGCCAAGAGTGTCGGCAACGAGGAGCTCAAGCAGACCCGCGACGGGCTCGTCGCGATGCTGAAGTCGCTCAATCTCGGTGTCGCCGAGGTCGGGCCGCAGCAGCTCATCGCGCTTCTCGACGACCTCACCTCGCCGACGACCGCGCCGCAGGACGAGGCGGTGCCCTACAACCCCAACGGTCCGATCGCCGCCCAGGCAATCCGCCACGACATCGAGCTCGTCGTCCACGAGGACCGGATGCACTTGCGGACCGAGCGCTTCCGCCCGACCGGGCGGACCAATGACGGCGTGCCCGAGATCGGCACCGTCTACCCGGATGCCTTCGACGTGCGGCATTTCGCGGTCCGCAACATGCCGCAGCGCTGGGCGCCGTGGGAATGCGCGCGGCTGATCGGAGACCTGTTCACCGACAAGCTGCGCTTTCCCTGCCCGGCCGCGACGATGCTGTGCCTCGTCTACCCGGACCAGGAAGCCGCCAGCGCCAAGGCCGGCTTCAAGTTCATGCGCACGACCAGCCTCGCCGGCACCAAGAGCGCGCGCTTCCTGCCGCGCATCGGCGAGCAGGCCGCCGAGTGGCAGCACGTCCAGGCCGAGCTTCAGGAGGGCCGCCGGCTTGTCAGGGTGTTCTACGGCATCACGGCCTATTCGCCGCTCGGAGCGGGCGACCGGCACGAGCGGGCGATCAAGTCGATCTACAAGGCAGCGGGCTGGGATCTCGCCGACGAGCGCTATCTCCAGGTCCAGGGTCTGCTCGCGGCGATGCCGCTGACGCTCGCCGACGGGCTCGGCGCCGACATGGAGCGCCTGAAGCGGTTCAAGACCGTGCTCTCGACGACCGCCGCCAACATCGCGCCGATGCAGGGCGAATATCTCGGCAGCGCGCAGCCGCACCTGCTGTTCGTCGGGCGCCGCGGCCAGCCCTTCTTCTGGTCGCCGTTCGAGAACGACGCCGGCAACCACAATGTCGCGATCTGCGGCAAATCGGGTTCGGGCAAGTCGGTGCTGCTGCAGGAAATGTGCGCGGCGCTGCGCGGCGCGGGCGCGCAGGTCGTGGTGATCGACGACGGGCGCAGCTTCGAGCATTCGGTCAAGCTTCAGGGCGGCCGCTTCGTCGAGTTCACGATGAAGGCCGGCTTCTGCCTCAACCCCTTCTCGATGATCGACGCCGCGCGCGCCGAGCAGGACGAGGACTACCGCCTCGACTGCTTCGGCATGGTCAAGGCGATCGTCGGCCAGATGGCGCGGCACAGCCAGAAGCTGAGCGACACCGAGCGCGGGCTGATCGACCGGGCGGTCAACACCGTGTGGAGCGAGCACGGCGTGGCGGCGACGATCACCGGCGTCGGCGACGCCTTGGCAGCCCAGGGCAACGAGGCCGCGGCGGACCTCGCCACCGCGCTCGCGCCGTACACGGCCGGCGGCACCTACGGCGCCTTCTTCGAAGGCCAGGCGAGCCTCGTGCTCGATGCCGACTTCACGGTGTTCGAGATGTCCGACCTGGCGAGCCGCGAGGAGCTGCGGGCGGTCGTGCTTTCGGCGATCATGTTCATGACCAGCCAGGCCATGACCCGTAGCCCTCGCCAGGTCCGCAAGCTGCTGCTGATCGACGAGGCCTGGTCGATGCTCAAGGGCGGCTCGATGGGCGAGTTCGTCGAGACCTATGCCCGCACCTGCCGCAAGTACGGCGGCGCGCTTGCGACCGCGACCCAGTCGCTCAACGACTATTACAAGTCCGACGGAGCAACGGCGGCGCTCGAGAACAGCGATTGGATGCTGATCCTCCAGCAGAAGCCCGAGACGATCGCCGATTTCAAAGCCTCCAAGCGGCTCGACATGGACGACCGCACCGAGACGCTGATCCGCAGCCTGAAGCGGTCGGGCAGCGACTATTCCGAGGTCTTCATCAAGGGACCGGAAACCGAGGCCATCGGCCGACTCGTGCTCGACGACTACTCGGCCACCCTGTTCTCGAGCTCGCCGCAGACATTCGCCGCGATCGATGCCGAAATCGCCCGCGGCCACCAGCTCGCCGACGCGATCGAGCGGATCGCCTTTGCCGGCCGCACCTGAATCTACCCTCAATCAAGGACCTACGAAACCATGTCACTCCATCTCGTCACCCCGGCCGATCAGGCCCTTGAGGCCGACCAGGATCTGCCCCCGCCCGACAAGGGCTGGCGCGGCCATGCGGCCGACACCTGCTACATCCTCCTCAAGGCAGGCGGCTTCCTCGCCACGACTTACCTGATGACGCTCGGGCTGCCGCTGCTGTTCTTCCTGATGCTCTCGGGCGGGGACGTGGAGCTGTTCTTCGCGCAGGTCGCCAATTTCGCCGACCGCTTCCTCGGCGCCGAGCCCGGACGGCAGGTCGACTTCGTCAACCAGCTCACGTTCGGACTGGTCGGCCTTGCCACCTTGGTCGCCTGCCTGCGGCTGCCGGGCTTCCTGTGCGAGGTCAACGACGGACTCCGGGAGGAAAAGCCGTGAAGAACATATTGGCAACACAAACCCTGAAGGGCCGCTTCGGCATCAACCCGACCGTAATCACGCTCGCGCTGAGCATGATCGGCTCGACGCTCTGGGGCCTGTGGGCGACCGACAAGCTGCTCGCGCTCGAGAAGCGCGAGGTCGTCACCGTCCAGCTGAGCGGGATCATGGGCGACTTCGTCGAAGCCGAAGCGCGTGCCGGGCGGAGCCCTGAGGAAACCCGCCAGCGGGTCCAGACCTATCTCAAGGCGGTCGAGGCCTCGGTCGACCGGCTCGCGCACGAAGGCCGCACCGTCCTGGTCGCCGAAGCGGTGGTGGCCGGCAGCACGCCCGACCTGACCGAAGCGGTGCGCGCCGACGTGGCGCGCCGCATGGGAGCGGTTCCCGATGCGCGCCGCTGACATTCTGGCGCGCTCGCCAGCGTGGCCGCGCCTCGCCTTGTGGGGCGCTCTCGGCGCCGCGTCGCTCGCACTCAGCTCGCTGTCCGCCTTCGCGCGCGACCACGCGCTGATGATCAACGCCAGCCCGAGCTTGCCGTACTGGGCGGTCTGGCTGACCCGCGGCGCGGTGCCGCAGCGCGGCGACATCATCCTGTTCGATCCGCCGACCTCGCCGCTGCTGGTGAAGCATTTCGGCAGCGAGCCGCAGCCGTTCGGCAAGAGGGTCAGCGGTGTTCCGGGCGACGTCGTGACCGAAAGGAACCGCGCCTTCTTCGTCAACGGACGCCTGGTCGCCGCGGCCAAGCCGAAGAGCCGCCGCGGCGAGCCGCTCGCGCTGGGTCCCACGGGCACGGTTCCGCGAGGCTGCTACTTCGTCACCACCGAGCACAAGGACGGCTTCGACAGCCGCTATGCGGCGATCGGGTGGATCTGCCGCGACCGCATCTTGGGGACCGGGAGGGCGATCCTGTGAGACCGCTCCTTCTCCTCGCCGCGGCGATCGCGCTGCCTGTTCCCGCCGTCGCCCGCGATTACGGCCAGCAGGGCGCTGTCTGGCCGATCGCCGAGCCCGACCTGCTCACGCAGATCCACGCCCGCCTGACCCGGCTCGAGCAGACCGGGGAGACTGCGCGGCTCAACGAGGAGCTGAAGCGGCGCACGATCGCCCGCGTCAACCGGCCGGAGCCGGTCGCCGGTGTCGGCCCGGCCTCGGCGACGCGCAGCTGGCGCTTCGACCCCACGATCACGGTCGAGCGCAACATTGCCGACGACAAGGGCCGGGTGATCATCGCCGCGGGCACGCGGGTCAATCCGCTCGACACCGTGCCGCTGCGCAGCACCCTCGTGTTCCTCGACGGCGACGATCCGGCGCAGCTTGCCTGGGCGGCGCGCCGCTTTGGCGCGACCCGGGCCAAGCTGATCCTCGTGCGCGGCGCGCCGCTCGAGCTGATGAAGGCCCGCCAGCGCCGGTTCTACTTCGACCAGGGCGGCAGCCTCGTGAAGCACTTCGGCATCCGCGCGGTTCCCGCGACCGTCGAGCAGCAAGGCCGCGACCTGCTTGTCACCGAGCAGGCGATCGAGCGCAAGGAGCGCGCCCCGTCATGAGCACACGAAAGCCTCTTCTGTCATGGCTTTGCGGGGCATTGCTCCTCGTGGGCCTGAGCATGGCCGCGAGCACGCCTGCCCAGGCCGCGGCCGGCCCCGGACGCTGCACGGGCAAGTTCGTCAACCCGATCACCGACATCTGCTGGTCGTGCCTGTTCCCGATCTCGGTCGGGGGCTTGAAGATCTGGCCCTCGGAGCGGCCCGACACCGACAATCCCGATTCCCCGGTCTGCCTGTGCGGCCTGAGGCCCGGGATCGCGATGGGCTTCTGGGAGCCGGTGCGGCTCGCCGATGTCAGCATGAAGCCGTGGTGCTTCGTCAACCTTGGCGGGATGAAGCTCGATCCCGGCTTCGACATCGGGTTCAAGACGATGGCCGGCCCGTCGGCGGTCGGCGGCGCGACCCAGTACAACTCGCAGTGGCACGTCCACTGGTACGCCTATCCGCTGATCTACTGGATGGAGATCGTCGCCGACTTCCTGTGCCTCGAATCCGGCTCGGTCGACATTCTCTACATCACCGAGATCGACCCGCTGTGGCAGGACAGCGAGCTCACCGCGATCATCAACCCCGAGGCGGTGCTGTTCGCCAATCCGCTGGCGCTCGCGGCCTGCGCCGCCGACTGCGTCGCCGCGACCGCGAAGCTGCCGACCGACGAGCTGTTCTGGTGCGCCGGCTGCCAGGGAACGATGTATCCGCTGAACGGCAATGTCTCGGCGACGATCGGCCATGTCCAGGCCTCGCGCCTCGCGCTCGCCCGCTTCTCCTACAAGCTCCACCGCGAGCTCGTTGCGTGGGGCACGATGGGCAGCAAGGGGCTGTGCGGCAAGTACCTGATGCCGGTGATGCGCAAGCAGCAATACCGCTTCCAGGCGACCAACCCCAATCCGCAAACGAAGGGCCGCTACGCCTGCGCGCCCATCGGCGCCTCCACCACCTTCATGCCGGCAGGCCAGGTCTATCCCGCCATCGGCGAGGACATGGGCTACCTGGTCTGGCGCAAACGGAACTGCTGCGCGCTATGAAGACGCTCCCCCATCTCCTCGCCTTGGCCGCGCTCGCGGGCGCCGCCGCCTTCGCCGGCGCCGCGGCCCAGACCGCCGACCCGGACCTCGACCTCGAGGCGATCCGCGCACGCGCCGCCGAACAGGCCGGCGAAGCCGACGCGCTTGCGGCCAGCGCGCGTGCCCGCGCCGAGCAGGTTGCCCAGGAGGCGCGGACCAGCGCTGCCGACGCCCAGGCGCACGGCCGGCGCTTCGCCGGCGAGGCAGCCAAGAACGCCAAACCCGATCCGGGGCAGACCTTCGATTTCGACAGGATGATCGCCGATGCCGGCACGATGGCGAGCGCGGATATGGGCGAGATCCCACGCTTGATCGCCTTCGCCAGCACCTCGATGCCGCCGGCGGCCCTGCGCACGATGATCGACGACGTCACCCGAGCGGGCGGCGTGATCGTGCTGCGCGGCCTGCCGCAGAACAGCGCCAAGGCGTTGACCGCCGCGCTGTCGAAGGTCGCGCGGCCAAGCGAGCAGCTTGCAAGCGTCGGGATCGATCCGCGGCTGTTCCGCGCGTTCGGGATCGAAGCCGTCCCGACCTATGTCGTCGCCAGCAGCGACTTCGACCTGTGCGACGGTTTCGACTGCACGACCGCCGTCCCGCCGCACGACCGCATGACCGGCAATGTGAGCGCCGCCTACGCGCTCGAGACCATCGCCCGCGGCGGCGGCCCCGGCGCGCTCCTCGCCGCCCAGCATCTTGCCCGACTTGAAAGGCCCGTCCCATGAAACGGTTTCTGCTGCTCCCGATGTCGCTGGCGTGGATGTGCCTCTCGCTCGGCAGTGCTTCCCACGCCCAGACCACGACCGACGCCGCCAAGGCGGACGGCAAGGCGTTCGCGCGCGAGAAGGCGGCCGATGCCCAGAAGGCGGCGACGACCGATCCCGACGCGAGCCGCGTTCCCAACTTCGGCGGCGTGCCGGGCCAGTCGGACTATTTCGACGATCCCGAGCGGATGAGCCGCGAAGCGGCGAGCCAGGCGAGCTCGAGCACCGGCTACCGCACGATGCGCGATTCGATGAACCGGCGCGCGCGCTTTGCGCCGCAGGATCTCGACGCGGTGATCGCGCGCAGCAAGGCCCTGAACGAGGATCCGCTCGCCTACACCAGCGGGATGGCGATCGGCGGCTCGCAGGGCCGCTGCGTCCCGCTGCCGGCGGGCGCAGGGAGCGCCGGGCGCTACATAGCGACCTGCAACACCGGCTACACGGCAAGCCAGGAGACCCGGACCTGCCGCGTGACGCTCGACGCCAGCGTCACCCCGGGCACCGCCTATGTCTATCGGTGCTCGAGCGATGTCTTCACCGGCGATCTCGAATGCTCGGTGCTGCCGTCGGATATCTGTATGCGCACTCGGCGGCTTCCCTTCCGCTGCATCGACTGGACGTGGTTTGGCGGCCGCAAGGTCTGTTCCGAGGCGGTGGGCTCGATGTTCGAGTACACCTGCTCCGCGCCAATCGCCGGTCTCGAGCCCGAACGCATCGAGGGCAGCCCGACGGTCACGACCGCGCGCAACGAGAGCGGCTGCGCGAGCCTTGCGGCCGACAGCAGCTGCCAGCAGGAGGCGGAGACCTGCACCGCGAGCGATCCGGTCACGCGCATCGTCGACGGAGTGGCGGTCACCCAGCCCTGCTGGGCCTGGTCGCGCAGCTACACCTGCGCGAGCTATACCGAAGGTTCGGATTGCGGGGCGCTCGACAGCACGGCCGGCTGCACGCTCGTGCGCGAGGATTGCCTGACCGACGAGCCGTGCCGGACCTGGGAGCGGGTCTACGACTGCCCGGTGCCCGATCAACCGGCGAGCCCAAACCAGTTCATCTGCGATGGCGACGTCTACTGCATCGACGGCTCGTGCGAGACGATCGAGCGCCAGGCCAATGACGAGTTCAAGGACGCGGCCGTCGCATTGAACGCGATGAACCAGGCGCGCCGCGAGTTCGACTCCGACACGCTCACCCTGTTCCGCGGCACGCGCAACACCTGCTCGTCCCAGGTCTTCGGCGTCCTCAATTGCTGCAAGGGCAAGGGATTTCCGCTCATTCCCGGAATCCAGCTGCTCGTGGCGCTCGGCTGCAGCCGCGAGGAGATGCTGCTCCACCAGCGCGACGCCCAGGGCCTGTGCGCCTACGTCGGCAGCTATTGCTCGGACAGCTTCCTCGGCGTCTGCCTGACCAAGAAGAAGGTCTACTGCTGCTTCGAGTCCAAGCTGTCGCGCATCCTGCAGGAGCAGGGCCGCCTGCAGCTCAGCAAGCCGTGGAGCAAGCCGAAGACCGAGCAGTGCCTTGGCTTCACGATCGACGAGTTCGCCCGGCTCGACCTCTCGAAGATGGATTTCAGCGAGGTCTATGCCGAGTTTACCGATGCCGCGCGCCTGCCCGACGAGCTCGAGGCGGCCACCGAAATCCAGCAGAAAATCGAGGACTATTATGCCCGCGCACGCCAATAGGCCCGCCCGGCCGCTCGTGGCCGCCTGCCTCGCCCTGGCCAGCGCTTCGCCGCTGGCGGCACCGGCGCGCTCCCAGGAGCCGCCGCTCGTCGCAACCGGCGACGGCCAGGACGACTTCTACTGCGAGCAGCGCAAGCTCGGTTACTGGTTCTACTGCGCCAGGCCGCGGCCGGCCGAGACGCCCGCGCCCGCGCCGCCGCCGGCGGCGAGCGCGACCAGCCAGCTTGACGCGATCACCGCGCAGCTGCGCGAGCTCAAGGCCAAGGCTATCCTCGATCCGACGCCGGCCAACGTCACCGCCTATATACGTTTCCAGCGCGAGCAGCTCGATCGCGCGTCGCTGTTCAGCGACGTCTGGCAGCGGGCGATCTGGCAGGATCCCGAGCTCGACTATACGCTTCAGCGGCCGGTCTCAACGCTCGGCAAGACGCAGTGGCAGGACGCGCGGAGCGCCGAGCGCAACGCCGCTATGGCGCAGTTGCCCGAGCGCTACGGGCTGTTCTACTTTTTCGCGCAGAGCTGCGGCGCGTGCGAGGTCATGTCGCCGATCGTGCAGAGCGTCGCCTCGACCTGGCACATTGCCGTGCGCGCGATCTCGACCGACGGCGGGCCCTCGCGGCATTTCCCGAACTACACCGTCGAGACCAACCAGCGCACCCGCATGGGCCTCGAGCCGAAGGTCACTCCGGCGGTCGTGCTGTGGGACGCGCTCAAGAGCCAGGCCATCCCGATCGGCTACGGCGTCATGTCGGCCGACGAGCTTCAGGACCGCATCTATCTCCTCACATCGAAGGAAGCCGGACGTGACTATTAGGATGAAGCGCTGGGTCGCCGCGCTGCTGGCGATCGCCCTCCCCGCCGCCTCGGCGCAGGCCGGCGTCGGCAGCTCGATGGACGCGTTCCTCAACGACGTCGGCGGCGCCTCGAACATCAACGGGCCGACCGCGTTCGAGGGCCAGTCCGCCGGCTACTACAGCCTCGGCAACGTCTGGACGCGCTTTCCGCAGAAGACGACGAACATCGCCAACCTGCAGCTTCCGCGGGCGCGCGCGGGCTGCGGCGGCATCGACATCTTCGCCGGCTCCTTCAGCTTTATCAACGCCAGCGAGCTCGTCGCGATGATGAAGGCGGTGGCGAACAACGCGGTCGGGTTCGCCTTCAGCCTGGCCATCGACACCGTCTGCCCCGAGTGCTCCAAGATCATGCAGGAGTTCAGCCAGAAGGCTCAGCTCATGAACAATCTCAACATCAACAGCTGCGAGCTGGCGCAGGGGCTGGTCGGCGGCGTGTGGCCCAAGGGCGACCTTGCCGACAAGGCGATCTGCGAGGCGATCGGCAACTCCGAAGGCATCTTCACCGACTATGCCGCGGCCAAGCACGGCTGCGGCACCAAGGGCCAGCGGGCGAGCACCACGGCGCAGGGCGACGGCGAGTACGCCGACGTCAACCCGGCGGTGCCGCGCAACTACACCTGGACCATCCTCAAGAAGTCGGCGTTCTTCTCGCCGAACGGCACCTTCGATCGCGAGCTCGCCGAATATGCCATGACGCTGATCGGCACGATCATCTACGTGCCGCCCAAGGACGACGAGGCGGGCAAGTTCGTGCCCTTTGCCGGCGATGCCTCCTCGACGCTGGTGACCGCGCTGCTCGACGGCACGGCCGGCAGCAGCGTGAAAGTGTTCGACTGCGACGAGCCCGACCAGTGCCTCAACCCCACCTTCAAGACCCTCAGCGTCCCGGCCTCCAAGGCGCTGCGCCCGCGCGTCGCGGCGCTGATCGCCGGCATGGTCCAGGCGATCCGCGACGACACCGCGATCACCGAGGCGCAGAAGGAGCTGCTGCAGGTGGCCTCGGTGCCGCTCTACAAGATCCTCACCGTCCAGGCCGCCTACGGGCGCGGCATGCCGACCGACGATCGCGAGACGCTCGCCGAGATCGCGAGCGTCGACCTGCTGTTCGCTGTGCTCGACCGGATCGTCGGCGAAGCCGGCCGGTCGATGTCGAGCTTCATCGGCGCCGACGAGGCCAAGATCGCGATGTGGCAGGGCCAGGTGAACGTGGTGCGTCAAGCCCTCGCCGATCGGCAAACCAACACGCACCTCAAGGTCAACGCGATCATGCAGATCATCGAGAAGACCGCGTTCATAGAAAACGTCCTCGCCGCCTCGATGTCGCCAGGCATGGCCGCCTCGCTCGACTGGTCGCGGGGCGTCCAGACCCGCGCCCTGACCCACTGATCGCGCGAGGAATACCGGGATGGTCGAGATATTCACCGTCGGCGGCGGCGATTTTCTGGTCAACGTCTTCCAGGCGGTGGCCGCCTGGACCGGCAACGGCGGCTACAAGAGCCTGATCCAGGTCGTGCTGGTCATGGGGCTCGGCCTTTCGGCGCTGACGCTGGCGTTCAACCAGGACTGGCGCGCGTGGATCAACTGGTTCCTTGGCGCGACGCTGATCTATTCATGCCTGATGGTGCCGCGGCTCGACGTCCATGTGACCGATCGCCTCAACCCCGGCCTCGCCCCCGCCAACGTCAGTAACGTGCCGCTCGGCCTTGCGCTGATGGCGAGCTTCACCAGCCAGGTCGGCGACTACCTGACCGGGTCGGCGGAGGTCGTGTTCGGCCTGCCGGGGGACCTCAACTATTCGAAGAACGGGATGATCTACGGCGCGCGGCTCTACGACGCCACGCGCTCCCTGCGCATTTCCGATCCCGAGTTCGCCGCCAACCTCGACGAGCATTTCCGCCAGTGCGTGTTCTACGACGTGCTGCTCGGCCGCTATTCGATGAAGCAGCTCGCCGAGACCAACGACATCTGGGCGACCATCGCGCCGGGCAGCCAGGCCCGCGCGCAGCGTTTCCTGACGCGCGACAACTCCTCCGGACAGGTCGCCTCGAGTATCGTCACGTGCCGCGAAGCCTACTCCGCGCTGAACGCCCAGTGGGCCGGCCTGATCGATGGCATGGGAACGGTGTTCGGGCGCCAGCTCTACCCGAACCAGATCGCCGCGCTCGCCAAGGCCAAGCTCTTTGCCGATCTGCCGGTCGCCTACCAGTACCTCGCCGGCGTCTCGGCCAATGCGACCGACATCTTCAAGCAGACCCTCACCATCAACGCGATGAGCCAGGCGATGCACTCCATGTCCGGCAGCAGCGGGGCGGCCAATGTCGACGTCTATGCCCAGACGCGCGCCGACATCCAGACCGAGCGGACCTACGGCTCGATCGCGAGCAACGCGATGAAATGGGTGCCGCTCTTGAACGTCGTGCTGACGGTGCTGTTCTACGCGCTGTTCCCGGTCCTCTTCCCGCTGTTCCTGATGCCCAAGACCGGCCCGCTAGCACTGAAGGGCTATGTCACCGGCTTCTTCTATCTTGCCGCATGGGGTCCGCTGTTCGTGATCCTGCACATGATGCTGATGGTGAAGGGCGCGGCGGACATGACCGCGGTCGCGGACACCAGCGGTCTCAGCCTCGCCAGCTTCACCGGCATGGCCGACGTCAACAGCGACATTGGCACCCTCGCCGGCTACCTCATCGCCTCCGTCCCGTTTCTCGCCGGCGGCGTCGCCAAAGGCGCGATGGCGATCTCGCACCATGCGACGAGCTACCTCAACCCGAGCCAGAACGCGGCCGAGGAGGCCGCGCGCGAGGCGAGCACCGGCAATGTCGCGCTCGGCAACACCAGTTTCGAGAACTCGACGGTGCTCACCCGCCAGTTCGCGCAGGGAACGATCGCCCCGAGCTTCACCTATGGCGCGGGCCAGGCCCGCACCCTCAGCGACACCGGTTCGATGACCACGAGCTTTGCCGAAGCCAGCTACGACCAGCTCCCGAACTCGAGCTATCCGTTCACGCCAACGCTCGGGCAGGAGTTCACCTCGCGCCTGTCGACCATGGCCTCGCAGGCCCGCTCCAACAGCGAGAGCTACGCCAACGTCGCCTCGGAATCGACGACCAATGCGGTCACACGATTCCGCGAGCTCCGGGACCAGTTCAGCCGCGGCAGCAGCTTCGAGTCCGCCACTGGCCAGTCCAGCTCCGACAGCATCCAAACCGCATTCAGCGAGGTCGATCAGGCGTCAACGAACCTGCAGCGGCAGTTCGGTCTCTCGCGTCGGGCGGCGGACGACATCAGCACCGCCTGGTTCCTCAGCGGTGAAGCTGGCGTAAAGGCCGGTGGCGATGCCGGTCTTCTATCCGGAAGTATCGGCGCTAGGGGTGGCGGAAGCCGTACCTGGACGGATAGCGATATCGGTATCGCTTCGGAAGACCGATCCCGCATTATGGGCAGCCTTCAGCAGATGTCGGAAAGCCGGAGCTGGTCGAGCACGCGAGATGGCTTCATCCGTTCGGTGAGCACCTCATCGAGCTCTTCGATCTCGACCACAGCGAGCGGCATGAACGCTTCTCTGACGGAAGCGCAAAGCTACAGCCGGGAGGCGCGTCGCGCCGAGGAGCTCGCGAACCGGTTGGAAAGCCAGGCGTCGTTCTTCGAAGGCAATAGTGCAGCCGGCAGCCTCAACCTGTCTCAAGCCTACCGCGAATGGGGACTGGTCGAGATAGAGCGCAATCGGGATTTCTATGGAAACGTCCGCTTCGACGACGTGGCGTTCCAACTCAGCCCGGAGGGCCAGGCGCTCCAGGCCAAATTCATCGAGAGCTATTCCGAACAGCTTCGCGATGGAATCGAGGATCGTCTGGTGCTTGCTCCCGGACAGCCCGTATCTCGCCCAAGCATCACCAACGCCGAGACAGTTCGAAGCCGTGCTGCGATCGGCGGGAGCCTGCTTTCAAGTGTGCCGGAGGTGGATACTGATGGCATCCGCGATGAGGTCGAACGCGTTCAGGGAGCTGGCCGGCAGCAGATCGGTGAAACGAGAGAGCGCCTCGATGCCGTCACCAGAGGCGCCAGGGGAGCGAGTGCTGAGGCAGCGGACGAGGTCAAGAAATGGTGATCTGCAGCTAGATCACCACAGTCCGAAGGACGCACCGATTAGAAACGAGAACACCGCCACGATTGCGAGCGTACCCACAATCGTGAGCTTCCTAGCTAATGGGTCCGCCCACGATTTCCTGATCCGATATTCGGTTAACCGGTTCTCGCGGATCGCCTGGTCGATTTCGGCGAAGCCCTCCCAATTTTCCGGACGAGGCTGACTTGTGCGATGACGGTCGAAATCGGTCATGATGGCGTTCATCTTGCTGCTCCTTGGAACATAGCAGAAACTTGCGGAGGATGGGAGGGAATTCGGCTTTAGCTCACTTCCCACTTCCATCGCGGGCGAGCGCCCTCTCTCCTCTCGATGGCGGGAAAGTTGCCTATACTCGACCTTCAGCGACTCCTTCGCCGATTCCAGAACCACCGTTCATCAAGTTGACGATTGTGCCAGTTGGGGTGTCCGCAATTGGAATGAGAGATTTGGCGGACGAGCATTGTCGATCTTCAATCCGCAGGCATCACGACAACAGCTCATATGTGAGCTCAGAGATGCGACTGCCGCCCGGAGACTCCTCGATCAAGCGCCGGATTTGCCGGCGGGCCGCCGGAAAATGCAACCCGGGGTCGATCGGCAGAGCCTGAACAAGCCGCACCATCTCCTGGCCGAGGGCCGCAATTTCGCGATGGGTTGCGTCGGTCGGGTCATAGCTTGGAATCGGAAGCTGCCAGATGTGCTTGTCGATGTGCCGCTCGTCCTTGCCGTAGGACATGTAAGGCCGCACCATCTCCGTTGTCGTCGCGCTGTTCAGAATGGCACAGAGGAAATCGGCTTCCTCCTCCTCCTGGAACGCGGCCCAATACAGGCTCTTGCTCATGATCGCTCGCGGATTGCGCACTTTGGCCGCCGACAAGTGCATGCCCGATGCGTTGTAGATTACCCGAAAGGGTGCAATCGGAAGCTGCCGGCTGAGCTTGCTCTGATAATTGAGCTGTTCCATTAGCGTGAGCCGGTCGCTCGTCCGATTGGCCTCCCACACCCTTTCGGCCTGGTCCCACCAGCTTTTCAGGCCAGGATGCAGCTCGATCTCGCGCGGCGACAGTAGGCCCGTGCTTGAGCAGGGGATGACCGCGCGCAGCGGATCCACCACCCGATAGGGCAGTAAGCTCTCGCCCGAAAAAACCGGGCGGACGTATTCTGACTCCACCACACCCTCGACCGAAGGCAAGTCCTTATAGCGCTTGTCCTCGTAATTGCTGCGCGATGACACCACCGCCATCCGCCCCGCCGGCAAGCCGAGCGGTCCGGCGGGGCGCTCGTTCACCAGGAAGAGCAAGCGCGGCGCGAACGTCGCGCCTTGGCCAAATCTCACGTCAAACGCGGATTTTGCCGTTTTCCCAACGCGGCGGACGGTGCCCGGCGCCCGCTCGAGAAGCGGGTTCGCTACCTCCCAAGCAAGATTGGTTTGGGGTAGCCGCCCGCTCCACACGATCGTCTGGTCGCCCAGCGGAACCGGTTCCTTCGCGCGACGGGCGAAGACCACGCTGGCGCCGCGCGGGAAGAAATGCGGCCGGATGCGGCGTAGGTCCCAGGAGCCTTCGAAAGCGAGGCTGACTGCGCCCACCGGATCGGCATAGTTGGCGCGCCGGAAACCTTCATATTGTGGCCTACTGCCGGTTCGGTGGACACCGAGATAGGATATTTCCACCTATCGGAGGTCCACAATGCAACGAAGGAAGTTCAGCCGCGAGTTCAAGCTTGAGGCGGTAAGATTGGTGCGCGAGCGCGGCGTCGCGGTTGCGCAGGCTGCTCGTGATCTGGACGTGCACGAGAACGTGCTACGCAAATGGGTAAAGGAGTTCGCCTCCGATCCGGGGCATGCCTTTCCTGGGCACGGCCAAGTGAAGCCGGAGCAGTTGGAGATCGATCGCCTCCGCCGTGAAGTGGCCAAGCTGAAGGCGGAGCGCGACATCCTAAAAAAAGCCGCCGCCTACTTCGCGAAGGACTCGATATGAGGTTCGCCTTCATCGCGAAGCACCGAGGGATCTGGCCGGTGGCATGGATGTGCGGGGCGCTCGGTGTCTCGCGAAGCGGCTTCCATGCCTGGCTCACTCGGGCGCCGTCACAGCGTGCCCGTGACGACGAGGTAATCGGCTCCCGTGTAAGGGCCAGCCACATTGGCAGCTATCGCACGTATGGTGCCCGCCGTGTCTGGCACGACCTGCTTGCCGAGGGCATCTCGTGCGGCCTGCATCGGGTCGAACGGCTCATGCGGCTACAGGGTCTGCGGGCACGGCCCCGCCGTCGCGGATTGCCCAAGGATCAGGGCGAACGTTCGATCATCGCCAGCAATGTGCTGGACCGCCAGTTCACGGCCGACAGGCCCAACCAGAAGTGGGTGGCAGACTTCACCTACATCTGGACTGCCGAGGGGTGGCTCTACGTGGCAGCGGTGATCGACCTGTTCTCGCGCAGGGTGGTGGGCTGGTCGATGAGCGATACCATGACCGCTCAGCTCGTCACGGATGCGCTGATCATGGCGATCTGGAGACGCGGCAAGCCCGATGCCTTGCTGCATCACTCGGACCAGGGCAGCCAATATACCAGTGAGCAGTTCCAGCGGCTCATGACCGACAACGGCGTCACCTGTTCGATGAGCCGGTCAGGCAACGTCTGGGATAATGCCGCCATGGAAAGCTTCTTCTCGTCGCTCAAGACCGAGCGGATCGGGAAGAAGATCTACCGCACGAAGGCGCAGGCCAAGGCCGACGTGTTCGATTACATCGAATGCTTCTACAACCCGACCCGGCGTCACTCGACCTTGGGTTACCTCAGCCCCATCGACTTCGAACGTGAAGCTGGGGTAGCCTGAATGAGCTTATCTCGGTGTCCGCCAAACCGGCAGCAGGCCATTGCTCGCGATCGACAGCGGCGTTGGGCAACACCATGGCAACCCGGCCGCCCGCCTTCAGATAGAGCTCGGTCGCGCGCACCACGAACAGCGCCGAAAGATCCTGATGCGTGGCCAGCTCGCGCCCGGCCCACAGACCGCGGCGTTCGCTCATGGTCTTGAACGTCGCCTGCATTTCCTCGGGCATGTGCCGATAGGCAAGCCACGGTGGATTGCCGATCAGCAGGTCAACGCGATTGCTCTCGCGCGCGAGCCACATTGGCCGCGCCATGTTGCGCACATAATAGCCCCAGATGTGATCACGCCCTTCATGATGCAGGCGATGCATCGTGGCAAAGGTCGCTTCGATCGTGGCCTGTTCGTCGGAGCGAATGCCGAACCGCGTGAAAACACTGGCGAGCGAGGGCGGGCTACCTGACTGGCTCTGCGCCGCGCGCCGGGCAAGCTCTTCCACCAGGCGATCGAATTCGCGCGCATCGGCCAGCAGCCGATCAGGGAAGCGGAGCTCCGAGCCGAACAGCTCGCGCCCGTCATCGGCCTGGATAACAAGCGCGTCGTGGCTCCACAGGTTGAGATTCTGTTCGCGCCACTGGAGGGAATCGCCGAGATAGATCGGGATAAAGATCTCGCCGCGGTCGGGCGCCGTCAGCCGTTCCCGGCCGATGGCGAGCAGATAGGTGACACGGGCGAACGTGACCGCAACCGGATGGAGATCCATGCCGATCACATGCTGCGTCAGACCATCGAGCGTGTCGGCGAGCGACATGCCCGACGCTGTTGCGTGCCGGAGATAGGCCGTAGCACACTGGAACAGGAACGTTCCGGACCCACAGGACGGATCAAGCGCGCGCGTGGTGAGCGGGTCCGTGTAGACTTCCTCGACCATCGCCCGCGCGCCAGCCAATCCGGGGTGTAATATTCGCCGAGCTCCTTGCGCGTATCGGGCCCAATAACGGACTCGTAGAGCACCTTGAGGACATCTTCCTGGACGGCGCTCCAGTCGAAACGGAGCAGCCGCTTGGCGAGCGTTCGGATGAAGCGCTCGCCTTCCTCGATCTCGATTACCCAATCGAAGAAATCCGCCTCGACGACGCCATGGACGCCGCTCTCGATGAACTTCTCGCCAGAGAGCAGGGACGCCGCGCTTAATTCTGCTACCGGTAGCCCCAATACGGCATGGGCGATGATCTCGGCCGTGTTGACGAGCAGGGTGTGTTCGATGAACAGCTCATCATCATCGCTGAATTGGCTGCCGAGCGCAGAGGTGAGCAAGCGGGACCAGAGCTCACGTTTTACCTTGATAGTCGGCAGGTCCCGGTTGGCCCCATAGAGTGCCGCCAGCGTCGCGCGGTCGAGCGCATAAGCAGTGCTGCCCGCACCCAGCCGGGCTTCAATCTCGCGTGCATTGGGCGTGATCCCGGTGGCGGTGGCCAACACGCCTTCCAGCCAGAAAACCAGCTTCCCCACGCAGTCGGCCGAACCATCGATCTCGAGTGCGGAGACCTGCTCAAGCGCCTCGCCGATGAGGTTGAAACAGATCCATTCCGCGCCGTCGGTCAGAACACCGACATACCGGCGGCCGCTTTCCCGCGCGCGATACGCCACGTAGCCGGTCAGCTGCTCGATAGCGTCCTCGCGAACCCGGCCCCGCCGAAGATCGCGCTTCACCTCGATCACCGTCGAGCCGACCTCGATGTCAATACGCCGCCCCCCGCCCAAGGGTGCTTCGAGCGCAGCGATTTCGATATTGCCTTCGTCGAGCTCGAACGGTGCCGTCAGCAGGAACTGCCGAAGGTCCGATTGGACCTCTGCTTCGGGGCGAGCTTGGTCGCGGCACGCGAGACGGGCAACTAGATCGTTCAGCAAACCACCCTACCTCGTGCCTCCATTACACAGCCGCCCGAGCGAACCCCGGCTTTTGTCGTATCGATCAGTTGGGTGTCCAGCACTTAGCCGGCCACGTCAAAGCCGTATCGCACCGTGACAAAGTCGGAAACCATCGCATTTCGGATCGCCGCTCAGACTGAATGGCGGATCAGCTAAGTCTTGGTCGCGAACGCATGCTGCATGGTACGCTGCGAAATAAACGTCGCCTCAGCATGGAATGCCGGCTTGCTGCGCAATCGGGGGCCCATGCGGTACACTTCCGGCTTAGCTCGGTTCCCACCAGTAGTTCGAGCGATAGCATGTCTCGCTGACACCAGCGAACAGCATGCTGCGCTGCTCCCACATATCGACTCCTTTACTGAATTTGGACTCGTCGTTGAGGCGGTTGTAAACATCAGCAGAAATAAATGTGCAGTAAGGGTATTCTCGGGCGTCGGACAGCTTTGCCGCGAAGCTCGGAGGACGACCGATCCATATCAAATCATTATTGTTTCTGATCCCAGCGCGGACTGCTCTGCTTGTGCCTACGTCAATGCCACAAGCCTGACGTATCTTGACATCGTTATTTTTGACCGAATTGAAGCGCGCAGTTGCTTCCGGTTCAATGAGGTGACGCGTAGCCCATTGGATTTGCAGCGCAGCTTTGACTGCGCTGCTCCGCTTGGAATCGCCAATGAATACACCCATGACCCGGTCACCATCAAAACTTCGAATCTCGCCACCGCGCGCCCGAATGATCCTCGTAGCGCAGTCCAAGTATGCACGGATGATTTTGGCAGTGGTGTCCCAAGGACATTGCTTCGCAATCATTCCTGAACCCGCTAGGTCCGCATAGATGAAAGCGGCGTCCAGCTTTACTGCACCGTCGGCCAACGAAATGTCCTCAGAGGTTGGTACTTTCTGCCCGTCTCTCTCCTTGAACGTCTTTCCGAGAATGCCTTGAACTGAGCTGGTTAGATCGTCTTTCAGAGCCATGCTGTTACCCGTTCACCACTGGCAGGTGAGTATGCCCCGACAATCCCCACCTGGATCGCCAAGCGTGTGTACGGCTATCCTAACCACGAACAGAGGCTAACTTCCAAGGGAGAGAAAAAAACCCCGGCAAAAGTGAGTCGGAACGAGCACGACCGTCAGGAAAATGGGCTCGACGACCTATTGGAGGCGCCTAAATTGACGACGATCATTGAACGGTTCCGCGGCGACGCCGGTCGAGCCAACCTGCTGGACGCGATGATTCAGCAGGCAATCGTCGGTGGTAATCACGAGCTCGCCGCCGAGATCGCGGATCGGCTTGAACTTGTCTCTTCGGCGGAGGGCGAGGAACTCATCACGCAGGACGCCGGTGATAACGACCTGTTCCTGATCATTTCGGGATCGTTCCGTATCGTGATCAACGGTCGCAACGTCGCCGTACGTGGCCGGGGGGACCACGTCGGCGAGATGGCCGTGCTCGAGCCTACGCAGCGCCGCTCGGCAAGCGTCATCGCCAACGAACCATCAGTCGTGGGCAAGCTTTCGCATGGCGACGTGACGGATATTGCTTCGCGCTACCCGGAAATCTATCGCGCAATGGCCCGAACGCTCGCGCGCCGATTGCTGGAACGTAACCGGCTGGTCGGGCAGCATCGTGAGACGATCAGGGTATTCATCATCTCCTCTGCCGAGGCGCTGCCGATCGCGCGGATAATCCAGAACTCCTTCGAACACGACCCATTCAAGGTGATTCTATGGACCGACGGCGTCTTCCGCGCCACAAGCTACGCGTTGGAAGCCCTCGAAAGCGCAGTGGACGATTCCGATTTCGCGATCGCCGTCGCCCATAGCGACGACCTCACGCTTTTTCGAGGACACGACTGGCCCAGCCCTCGCGACAATGTCGTGTTCGAACTCGGACTCTTCATGGGAAGGCTCGGACGGAAGCGGGCAATTTTGATGGAACCGCGCGAGGAGAAAGTGAAGCTACCCAGCGACCTGAGCGGAATAACAACCATCCCGTATAGCTACGAGCCAGGCAAGGATGCCGCTTCAAGCATGGCCCCTGCCTGTAACCATCTGCGGGATCACATCAACGAATGGGGGCCCTTCAACGGCTAGCCGAAACTCGACGTGTACTTATCCACGATGCCGACGAGCCCACTGGTAGGAATCCGTAAGATGTTCTGCTAACGTTCCATCCTTTGACCGATGGTCCCTTCGGGGTTCGACGTCAGGAATGGAGATCGCAGTCGATGGCTTGGATAGAAGATCGCGCACGGGACAGAATCCGCAAGTTCATGGATGGTGTCCCGCAAGGCGACATCAAGGTTGAGGACTTCCGGACTTTTCTCACCGAGGCCCGGATGCAGAAGGGAGGTTCCCTCGATGCATCGATTAAGGCGGCGCTGATCGACATACCTCGCAATCGCGCGATTACGACCGATGCAGTTCACATCTACGCCAACCTTGTCGACTTCAACGACGTGCTGACGGAGGCCGGAAGGGAAACAGAGGCGAGCCACCGGCGTGCATTGGAATTTCTTCACGCGCATTACCGCGCCTGTGACGAGCTCATTGACGAGTTCGAAATGCAGCGGGTCGATTTCCATGGATCGAGGCTGCATGCCGTGGTGCTGGTTCCCGACGGACCAGAAAACGAAGGCGAGCGTGTCCACGTCGCGGTTACCTTCGCCGCAGCTTTCCGCGAGATGGTCGAGCGACTTGGCAACGATCATCCCAACTTCAAAACCGACGTGTGTATCGGCATCGACAGCGGCCCCGCCGTCGCAATCGATTCAGGTCGGAGCGACGAGCGTGAGCCACTCTTTGTTGGCAGTCCAGCCAACCACGCGGCCAAGCTGGCAGATGGCAATGACGAAGGGCTGAATTTAAGCCCCCGAGCTGCTGCCGCTCTCGGTCGGAGTTTCGACCCGCTCGCGAAGAGCGTGATCCTCACAGAGGACGTCGAACGCCGCTATCTCAGTGAGGAGATCATCACCGCGAACATGCAGCGGAGCGGCAATGCGAGGCTCGAGAAAGCCTATGCCTCTTTCGGAGAAAGCCTCGCTCTACAAAGCGCAGACACCGGCGAGGCCGTTTTCAAGTTCCATCACAAGGAACCGCCGCTGAAGGATCTGATTTATTCGGAGCATCCGCCCAGCAACGCCGTCCGCATGGACCTTGCCTCGATCTTTGCGGACGTCGACAACTTCACGGCTTACATCGACGACGCGATTGCGACCGGAAAGATCGCAGAGGCCGTAGCCAACCTTCACGTCATTCGCGCGGAAATGGGCGCCGTCCTGCGCGACGATTTCGGGGGCCGGAAGGTCCGCTATATCGGCGACTGCATTCATGGCCTGCTCGCAAAAGGCGACAGGACCGAAACCGACCAGATGGCGACCATGAAAACGGCTGTCAGTGCGGCCGCCGGCTTGCGGTCGTCTTTCGAGCTCTGTCGGGAAATGCTGTCGGGGATGGACGATCTCGGGCTTGCTATCGGAATTGACTATGGGACCACTCCAATCTGCCGCCTCGGGCTGCGGGGCGCCGCGAGCGTTCGCGTGGCGGCGAGCCGGGCCACCTGCATTTCCGAAGCAGAGCAGAGGCGCTGCAACGGCACCGAGACCGCCATTGGGGAGAGTGCGTACAAGGCATCGCCGGCGAGAGTACGTGAGGCTTTCTCCAGCGATCGCGTGATTCCCAATCTGGATACTAATACGGCTGACTTGCTGCTGGGCACCATGCCCTCACCATATATCACCGGCGGCGCGGAACCGGACGCGATGCGCGCTCACGAGCCTGAAGCGGCTGTTCCTATGCGAGCACATGATCGAAGGTGAAATCTGCTACCCATTACCTGGCTGACGCCGCTCCAGCCTGGTTCTCCGTCGATGCGGTCGACAGGGAAGCACTGATCGGACGTGCCCGCGTTACCAAGACCCCGTGGGTCACAAGTGGCCTTCACTTGCGCATCTTCGGCGATCCCAAGCCGAAGGTGCGCGAGGAAGTGCCCGGCACCGACCTGCCAGCCCGCTGTCCCGAGCGTCATATACAGTGGGACGAGACGTTCTGTCTTGGACTGCGGTATTTCGACGTGCGTTCCGCGAGAGAGGCCGCGCAATGGTGGGAGCAGTTGCGCCAATTTCTTGCCTGCCAAGGAGTTGCCGAACGTACGCGCATCTGGCCCCCGGGACATGCGATCGATCACGGCGACGCTGGCAAGCATCACGAGCGAGCGTTGGCTCTGGCCGCCGAAGCGGGGGTGGAAGAGGAATATGCGGCCGCACGACTGGACGAGCCTAGTTGGCTGACCGATCCAAAGCTTCATCTGTTCGACAAGAAGGGCAAGCCGATCAATGGCCGGGCCGTCTGCCCGCGCGGCTGTCGCCGTCGTGCGCGAGGCCGCCAGGTCCAGATTCTTCGTACAGACTGTTCAAAGCGCGGGCTCTTGGTAGATCTTGGTTTTACGGAACGACTACGACGCAAGGCGCTCGCCGAATACTGGCAGCACGTCTTCAACGAGGGAACGCGCTGCTGCAGAACGATGCGTTATTGCCCGCTTGGAGAGCATGAGGACAGGTCGAAAGTCGCGGGAGGGAAAAGTCCATGAATGACATCGACGTGATCCAGCACCAACTGGATCGAGTGCTTGGATTCTTTCCGCGCGTGGAGGCGAGAATCAACGGTCTCTTCGGGGTAAACACGCTCATCCTCGCCATAGGTGCTTTGAACGTCTCCGCGTCTGATCTAAAATTGTGGTTCGTTACTGTTCCCGGTTTTTTCGCCTCGGCCGGTCTGTTGGCGTCCTACGCTTTCCTTTACCGGGCCAACTTTCCCGACGTGAGGGGTGGCCAAGGCAGTCTTGTGTACTTCGCCGAGATCGAGAAGAGGACCGAGGCGGACTACCAAGCTGAATTACTTGCTTGCAGCGACGAGCGATTCCGTGAGGACCTCGTCGGTCAGATCTGGCGCAATTCGCAAATTCTGTGCGCGAAATTCGTCTTCGTGAGGAATGCCACCATCGCGACGACCCTATCGCTCCTGCCGTTCTTCATCTTCTTGGCCGTCACGGCATCCATCCACGTTCGGCTGCCGATACTGAATGGATAATTGCGGGAGGGACAATCTCCAGCCCCGCGGACTCAAGCTTTGGCGGCCGATCGCTTGGATGAGCGCGTTTAGAGCCGGATGACGGCTCCCGGCCATTATGTGCCGCCGTTCTGGGCTCGCGTGAGGTAGCACCTTACTCGTTCCTGCGTCTTGCACCGCAGCTTCCGGCCGGCGCGCAGGTCGTCCACAAAGCGCGGATCTCCCAACGCCATCCGCCCAAACTTGCTCGGCGGTACGCTCGTCCGCGCCAGATAGCTCTCTACCTGCTCCAGAAGCTCCATGGCACTCGACTCGCATCGCTCTTGCGTTCCTGTTGTGTTCCTACTAGGAAGGCATCCTAGAGTCTAGGATCGGTTTTCCTAGATGCACTGAATGGGACCAGCAGCGATGGACGAAGCACGCAAAGCGCTGGACGAGCTGATCCAGCAAAAGGGGTACAACTATTCCTCGGTTTCCCGCCTTCTCGGACGCAATGCGGCCTATATCCAGCAGTACATCCGGCGCGGGAGCCCGCGAAGCCTCGATGAGCAGGATCGTGCGGTGCTCGCCCGCTTCTTCGGGGTTGACGAGAAGGTGCTTGGCGCCCCCGACCGCCGCTCGGGACCAGTTGTCGAGCTCGTCCACGTCCCGGTGCTCAGCGTCGAGGCTTCCGCCGGTCATGGGGCGCTGGCCGAGATGGAATCCAAATGCTCCCAGTTCGGCTTTGATGAGAAATGGCTCCGCCGGCTGACCGCCAGCAAGGCGTCGAGCCTGTCCATTATCGGCGTGCATGGCGATTCGATGGAGCCGACTCTGCACGACGGGGACGAAGTCATGGTCGACCTCGGCGACGGCCAATCGCGGCTGCGCGACGGCATCTATGTTCTTCGCATGGACGACACGCTCAATGTAAAGCGGATCGCGATCGAGCCGCAGGGGCGCAGGATTTCGGTAGTGAGCGACAACCCGGCCTATCCGAGCTGGCGAGGCCTCGAGCGCCGCAGCATCAACATTGTCGGGCGGGTGCTTTGGTTCGGCCGTGCGCTGCAGTAAGCCCCTCGTCCAATGCTGACCTTCCTTGCCGCCATCGTTGCCGCCGGACAGACATTCACCTGCACACCGACGCATGTGTGGGACGGGGATGGGCCGGTCTGGTGTGCGGAGGGACCGCACGTCCGGATCGCGGGGATCGCGGCGCGCGAGATGGACGGTACTTGCCGAACCAACCAGCCCTGCCCCGACGCCACGCCGATCGAAGCTCGTGACGCGCTCGTCGGCCTGCTCGGCGGTGCCCGCGGACGCAATCCTACAGGACACATTGCGGTCGATGGTCCCAGGCTGACCTGCCGCTCGGAAGGCTCGGCCGGCGGCAACAGAACGGCAGCCTGGTGCCGCCTGCCCGCGGGTGCGGATCTGTCGTGCGCCATGATCCGCACGCGCACGGTCCTGCGATGGAACCGCTACTGGAAAGGACCCGCGTGCCGCTGAGCGCCGACCTGCACCTGCGGGGCCGCCTCGAACAGGGCCCGTACGGCCTGGTTCTTCGGCCGTCCGATGGGGGCGAGTGGGAACTCGAGACGCGCCGCCGAGCACGCCGACTGGTCGGCAGCGAGGTCGAAGTGATCGGTCACCGCGCCGGGTTCAACGGGCTCGTCTGCGAGCAGGTCTGGCCGGCCGGGCAGCCGCGCCCTCGACGAAAGAGGGTCAACGTCGAGTATGTTCTGGCCGCGGGTCTCGTCGGCTACGGTCTCATTGCCTTGGTCACGGGCGTCGTCGGCTATTGGCGCTGATGCTCAGCGAGTGGGAGTTGTGGGCCTGCGCCAACCAGGTGCTGCTGACCCACGGCGAGAACGCTTCGCTCCACGTCGCTGAGCAGATCGGCGCGCTCGTCCTGGAAGGCGATGCAGAGGGCATCCGCACCTGGCAGGCCATCGCCGCGCGCATCGCGCAGCTTTCCGCGACCGGCGGGCAAGCACCTCCCATCGAGCGGATGAACTGAACGGCCGGCGCAGAACGCCTGCGCCGCTAGATTCCGATTTCGAATGGCTTTGTGAGCGACCGTTCGCGCTCGGGCGGCTCGTGTTCGGGGAGCGGCGCCCTCCCCTTCGCTTGGCCTTTGGCGGCGGCGTCGCGGAGGAGATCGACGGTTTCCAGGGCGGAACGCTTCATGCCCGGATTGCGCTCGACGGCCGCCTCGAGCTTGCCCGAGTTGTCGACGAAGAGCGTCAGGCCGTCGCGGAGCCGGGTGATCGTCACCAGGAAGGTCTGCTGGTTCGACAGATTGCGCTCGCGGCTGTCCATGACCGCAATCCCGCGATCGGAGGTCAATCCCTGGGCCATGTGCGCGTTGAGCGCGTAGGCGAAGTCGAGCCGTTCGAGCATCGGGTCGCCGCGCGAGAGCTGGTGCTCGGCCCCGAGCGAGGTCTTCACCGTCACGCGCCGGTCGTCGATCGCGACGATGTGGGCCTGATCGGCATTGAGCAGCCCGCGTTTGTGGTCGGTCTCGGTCCAGCGGATGCGGTCGCCCGCGTGGATCTCAAGCGGGCGGACCTCGAACAGCCGCAGCGGATCCTGCTCGCCCTGCGGACGGAGTCGACCGGGGCGGAACTCGAAGCGCCGGCCGCGTTCATTCTCGAGCGTCACCCGCTCGTGGACGGCATCCGTTTCCACGACCCGATACTGGCCCTTGAGCAACCTCTGTCCACGCTGGCGCCGGTCGACCTCGACTACCATCCCCGGCGCATAGGTACGGGCATATCGCAGTTCCTCCCGGGTGACATTGACGCGGGAGAGGGTGTCTACCCTCATGCCCACGGTCCCCAGCTCCCCGTTCGCGCGCAGGCCCGTTTGCACTGCTTCATTGACCTGGCTCCGCAAGGCCCGCCCGGAGGCGTAGATCGACGTCCGCTCGCGCTCCTCCGGCGACAGCGACAGCCAGGCGGCAGCGGCCTCGACGGCGGCTCCCTCGGGGACCTCCACCACATGCTTTCCCAAGTGCCGCAGAGCCTCGTCGATGTGCCCGCCCTGGGCCGCATACTGCGCCCGGCGCAGCGCCTTCTCGCGAGCCCGGACGTTGACGTTCATCACCGCGGTTTCGACGCCGGCCTGCTGCATCACGTCGAATGGCTTGCCCGCATCGACCGCGCCCAGCTGCTTGCGATCGCCGATGCTGGCGAACCGATCGAGCTCAAGAAGATTGGCGAGCCGGACGAGCTTTTCCTTGTCGGCATTGCCCACCATCGAGGCCTCGTCGAGCAGCACGACGGTACCGCGCATCGTGGACCGGGCTTCGGCGAGGCGCGCAGGATCGCCGCCTTCAAGGAGGTTGCGATGCCGCCGCAGGAAACGCGTCACGGTCATCGACGGGATGCCGGTCTCGCGCTCGAGCATCTGCACGAGCGTATTCTGCACTGCCAAGCCAAGCACCGCCCGTCCTTCCTCGCGCAGGATGTCGGCGACAGGCTTGAGGACCGTGCTCTTCCCGGCGCCGGCAATGCCCTGGATCGCCACGATACGGTTGTGCGAGCCGAGCAGCAGGCGCCCAGCGTTCTCCTGCCCGGCGTTCAGCGTCATGCCGTACTTGAGCTGGGCCAGCGCCTGCAGCCGATCGCCGGCGACCTCGGTCGGCACGATCACGGGAGCGACTCCCCGGCCGCTTTCGACGCCCGCAATGATGCGCTGCTCAAGACCGATCGCATCGCGGCTCGTCACCAACTCGCCGTCGGCGCCTTTGCCCTTGAGCAGGTGGCCCTGTCGCAGCAGCTGGTCGACGCGGTGCTCGATCTCCGGCATCGAGGTCGGCAAAGCGAAGCCAAGCGCGGTCCGATAGATTTCGGCGCGCGGGAATGCCGCCTCGCGCTCGCCGAGGTGCCGAATGGCCGAGGCGACCGCGTGCACCGCCGCGATCTGCTCCGGCGTCCGATTGCCCATATGCGCCGGCACGAGCGGATCGCCTTCGCGCAGCCCGAGACGCTCGGCAAAGGATACCGCGAGCGATCGTCCGCGCTCGACAAACGCGCGGACCGTCTGGCCCAGGCCGGGCACGCTTCCGAGGTCTTGGACCGCCCGTGCGTTGGCCCTTGCGATGACAATGGCAGGGTCGAAGCCGAGCTTCGCCGCAGCCTCTTTCCACTCGCTGGTCAGGGCATTGCGGTCCTCGATCCGGCCCTTGTCCGCGCGCGTCATGAGATTCGCGACGTTGCGCGCAGCGAGGCCTTTGCCTTCCATCGTCGCCAGGCGCTCGAGGATTTCCGCGCGGCGCGAGCTGAACGCGTCGCGGACGGGCTTGGGGACGCCGACGGCCTCGAAATTGCCGTGCTTGCCGAACTCCCCGACCTCGTAGCCGAGTTTCTCTACGACCAGGCGAAATCGCGCCATGGTCATGGCGTTGAGCAGCGTGTTGTGCTCCCAGAGCTTGTCGTTGCGCAGCGCCCGCCATTTGCCGTCCGGGCCTTGAGTGACGTTGGCGACGACGGCGTGCAGATGTGCGTTCGGTTCCTGATTGCGGTTGGTGTCGTGCTGGAACAGACCGATCACCAGGTTGCCGGTCGCCACCGCCCGCTCTTTCCCCCGCACCTCCATCCGTGTCTCGGCGAGGTTCTTTTCGGCCCAGGCGAGCGTCTCCTTCACCGCGGCCGAATAGGCATCGAGGATACGCCGATCCCCGCCGACCAGGGCGAGAAGCGACCAGCTCTTGGGCATCGAGAAGGTGAGGTCCGTGCCCGCGCGGTGCACACGGTTGTCGCTGCCGACGCGGCTTCCGTCGGGCAGCAATCCCTTGAGCAGGGCCTCGAATTGCCGGGCCTCGATCCGGCCCTCGAGGCCCAGCGTCTGCGCGCCCTTGCCCAGCCATTCGCCGGAGCGATCGGCATCGGCGCGCGTGTAGTAATTGTCCGCCGCGAAGTAGTTGGCGGCGCCTCCGGCCGTGCGGACGTTGGCTACCGAGAGCATGATCCGCACCCCGGCCGGGCAGCGCCTCGCAGCATGATCAAAGCTCCAGGTCGCCGAGGTCGGGTTGCTCCCGCGACGGGGCGTCGCGCTCGGGCATGCCATCCTCCAGCATTAGCCTTCGCGCTTCGGCATCCGCCTGCCTTTCGGCCGACTTGTCGGCAGCCTGCGGCCGGTGTGCGGGATCCCTGACGGTCGGCGCATCGGGCCGGCCCGGCTCCTTCGCGTCCGTTTCCGGATCGCTCCGGGCAGACGGTAGACCGGCACGAAGCACCGCATCCTTGGAAAGCGTGACAGTTGGTGCATCGGGGCCATAATGTCCCGGTGCATCCGCTGCCTTTCCGTCGTGGGACCCCGCCGGCGAGGGCGCGCCCGCGTCAACCGCGAGCACAGTCGGATGCTCCTCACCCCCCGGCAATCGCGGTACGGCCCCGTCAGCAGGATCGCGCGGCTCGAGGGCCAGAACACCCTGCTTCGGGACCACCGGCTTGCCCGCGCCGTCGTCATTGGCGGACGGATGATCGGTTGCCGCCGAGGCCGTTTCGGCGGCCGGCCGGAGAAGCGTCGCCGGGCGCGCAAGCGTGCCTGTCGATGGCCGATCGTTCGCCCGGCCGATGAAGGTCTCCGCCACCTTCGGGCGGGTCACCGGCTTGAGCTTGATGGGCGCGGCGGGGAAGCCGTCGGGAAATTTGATGTACCCCGACAGGCGCGGCAGGTTCATCAACTGGTCGGGCAGTAGCAGCGGCTCGATATGCTTGCGCGGCGTCAGGGAGACCGCGTCGCGGGCATTGTTGTAGCCGTAGGTGTAGGCCTCCTCCATATCGCGCACCTGGCGGTGGCCGATGAAGTCCGAGCACCAGGTAGCGGTCTCCCGGTCGGCCGTGCCGAGGATCAGCTTGGTCCGCGCGAGCGACGATAAGGTCATCGCCATGTTCTCCCCGTAGACTTCCTTGAGCTTGGCGTAGGCATGCAGCCCGAGCACGATCGCCCCGCCGAAATTGCGCGCGGTCTGGAGCCCCTTCTCGAGCGCCGGAAGGCGATGGAGCGCCCCGAGCTCGTCGATGAAGAACCAGCATTTGAGGTCCTGCGTGCGAGCGGTCGTCATCAGCGTGTTCATCGCCGTGTCGAGCCAGAGGGTGAGCAGTTGCGCGCAGACGCTCATGTCGACGTAGCGCGCCGAAATGAACACGACCGAGCCAGTGCCCCCGACGTCTTCGGCGCCTTCCTCGACCCATTGGCGCAGCGAGAAGCGGGCGCCCGAGGTGGGCAGAAGCTTCAGCGCCTTGGCGTTGACGTTGAACACGGCGCGGATCGATTCCGCCATTCGGGCCGCTTCCGGTGCGGTCAGCGGATCGGCGATCGTGCCGCGCATCATCGCATGTACGCGGGAGAGGTCGGCGGTCATGAGTTCGCGCGCGAGCGCGTCGTTCGTCCCCCGGCCCTCGGCCACCAGCTTGAGGCAGAATTCGACGAACAGCGCGCGCGCGGCAATCACCCAGAACTGCGCCTCACCGCCCCCGTCGTGCGGCACCAGGGCCTCGGCCGCGGCCCAGAATTCGCCCTCGCTGCGGCACTCGTCGAACAGGCTCCACGCGGGGCAGCGCGCGTCGAGCGGGTTGAGGATCACGTCCCGGCGAGCGTCGTGGAAGTGCTCGATGAACGCGCCGGTGAGATCGAAGATGACGCAGCGCTGTCCCTTTGCCCGGGCTTCCGCAATCATGTCCGACATCGCCACCGTCTTGCCCATGCCGGTGGTGCCGATGAGCATCGCGTGGCTCTGCTCGAGCCGCCACGGATAGACCACGGTCGCGAGGTGCGAGGGCCGGTAGGGAAAGGCAGCCGCGAGTTCCCGCCGGCTGCACAGGCGCCATTTCCAGCCGAGGGCCTCGGCCAGCTCCCGGGTGCGCTCGCGCCGATTATGCACGCGCAATTCGTCGACCAGATCGGGCAACGTGACGAGCAGCGCGCCCCGCTCATGCTTGCGCTCCTTGGAGCGGCCGCCGAAGCGCGCTGCGAACCAGTAGAAGAGCGCGAAGGCGGGCACCAGCAGCAGCGCCGAGCGGGCCAGCGCATCGCCGAGAAGGGCGAGCATGTGGTCCCAGGCCCGCACCACCGGCGGGAAGCTGTCGAGCATCGCGATCGGCAGCTGGATGGTCCCGCCGAACGCGGTCTCGAGCGCGATCCGCTTCTCCGGATCGAACTCCATGAAGCCGTAGATCGCGGCATAGATACGCATGCCGACGAGGTAGGTCTCGTGATCGGACAGGCTCCCCGAAAGCGTCCACCACGAGGTCCACGCAATGACGAGGGCAGCTACGATCAGCGGACCCTTTAGCCCCGCGGCGAACATGAAGCTGAAGTGGCCGAGGAGCTGGCTGCCGCGAGTGAAGTTGACCAGATTGCGCTTCATGCCTCGCCTCCCTCGTCGGTGCTGGAGACGAGGCTGAGCTCCCGGCATTTGCGGGCATAGGCCTGGTGCGCGCGTTCGCGCAGCGCGTGGTCCGGATGCCCGGCCAGGAGCGCGTCGACGCCCACCATCATGAAGACGGAATGGCGGGCTATGCGCTCGACAGACTGCTCGAGCCGCGAGACGTAATCGTCGTCCTCGCAGGCCTGCGACAACAGCGAGCGGATCCACTCGCTAACGCTGATTTCCCGTCGCCGCGCAGCGGCACGCACGCGCACGGCAAGGTCGTTCGACACATGGACTTGAAGAGAAATCGGCCGTGACATTCACGGACTCCTCGAATGCGGAGCCCGGTGTCGCGCGGCGAAAGGCCTATCCTCGCTAGGTCAAATTCGAGAACATGTCAAGAACATCTGAAGCCCAGGATTTGCGCGGGATTGGCGCATCTGTCATTCGAATCCGATTTGAGAATCGGGCTCAATCGAAATTGATTGAGAAGCTGCCACCGGACAGAATGGCATCCAAACATTTGCCAAGAAAAGGTTTTCACCTGCGACCGGTCGCGTACGGTGTGCCCTCCTGTCCCCAGCTTCGGAGGCGGTTCCGGGAATCGGGCCTGGCACGAACGGAGCGGCTTTGAACCTCTGGCCGGCAGGCTGCAGTGAGCCCCTATAGGGCAGTCAATACGTGCGGTTGGAGGCTGGGCAACGCCAACAGAGAGGCAAGCTGAGATTGCCGGCAATCGAGTCCCTCGAACCCCCCTCGATTGGGAGCCGAGCAAAAGGAAAGGAGGAAGCCCTGTCGGGCTCCCTCCTTGCGTGACCGGATCAGAATTCGTCGCTCAGCTTGCTCGGCACGGCCTCGACGACCCGGTCCAGCATCGCTTGCGGCAGGGCGTTGTAATCGCCCTCGTCGACCGCGACGTAGCCGGCGTCTTCGTCGATCAGAACATACTGAGTGAAGTAGCTGTGCAAGGACCGGGCATGGGCCTGATCCAACGCGGCAACGAAGGCCGTCTGGTCGGCATTGAAATTGGCATGATCGGTGTTCGATGAAACATGCATGGCTTGTCCTCCTGATGTTCGATGCGTCGCATCAGGAACTCACGCGGAGGCGGGCGGCGGGCCGGGTCAGGGACCGCGTGGAACACGCGGCCGCGAAGCGGCGATGGGGGCAACGATTTTGTCGGAGCAGGGATTTATCCCTGCTGCGGCAAAATGGTGGGGCCCCGTCGTCCTTGACGCGGCTCGTCGGCCGCATCACCCTTGGAGTACTCGCGAGAGAGACCTCTCCAACCCCTGCGGGGTCGCGCGGCACTCGTCACAAAAACCGATTTCCTACACGCCTTCGCGGTGGCAGAGTTTGGCGTGGAGGGGACCAACGGCCAGCGAAAGGAACATGCTGATGGCCAGGTCCAAACCGAGCGTGCGGAATGCGCTCAGGAAGCTGCGCGAGCAGCGCGAGGAACTCGATGCACGGGAAGCCCGGCTTCGCGATGAAGCGGCGGCTGAACTTGGGCGGGTTCTCATCGAATGCGGCGCCGAGACGCTCGAACCGGCGGCGCTCAGACAGCTCATCCGCCAGTCGATGACCCTCGGCATCGACGAGACGCTGAAGCGTCTCGCCCCCGCCTGAACCACTGCCGCGGCGGCGCGCGGGCTCGATGCCCCGCGCCGCCGCATGGCCTCAGCGCAAAAAGAAAAGGCCCCGACGGCGCGTGCCGGCGGGGCCTTGTCGTGGAAGGAGCAAACTCAGTCCTCGTCGATGTCGGGCGCGCCTTCGTTGCTGCCTGAACGGCCCTTCGAGAGGAAGTCGACCTTGTCGGCGATGATCTCGCAGCCGTAGCGCTTGACCCCGTCTTTGTCGTCCCAAGAGGTGTAGTGGATGCGGCCCTCGACCGTCACCAGCTGGCCCTTGGTGCAGTACTTGGCGACGTTCTGGCCGAGCCCGTTGAAGCAGGTCACGCGGTGGAACTCGCTGTCCTTGGCGGTGTAGCCGTTCTCGTCCTTGTAGGTCTTGCCGTCCTTGCGGGCGGGCCGGTCGGTTACGACCGAGATCGAGGTGACGGTGGTGCCGCCCTGGGTGGTGCGGGATTCGGGATCGCGGGCGATGCGGCCGACGAGGATAACGAGATTGGTCATGGTTCTTCTCCTGATCCGCAGGTCCGGGTCCATCCCGGCTGCGAACCAAGGGAAGAAGCGGCCACCGGGCTGTCGCACCGGGAGGCGCGAGCGCCGGACGGGGAACCCGAAACCGGTTCGGGTGGTGCGGGCAGCCGGGCATCGCCCGGCAACACGGCCGGACCTGTTTGGGGTTGCGGCGGCCAGGAGCCGATTCGAGGAAGGTTCGCGATGAGCCGGAATGGCGCCCGGGCGATCGGGAGGAACCATGCCCCAAGGCAGTACCCTCGGCCCCTACCCGATCCCATTCAAGCCCCCGGCGGGATCGACTCAGATGGCGACGCGGAGCGGCTGGTCGTTCGCCGGACGAGACCGGACGGGAATGCCGCCTCCGGCAGGTACCGGGTTTCCCACGACCGTGACCGCGGGCTCGTCCAGCGGGTTGCCCTTCAGCATCCAAGCCTCGGGGACGATGAGCCGCGCCCAGTCGGCAAACGAGGGGATCCGGCCGAGGTCCTCGCGAACGTGCTGCTCGCCGACGAGGCGCACCGGAACGGTCCTGCCGTCGGCGTTGACGATGGTCGCGCCGAAGAGCGTTTCGAGCATGAAGATGCCCTCGGCATGGTGCCGGAGCGCGCGGTGCCGCGGGTCGGCGAAGATCGCCTTCGACTGGTCGAACCACTGGTGCAGCGGCAGGTAGTCGTCGGCCACCCCGCCCCATTTCCTGACCGAGGAGAGCGCGTGATAGTAGCAGTGCGCCATTTGCCCCTCCTAGAGCTTGCTCGAATGATCTTCGGTGGCGATGTAGCGAAGGCTGCACTCGAGCGTGAAGCTTGCCGCCGCGACGTCGATGACGAGCTCGCCGGCGGCGCCGTCGTTGATCTCCCAGCCCGGATGGTGGCGCTCGAGCGCGAGATAGCCGAGCGACTCCAGCGCTCCTCGCAGCAGTTCATGCCGGACTTCCCCACATTCGTCCGAGCTGTCGCCGGGAGCGATCTCGATGGCGATTTCGGGACAGGCGAGCACCTGCCCGGCGGCGTCGAGACAGACGATCTCCTCGATCGCGCCGCTGTCGCCATAGCCGTCGAAGCGTATCTCGACCCGCGCGATGCCGGCCTGCCGGAGCGGCTCGATCACGGCCTGCTTGAGGTGCTGCAATTCTGCGTCCGCCCGCGCGGCGCGTTCGGCTTGCCGGATGGCGAAATCGTCCAGTGCTGCCTGATAAGCAGTCATGCCAATTCTCCTGTGCTGTGGGGGCGTGCGGTCCATCCCACGACCCGCTGCCCAAGGCGCGCGCCTCTCCTCTCGGGCGTGCGACCCGCGTTGCGGACGCCGGGATTGTCGTCATGGGCTGGAGACGGCGGGGATGCCGGGCGGCGATCGTGCGGTCGGGCGCACCTTCTATGCCGATCTCCCGTGAGCGGTCGTCGCCCCTTCCGGATGGGGTGATGACGACCGGTCAGCAAGGCAACTCAGCGAGGGCGCCGGCCGGGGCTGATCGCGGCGGATAGTGGGGTACGCCTGCATATCCCGTTGGACGCACCCTGCGGCCGCTTGTGACTAGGTCCGGTCGACCGTCCCAGCCCATGACGCGCGGCCGAACGGGGTATCCGTCCGGCCCGCACGACTGACGCCCGCCTTCCCTCTGACACGCGAAACGCCAGCGCCGAAAGGGCGCTGGCGCGAATGCGTGCAGCGGTCATTCGCTGCCTGACGAAGCAGCCTTGGGGCTGGTGCCGAGCGGTCCGCGTCGGTCGACCACGGTAATCCGGCGCGCCTTGGCCTCGATCACCAGACGCTCGAGCACGCCGTTGCCCGGACAGGCGACGACGTAGCGTGGATCAAGCGAGAGCATGCGCTCGTTGCGCTTGAAGCCCGCCCGGGCGCCCAGCCGCATATCGAGCGAGAAGGTGACCTGCGGCACCTCCCGGCGTTCGGCCCAGGACGAGGCGAGGCGGTCGGCGCCCTTGGTGTCGCCGCCGTGGACGAGGACCATGTCGGGCACCCGGTCGCGGACCTTGTCGAGCGTGGCCCAGATGTTCTCGGCAAAGGTCTTCGCATCGGCATCGGTGGCGTGACGCGTGCGACCGCCGGCAAAGATCACCGGGGTGCCTTCGGGCATCGCCGCCCGGCGCTTGGCCTCGGCCCGGGCGCGCAGGAAGTCGCGGCCTTCGACGAGCGCGGAGGTGAGCATCGCGCCATGATTGAAGCGCGAGCTGGAGACGGGCTTCCACGAGCTGCCGAACTCGTTGAGGTAGAGGCTGGCTGCAACCTCACGCATCTCCTCGAGCGCGAGCATCGCGCCTTCGGCGCACTGCGCGCGTTCGACCTGGCTCTCCAGTTCGGACGTGTGAACCTCGGAACCGTCGGCCGTGGCGAGGAGCGCGCGGACCTCGTCGGTCGCCCGGTCAAGCGCGGTCGCCTTGCGGGCCGCGGAGCGGTGGAAGAGATTGACGAAGGCCCAGCCGAGATCCTCGGCGTCGGCTTCGAGCGCGGTGCCCGAGAACAGCGCGAAGAGGTCGGACCAGATCGCCTCGAGCGTCTGGACCACGGCCTCGCGTTCGGGGAAATCGGTGCTCGAAACGGGAGCGGGCCCGATCGAGAAGCCGGCAAGATCGAGGCCGGCGAGCTGGTCGGCGAATGACGTGTGCATGAGAACTTCCTCCTGACTGGCGTGGCGCCGGCGCCGCCGTCATCGGCTGCGCCAGCGAGAGCCCGTCAGGGCCAGCGCGAAGGCGGTGCCCCGCACCGCAAGGGAAACCCGCTTCGGCTGGCCGGCGCGGGCAGGCGGTGGCCGAAGGCCCCGCCAACACGGGCCTGCCGAAGCCGGGTTGCGGGAGCCGCCGGCTGGCCCAGGGCCTCTCTCGCAGGCGCAGGGCCGCGCGCGGCAAGCCCGCCGGAACCGGTCGGGAGGATAGTGGAAAGCGTCTGCCGCCCGCATCCGCCGGCGCGGTCAGGCGACCCGCTTGCGGAAGACTCCCTCGCCGTTGGACATATGCCCGAGGCAGTCGTAGTCGCCGAACTCGGCATCGAACCTCGGCGTGATCTGCGCAAGCCAGCGCCGCGCCCTCGGCGAACGGGCCGTGCGCCGGTCGGCATCCCGGTAGGGGCCGTCGTCCCGCTCGACGATCCACACCGCCACCAGTTCGCCGTAGACGGAGACGCCGAAGTCGGCGAAGGCGCTGCGGGCAAGGATGCGGTCCTCGCGGCCGCGCCAGCCGTGGTGCGGCTCAAGCGAGGGGAACAGGCGCGTCGCGCGGTCCACCAGGTCGTCCCGGAGCCACTCGTACTCGAACTCCCACTCGTCGGAATCCTCCACTCCGAGCACGGTGAAGGCGACGATGCTCCCGGGAGGGTAGCTGACCGAACGGCCCATGACGCCTCTCCTGGGTCAAGCAGCCAGCGCGGCAGCGCTGCCCGCGTCGACGGTATCGGCAACCTCGCGCCCACCGAGCTTCAGCAGCAACGACGAGGCTTCCTCGGCCCTGGCCGCCGCGGTGAGGATTGCCCGGTCGTCTTCCTTCAGCAGCTTGAGCCAGTGCTCGATATAGCTCGCGTGGTTGTCGAGATGGGCGACGGGCAGGCCCAGCTCGGCCCCGAGCATCGCGCTCGAAAGCTCGGCGACCAGTTCCTCGGCGGCGTAGGCAGCAGTGCCGAACCGGTTCCGCAGGTCCCGGTCGAGCCGGCTGGCGTGACCGGTCCAGTGCGACAGCTCGTGCGCGAGCGTCGCATAGTAATGGTCCATCCCTGAGAACAGCTTCGCGGGCGGCATGGTCACGCGGTCGGCGACGGGCTCGTAGTATGCCTCGTCGCCCCGGTGCCGAAGCTCGGCCGGGATCGCTGCGAAGAAGGCATCGAGCTCCTGCTCCCGCTCCGCGGGCTCGACGAGCTCGATCGCGGCGGCTGGGTGGAAGCGTTCGGGCAGGCCGTCGACCTGGTCGGCGTTGAACACCGGATAGGCCTTTAGGACACGCCGGGCTTCCTCGCAGGTTTCGCCGGGCTCGGCGGATTCAACCTCCCGGGTGTAGCTCTTGTAGAAGATGGCGATGGTGGACTTCTCGCCCTTGCGGACCTGCGCCCCGAGCCTCTGCGCCTGGTTGTACGTCATCCAGAACGGCGAGGCGTAGCCGCACATGTCGGCGACCATCCACAGCCAGAACACGTTCATGCCGCGATAGGGCGTGCCGCAGGCGCGCAGGGGGCGGGAAACGGGTACGCCGCGCCAGGGCTTGATCCACGGCTTGGTGCCGGCTTCGAGCCGGGCGATGATCTCCTGGGTGATGCGAGCGGCAGGCGACTGCCCACCGCGCTCGGACTTGCGAAAGGCCATGACGGGTCTCCTGATCCGGCCCGGCGGCGCGATCGCCGTCCGAGGCCGCGGAGCGGCAAGCCTCCTCCGCTCTCTCCCCGAAAAGGAAGCGGCCCCCTGCCCGAAGGCAGAGGACCGCTTCGCCGGGACGAGCCGGTGTGCCTGTCAGGAGGAGGTCAGGCAGCCAGCTCGCGGGTGGCCTCGTGCTCGCTGCTCGCGCCGTCGGCGGATGCGCCTGCGGCAGCGTCATCGGGCGACGTGTCCTGGTCGGTTTCGCTCGCCGAAGCGCTGGCGAACCGCATGACCTCGGGGACCCACGCCAGCGCCCGTTCCCGGACCTCGGTCTCGGTGATGTAGGTGCCGGCAAAGACGCGCTCGGCGCTCGCCGCGAGGTCCGCCTTCTTGACCGAGGCGAAGCGGGAGGAAAGCTCCGTGCCGCCGACATCGGCAAGCGCCTCCAGGATCATCTGCTTCGGCACCCGGTCGAAATAGTTGGCCGCGGTCGGCCGCCACCACTGCGCCGTGTCGATGCCGATGAGGGAGCCGAGATGGTCCTGGAACGCGATCCGCCGCTCCCCAGCCATGTTGAGGCTCGCCTCGAGCGAGCGCGCGACCACGAACCCGAGCCAGGCGGCGCGAGCTTCGTCGGACAAGGCCCTGAACCGATCGAACCGCGCGGAGACGTCCTCGCCGGCGCGCCAGGTCTCGTCCAGGCCGGACTTGAGTTCGGCCAGCGCAGCGCTCGCCGGCGCGTCCTTGGCTTCGAAGCCGACGATGGGACCGGCCGGCACCCCGCCGCGCAGCGTCGTCGACGACCGCGAACGCCAGTCGAGCGTGTCGGCGTCGGCAAGCGCGAAGACCACGAGGTCGAGCGCGAGGCCCGGATCCGACGCGACGTGCAGCGCGAGGATGTCGCGGCGCTGCATGGCGAGCTCGTCGACAAGCCGCTTCGACAGCGCTGCACGGCGCCTGCCATCGCCCGCTTCTCCCGGAACGATCTCGAGCCCCTCGTCTTCGGCGCCGGCATCGACCTGGCGCTCGCCGTAGAAGACCGGCTGGAGCACGGGCGTGCCGTCGCGCGATAGCGTGAGGATCATGCCGGCCTCGGCCTTGAGCTCGGGCGCGAGCACCGGTGGGCGGTTGCGGATGTCCAGGCACTCGCGCTCGATCGCCTCGATCGCGGCCTCCGCTGCGGCGACGGCTTCCTCCGCGCTCTCCTCGTCCTCTACGATTGCGGCATGCTCGTCCCAGGCGGCATCGAGTTCGTCGAGACGGGCGAGCTCGGCCTCGGTGAGCGGCGCCGGCTCGGCGGGAAGCCGGACCAGTCCTTCAACCAGGTCGTGGCTGGCGTAGGGATCGAGCGTTGGCTTCACCCAGGCGAGTCCCTGCTCCGCGGCAATCGCCTTGGCCTGCTCTTCCATCCGTGCCTGGGCGAGACTTTCGAGAAGCGCGACATCGACCCAGGACTCGCTGTCGTCATCGTCGAACAGTTCGCGTTCGATGCGGCCGCCGGCCGCAACATAGGCATCGCGGCCGACGAGCCGGGCGCGCGGATCGCTGCCCCGCACGGTGCCCGAGAGCACCATCCGGCGAATGCTGTCCGGACTCGGCGCGTAGTAGCCCGAAGTAGCCTGCTCGAAGACGCGGGCCTGAATCTCCTGGTCCGAGGTGGCGCCGAAGGCCTTGGCGATGTCGAGCGTGATCTCGCCGGCCGCGAGAGCTTCGAAGACGACAGGCGCAAGCTGGGCGAGGCGCAGGCGGCCCTCGACGAAGCGCACGGTGAGCCCGAAGCGGCGAGCGACATCCTCGACGGACGCCCCACTCTCGACGAGCAACGCGAACGCCTGCGCCTCGTCTGCCGGGTTCATCGCCAGGCGGTGGAAATTCTCAGCGAGGCTGGTTTCAACGGCGATGCCGTCGTTTTCGAGAACCAGGCAGGTCACTTCATGACCGCGCGGCAGGACCTTGTCGTCGGCGAGGGCGAGCATCGCGCGGCGGCGGCGCTCGCCGGCCTCGACTTCGAACCTGCCCTTGGCGGCGGGCCGCACGATCAGGTTCTGTAACAAACCGTGCGCGGCGATGCTGGCCTTGAGCTCGGCATCGGCGGCAGCATCGGCGTGCCGGCGGACATTGCGGGGCGACTGAACGAGCTTGTTGAGGGGGATCGTCTTGATCATGGACTTGTCTCCTGAATGAGCCCGGCGCGCCGACCATCGACGTCCAGATGGCTCAGTCAGGCCACAGCCCCCTCCCCTCTGTTGCAGCCGTTTGGACCGATGCAGCGGCTCCACCAGCCACCCCGAGCAAAATTGGCATCGGCATCGATATCTGCTCTGACTTTGGGCGGGTTAGGCGAACTGCCTCTACTCCGGCGCCGAAGACAGTGGCTTCCAGGCTATGTAGACGCGAGCAGCTGGCCCACGATGTCGTAGGCGGCCCAAGCGAAGGCACCCAGGCTAGGCAGGGCGGTCGTCACCATGCCAAAAGCTCTGGCACCGGCGCCTCCGGGGTAGCCGCGCAGGAAGGCGATCCGACCGAGTGCAAACAGCGGAAGCGACGCGACGATATACGCGAGCGCCGCCTCCCCCTCGACCGTGGCCAAGGCCAGGAAGGCCGACATCGTGATGACGACCTGCTCGAGCGTGTTCTGGAGAAAGGCGGCCGGGATAGCCAGGCGTGAGCTTGGCAGGGAGAACGCCGAGCCGGCATTGTCCTCCGCCGAATAGCGCCGGATTGTCGAAACAATCCCGACGGCGACGAAAAGCCAGGTCAGCACGAAGAGATTGGCTCTAAATGCAAACGCCAGCCGATCCGCGAGATCCACCGGAAACGATAGCCAACGCGGCAGCCAATGTACTCCGAAGCCGAGCAGGAGTACGCAAAGCGCCAATGCGAGCGCGCCCCGGATGCGGATGCGGCGACGCTCGACCGCGAGGTCGACCGGCTGGGCTGAACCGTCTTGCACCATGCCCAAGGTTCCTTTTCCGGCGATCTGACGAGCGGCTTGTCATGCTCCTGCGAGAGTTCAGCTCACGCTCGCTAGCGCGGCGCGGCTTGCGCCATCCGCGTCGCTGCCCTGCGGTTGTACCAGAAACCGAAACCGATGATCGCGAGCACCGCAAGTTGAGCCAGGACCGACTGAACCGTTGGCGTGAGGCCCACCCAATCGATCCGCGGAATGCCGGCGAGGGGGTTCACGTCGATGATCCCCGCTTCCTGCAGCGCTCCGACGCCCTTGCCGGCAAGCACGACCGCCAGGACGGCGATCAGCGCCGAGCTGTAGGTGAAGAACTGCGAGATGGGCAGGGTCTTGCTGAAGCGAAGCATCAGTACCGCGATGATGGTCAGCACCACGGTCGCCGCCGCAGCGCCGGCCGCGACCGCCCCGCCATTGCCCTGGCTCCAGAGCGTGGCGTAGAACAGGATGGTTTCGAACACCTCGCGGTAGACGACCACGAACGTCAGGCCGAACAGGAACCAGGCCGACCTCTTCGAAAGCGCCTTCGACAGACGCTCGGCGATGTAGCGCTGCCACGCGCCCGCCTGGGCCTTCCCGTGCATCCAGATGCCGACCGAAATCAGCACCGCCGCTGCAAACAGGGCCCCGAACCCCTCGGTCAGCTCGCGGCTCGCCCCGCTGATGCCGATCAGGTAAGTCGCCGCGGCCCAGGTCGCGACACCCGCCAGCAGGGCGGCGATCCAACCGCCATGGACGTATCCCATCACGTCCTGGCGTTCGGCCTTGCGCAGGAAGGCGATCATCGCGATGACGATCAGCAGCGCTTCGAGACCCTCGCGGAGCAGGACCGTGAAGGCACCGAGGAAGCTTGAGGTCGCGCTGGCGCTCTCCGGACTGAGCTGCGCCTCGGCGCGAGTGAACAACGATCGCAGCGCGTCGACGCGGGCCCGCACGTCCTCGGCTGGTGCGTCGCGGCCGATAGCCGCGCGCAGCTCGGCCATGGCCGTTTCGATCTCGTGCATGAGACCGGCATCACGGGCCGCAAGCAGAGGCTCCACCGGCTCGAAGCCGTCAAGATAGGCCGACAGGGCAAGATCCCTCGCCGCGCCTCGATCGCCGCGCGCATAGGCCGCGTATGCCTGTTCCAGGCGGTCCTTCGCCAGCGTAAGCGAACCGTCAGTCCGTCCAGCCAGCGCCTCGGGATGGGCGCGCAGATAGGCGACGGTCGCAGTTCCGTTCGCCTGGCCCAGGTCTTGCTCCAGCTGCGCCGGGGTCTGCCCCACCAGCGTCGTCAGGTCAGGGACACGCTCGCGCACCGTCTCCTTCGAGGACCAGAGTTGCTCGCCCCGAGCAGCTTCGGCGTCCGAGTAGGCGAAGCGGCCGATATAGAACGCGAGCGCCCAGCGGTCCTCCGCCGGCAATGCGGCAAAGGACTCCATCGACGTGCCTTCAAGGCCCTGCTCGATGACCTGATAGAGCCCGAACAGGCTGCGCTCGCGTGCCCGCGAGCGATCCGTAAAGTCGATCGGCGGCGGGTTCAGGCCCGCCGCTTGCGGCCCGCGGCCATCGCCGCGCGCGCCGTGGCAGCTCGCACAGTTTTCCTGGTAGAGCGCCGCGGCCCTGCCGAGGTCCGGCGGACCCTCGGGCGCGAGCGGCACGGGGTAGGCCTGCAGCAGCGCCTGCCCCAGGCGACGCGCGGAGTTCGCGACCAAAGCCGGATCTGCCTTGCCTGCGATAGCCGCCTGCAGCGATTTGGCATCGGTGAGGAGCTTGGGCCTGCCCGGCTTGGGCGGGAGCTGGCCGAGGCGCTGCTCGACGTTGGCCGAAAACTCGACCATCTCGTCGTACTCGAGTTGGTTGATGACCCGGCCTTGTGAAACGGCACCGGCATAGTCGACCGCGATATAGTCGAGCAGGCGCCAGATCGTCTGGGCGGGAGCGGTCTCGGACTGCGCGCTGGCCGCGGCGCCGGACAGCAGCAGCAGGGCTCCAATCGCCATTCGAAGAAAGCCGGAGATCATGCGTGCTCCCTGAGCTCCCGGCGCGCGTCGCGGATGATCTCGGCGGCCGAGTGGAGGAACAGGCCAGCGATGACTGCGGCCACGATGATGTCAGGCCAGGCGCTGTTGAGCCAGTAGACCAGAGCGGCGGCCGCTATGACCGCCACATTGTTGATCGCGTCATTGCGCGAGAAGAGCCAGATTGCCCGGGCCTGCGCGTCGCCCCCTTCGCGGAAGCGCGCCAGCACGAGCGCTGCAATCACGTTGACCGCCAGCGCGGCGATGCCAATCCCGCCCATCAGCTCCGCCTCCGGGGGAATAGCGTTGAGCGCGCGCCAGGCGGCCATCGCCAGCACGGAAACCCCAAGCGCGCCCAGGAAGAGGCCTTGCGTCAGCGCGACACGCGCGCGCGTGCTTTCGGCCCAGCGCAGCGCGAGCAGGCCCACGAAGGTGATCGAGCCGTCGCCGAGAAAATCGAGCGCATCGGCCTTGAGCGCCTGGCTGTCGGCGATGAAGCCTCCGATCAGTTCGGCAACGCCAAAGCCGACGTTGAGGATGACCACCAGCCAGAGAGCCCGTCGGTAGGCGGGATCGACTTCGGCCCTGCCGACGTCGCCAGTGCAGCCACAGCTGTCCGAATCGGTTTCGCTCATCCGGCGCGGATACAACCTCCAGCCGCTGGAGGATCAATCCTTTTTGCAAATCGGTCGCATCAAACAGAGGCGGTCTGTTCCGCCTTGAACAGGCTGATCGCGCCGGTGGGCGTCGGGATGACCCGCGTCGCCTCGATGGGCGTGCCGGACCGGTCGCTGAGGATTGCCTCGATAGCGCCGTCGGCGTTCGGTTGGGTATCGACCAGTCCGTCGATCTGCTGCACCGTTAGCCGGAAGAGCGCCCGCATGATGCCACGCTGCGATGCGTAGTCGGCGATGTGCACTTCGCCGCCTGGTCGGACAGCGGCGAACATCGCGGCAATGCCCTCGCCTTTCCCGGTCACCGGCACCTGGTGGAAGACCAGGCTCGAGACGACCTTGTCCACCGTCCCGCCGAGCGCCTCGGCGTCGCTCGCGAACCCCTGGCGCCAGTCGATCACTACGCCCGCTTCCATCCCCTTGCGCGACGCGATCTTGAGCACACCGGGGTCGGGATCAAGCGCCACGATGCGCGCGCCAGGACACAGCCGCTTCAGCATGATCGCGAACGTGCCGGTCCCACATCCGACGTCGAGGATGATTTCGCCGGCCTCTGGCGCAACCTGCCGCAACAGAGCTGCGCGCCAAACCTTTTCCCGGGTGAGCAGGCGGATCGCCCGGTCGTAAAACCCGACGGAGCCCAGCCGACCGAGGGCGGGGGTGAAGGATTGGTCGCTCACGGGATCTCTCTGAAATGGCGTGTACTGAATGAACTTTCCTCCTACATGCTCCAGTCGCTGGAGGATCAAGCGATGTCGAAAATCCTGATGATCGGGGATCTCGCCGCGGCGACGGGGACAAAGGTCAACACGATCCGCTTTTATGAAGAAACGGGCCTGATGCGCCGCGCTGAGCGAACCGCATCGGGTCGTCGAACCTACGATGTCGCGGACCTGAAGCGGCTCCGATTCATCCGCCGCGCCCGCAAGCTGGGGTTCGAAACCAAGGAGATCCGTTCAATGCTCGCGCTGAGCGACCGGCCGGAAGCGCGTTGCGAGGAGGTCACTGCCATCGCCCTCGGCCACCTGATCGACATCGAGGCGAAGATCGCCCAGCTGATCCGGTTGCGTGACGAACTGCACCGCATGATCCGCCTGTGTGCGGGCGGCTCGATATCGCAGTGCCAGATCCTCGAACAGCTGGCCGAGAATTCTTGAACCGACCGCCCGCCGTCCCGAGCTCTCGGACGGCCGGCTTTGGCGACAGCCTGGTGCGCCAAGGCCTGCCACGGTCTCCCTCTTAGGACACAGGTCCCTCAAATCCTCGGGAACCGGCATCGGCAGAAAGGCGCTGACATTCGATCGACCGCTGTTCCCAAGCGGAATCCGGCCCGTCAGGTTGCCCAACGGCGCGAGACCCAGGCGCGCAAGCTGCTCCAAAATCTCGGAGCCATCCCTCGATCGGATCGCAAGGCCAGCATGCATGCGTGCCTGCGTGCGTGCCCAAGTGCTCGAGCGGGAGCCTTTGCGATAAGACATGCGCCCGCTCCAGGGCTGTCCACTGCCGGTCGATGTCGCCCGAGCGCCGAGCGCGCCGATAGGCCTGGAGCTCGGCTGCGAGTGCGGAGAGGGAGATCGGCTCGCGACATGGCGCTACTCCGCCGGTTGAAGGATGTGGCCGCGCAATTCGCCGCGAGCCTGTCTGATGATCTGAATCCCGCCCGAGATGCCAAGACCGGCCAGGGCGGCGGCGACGATGCAGTCCGGCCAGGCGGTGCCGGTCCCGAACACGCGTGCCGCCGCAGCAACCACCGCAATGTTGCCGATCGCGTCGTTGCGCGAGCAGATCCAAACCGAGCGCATGTTCGCGTCCCCGACGCGGAACCGGTAGAGCAAGCGCCACCGCGGCAGTGGCTAGCAGCGCGAGACCGCCGATGATGCCCATGGTCTCGGCGTGGGGCAGCGTGCCGGTGAAGGCCGCTTAACCACTGCTAGCCAGCACCCATAAACCGAGTACCAGAAGGGTCAGGCCTTTGAAAAGGGCGGCGCGCGCGCGCACCACGTCAGGGCCAGGCCCGCTACGACGAGGCTGATCGCATAGTTCGCTGCATCGCCGAAGAAGTCGAGCGTATCCGCCATCCGCGCGCGAGAGTCCGCGGTCGCGCCGGCATAGATCTCGGTCGCGAACATGCCGGCATTAACGGCCAGCGCGATCCACAGTGCGCGCCGCCGGCGCGGGTCGTTGAGTGGATTCGTGTTTGCGCACGTGCTGTCGCAGCAGGTTGTTGCCACGGACAGTCTCCTCGACAAGGCTGAGCCGGCCCCTCATGTGCGGCCTGTAGTAACTGCAGAGTCAAGGCTCGTGACACTGAAAATCGGCGATTTGGCCAAAGCGACCGGGACCAAGATCGCGACGGTGCGGTATTATGAGCGCATCGGTCTGTTGCCGCCGCCCGATCGGACGAGCACCAACTACCGCAGCTATGCGCCCGCGCACGTCGCTCGCCTGAGCTTTGTTCGCCATGCGCGCGGGCTCGGGTTCGACATCGCCGATATCCGCTCGCTCCTCGATCTTGCCGGCCAGCCCGAGCGCGACTGCAGCGAGCTTGATCGAATAGCATCCGGTCACTTGTAGGCCGTGGGGAGCAAATCGTTCGATTGTCGCTGCTCCGGGATGAGCTCAATCGGATGGTGGGGCAGTGCCGCGGCGGACGGGTTGGCATCTGCCGGATCATGGAGGTGCGGGCCGACCACGGTCAGTGCAGAAGCGATCACTCCGCTGACTAGGCCAAGAGAACCAGGATCAGAGCGAGCGCTTGTGGCTGCCCCCCCGTCGTGCATTTCGATGCGAGCGTGCATTTGGCCGAACTCACACAAGCGTTGAACGCTCGCGCTTTTTCGGGCAGTGCCGCCAGCAGCCATGAATGGACGTCGCTCAGCTACTGCATTCCGACCGCTGGCAGCGCTGTTTCTGCTGATTGCGGTGCTGCTTGGGGGCACCATTGAGGCCGCCGCGTGTGAACCCGAAGCTGTTGGGTTCGAGCAAGTGGACATCTCTTCTCACGGCGGGGATGACCAGAACCCCAGCGGCAAGACGGAACAGCACGGCGTCTGTTCTCACGGCCATTGCCATCATAGCCCGCAGTTGATCGATTCGCCGAATAATGCTGCGCCGGTGCTTGCTGTGACCTCCCAGCACTTCGGGGTGACAAAGCTGGGGTTGCGCCAAGCCACGCCGAACCTCGTCAAAGAACCTCCTCGCGCCTGACAACGGGCGTCCGCGCCGAGCGGGCCTCTTGTTGTGTCAGCAGAGGATCTCTTGAAACATGCCTTCCAGTTATTGGGACCGCGTCAAGGACGCGCGGTCGTGCCTTCAGCCGTGCTGGGGAGCGAGCGATGGCTCGAGCGTGCCCGTCTTGGGGCCTGTGGCAGTTTGTGCAGCGACCAAAGTTGGACGAGCTGCAGTCTGCTGGGCCATCCTTGTTGTTGCCTGCGCTGCCTTTAGTCAGGCGGAGGCGATTGCCCAAGTCAGCACGCCGGCCACGCCTCAGGTCGGCGCACCAACGATTGGCCCGCCGCCCCCGCTGCCCTCGCAGGCCGACGAAACAAGCCTGCCTTTGCTGGTGCCGCCCACACAGCCGATACCCGCTAATCTCACGCTCGAGCAGGCGCTGCTAGAAGCAATGGCGAGATCTCCCGCAATAGCCGCCGCTCAGGCGAATGTCGCGGCAGCACGGGGAAGGCTTCGCCAGGCGGGGTTTCTCGACAACCCCGAGCTGAGCGTCGAAGTCGAAAACTTCCTCGGAACAGGTGAGCTGAGCGGGTTGCAGGGCACCGAGGTCACGGTCGCCGTCAGCCAACGCCTCGATCTCGGCGGGCGGCGCTCGGCGCGCCAGTCGGTCGGCCGTGCCGAGCTTGCGGTGAGCGAACTACGGCTGCTGATTACACGCGCTGATCTGGCCCAGAATGTCCGGCAGCAGTTCGCGATGGCGGTCGCGGCGCGCGAACGGTTGCGGATCGCACGAGAGAACGAGCAACGGGCTGCCGAGCTGGCCCGGATCGCCAGCGTCCTAGTGGACGCGGGACGCGAGCCGCCTTTGCGAGCGCTGCGCGCTCAATCGGCGGCCAGCCAGGCGGTAGCCGAACTCCGTGCCGCGCAAGCGGCGGAAGCGGCGTCCCGCCGCACCCTCGCATCCCTGTTCGGTGTTGAAACTCCTCCAGAGTCGGTTGCCGGCAGCCTGACCGACATCCTGCCGACCGCGACGTCCCCCGTGGAAGCGCTGGACGTGAGGCTGGCCAACGCACAACTCGCCCTGGCGGAGGCCAATCTGCAGCAGCAGCTGGCAGAACGCCGGCTGGATCCCGCAATCGGCCTTGGGGTGCGGCAAGTTCAAGAAACTGGCGATCAAGCTCTGGTCGCCGGCTTCTCGATGCCGCTGCCAATCAGAAACCGCAATCAAGGCAACATCGAAGCCGCTCGCGCCGAGATACTCGCCGCCGAGGCCGAGCGGTCCAGCGCCCGCGTGAACGCAAGCACGCGGGTCGCCAATGCGATGGCCAACCTCACCGCCGCTTCAGCCCGGGTCGAAGCTCTCGAAGAGGCGGCCATTCCGGAAGGTCGAGAGGCTCTCCGTCTGGCGCAGCTTTCCTATCAGGCGGGCAAGATCGAACTCATCGAACTGCTGGACGCTCAAGCCGCGCTCGCCAGCGCGGAGACGCAATTGGTCGAAGCACGACTGGCGCAGGCCGAGGCGGCTGCCGAGCTCGCTCGCGCGACCGCGCAATAAGGACACGATCATGGAACTTGATCTCACGGATGACCGCAAGAAGTTCATCGCGATCGCTGGCGGCATCGCCTTGTTGGCCGGGATCGGCGGCGTCCTGATCGGCCGCGCCACCGACGATCCCCCGGCAGCGGGCGCGGCTGCAGAGGAAGGGGAACATGCCGAAGAGGAAGAGGAGCACGGCCCCGAAAGCTTCGTTGCGGTAAAAGCGGAGAACCTGTCATCCATCGGCATCAAGACCGAGAGAGTCGCCGCCGGCTCACTCGGGTCGGAGATTCTGGCCCAGGCCACCGCCACCGCTCCGCCCCAAGGCAGGTCGTCGCTGACCGCGCGCGCCGACGGAGCGATCACCAGGATATACAAGCGGCTGGGCGACGCGGTTGGTGCAGGCGAGACCGTAGCTCTGCTCGAAAGCCGCGAAGCGGCCGCGATCATGGCCGAGCGCGCCTCGGCCGCGGCGCGCGCGCAGGCGACCACCTCGGCGCTCAACCGAGAGAGACGCCTGTTCGAGGAAAAGATCACCGCGCGGCAGGACCTCGAGGCCGCTCAGGCCGAAGCGGCGCAGGCCCAGGCGGAGCTACGCCGGACCGAGGCAGCCGTCAGAGCCGCCGGGGTGACGTCCGACGGAGGGCACATTGCCGTACGGAGCCTGATCGGCGGACGCATCACCAAGATGGACGCGGAGCTTGGGGCCTTTGTGTCGGCCGGAACCGAGCTGTTTGAAGTTGCCAACCCGCGCAGCGTCCAGATCGAGGCCGCCGTGCCTTGGGCCGATGCACAGCGGATCCGCCCGGGCGATGCGGCCGTGATCGAGCTCGGCGGCGGTGAAACCCTGCAGGCGGTGGTCAGATCGACGACGCCCTCGCTCGACCCCGAGAGCCGGGCCGCAACGGTGGTGCTGTCCCCGGCGGGAATTCCGGCCGGATTAACCCAGGGCCAGGCGTTCCGTGTCCGCATCGTGCCCCGGGGCGGTGAGACGGATGGGCGCATCGTCCTACCGGAGGGCGCTGTGCAATCGGTCGACGGTCGCGACGTGGTCTTCGTTCAGGTGCGGGGCGGATTTCAGGCCACACCGGTGACCGTAGGCGAACGCAGTGGTGGCCGCATTGAGATACTCGAAGGGCTCAAGCCGGGCGCGATAATCGCCACGGAAGGCGCGTTCGTCCTCAAGTCACAGCTCGGCGCCAGCGAGGCGGAGCATTGATCTGCCAGCACCAAGCCTGCCGACGCGAGGGCCGGGCCTGCGGCCCTGCTCGCATCATCGTTGACCGTGCCGGGGCCCAGCGCCTCGGCCTGCCAGGAACGAGTTCATGCTAGACCGCCTTCTCGACGCTGCCGTCCGCTTCCGCTGGGCGGTCATCGCGTTGACCCTGCTCGTCGCCGCGTATGGTGCGTATCAGCTGTTCCGCCTGCCGATCGACGCAGTGCCGGACATCACTAACAAGCAGGTCCAGATCAACACCCAGGCTTCCGCCCTGGGACCGCTTGACATGGAGCGGCTGGTCACGTTCCCGGTCGAGACCGCCATGGCGGGGATTCCCGGGCTTGAGAGCACTCGCTCGATCTCGCGCAATGGCTTCAGCCAAGTGACGGTGATCTTCGAGGACGACCTCGACATTTTCTTCGCGCGCCAGCAGGTGGCCGAACGCCTAAATCAGGCCCGCGAGAGCCTGCCCGAAGGCGTTGAGCCGCAAATGGGGCCGCTTTCCACCGGTCTCGGCGAAATCCTGATGTGGACCGTGGACTACAAGCGTCCGCTTTCGACCGAATCCCGCATGATCGCCGGCCGGCCCGGGTTTCAGCCCGATGGTTCGTTCCTCACGCCCGAAGGCGAGCGGCTGACGACCGATGTGCAGAAGGCCGCTTACCTTAGGACGATCCAGGATTGGGTAGTCCGCCCTCAGCTACGAAGTGTCGCAGGCGTTGCCGGGATCGACTCGATCGGCGGTTACGAGAAGCAGCTGGTGGTCCAGCCTGATCCTAGCCGCATGGCGGCCTATGGCGTGTCGTTCGCCGAGCTCGCCGAAGCGCTGGAGCGCGCCAACATCTCCGTCGGCGCCAATTTCGTGCAGCGGGCCGGCGAGGCCTTCCTGGTGCGAGCCGACGCGCGCATTCGCACCGAGGACGAGATCGGCCGCACCGCGATCGGCACTCGCGGCGGCGTGCCTGTGCTGGTCCGCGACGTAGCCACCGTACAAAGCGGCGGCGATCTGAGGACCGGCTCGGCCTCGATGAACGGACGCGAGGTCGTCGTGGGCACGGCGCTCATGCTGCTTGGTGGGAATAGCCGGATCGTCGCGCAGGACGTGCGCGAACGCCTCGAGGATGTGGCCAGGTCGATGCCGCCGGGCGTCGAAGTCAAGGTAGTCTACGACCGCGCGGCGCTCGTGGAAGCCACCATCGGGACGGTCGAGACGAACCTGGTCGAGGGCGCGATCCTCGTCGCCGCCGTGTTGTTCTGGCTGCTCGGCAACATCCGCGCGGCGATCATCGCCACCCTCGTGATCCCGCTGTCGTTCCTGTTCATGGCCATCGGCATGAACCGGTTCGGCGTTTCCGGAAACCTGATGAGCCTCGGGGCGCTCGACTTCGGCCTGATCGTCGACGGCTCGATCATCATTATCGAGAACTGCCTGCGGCGCTTGGCGGAACGGCAACACCACGAGGGCCGCTTGCTGACTTTGCCCGAGCGCCTGCATGAAGTTTTCGAAGCGTCGAAGGAAATGCTCCGCCCGACCATCTATGGGCAAGCCATCATTCTTCTGACCTTCGCGCCGTTGCTCACTTTCACGGGAGTCGAAGGCAAGACGTTCTCGCCGATGGCCATCACGGTCATGCTCGCGTTGGTCGGTGCCTTTATCCTCTCGCTGACCTTCGTCCCCGCCATGGTCGCCGTGCTGATCCGCGGCAAGGTGGCCGAGAAGGAGGTCAAGGCCGTTGCATGGTACAAGGAGCGGTACGAGCCGGTCCTTCGCCGTGTCGTGGCACGGCCGTGGCCATGGATCGGCGGCGGTCTGGCGACGCTAGCGGCCGCCTTCCTGGTTTTCACCAGTCTCGGGCGTGAATTCATCCCCACGCTCGACGAGGGCGATCTCGCGATGCAATCGCTGCGCGTTCCTTCCACCTCGCTCGAGCAGTCCACCAAGATGCAGCTGGCGGTGGAGCGGGCTGTCTCGAGCCTGCCGGAGGTTGCTTACGTCTACTCGAAGACCGGCACGGCCGAAGTGGCGTCAGATCCGATGCCGCAGAACGCGTCCGACGCATTCATTATCCTCGAACCGCGGGACGAATGGCCCGACGGGGTCGACAGCCGAGAGGATATTCTTGAGCGGATCGACGAGAAGTTGAGCGGCCTGGTGGGCAACGCCTACGAAACCAGCCAACCGATAGAGCTGCGCTTCAACGAGTTGATCGCCGGTGTTCGCGGCGACATCGCGGTGAAGGTCTTCGGCGACGACATGGATGTGCTGAACGGGGTCGCCCGGCAGGTTGCCGCGGCGATGAGCGGCGTCGAAGGAAGCGCGGATCTCAAGGTCGAGCAGACCGAGGGTTTCCCGACCTTGGAGGTGCAGTTCGATCGTGAAGCCATCGCACGCTACGGCCTCGCGATGGAGGACGTGACCGACACGGTCGCGGCGGCGCTCGGCGGGCGCGAAGCGGGCCTGGTGTTCGAGGGCGACCGGCGGTTCGACATCATCGTTCGGCTGGCCAACTTCAACCGCGACAATCTCGACGTGGTCGGCTCGCTCCCGGTGATGCTGCCTGAGGGAGCCTCGGGCGCGGGAACATCGGTCCCGTTGCGTGAGCTGGTGACATTCCGAACCACCGAAGGCCTTAACCAAGTCAGCCGTGAGAACGGGCAGCGGCGCGTTGTTGTCCAGGCGAACGTGCGCGGACGCGATCTCGGCTCCTACGTGGACGAGGCTCAGGAACGGGTGGCCGAGATCGACTTGCCGCCCGGTGTGACGATCACCTGGGGGGGGCAGTTCGAAAACCTGCAGGCGGCCTCGCAGCGCATCGCATTGATCGTGCCGGTGGTGTTCCTGCTGATCTTCGGCATCCTGTTCCTGGCGGTCCGCAACCTTCGCTCCTCACTCGCGGTCTATTCGGCGGTGCCGCTCGGTCTTGCGGGAGGTGCGTTCGGCCTCGCACTGACCGGGCTGCCGTTCTCGATCTCGGCTGCCGTCGGCTTTATCGTGCTCTCGGGCGTGACTGTGCTCAACGGACTCGTGGTCATGACCAGCGTGCGCCAGCGCATCGATGCCGGCCGGCCGGTCGACGAGGCGATCATCGAAGGTACGATGGAGCGGGTGCGGGCGGTGCTGATGACTGGCATTGTTCCGGCGATCGGCTTCGTGCCGATGGCGATTGCGACCGGACGAGGCGCCGAGGTCCAGAAACCGCTCGCCATCGTGGTGATCGGCGGCCTGATCGTGGCTACGATCATGACCCTCTACGTCCTTCCGGCGATCAGCCACCTGATCCTGAGGAAGCGCGGCGAGGCCCATCAGCCGGGCGACTTCGGGGACGAGATCCCGGGCGCTGAGCCACTGCCGGCATAAGCAAGACACTCACAAGCTTCGAGGAGATGAACCGGTGACTGAGCACATTCGCCTCGACCTGCCGGTTCTTCTTCCCGAAATTCCCGACGAGGCGGATCGCTGCGTCGCAAGGTTGCTTGCCGAACTGCGCGAGCGGGACGGGGTCCAAGAGGCTCACGTCGTCGCCGCGACGGGGGAAGACCCGGCCAAGCTTTGCGTCCATTATGATCCGGACAAGGTCAGCCTGGCACGGATACGCAAAGCGGCCCGCGCGGCCGGAGCCACGCTGACAGCCCGCTTCGGGCACATCCTCTGGCAAGTCGCTGGGATCGAACAACAGCGTCGCGCTCGAACGGTGGCGGAGGTGCTTTGCCGGCTCGAGGGGGTGTTCGAAGCGCAAGCCACCGCCAGCGGGGCGCTTAGAGTCGAGTTCGATCGAGGAGTCATAGACGAAGCCAGGATCGAGGCAGCGCTCGTCCCGCTTGGCGTGCGGCGCCGGGGTCTGGAACTTACCGAAAAATCGGCTGCCCCGGCTCCGAGTGTAGCAACGCTTCCGGTAGCCCCGGCCGATGACGATCATCAGGACCACGACCATGGCGAGGAAGGCGGCCATGCCCATGGTGGCATCTTCGGAGCCAATACCGAGCTCTTCTTCGCGCTCCTTTCAGGCGGGTGTCTGGCGGTGGGTTTCGCCCTGGCCTGGACCGAGGCCGCGCCGCAGCTCGTATCCACGGGGCTGTATCTAGCCGCCTACTTCTTCGGCGGGTTCTTCACCTTCCGCGAAGCCATCGACTCGCTCAAGCTACGCCGCTTCGAAATCGACACGCTGATGCTCGTAGCAGCCTCTGGGGCAGCTGCGCTGGGAGAGTTTGCCGAGGGGGCCCTGCTGCTGTTTCTGTTCAGCCTCGGCCACGCCCTCGAGCATTACGCCATGGGACGGGCGAAGCGAGCGATTGAAGCCCTTGCCGAGCTTGCGCCGCAGACGGCTGTCCTCCGCCGGGGTGCCGGAACCGAGGAAGTACCGGTCGAAGCGCTGGTCATCGGCGACATCGTCCTCGTCAAGCCGAACGAGCGGTTGCCGGCTGACGGCTTCGTCATCGAGGGCACCAGCAGTGTCAATCAAGCCCCTGTGACGGGGGAGAGCGTCCCTGTCGACAAGCAACCGGTGTCCGACCATGCGGCAGCGGCTTCCGCACCGGATAGTGTCGCGGCAGCGTCGAGAGTGTTCGCCGGCACAATCAACGGATCGGGCGCGCTTGCGGTGCAGGTGACTCGCCTCGCCGCTGATACGACGCTCGCCAAGGTCGTGAAGCTGGTCAGCGAAGCGGAGACCCAGAAGTCGCCGACCCAGCGTTTCACGGACCGGTTCGAGCGGATTTTCGTGCCCAGCGTCCTGGCCTTGGTCGTCGTCCTGCTGTTCGCGTGGGTCGCGATCGACGAGCCGTTTCGCGACAGCTTCTATCGCGCCATGGCCGTTCTGGTTGCAGCCAGCCCCTGCGCATTGGCCATTGCTACTCCGAGCGCGGTGCTGTCGGGTGTGGCTCGCGCTGCCAGGGGCGGCGTCCTCGTCAAAGGCGGCGGGCCGCTCGAGAACCTCGGCGCCCTAAGCGCCATCGCGTTCGACAAGACCGGGACCCTGACCGGGGGCCGCCCGCGCGTGACGGACGTCGTGGCGGCCGCAGAAGCAACCGAGCAGGACCTCCTGCGCACGGCGATTGCGGTGGAAGCGCTGAGCGACCATCCGCTCGCCAGCGCTATTGTGCGAGACGGCACGGAGCGGCTTCGGACAACGCCCCCACCGGCTTCCGACATTCGAGCCATCACCGGGCGAGGCGTCGAAGCCGTCGTCGAGGGCGAGGTGGTCCACATCGGCAGAGACGAACTTTTCGCCGAAGCCGGCGGAACCCCGCTCACCAAGGAAATGCGATGCGCCGCGGACGCGCTCCGCGCCCAGGGCCGCACCATCATGATCGTGCGGCGAGGCGAGCGTTACCTCGGTGTGATCGGGCTGATGGACACTCCTCGCAGCGCCGCACCGGCGACGACCGCGCGGCTGCGGGAGCTTGGCATAACCCGGATGATCATGCTTTCGGGCGACGCGACGCCGGTCGCCAAGGCCGTCGCCGCGAGCGTCGGCATTGAGGAAGCCTGGGGCGACCTCATGCCCGAAGACAAGGTCGACGCGATCAAGAAGCTGAGGGAGACCGAGGGCAAGGTCGCCATGGTCGGCGACGGTGTCAACGACGCGCCGGCCATAGCCACAGCCACGGTCGGGATCGCCATGGGAGCCGCCGGATCGGACGTCGCCCTGGAAACCGCTGACGTCGCGCTCATGGCCGACGACTTGGCAAAGCTGCCCTTTGCGGTTGGCCTTAGCCGACAGACGCGGCGCATTATCCGCCAGAACGTTTTCGTCAGCATGGGCGTGGTGGCGGTACTGCTGCCCGCGACGATCCTCGGTCTCGGCATCGGGCCGGCCGTTGTCGCCCACGAGGGCTCGACGCTTCTCGTGGTTTTCAACGCGCTGCGTCTGCTGGCTTTCCGCGAAGTACCGTTCGCGCAGAACGTCGCCGCTGAGAGCGGCGCAGCATGAGCGACGCAGCCTTCGATTTGGGGTCGGCCGAAAGGAGGAAGACGTTGGGGCTCGTCCTCGCGCTCAATGTCGCCATAGCCACGGGGTTTTTCGCGACCGCCTATTTTGCGGACTCCAGCGCGCTTCTCGCCAATGGGCTCGATAACTCATCGGATGCAGTGGTCTATGGCCTGAGCCTGCTTGCTCTAGGTCGCCCACCCGGCTGGAAACGCGGAGCCGCGCGGTTCTCGGGGGTGATGCTTTTGCTTTTCGCCGTCGGCGTTGTCGCCGACGCGGTGCAGCGATTTCTCACCGGCTCCACGCCCGGCGGCGCGCTCATGATCGCCATGGCCCTCGTTGCGGCCGCGGTGCCTGCGTCTGCTGAACGGTTTGAGGCAAAAGGATGTGAGCCTTCGCACCGCGACCACTTTCAGCTTCAACGACTTCATCTCGAATGGCGGCATTGTCGTCGCCGGGATTGCCGTCCTTATCGCCGGTGCGAACTGGCCGGACCTGCTTGTGGGAGTCGCGGTTGGCTGTATCGCCATCTATGGCGGGATCGAAATTCTGCGCGACGCGCACGATGACGCCCACGACAAAGCGCAATCCGATGATGCGGAAGAAAGGCGCTAGGAGCCCGCAGGGTCAACGCCTCGCTTGAGACTTCGCGATCAGGTCGTCAATCGTTAGCTCTGGGAAGTCAGCGATCGTCTGGCGGAGCCATTCTGCGAGACTTCCCATACTTCGATAATCGTTGGCCATGAGCCCTCGACCCTGCGCTTCACTCAGCAGACTAAATCCGAGAAGAGCTGCTTTCCAGTGCCCGCTCACAAGGGCTCGAGGTAAAGGGCAAATGACCGGAACCGGACGCGCAGCCCACCGGTCAACTTGAAGTAGGGCGGTCGGGGACACCCACGACGCGGAAGACTCCGCCCGACCCCGCGATGCGAACGAGATCGACCCGCGCGCCATCCCAATGGTAGTCGAGATGCCGCCCTTGGACGAGCGCCGAAGCACAATCCGGATAGAAGAGGCCAGCGCACTCGCCGCCCGTGTGCCGCGCGCTGGGATAGACTACGCCCTCGGAGCCACTGCTCTTAAGGCGCTTTCCCAGCTCTTGCGATGCGTTGTAATCGTCCGGAGCAAGGGCCGGATGGCTCCGCCGCCCAAGGCCTCGCAGGTCGTGCAGCTCAGCGTGAACCGACAAGACGATCTCTCGGAACTGCGACGTCCAGCCAGCCTGTTCGGCGGTCCGCGCCATGAAGCGCTCGTGGTGGTGGATCGTCTCGAACAGCGCCGTCTCGAAGGTCTTGCCGGTATAGAGGACTCCGAACGTGCCGTCGGTAAAACGGCTCGGCCTGTCCGGGCTGACATGCGTGAATGGCGCCATCAGGTAGGAAGCGCCGCTTCCGCCGACCCTGCGCTCGACCGGAACCAGATCGAGATTGCCGATGCCGGCCATGACCCGCGGATTGGTCTTCTGCTCCGCCGAAATCAGCAGCGGCCAGTCGGCCGGATCGGCAACGTCCTCGAACAAATCGATCGGCGGAAAGGCGCTGCGGATGATCCTGACCGCACCTTCCCACTCAATCCGCGAAACCGGAATTTCCTCGCCGGTCACCAGCCGCCGCGCTCGGCGTCGAGGTAGCGGCGCACCCGCATGATATCGGTGAGCTCGCCGCCGAGCATCACGTCGAGCGCGCTCGCCCCGCCAAAGGCCGAATTGCCGGCCCGGATCCATGCGTAGCCGCGCTGCGGCTCCGTGAAGATGATCCTGAGGGCCTTGTGAATGCCCATCAGGTTGGACAGCCGCGCGCGGCCGTCGCGGGAAATCCGCCCCGGCCCTTCGGCCTTCCACCGACGGAAGGTCCGGACCGGCATGTCGAGCAGGGTTGCCGCCTGTTCGTCGGTCAGTTCCCATTTGCCGAACAGATTGAGCGCCGCGCGGAACATGGCGGCCGCCTCGTCCTGGGTGACAGGATCGGCACGGAATGCCTGAGGCTCTGTATCGACGCGTTCAAGTGCGAGCATGTTGCATCTCCATATGGCAACATATAGACGCTTTTAGGCCATTTGGCAATAGGCGGCTACTGAAGGTTCGAAATGATCGAAGCCCCCTCGCCAAGCGGCACGAACAGGCGGGTCTGGTAGCGGATGATCTCGGTGAAGCAGCCCTGCGCCTTGTACCAGTCGAGCCGCGCCGCGCTCCACCCGGTCAGCTCGAGCCGCTGGCCGCCGTTGACGAGGCTGCGTTTGAGCGTGAGCTGCTCCCTGCCCCTCACCTCCATCGGGCGGCCGGTCGCCAGAACCGCCTGGACAATATCGTCCGCAGAGATGGTGTGACCATGCTCCAGCCCAAGAGCGCGACAGATCTCGGGCACACAGTGCAGCGGAACCTCGCGGCCGAGCAGCGATCGGCCGTCGCTCGCGCATATGCGGCTCACCCGGACGTGGTCGGCCGGAAGTTTGTCCCAGACCGGCAGCAGCAGGCCAGTGGCGAGATGGAGCCGCTCGCGCTTGAGGCTCGACGCGGCCTGGTCGACCTCCGCCTGCCACAGGCGCCGGAACTCTCCGGCCTCGACTGGCTCCCAGCTGCTCTCCTCCAGCTGATCGGCGGTGAGAAAGCTCCGCTTCAGCGGGCGGAGCAGTTCGAACCGCATGATCCGCGCACCCTCGTCGGTCAGCAGGCTGCGCGCCGGCACCAGCAGGCCGACGCGCCCCGAACGGCCGTTGCGCAGCGCGCGGTGCGGCGGGCTGTCGATGCCGTAGTGTTCGTCGAGCCTCGCCAGGGTCGGGGGCTTCAGCGCGCGGGCAATCTCGAGCTCGAGCAGGTGCGTCGTCGCCCCCGAGAGCGTGTCGGTGCGAAGCAATGTGTCCGAGAGGACCTCGAAGCCCTCGACGGCGATGGTCTCGACGCCAAGATCGAGCGTGCCGGCCTGCCGTGCGGCATCGACCCGCGCTTCGACCAATGCCAGGAACTCGTCGAAAATCGCGTTCTGCAACGCGATCGGCAGCGCGAGGATGCGGTTGAGCCAGCGTTGGATCGTCGGCAGGTCGTCGACAATGGCGCCGTCGGGCCCTTCGATCCTGAGCCCGGTCAGCTCCTGGAACCTGGCCAAGCCGACCGCCTCGAGCTTGCCGGTGAACAGCAGGCCGAACCAGCGATTGAGCGCCTCCTTGGCGTAGACGCTTTCGAGATTGTCGGCCGGATCGAACAGGTTTTGCCCGCCCGTCTGGCGCTGCCCTCGGGTGAGCGCGCCAAGGCTGTCGAGGCGCCTCGCGATCGTCGAGATGAACCGCCGTTCGCCGCGCACGTCGGTCGTCACCGGCCGGAACAGTGGCGCCGAGGCCTGGTTGGTGCGGTTCGTGCGCCCCAGCCCCTGGATCGCGGCATCGGCGCGCCAGCCCGGCTCGAGCAGGAAGTGGACCCGCCGGGCCTGGTTCCTCGCGGAGAGGTCCGCATGGTAGCTGCGGCCGGTGCCCCCGGCGTCGGAGAAGACGAGGATGCGTTTGCCGCCGCCCATGAAGGCCTGGGTCTCGGCGATGTTGGCTCGCGGAGTGCGCGGCTGAAGCTTCTGCCGCCCGTCCGGCCCGACGATCAGCCGCCGGCTGCGGCCGGTGACCTCGGCGACCTGGTCGACGCCGAACCGCTCGATGATAGCATCAAGCGCGGTCGCTATCGGCGGAAGCGCGCAGAGCTGCTCGACCATCCGGTCGCGTGCGGCGATGGCCGAGCGGCACAGCACCGGACGGCCCTCGTCGTCGACCATCGGCTCGGAGCGCGGGTTGCCGTTCTCATCGGTGAACACCGCCATCAGGCGAACCGGAAAGCTCTTCGCAAGGTAGTCGATCACGTACTCGCGCGGGGAGAGGTCGATTTCAAGCGCCTCTCGGTCCTCGTCCGATAGTTCGGCCAGGCGCCGGTCGAGCATGGCCTCAGCCGTCGAGACCAGTTGGACGACCACCGCATTTCCGTCGGCCAGCGCGGCCGCGATCGCAGGCAACAGGCTGGGCAGCTTCATCGACAGCAGCAGCTGGGCGAAGAAGCGCTGTTTGGTGCCTTCGAAGATCGAAAGCGCAGCGGACTTGGCGCCGCTGTTGAGCGTCTCGCCGCTGTCCGCGTCGACAATCCGGGTTGCTTCGAGCGCCGCGCGCAGGTTGGCGTGAATGATCGCCCAGGCTTGCGCGTAAGCATCGTAGACCGCGATCTGCTCAGGGGTGAGCTTGTGCTCGAGGATCTCGTACTCGACGCCGGCAAAGGACAGCGCGCGGGACGTGTAGAGCCCGAGCGACTTCAGGTCGCGAGCGACCAGCTCCATCGCCGCGATGCCGCCCTCGCGGATGTCGCTCACGAACACCTCGCGGTTGGCAAACGCCGTCTCTGGACCCCAAAGGCCGAGCCGTGTCGCATAGGCGAGATTGTTGACGTCGGAAGCACCAGTTGCCGAGGCATAGAGGACGCGCGCGCGCGGCAGCAGGTTCTGCAGCCGCACTCCGGCGACACCCTGCTCGGAGCCCTTGACCTTCCCGCGCGAGCCCTCGCCGCCCGCGGCGTTGGCCATCGCGTGCGCCTCGTCGAACACGATCACGCCCTCGAAGTCGTCGCCCGCCCATTCGAGTATCTGGTCGAGACGGGTGGCATCGGTCCTGCCCGAGCGCAGCGTCGGGTAGGTGACGAACAGGATGCCTTCGCGCATCGCCACGGCCTGTCCGAGCTTCCACTGCCCGAGCGGTTGGATATCGATGGGAAGGCCACCGAGCGCGGACCAGTCGCGGCGCGCGTCTTCGAGGAGCGCCTCGTTCTTCGAGATCCAGATGTGACGTCGCTCGCCGCGGAGCCATCGATCCAGGATGACGCTGGCGACCTGGCGCCCCTTGCCGGCTCCGGTGCCGTCCCCGAGGAAATAGCCCATGCGGTAGACGGCGCCTTCAGCGCTCGGTGCCAGCGAGCAGCCCTTGTCCTGCGGGACGAAGCGGCCGGGCAAGTCGCGGGCGTGGGCGCTCACCGCATAGACCAGCGTCTCGGCCTGGGCGGCCGAGAGTAGGCCTCGCGCAATAGTCCCCGCCGGAAGCTGCGGGACTTCGGTCGGGATCGGCGCGGTGATCGAGCCCATCGCGACCGATTCCACCAGCGGCGTGGGATGCTCGGCCGCACCCGGAATGGCGATGCGGCTCGGCCGGTAGGGCAGGTAATGCCCGACCTGCTCGGCGAGGGGAGCCGGCGTATCGAGCGCCTCGTACGCACAGGGTTCGCTGGGAGCTGCCGTTGCCGTCTGCGTGGGCGGCACCGGCTGCGGCCTGCGCGCCAGACCAACGAGCGGGAACCGAGCAGGTCGGGACAGCGTGACGGGAGATGTCGTCGAGGTCGCCAGCGGCCGTGCCGGGATGGCGTCGATCAGTTCGCATAGCCCACCGAATTCGCTGGTTCGAGCCACGACTGGCTCCGCCCGGTCTTCGACCTTGTCGAGCACCAGCAGACGCGTGGTAATCGAGGTGCCGCGCCTCGCGAATGCACGCTCCACCGCGACGTTGAGGCGCAGCGCGGCCGGTCCTCCCACGGCACCCAAGAACCGATGCACGTCGAACCCCTCGGGCATGATCGCGGCCATCCGCCCGCCTGCGGCGAGCCGCTTCCAGGCCGAGCGCAGATGGCGGGCGCCGGTGTGCCCATCTTGCCCGCGCTCGATGCCGTGCGAGTAGGGCGGGTTGATAAGGACGGCGCTCGGCACCTGTCGCGGGTCGAGCAGCTCGTCGATTAGCTCGCCGTCGTGGCCGCTCAGCATGGCCTCGGGGAACAGGATGCCGAGGCAATCGCGGCGCAGCGGCGATATCTCGTTGAGGATCAGGCCCGCGTTCGCTCTTGCCGCCCAGACCGCCAGCATGCCGGTGCCGGCCGATGGCTCGAGGACGGTCTCGGCCACGCGGAGCGCGCAGGCACGCGCGAGAAGCCACGCGATGCGCGGCGGCGTCGCGAATTGCTGCAGCTCGATCTGTTCCTCGCTGCGCACGGTCTGGCTCGGCAGCAGTGCCTCGAGCCGGGCGAATGCTGCCTCAGCAGCGGCGGCTGGCGATGCCGGGGTCAGCCCGACGTTGCCCTGCAACCACAGCACCTGCGCGAGCTCGAGCGCCGCGTGGGCGTCGCGCACCGACCAGCGGCCGTCGGCATCGCTGCCGCCGAATTGACGGTCGAGGAGCGAGTTAAGCTGCGAGCGTGATACGGTTTCGTCGGCCTCGATGAGCGCAGCAAGCTCGCGGGCTGCGGACAAGACCGACGGCTCGCCGCAATCGGGAAAGGCAAAGACGGGGGATGAGCGTGACATGGGACCTCCTGACGAGGCCGATCACTTGTCGTGGCCTCGCGAAGGCCGAGGCGTGCCTCTCCTCTGGTCCCGATCAGCTCGCGGCCAGTGCCCTGTTCATCAGAATATCGTTCCAGTCCTCGTCGAGCTCGGTGGGCCGCATCGCAGTGATGTGCCGGTCGGCGGCCGCGTAGGCTTCGCGCGCCCGCTCCTCGGCAAGGTCGCCGCCTGCATCGTGGTCGACGAAGAGGTGAAGCTCGCGCACGCTCTCAGGGATCGTGACGAGGCCGAAGCGCTCGTTTCCCAGCGTTGCCCAGCAGGGCACGCCGAACAGCTGCATCGCCGACAGCGCCGTCTCGATGCCCTCCGCCAAGCCCAGACGCCCTCCGCGCGGCATCGCGAGGCGCACCGCGCCGTGCTGCAGGCTCCCGAGCGCCCGCTTCGGCCGGTCGAAGCCTGCCAGGCGGCCTGTCCGCTCGTCGAGGAATGTGCGGTGGACGGCAATGACGCCAAGGTCCGTGCGGACGGCTGCCAGCATCGCCGGTAGGAACCGGACGGCGCCGCGCGGACCCAGCGGTGTTCTGGGATGAAAGCGCAGGTCGGGTGAAAACTGCGTCAGCCCGCGCTTTAGCAGGTAAGCCTCGGCCGGGCTTCCCCTGAGTGCATCGGCGCCGCGCCAGAGCCTGCAGGCGTTGCGGTCTGCTGTTTCCTGACGCGGCACTTCCGCCAAAGGCTCGCCCGAGCCATCGAACAGCTCGCGCGGGCGCACGCCGTGGCGGCCAAGCGCGGTTATGACCTCGTCGTTCGAGCAGCCGGCAAAGCAGTGGAGCAGAATGGCGCGGCGGCCGAGGCCGACGCTCAGCGACGGGGTGCGATCGTCGTGCGCGGGGCAACGGCACATTCCGCGACCCCGCCGCCATGTTCCGCCAAGGCTGTCGACGATCTCCCGCGCGCGGCGCTCGAGACGCTCCGATTGATGGCTTTGGGGCATGGTTTCTCCAGTCTGCATGCCTCCCCAGCGCCGCCTCCTCTCCGCGCCGGCGTCATTCGTTTTCCTACAACCATTGTTCTCTATATGTTCTCTCCCGATTCGACCAGAGAAGGAATCGAGAGATGGTCCCGCGATCTGCATTCTTCGCAGGGTTTCTGGCGCTGGCTGCCCCGGTCCATGCCCAGACAGCTACCGAAGGCAGCAGTCCCTCGCCCGAGGAGCGCAATGGCTATCGGCTGGCCGAGACGGCCGACGGCTTTCAGCTCGTCGAGCATGGCGTCTGGAAAGCCCCGCAGGTCAACGCGGCTCCAGCGTCCGCGCCGGTTCCGGGCGCCTTCGTCTCTCAGGGCGCCGGGCCGCGCCACGAGGGACAGGCGCGCCTGCCGGCGGGGCCCAACGGGTTTCGCCGGGCAGCGTATCTTCCGCATGTCTATGCTGCCGAAGCCCAGTTCGGCCTGCCCACGGGATTGCTCGACGCGCTGATCTGGACGGAATCCCGCTACGACCCGTTCGCCATCAGCAAGGCAGGCGCTGCCGGTCTTGGTCAACTGATGCCAGGTACGGCAAAGGAACTCGGAGTTGCCAATCGCTTCGACCCGCTCGCCAATCTGGCCGGTGCGGCCAGGTATCTGAGACAGATGCTCGACAGGTTCGGCGTAGTTCATCTCGCGTTGGCCGCCTACAATGCCGGGCCGGGAGCTGTGGAGCGTGCTAAGGGCATCCCGCGCAATGGGGAGACACCCGGCTACGTCCGGAATGTCCTTGCTCGCTGGCGGCCTTGATTGGGATCGAACGTGAGCGGTACGCGAAAGCGCGTGTTCGGAATGTTGAGCCGTGGACCGCGCGGCCTGGTCCTCACGATGGGTGATGAACTCTGGATCATCGACACCGATCTCGACGCCTCTCGGCATATCGGACGCCGGGTGATAATCGAAGGAGCGGTCGCCGGGTTGGATCGCCTGAAGGCGGATTGGATCGGAGCCGCGGAACGAGGGCGGCGCGGCCGTAGCGTGTCGTGACGACGCAAGGCCGGCGGCTGCACGAGCGAGGACTGCTCGAAAATTCCCGGCGTCGTGGTTACTTCATGACCGACTTGGTCGAGAGCCATTCTGCTGTCAGGCCGATACGACAGAAGCCCGACGTTCGTACCAGCCGCGCGTGCGCTTCACGATCGCAACGACGGACAGCATTACGGGCACTTCCACCAGCACGCCGACGACGGTCGCCAAGGCTGCGCCGGACTGCAGGCCGAACAGGCTGATGGCTGCTGCAACGGCAAGCTCGAAGAAGTTGCTGGCGCCGATCAGCGCGGCGGGCGCCGCCACGCACCAGACGACACCGAAACGACGGCTCAGCCAGTAAGCAAGGCCGGCGTTGAAATAGACCTGGATCACGATCGGCACGGCCAGCAGCGCAATGACGAGCGGCTGCGCGAATATCGTCCCTCCCTGAAAGCCGAACAGAAGCACTAGCGTGGTGAGAAGCGCCACGAGCGACACCGGGCCGAGGCGGTGCAGCAAGGCGTCGAGCGCCGGCTGGCCGCCGCTGGCAAGTCGCTGGCGGCGGATGATTTGTGCGACGATCACCGGCACGACGATATAGAGCAGGACCGACAGCAGCAGTGTGTCCCAGGGCACCGTGATCGAGGCGACGCCGAGAAGGAGGCCCACCAGCGGGGCGAAAGCGAAGACCATGATGAGGTCGTTCAGCGCCACCTGGCTCAGCGTATAATGGGGTTCGCCTTCGCAAAGATTCGACCAGACGAACACCATTGCCGTGCAGGGGGCGGCTGCGAGCAGGATCAGGCCCGCGATGTAGCTTTCGATCTGGTCGGCTGGCAGCAGGGGCCGGAACAGCCACCCGACGAACAGGGTGCCGAGCAACGCCATCGAGAAAGGCTTCACCGCCCAGTTGATGAACAGGGTGACGCCCACTCCGCGTATATGCTGGCGTACCTGCCCCAATGCACCGAAGTCGATCTTTAGTAGCATCGGGATGATCATCAGCCAGACGAGCACCGCGACGGGCAGGTTGACTCGTGCGACTTCGGCCTCGGCCACAGCGGCGAAGACCTCGGGCACCAACGCACCGAGCGCGATGCCCACGACGATGCAGAGGGCCACCCACAGCGACAGATATCGCTCGAAACTGGTCATGGCAGGACGCGCCGCCGGGGCCGCTGGCAAGGCTTCGCTCATGTCAGGCGTCCTGCCTCGCCGATGGCGTCGCCCCTTCGGCCCTGCCGATAGCCTTGAGAGCAAGCGCATCGATGCCGTCGTCCGGCAGGGCGAGCAGCAGCGATATGCGGCTGCGGAGGTAGCCGAGCGCGCGCTCGAACGCCCTGCGCTGGCCTTCGCCCTCGACGGCGGCCGGATCCTCGATGCCCCAGTGGGCGGCGATCGGCCGGCCGGGCCAGACTGGACACGTCTCGCCGGCAGCGTTGTCGCAGACCGTGATGACGAGATCGATCGGTTCGGCGTCCGGGCCGGCGAACTCCTGCCAGCTTTTCGAGCGGAGGCCTTCGGCCGGCAGGCCGGTGGCGCGCAGCACCTCGAGCGCCATCGGATGCGGCTCGCCCTTCGGTTGGCTGCCCGCCGAAAAGGCGCGGAAGCGTCCCTCTCCCATGTGGTTGAGCAGCGACTCGGCGAGGATCGAGCGCGCCGAGTTGCCGGTGCAAAGGAACAGGACGGTGCGGGGTGTGCCGGTCATCGCCGCCTTACCCACAGCACTTGATCGCCGCCGACGGGAGCTCGGGCGCACAGCAGGCCTCGGCGGCGGCATTCGCCGACACCAGTCGGTCAAGCCCCGGGCCCCGTCCGTAATCGACCGCCTCGCCGGTGGTGTGGAAGGTTTCCCAAACGACGCCCTGCGGATCGGCGATCCAGCTCTTCTCCGACTTCGCATAGCAGCAGGTGGTCGCGCCCTCCTCGAGAACCGGGCGGTCGGCCGCTTTGAGCCGGCCATAGACCTCGGCCAGCTCGTCCGGGCTTTCGACCTGGATGCCGAGATGCTCGATTCCCTTTCCCGCGTGCTGGCCGCTGGAAATCGCGAAATTGAGCCGAGGGTCCTCCAGCATCCACTTGGCATAGTCCGCCTTGGTGACGGTGGGCTCTGCCGCGAATAGGGTGGAGTAGAATCGGATGGAGGCGTCGAGGTCCTCGACTCCAACATGGACATGCAGTCGCTTCATGCGGACTTCCTTTCGGGTTGAGCTGGGCTGGTTTCGACCGCGCAGCCAGTAGCGGCGCCGCAGTCGGCACCAGCGCAGCAATTCTCCGTGAGGTAGCCGACCAGATCGTTCATCGCCGCGTAGTCGGCTCGGTAGATGATGGACCGATGCCGCCTCTCCTGCCACACCAGGCCGGCCTTCTTCAGTTGAGCGAGGTGGAACGAGAGCGAGGAGTTAGGGACGCCCAGCGCCTCGGCGATCCCACCGGCCGGCATTCCATCCTCTCCCGCCTGAACGAGCAGCCGGAACAATGCCAGGCGATGCTCCTGTGCCAGCGCGCCCAAGGCGGAGACTGCCGATGTTGAGTCCATGCGCACCTCTCGATTCGATTTATATCGAAATGATACGCAGCGCGATCGGGGTCAAGTCATTTCCGCAATGTTCGAAATGACGCGCTTGGCGCGGTTGGGAGCCTTCGGCTGCTATTGGCCGGCGCAATCGCGATCACGAGTGTCTGGGAAAGGGCACAAGGCTGCGGGACCGGCACATGACTGCAGTGGGTCGGCAAGGAGCCCCATCAACACCGCTCCCGAGCGCCGCGCCCAATCAACTCCCCACCAGTTTCTACGAGCGCGGAACTATAGTGGCTTAAGCTGCTCTCTTCCGGGCGCTTCTGATGTCGACCACGTTGCCCCTCCCGGAAATCTTGGGGCCTCCGACCTCCTTCTCGTCGCCGAGGAAGTCGGCCCAGTCCTGCATCATGCGGCGGCGCGGAACGATATACTCGGCTGCGTTGTAGGCTCCGCGCACCTCGTTCTCCTCCGAATGCGCGAGCTGCATCTCCACCCAGTCCTCGTGGTACTTTCGGATCCACATCGCCGGCTCGCCAAATTCCACCAGCTGCTCGTTGGCCCAGGTGCTCGCCAGCCCGCGAAATCCGTGCACCGTCTGACGGCTGTGATAGCCGAGGCGGTACAGCGCATAGATCATCGTGTTCTCCGACATCGGCTTTTCAGACGTCGTCCCGGGGAACAGAAACTCGCTTGAGGAGCTCGCGATGGCCCGTTTGGCAATCTCTGCGGCCTGAACCGAGAGGGGCACGAGGTGCTCGCGGCCCATCTTCATCCGGTCGCCGGGAATGCGCCAGATCGGCTCTCTGCCATCGAGATCCTCGAACTCTGCTTTGACGGCGAAGCGCAACTCCTTCGTCCGCACCCACGTCAGGAGCGCGAGCATCAACGCATCGCGCGTGGTCGCCGATCGCCGTTCGCCCTCTTTGTCGTAGGTTCGAAGCTTTCCCAGGAGCGTCGGCAGCTCGGCAAGAGGTACGCGGCTCATATGCTTGACCCGCGGCCGCGGCTTCAACGCACCGCGCAGGTGTGCTGTCGGGTCCGAGGAGGCCAGGCCGCAGGCTATCGCGAACTGGAAAATCTGCCCCACACCCTGCTTAGCGCGCCGGCTGATATCGAGCGCTCCCCTGGCCTCGATCTTGCGCACCATCGCCAGCACGTCGGGCGGTGTGATCTCGTGCATCAACTTGCTGCCGAGAGCCGGAAAGACATCCCGCTCAAGCCGCGACCAGACGCGCTGCGCGTGAGCAGGGTCGAGCGCGGAGGCCCTGTTGGCGTGCCACCGCTGCGCGACCACCACGAAGGTCTCGCCCTTCTCCGGGTTCATCTCGGCCCTGCTTTGGCCGGGATCCTTGCCCTCCGCGAGCAGTGCCTTCGCGGTATCCCGCTTCTCCCGAGCCGCGGCGATTCCGAGCGTGGGATAGGCCCCGAACGACAGCAGCTTCTCCTTGCCGTCGTAGCGATATTTCATGCGCCAAAGCTTGCTGCCGTTCGGCTGGACCGACAGGAAAAGGCCGCCGCCGTCAGCGAGCTTGTAGGACCGGTCTCGGCGCTTGGCATATTTCGCTTCGAGTTCGGTGAGAGGCATGGGGGTATCGCTCCTTTCCGGAAGGCCGCAAAATACCCCCAGAAATACCCCCTGCCAAATTTGGCTTCATGCGGATTCAAGCGGGCAGATGCGGACGCGAATCACCCGCAACCCTCTGCTTTATTTCTGCTTTTTGGAAACGTCCGGAAGCTTGTGGAAGCTTCCGGACAGGGACCTGGTAGCGGAGGAGGGACTCGAACCCCCGACACGCGGATTATGATGACGCGAACCCGCTGCGATCGACGCGGCGAAATCGACGGAAAACCGCCGATTTCAGGAGAGTAAAGGGCGATCCTTGAGGGGTCAACCACACAAATCACCACACAAGGCCCCGGTGATCTGACCTCGTTGGCGCAGCAGCAGGGCGCGATAGCCTCAGAAGGTTTCCTGCTACGCGCTGCCGCCAACAGTTTGAAAGAAAGAAGCCAGTTAGCGACGGATCACCGCCCCTAGGAAGCGGCCCGCCTGTGGTCGTGCAGGAAGCGGATCGTTGCGGAAGTCACCACAAAGCTCGGGAATCGAGCCATTGCCGGACCTCGGCCAGCTTGAACCGTGGCCTCGGAATTGCGCCCCGCCCAATATCGTATTCGGTCGGAAACCCGGCTGGCCGGACGCGGCGATAGCGGTCGATCGTCCGACGCGACACGCGTGCAAGCCGGGCAAATTCCCTCACCGTGATAAAATGCGGCTCCGGGGCATCGGGGCAGCCCTCGCTCATCTGGCTATTTCCGGCGACGGCGCGCAAATTCGCGATCGCTTTCGAGAAAGCGTGCGAGCATCGCCGGGATCAAATCCGGCACCGCATCCTCCTGCCCGTAGGCCTCCTTGTAAACCGCAGCGTATTCGCAAAGCGCGCGATTGAGGTCGGGGGTGACGCTAATGATCAGTTTCACCGGCGTGCGATCGGGCAGCTTGCGCAGCTTCAGGTCAGCCATGCCCGCCTCCCCAAGGCCCCGGCAACACCAGATCCTTGTGAACGACGATCCTGAGCGGCCAGCCCGGGCGCACCCTGAGGGTCGGTTGCACGTCGAGATTGCGCCGGACGAGCTGGTCCCCTGCCCGCGCGCCGCTTTGCTGGGCCGACTCCCGGATCGCATCGACCAGATCGCTCTCGCCGCTGAACGTCAGTTCGGTGCCGACGCCGAGCAGCGTCGAGAGCACGACGCCTTTCAGGAGCTGCCAGGTATGGCGGTCGATCCGGTCGGAGAGGCCGGCATATCCCTGCGTATCGGTCGCCGGGACATTGTCGATGCGGATCGAGGAGCCGTCGGGCAGGATGATCCGTTGCCAGACGACCAGCGCCCGGCTCTGCCCGAACGCGACGACACTGTCGTAGCTGCCGATCAGCCGCGAGCCTTGCGGGATCAGCACCGCCCGCCCCGTCACGCTGTCGTAGACATTCTCGGTGATCTGCGCGGTCGCCAGACCAGGAAGATCGGAATTCAGCCCGGTGATCAGGCTCGCCGCAATCACGCTGCCCGCGTGCAGCGTCCACGGCGACAGCGGCTCGGCAAGCCCATGTGGATTGATGTCATCCTCGCCGTTGGCGCGGCCGATCAGGGCATTCTTGCGCTGCTGCCCATTCGGGTCGACACCGGATGCCACGTCGCGATCCGGGATGGACGAGGTTGCCGCGGAAGCATCATCGATCGCTGCAGGCTCTGCGCGCGATCCGCCCGCGAGCTCGAGCATCACGCCGGATTCGCGCGCCGCACGCTCGGCCGCGATGCGCTGGCGCTCGGCTTCGGCTTCCTGCGCCGCCCTTGCAGGAGCCTCAGCGGCAGGGTCGGGAGGCATCGCCATGCCCATTTCACGCTGGCGGTCGAGGATCGGCTTGCCGAGATCGCCCGGCAGCGGCGGACCCAGCTGAGGCACATCGCTGTAACTGGCGGGGGCACCGGCAAGCGCGTCTGCAGGCGCCTTGGCAGCCACAAGGTTTCCATCGTCAGAGGCGATCAGGTTCAGAGTAGCCGGCTTGAGCGCGAGCCAGACGACGCCAGCAATCGCGACCGAGCCGGCAGCGGCAATGGCGATGATCGCGCCGCGCCGGAAGCGCGTGACGCGGCCTGGGCTGGCGCGCAGAACGAGCGTCTCGGGATCGGCCTTGGCCGGTCCGGGCGGAAGGGCCGTCTCGGTCACGAGCCCTTCCTTCCCATCCGCGCGCCGGCATGTTCGATGCGCACGACCTTCTGCCGCTTACCGCCCAGCCTGAGCTCGGCTGCGCCGAACAGCCGGTCGACCACATAGTAGCGTCCGGCGACGCGGTAATTGACGAGGCTCGCCTCGCCGCCATCGCCGATGACGAACAGCGGGGGCGCTTCGCCCACGGCGATGCTGGGCGCGAACTCGATGAAGGTCTGCTGCCCATCGTCGAACGCGCGCACCGGCCGCCAGGCCGGCTTGTCGCCCGAGATTTCGTAGTTGAAGTTGAGCCTCTCGACAGCAAGACCCGAGGCGATCGGCCGCGCCGCCGCCGCTTCCTCCTGGCTGCGACGCAGCGCGATCAGCTCGTCTTGCGGATAGCGCCACGACAGCGCGGCCATCGCGCCTGTCGGCCGGCTCGCCAGCTCGAGATGATAGACGCGCCTATCGGTGGTGATGATGAGGTTGGTCCCAAGGCCGGCGGAGAAGGGTTTGATGAGGATATGCGTGCGCTTGCCCTCGCCGCTGCCGCTCGTCGTATCGCCGACCGTCCAGCGCACGGTGTCGCCGGCGGCCACCGAGGTTACCGTCTCGCCGGGCTGCAAGGCGATATCGGTTACCCGCTCGGGCGCGGCGTAGAGCCGGTAGAGCGTGCCTTCCGAATATGGATAAACCTGCACGGCGCCGAGATAGCCGGCGCTCGACGGTTCGCGCAGCGCCGCCTGGTTGGCAGCCGCCACCTGCGCGGTCGGCGGCGCGGCATCGCGTACTTGCGCGGCGGCAGGGATGGCGAGCGCGAGGCAGCTCGCCGACAGAAGGGCGGCACGGATCATGGAACGTTCCTTTCGGGACTCGACGCGGTTTCGGGCGATGCGAGATCGGGATCGGACGGCGAGCCGGGCGGCCGTTCGACAGGCTCAGCACCGACGGGGGTCGCCGTCTCAGAGGGCTGTACGGGCGCGGCCGCGGCCGGCGGCGTGAGCCGGTCCGCAGGCGTTTCCAGCTCGCGACTCCAGTCGATCGCGTCGACGTAAAGGCCGAGCGGGTTCTTCCTGAGAACATCGACCGAGCGCGGCGGCTGGACTTTGACCGTCAGCATCGCCGTCCAGCGCGATGTGCCCGCAAGGCTGCCGCGCTCGTATTCGCTTTCGGTCCACTTCACCTGAAAGCTGGTGTCGGACGCGCGCACGACACTCGTCACCTGCACCGAGACCGTGCGGCGGCCGACCTCGGCAAACGGATCGTCGGCGCGGGCATATTCGCCGAGAAACAGTGCTCCCCGCTCGGTCGCGAAGTCGTAGGCCGACAGCCAGTTCTCGCGCATCAGCACCGGATCGAGCGAGCGCGAGCGCACGTTCGCAATGAACCGCCCGAGGTGCCAGGCGATCTGCGGATCGGTTGGGCGATGCTCCGCATCGGCCGGCGCGACCGCCCTCGCCTCGCCAAGCCGATCGACCTCGACCACATAGGGAACGACGCGGCTCTGCAGCGACTGCCACACCAGCGCAGCGGACAAGCCGGTGGTCAGGAAGAGCCCGACGAACGCCATCAGCCGCCAGTTCCTCGCCTGCACCCGGGCCGAGCCGATGCGCTCGTCCCACAGCTGGCCGGCGTGCTGATAAGGCGTCTCGGGTTCGGGCGTTCGTCCATAGCGCAAACCCTCGCGCTTGAATCGCATCGATCAGTCCCTTTCCTTGATGTCTGGCGTGGCGGAGGCGCCGCCGCGGTCGCCGCCCTGGATGGTGTGGATGGCCATCTGGCGGCGATGCCGGGCGGTCTGACCGGCTTGTAGCTTCTGCGCCCAGGCCGGCGCAGCCTCTCCCTCGTCGCTGCCCGTCGAAGGCGCGGCTGTACGATTGAGCGCGGACCAGGCAGCGTTGCGGCCACGCTCGGCGGCGGCGCCGAGGCCCAGCGTGCTGCCGATCTTCTGCGCGGCGGCGCCCCTCGCGGCGGTCGCCATGCCGCCGACGGCGGAACCGCCGGTCTCGCGGCCGAGCCGCGCTGCGGTCGAGGCAGCCGAACCCATCGCCGTGCCGGCGCGGATCGCGCCGAGGCCGGCGCCCGCGACGCCCCGTGCCGCGGCCACCGCGCCGGCGCCGCCCATCGCAAGGCCGCCGGCTGCAAGCGCGGTCGTGGCAATCGCCGAGCCGGCACCCAGCTGCGGCGCGCCGGCTATCAGGCCCGAGGCGATGCCCGGCCCGAAGATCGCGAGCCCGAACAGGGCGAGGCTGGCGAGCATCAGCGATACCGCCTGCTCGATCGACACCTCGCCGGTCGTGACCGCGCCCGTAAAGTCCGCGAAGTAGTTCGAGCCGATGCCGACGATGACGGCGAGCACCATGACCTTGATGCCCGAGCTGACGACATTGCCGAGCACGCGCTCGGCAAGGAACGACGTACGATTCCACAATGCGAAGGGCACGAGGACGAATCCGGCGAGGCTGGTGAGCTTGAACTCGAGGATCGTGACGAAGAGCTGGATCGCGAGGATGAAGAAGGCGGCGATCACCACGATCCAGGCGATCACCAGCACCGCGATCTCGATGAAGTTGTCGAAGAAGGCGATCGGGCCGACCAGCTCCTTCGCCTGGTCGAGCAAAGGCCACGCTGCCTCGAAACCCGTGCCGGCGAGGCGGCCGGGCCGCAGCAGGTCCTCCGACGTGATCGCACTGCCGCCGGCGGTGAGACCAAGCCCGGCGAAACTGCGAAAGATAATATCGGACAGGGCCTGGAAGCTGTTGAGGATCAGCGCGAAGGCGCCGACGTAGAGGATCTTCTTGAGGAACCTGGCGATGACGTCGTCCTCACCGCCAAGGGCCCAGAACAGGCCGGCGAGCGTGATGTCGATGCCGATCAGGATGGTGGTGAGGAAGCCGACATCGCCGCCCAGCAGGCCGAACCCGCTGTCGATATAGGCGATGAACGCTTCCATGAATTGATCGATGACGCCCAGATCGTCCACTTGTCTGTTCCTGCAGTCGCTCGAAGGTGTCGCGGGGACCGGCGGCCAAGAGAGGAGAAAGCCCTACGGTCCCCGCGACGGGACAGCACCGGCCGGGGGAGCGGGGGCCGGAGCTACCCCAGCTCAGTTGCGCGGCGTGTAGGCCTTGCCGTCGCCGAGGAAGCGCGTCGTGCTTTCGCGTGCCTCGCGTTCGATCTGGCCACGCCGCGCCTGCTCGATCGACTCGCTTCGGAACTGTGCCGCCATCATCGTCTGGATCTGGAGCTGCTGCTTGGCGGTGAGCGCGAGCAGCTGGTTGGTGGCCTGCTGCGCCTGGAGCGAGCCTTCGGCGCCCTGGCTCCGGGCAACGATCTCGGCCAGCGCTTGGGTGTCGCTGCGCACATTGTCGACGATGCGGTTCTGGACGCCCATCGTGTGGCGGAAGGCCGACATCGCGCTGTCGAGCTGATCGCGGGCGCGCGCAACGCGCTGGTCGCGGGCGAAAGCCCCGTCGAAGCTGCCCGGAAACAGTTGGCGATAGCGTTCGTCGAGCTGGTCGATACGGAAATCGATACCCTGCGCCTGCCCCATCAGGCGGTCGATCTCGGCGAGCTTCTGGCGCAGCCCATCGAGCTGCGGGAAGTCGATGCGCGCCAAGTTCTTTGCCTGGCCCGCGAGCATCTGGGCTTCGTTCTGGAGGCTCTGGATCTGGTTGTTGATCTGCTGGAGCGTGCGCGCCGCGGTGAGCAGGTTCTGCGAATAGTTGCGCGGGTCGAACACGACACCGCCGAACTGGGCGTGCGCCGGCGTGCTCGGCACGCTGACGCCCATGACGAGCGCGCCGATGGCGCCGAGGCCGAGTGCGGACGCGATGGCATATCTGCGGACGTGAATACAGGACATCTGGGGGCTACTCCTTTTCTTCGGGGACAAGGGCGGCAGGGAAGCGGCCAAGCAGCTCGGCCGCCCAGGCGAGGCCGGCTTGGGTGAGGAAATGCGCGGCGACATTGCCCGGGCCGTGCTCGGCGAGGATCGCGTCGATGCGCTTCTGGCTGTCCGGATCGGACGCGCCGCAGAGCGCAAGCGCGACCGGACCCAAGCCCAGCTCGAACAGCCGATTGCCGCGCGCCGACTGAAGGTAATAGTGCCGCTTGGGCGTCGCGCGACTGATCAGCTCGATCTGCCGCTCGTTGAGGCCGAACCGCGCGTAGGCGGCCTGGCTCTGCGCCTCGATGGCACGATCGTTGGGTAGCAAGATGCGCTGCGGGCAGCTTTCGATGATCGCGGGCGCGATTGAGCTCTCGACGATATCCGCGAGGCTCTGCGTCGCGAACACGACGCCGACATTCTTCTTGCGCAGGACCTTCAGCCATTCGCGGATGCGCGCCGCGAACAGCGGGTGGTCGAGGAATACCCAGGCTTCGTCGAGAATGAGCAGCGTCGGCCGTCCGGTGAAGCGCTCCTCGAGCCGGTGGAACAAGTAGGTCAGGACGGGCGCGACGACGCCCGCCTGCCCCATCAGCGCTTCGGTCTCGAAGCATTGCACGTCGGCGATCGCCAAATCGTCTTCGGCGGCGTCGAGCAGTCGCCCGAACGGACCTTCAAGCGTGTACGGCGCGAGCGCCGAGCGCAGCGGCGCCGATTGAAGCAGCAGAGATAGCCCGGTGAGCGTACGCTCCTCGATCGGCGCGGTGGCGAGACTGGTGAGTGCGGACCAGACCGCCTCCTTGATCTCGGGTGTGACCAGCACCTTCTCGTGCGCCAGCAGCGCGCCGATCCATTCGGCGGCCCAGGCGCGTTCGTCGGCAGAATCGATGGCGCGAAGCGGTTGAAACGCGATCGCCTTGCCGCCGTCCTCCCCTTCTCCGCCGAGCCCCAGCGCGTGATGCGCGCCGCCCATCGCCAGCACCGCGGCGCGCGCGGAAAAGCCCTTGTCGAAGATGTAGACCTGGGCTTGCTCGTAGCGGCGGAACTGAAGCGCCAGCAGCGCGAGCAGGACCGATTTGCCGGCGCCCGTCGGACCGACTACAATCAAGTGTCCGACGTCGCCGACATGCGTGCTGAGCCGGAACGGCGTCGAGCCGCTGGTTTCGGCGTAGAGCAGCGGCGGACCGTCCAGATGCGCGTTGCGAGCCGGTCCGGCCCAGACCGACGACAACGGCATCAGGTGGGCGAGATTCAGCGTATGGACGAGCGGCTGGCGGACGTTGGCGTAGACCTGCCCCGGCAGGCTCGACAGCCATGCCTCGACCGCGTTCACGCTCTCGCGGATGCTGGCGAAGCCCACGCCGCCCACGATCCGCTCGACCGCGCGGACTTTCTCCTCGACGCGGGCGCGGTCTTCGTCGGCGACCGTGATCGTGGTGGTCAGATACCCGAACGCGACATGGTCGCCGCCAAGCGCCTGCAGCGCGAGATCGGCATCGACGACCTTGTTGTCGGCGTCGCTGTCGAGCAGCTGGACCGGCTGGTTGTAGATGACCTCGCGCAGCAGCGCGGTCACCGATTTGCGCTTGTTGAACCACTGGCGGCGCAGCCTGGTCAGCGCCCTGGTGGCCTCCTGCTTGTCGAGGGCGATGAAGCGTGTGACCCAGCGGTAGGCGAAATTCTCGTGGTTGAGCGCGTCGAGAAGCCCCGGCCGGCTCGCGTTCGGGAACCCGAGCACGGTGAGCGTGCGCAGATGCTCGCTGCCCAGCATCGGTTCGAGCCCGCCGGTCAGCGGCGTATCGGCTAGCAGCCCGTCGAGATACATCGGCGTCTCGGGCACCGCGACGCGATGGCGGCGGGTCGAGATCGCGGCGTGGAGGAAGGTCAGCGTCTCGGCATCGCCGAGCGCGCGGACCTCGGGCATGAAGCCTGAAAGGAGGTCGAGCGCGCGGTCGGTCTCGGCGACGAAGCGGCCGAGCGCCTGCCTCCAGTCGCGACCCTTGGCATCGTCGCTGCGCTCGACCAGTGCGCGGCCGGCGGTATCGGCCCGGTCGGGCGGCGGCAGGAACGTGAGCGTCAGGTAGTACCGGCTCTCGAAATGCGTCCCTGCCGCCTCGAACCCGGCGCGCCGTTCTTGGTCGACCAGCCATGACGCCGCATCGGGAAACCGGCTTTCGGGATAACCCGGCGCCTCGCGGCGCTCCGCCTCGAAATGCAGCGCCCAGCCCGAGCCGAAGCGCTTCAGGACGTTGTTGGCGCGCGCGCAGGTCGCGACGAGCTCGGCTTCCGTGGCGCTTTCCAGATCGGGCCCGCGGAAACGAAGCGTGCGCTGGAAGCTCCCGTCCTTGTTCAAGACCACGCCAGGGGCGACCAGCGCCGCCCAGGGAAGATGGTCTGCGAGCCGGTCGGCCCGGTTGCGATATTCGCGCAAGCTCAGCATGTGAGATGCCCCTTCTGGCGAAGGTGGCGGGCGAGCACCGGGGCGAAGTCGGGATCGCGCTTGGCCGCGAACACCGCGAGCGTGTGCCCAAGCGCCCACATCACCAGCCCGGCGATCCATTGCTGCAGGCCCAGCCCGAGCGCGGCGGCGAGCGTGCCGTTGACGATCGCGATCGCGCGCGGCGCGCCGCCGAGGAGGATCGGTTCGGCGAGCGCGCGGTGCAGCGGCGCCTCGAAGCCGTCGATGTGGGCGCCGGCCGTCATGCGATCAGCGCTCCGCCGCCGAAGCTGAAGAACGACAGGAAGAAGCTCGACGCCGCAAAGGCGATCGACAGGCCGAAGACGATCTGGATCAGCCTCCGGAACCCGCCGGCGGTCTCGCCGAACGCCAGCGTCAGGCCGGTGACGATGATGATGATCACGGCGACGATCTTGGCGACCGGGCCCTGGACGGATTCGAGGACCTGCTGCAGCGGTTCCTCCCACGGCATGCCCGAGCCGGCGGCCTGGGCGGTGGCGGCGAGCACCAGGCCGAGGCCGACGGCAGCGGCGGCCAGAAACGTGGTCGAGCGATCGGGAATGCGAAGTACGCGCATGGTCAGTCTCCACTGGGGTTTGCGGTGGTGGGATCGGGGGTGAGGTCGATGACGCCGTAGTTGCCGTCGGGATCGAGCCCGGCGACGCGCGCGATGGTCTCGAGGCGGCGCGCCCGGCCGCGGCCGGCGATGAACACGATCAGGTCGATGGCCTCGGCGATCAGCCGGCGCGGCACTGTGACGACCGCTTCCTGGATCAATTGCTCGAGCCGGTAGAGCGCGGAGAGCGCCGAGTTCGCGTGGACAGTAGCGATGCCGCCCGGATGGCCGGTGTTCCAGGCCTTGAGCATGTCGAGCGCTTCGCGGCCGCGGACCTCGCCGACCACGATGCGGTCGGGGCGCAGGCGCAGCGTCGAGCGCACGAGATCGGCCATGGTGACGCTTGTGCCAGCGGCACCGATCGAACGGGTGCGCAGCGCCACCACATCGCTCGCCGCGCATTGCAGCTCGCGCGTGTCCTCGATCAGGATCACGCGCTCGTCGAGATGTCCCATTTCGGCGAGCAGCGCGTTAGCGAGCGTGGTTTTGCCCGAGGACGTGCCGCCCGCGATCAGGACGTTCTTCCGCTCGACAACCGCCTGGGCGAGAAGACGAGCCGTCTCGGCCGGCATGACGCCGTCCTTCACATAGTCGAGCAGCGTGTAGATCCTTGCCGCGGGCTTGCGGATCGAGAAGCATGGGGCGAGGCTGACCGGCGGGAGCACGCCCTCGAACCGCTCGCCCGCACCTTCGCCATGCGGCGGAAGCTCGGCCGAGACGATTGGCGCCTGCGCGTGCACCTCGGTACGCGCATGGGATGCCACCAGGCGGATGATCCGTTCGACCTGCGCCGGGTCGAGCCGGGTGCCGGTGTCGATCCGCCCTTCGCCGAGCCTATCGAGGCGCAACGCACCGTCGGGGTTGACCATAATCTCGATCACGGCCGCATCGGCCAGCGCGGCGGCAATGGTCGGCCCCATTGCGGTGCGCAGCATGGCACGGCGCCGATCCTGAGACAGGCCCTCGCTCATGGCTGTACCTCCGCCGGCTCGGTGGTGTCGAGCGTGCGCTTTCCTGCGGCGATTTGGCGGCCGAGCTGGGCGATGAAGCGGTCGAACCGCTCGTTGCCGACAGCGAGCGCGGCGGCATCGGCCTCGGGCAGCGGCGCGGTGACGGTGAGCTGGTAGCGCACGAACAGCGCCAGCGCCTCGAGCACCACTTCGATATCGCGCCGGCATGCGCCGATTTCACGGGACAGCCGGTCGAGCCGGACTTTGAGGAGGTCGTCGACCTGCTTGGTCGCACGGCGGGCGAGCCAGTCCTTGACCGCCTCGTTGACGATGCGCGACTTGTTACCGCCGCGCCGCACGCTCGCGAGCCCTCCGAGCGCTTCGCTCAGCTCGCGGTCGATGTAGAGGTTCTGCCGGACCTTCATCGCTCACAGCCCCGGCAGGAGGTCTTGAGTGCGGCCCTGGTTCAGGGCGTGGCCGCGCACGAGCGCTGCGCGCACGCGGTCCATGGCGCGCTTGTCGGCGGCACCGTCGCCATCGTCACGGTCGATGTCGGGGAGCTCGAGCTGCTTCGGCGGTTCGCCCTTCATGGGCTTTTCTTCAAGACCGGGATGCCGCTGCTGCTGGAGACCGCCTTCGTCGAGCGCGCCCGTCTCCTCCTCGGCTGCGCCGAGCCTGGCGTCGGCGCCGCAGACCAGGCCGCTCCAGTCGTTGGCGCGTGGCTCGGGCCGATCCGCGTAGCCGCCGTCGCCCAGCGCTGGAATTGTCCCGGAGCGGTCCTGGAGCAGGTCCGGAGGAGGCGCGAGCCGGTCCCTGAAGTTACGATCCTCGTAGTAGCGCAGCTTCTTGGCGCGGATCGGCGCCATGCCGGAAATCATCACCAGCTCGTCCGCGGGCGCGAGCTGCATCACCTCGCCTTGGGTCAACAGCGGACGGGCGGTTTCCTGCCGGCTGACCATGACATGCGCGAGCCAGGGCGCGAGCCGGTGCCCGGCGTAGTTGCGCATCGCGCGCTGCTCGGTGGCGATACCGAGCGCGTCCGAAATCCGTCGCGCGGTGCGCTCGTCGTTGGTCGCGAACGCGACGCGTACATGGCAGTTGTCGAGGATCGAGTTGTGCTCGCCGTAGGCCTTCTCGATCTGGTTCAAGGACTGGGCGATCAGGAAAGCGCGCACGCCGTAGCCGGCCATAAACGCCAAGCTCGTCTCGAAGAAGTCGAGCCGCCCGAGCGCGGGGAACTCGTCGAGCATCATCAGGAGCTGGTGCTTGCGGGCGCCCTGCCCCGTGCCGTCGAGCTTTTCGGTCAGGCGCCGGCCGATCTGGTTGAGCACGAGACGCACCAGCGGCTTGGTGCGGCTGATGTCCGACGGCGGGATGACCAGATAGAGCGAGACAGGATGGTCGGCCTCGACCAGATCGGCGATCCGCCAGTCGCAGCGCGAGGTGACCTCGGCGACCGTAGGATCGCGATAGAGCCCGAGGAAACTCATCGCGGTCGAGAGCACGCCCGAGCGCTCGTTCTCGCTCTTGTTGAGGACCTCGCGCGCTGCCAACGCGACCACCGGATGAACCTGTGGCGCATCCTTGGTGCCGAGATGGTTGGTGGTCATCATTCGCCGGAGCGTGGCGGTGAACGGCCGCTGCGGATCGGACAGGAAGGTCGCGACGCGCGCGAGGGTCTTTTCCTCCTCGGCGTAGAGCACATGAAGGATCGCGCCGACGAGCAACGAATGGCTGGTCTTCTCCCAATGGTTGCGCCTCTCGAGCGCGCCTTCAGGGTCGACCAGGATATCGGCGATGTTCTGGACGTCACGGACCTCATGTTCGCCGCGACGAACTTCGAGCAAGGGATTGTATTTGGCGGACTTGGCGTCGGTCGGATTGAACAGCAGCGCGTGTGAGAAGCGCGAACGCCAGCCGGCGGTGAGCTGCCAGTTCTCGCCCTTGATGTCGTGGATGACGGCGGAGCCGGTCCAGCTGAGCAGCGTCGGAACGACCAGGCCGACGCCCTTGCCCGAGCGCGTCGGCGCGAAGGCCATGACATGCTCGGGACCGTCGTGGCGCAAATAGCGGCCGCGCAGCTTGCCGAGGAACACACCGGCATCGCGGTGCAAGCCCGCGCGCTCGACCTCGCGTGTCGTGGCCCAGCGCGCCGAGCCGTAGGTGGTGACGTGGCGGGATTGCCGCGCGCGCCACAGCGAACCGGCGATCGCCGCGGCGCAGCCGAGAAAGCCGCTCGCGCCGGCGAGCATTCCCGCTTTGTCGAAGACCCGCGGCGCATAGGCTTCGTAGTGAAACCACCACGGGAAAATCGACCAAGGGCGGTAAACCGGCCGATCGAACAGGGTGAACCACGCAGGCCCCAACTGCGGCTGATAGGCGAGCTGCGCGGCGGTCCATTGCGTTGCCAGCCAGACGCCCGCGATGACAATCGCGAAGACGACGAGAATCTGGCCGACGAGTAATTTGGTAGGGGTCACGATTCGGCTCCGGGGAGGACGGGTGTCCTGACCCGGCAAGAATCGCATCGGCAGCCGCGCGAGCGTTAGCGTCTCCCCGCCGACAGCGACCGCCTTTCTGCCGACATGGCGGAGCTCGCTGGCGGCGATTGACTCAGTGTTCCATGTTTGTTCTTATGCTCTCACTATGCCGATGACCCGAGTCGATGACGCAGCCCTCGCCCTGCACCTCGAGGTGGCGCTCGCAACCGCTGCCCCTTCCCTGCTCGATGGCCTTGCCGATGCCGACCGGCGGCGTCGGCATTCGGCGATCGGTGAGATCGCGCGACAGCTTGTCGAGCGGCTGCGCTGTTTCGATCTTCGCAGCGAAGATTCGGGGATGCAGACCGGTGCTCAATCGTGCCTGTTTCCGCAGGACCTCGGACCGATTGGATTGCTTTCCGATGCCAGTACGGCGGTCTAACTATGACGCCCAGATCTATCAGCGCCTAACCTAAGATCGATAGCCCCGGACAATTCGGACGTTATGGACATACTGGACGTTCATCGCTATATTCGTTTGCGGAACGGAGCGATGAACATGGCAACGCAACTACACAACGCCGACGACCGGGCCGGAGTGCGCAGGCTGGTGGCGAATGAAGTGAACGAGGCGCTGACCCGTCAGCCCGGACTTGCCAAGTCCGCAGCCGCCAATACCGCACAGATCGTCGCAGCCGTAGCTGCAGCAGTGGTAGGGCTTTCGCCAGCGCAGCAGAAGAGACTGAAGAACAAGAGCTCTGACTTGGCTGACCTGATTGCCAGCTGGGCCCGCAACGACAGGGCGAGCGAACGGATCGAGATCCCCGAACCTGCCGAAGTCGAGGTTAGCAAGGGAAGCGGCTTTGGCGAGTTAGTAGATATCGAGGAGGGACGCCGCCGCCTCCAATCTCTCGTGGTCGACGTTCCGCTCGAGGAGTGGGCCGGTCCGGTTGCCGGATCGAGCATGCTGATGCGCGATTTTGGCATTGCCCGTTCGACGCTTCACGACTGGCAGAAGCGTGGCGAGGTGATCTCTTTGCTCAAGGGTGCAAAGAAGCACGTGTTTCCGATCGAGCAGTTCATCGACGGCAGGCCCGCCCAGGGCATTGGCGATGTGCTCAAGGTCGTCGGAAATCCGCGTCGTACTTGGCTGTGGCTGGTCCAGCAAAGTCCGTTGCTCTCGGGCAAGCGGCCGATCGACAGACTTAAGCAGGATCGCAAGGATGAAGTGGTGGAAGCGGCCCGGACGGTCTTCGAATATCCGTGACGTTCGATCCCGCGATATTGCAGGAACTCGCGGTCAGCATCGACGTGACCGGCTACCTGCGGATTATGGAAGCGCGGCACCGCGCCACGCCGACCGGCATGGGCTATGGCGAAACGCGGTTTGCCAGTCCCGACAACAGCTTCACGGTCCTCTACGCGGCGCAGGATTTGCCAACGGCGCTTGCCGAAAAGGTGGTTCGTGACCGGTTCCAGGGCAAACGCCGCCGGATATTGCTCGAAGCTGACGTCGACGAACTGGTGGTCGCCAGCCTGATCGCGCGCAGAGCGCTCAAGCTGCTCGATCTTCGAACCAGCGGCGCCAGCCGACTGGGTGTACCGACCGACGCGGTGCGCGGACGAGCGCACCAGGCCGGACGCCGGTTCAGCCAGCGGCTGTACGACGGGACGGATTTCGACGGCATAGTCTACATGTCGCGGATCACGAATGCCGAGTGCGTCGCCCTCTACGATCGCGCCGCCGCCAACCTCGATACAGCATGCTCAGTCGTTGATCTGCTGCGACTTGGGGAACTTGAGCCCGCGCTTCGCTCCTTGAGCGTGACCCTTCGCAGGTAGAATGGACCGGCAACGACTCCATGCTGACCGCTGGCGGTTACATTGATCGCCTTTTTCCAAGCCGACACCTGCACTGCACTCGCTCACCGTTCACCTCGTCGGAAGAGACGCGCAGGATTGATAGGACAAGTTTGCGCCCCATGCCGGACATCCACACGCGATCGCGGATCATCCAGAAAGCTGCCATTCTCGCAGGAGGTGTCCGACGGCTGCCATGGCCGGGGAGCGGTCATTGCTCGCGATCGTGCGGACTTTGCCGCGAGCGCGTAAGAGGTTGTAATGGCCCTCGGCTGATTTCGCCCCGCCGTGAAACACCGTCAGCTATCACAGCGAGTTGCAGTCTTTGATGCTTTACAACATTTTTTGGCAGACATAGCCTTCCTAAGACCGTGCAACTGGGGCGACGCTTCAATACGAGACGGGGGAGCGCCATCGCGTCGAACTATAACGCAACCGGGGCGATGCTCGGGTATCTATACCAGTGCCGCGAGGCGCTGCTCCTTGCCATTTTGGAAACAAAGTCTCAGCCAGGTCTTTCGGTCTCGATCGAGCGCTTCGACGATGTCGCCTTCGAGCAGCACGGCACGGCGACCGAGCAGCTTCAGGTTAAGCATCATGTAAATCCGTCGAGCCTAACCGACATGAGCGTCGACTTGTGGAAAACGCTGAGGATCTGGAGCGAACAGGTCGCCGCAGATCCCCAAGCGCCGTTCGAACGGCGGTTCACCATCATCACCACCGCCCAGGCGCCAGCCGGCTCGGCCGCCGAATTGCTCAGAGCAACACGACCTTCCGCAGACGCAGAGAAGACCGCGCTCGGTCTTCTCAGGGCAGCCGCCGCAGGCTCAACCAATCAGGAATCGGCCGCCGGTCGCAAGGCCTTCCTTGCATTGTCCGAGCAAGACCAGAGCAACCTCCTTGCAGCGATGCGGATCCACGACAACGCGCCCAGCATCACCAACGCGCGAAGCGAGATCGAGGAGCAGCTCTACTTCTCGGCGCCAGATGGGAAGGTCTCGGACCTTGTCGATCATCTCGAGGGGTGGTGGTTCGCGCAGGTCGTCGCCTCGCTCTCCGAACCAGACGCGCTCGCAATATCGCTCCTCGCGTTGCGCGCAAAGATCGATGAGATCGGCCGGGCCTTTCGCAACAACGAACTGTTAATTAACCCGGAAACGCTGGCCGTCTCCGCCGACGCCTTGCCCGACTCCGATGACCGAATATTCGTCCGGCAGATGCGCTGCGTCGATGTGGCGGAGGAGTCGATCGAGCTCGCCAAGTTCGACTTTTATCGGGCAACAGCGCAACGCTCGAGCTGGGCGCGAGAGAATGCACTGCTCGACGGCGAGGCGGCCCGTTACGATGCCGATCTGGTCGAGCGGTGGAAGCGGGAGCGCCTTGCCCGCGAAAGCAGCGGCGCGCCTTCGACAGAAGACGAGAAGAAGCTGTTCGGCCGCGACCTGTTCCACTGGGCCAACCGCGCGCAGGCACCGTTCCGCAACCGCCATGAACAATGGCTGTGCACGGGATCCTATCAGATCCTTGCCGACGGCGTGACGGTCGGCTGGCATCCCGATCACGGCACAATGTTCGGCACCCCCGCCAAGGGCCAGGCCGCATGAGCCTTCTGGCCTGGGACAAACGTCCGCGCGAAGAGGCGCACCTGTTCAACCCCGCCTTCTGCGCTGCGGCGCTGCACGAGTTCGTAAAGGAGTACCAGAAGGCGAAGGGAGCGGCTGCCCCTTATGCCCTGCTGTTCTGTGTTCTTGCGATCGCGGTCCACGGCAAGACTCGGCGCGCCCTGCCGGGCTCGACGCTCACGTCGCTCTATTCGTGGCGCGAGCGCAATCCCGAGGTCCTGGTCGGCTTTGCGGAACGCGCCCGCTCGCTCCGCCCGGTCGTGCAGGAAGCGCTGCGCTTCGCCATCGACCGCAGCGCAATGGCCTTCGCCGATGATGGCGGGGTCACGCTCGGCGCCAAGCCGCTAGTCGTCGCGAAAAAATTCGAGGACGCCCTCACCGACGACGCCCGCGAGTGCATCTCCGCGGCGCGGCTGCTTGGGCGCTGGCTTGCAAAGGCCGGCACGGCATCGACGATCATGGCCGCCTGGGGGATCAAACCATGAGCATGAGCATCGGGGCGATCGTGCTCTATTCGCATTCGGGCGAGCAGCGCGAGCTCACTTTCAAGAGGGGCTGCCTCAACGTCATCACCGGCGATTCCAAGACCGGCAAGTCCGCGATCATCGACATCATTGACTATTGCCTTGGCCGGAGCAGCTGCAACGTGGCCGAAGGCGTGATCCGGCGCAGCGTTTCGTGGTTCGCGGTGCGCTTGCTGAATGGCGCCGACGAGTTGTTCGTCGCCCGCAAGAATCCCGGCCCTGGCACGGATACCGGCGGCGAGATCTACGTCCGCCGCGGCACGTTCGACGCGGCGCCGGCGTTCGACGAGCTCGCGCGGAACATGGTCGAACCCGAGCTCATCTCCTTGTTGTCGCGCTTTGTCGGCATCTCGGAGAATGAACACCGGCCGCAGAGCGGGACGCGATTGCCGCTGCAGGCAACGATCCGGCACGCCTTGTTCCTATGCTTCCAGAAGCAGGATGAAATCGACAACCGCGATCGGCTCTTCCATCGACAGGGCGACCAGTTCATCCCGCAGGCGATCAAGGATACCCTGCCCTATTTCGTGGGCGCGGTCGATGAACAGCATTTCCTGCGACAGCACGAGCTCGATCTCGCGCGGGAAACCTTGCGCGAACTCGAGCAGCGTGCCCAGCGGCAGAACGAGGCGCGCAACGTCGACATCGCCCGCATCCGCAGGCTGGTGACGGACGGCAAACGCGTCGGTTTGATCGTCCCTGAATATGAGCCGGTCGAGATCGATATCGCGCTGGAAGTGCTCGACCGCGCTGCGCGCACCGATCTTGCCACCACGGCTGCGCTGCCCGACTTTGGCGATTCCATCAATCGGCTCCGGGGCGAACAGGCGACCCTCAGAAGCGGCCTCGAACGGGCGAACGACGAACTTCGGGCATCGAGGCTCATGCAGTCGGAACAGAGCGCTTATTCGCGGGAGGGCAACGAACAGCGGGCCCGCCTTAGCTCTATCGGCCTGTTCAAGGTCGAAGCCGACGGTCATCAATGTCCTTTGTGCGACACGACGCTCGATGTGCCGACGCCGGACGCCGCACAGGTCGCCAATGCCCTACGCCTGGTGAGCGATCAGCTCGCGGCGGTCGAGGTCGAGCAGCCGCACCTTCAACGTCACATCGAAAGCCTGGAGCAGCGAAAAGGAAAGCTTGAGCGCGAACTGGTCGAAGCGCAGAACTCGCTATCACGGCTGATCGCGGACGACGCTCGTGCCAAGGCGCAGCAGGATTTGCTGGTCGACCAAGCTCGGGTCGTCGGTCGCATCGGCGCCTTTCTAGATACGGTTCGCCCGAACGAGAGTGAGCCCGACCTGACGCCGATGATTGAGACGGCAAAACGAAAGGTTGAAACACTTGAGGCGGCAGTCAACGCCGATGACGTCGCCCAGCGCCTCGACACCTATCTCAATCTCATCAGCAAGCAGATGTCGGCCTTTGCTGAGTCCCTTGACCTCGAACATAGCGGCAGCGAGCTTCGGCTCGACATCAAAAAACTGACGGTGGTTGCCGACACCCTCGACGGCCCGATACCCCTCAATCGGATGGGCAGCGGCGAGAACTGGGTCGGCTACCACGTGCTCACTTACCTTGCGCTGCACTGGTGGTTCAGGAAGCGCAATCGGCCTGTCCCGGCGATGCTGATCTTCGACCAACCGAGCCAAGCCCATTACCCGGCCGAACGCGACCAAGAAGGCAGTCTCGATCCGCTGGACGACAAGGACCGACATGCTGTGCAGGCCTTATTTGAGCTAATGCACCGCGCCTGTCAGGAGATCGAAGGTTTGCAATTGATCGTGCTCGACCACGCTCATCTCGCTGATGACTGGTTTGAGGACGCCATCGTCGAAGAATGGCGCCGCAACCAGTTCCTCGTGCCGCCAGAATGGGAGGCGCGCAGTCATTAGCAGAAGCGCCTATTCGCTGCGCATTGCTGCTGCGCACCGATGACGCTCTAGTATTGTCGCCTGTAAGTGCATCGCGGTTGCGAACGACCGCTATTGCCTTCGATTACCCAACACCCGCTTGCCATAGACGGCCAAAATGGGCCTGTCGGGCACACGTCGTTCCAGCGTCGTTACCGAACAAACCCTGCTCAACCAGGCCTGTTCAAACGTGGTCCCAACGCATCACGGTGAGCGATGACGTCCCTATCCAACAGCGCCAGCCGTTCGTCGATGTCTTCAACTAGGGTGAAGCCGCCATGAGCCACGGCGACTTGGCGCAACGTTTCTATCACCAGCAAAACCAGTCGCGCGTGGCTCATTAAATAGAGCCGCACCACGTCGTCGTCCTGTTGGTCGAAGAAGGAACCGCAAAAGGTCTCCGAGTCATCCGGGCCGCTTTCCCACTCGAATGTGAAGTGGGTGAGATAAATGCTCGCGTGGGACGCGGTATCGTTGATCTGGTCTTTCATGTCCCTTAGCAGCGCAGAAACGTGACCATGCTCGCGGTCAAGCCAGCGGTATGCTTTGGCGCTTAGAGATTTCGAGGTTCGGAAGCGCTCGCCACTTTCATCGGTGGTCCGCGTCACGTCCTCGTCCGGATGTGCCAGCATGTAAGCAGTCAGAGCGCAAAACTCGATCAGCTGGCGTGAATTGAATTCAGCCTGTGCGGTGTGCGCGCGAACGTGCGAAAGGAAACCGAGAGTTGCTGACTTCTGCACTGACAGCATCAGTGCAGCAGCTAGGAAATGATCGCGGTGGATGCTTACGATAAAGGTATTGAGCAACGCGATGGCGGACTGAGCCAGCCGCACGAACGACCCATATCGCTGGCCCGCGTTACGCGTCCTTACCGCCTCTTCATCGATCAGCTCTTGGAGCGTCGTTCGCAATTTCCTATCATCGTTCACAATGCTCTGGGTAATGTCTGTTTTCGACATTTTCACCTGAAAGCTGACCAGCCGTAAGCGGCCAGCTTGCGTCACGTGATGCTCGGCCCGCTACGCTGCCGCCCGAACGTCCAGCTAATACCTCCCTCGCGCACGATGCCGACATTCGGTGCGTACCAACCTAGCACTTGGTGCCCCACGCGGATAAACACACACGTGGCCGTTCGAACTACCCTAGAACCGCCTAGAGCGACCGCTCACCGGCCCATCACCGCCCTTGCAGGCCGTGGGTGCTAGCCCTGAAGAGATCCTCCGTAAGGGGATGAATGCGGGTGTCGCGAAATCTAGCATCCGCCGTCAGAGTTGGCGGTTTCGGCGCTGTGCCTTCGGTTTTGCTGTCTCGGCTTCCTTCGCTTGCCGATCGAGATTCAAGGTCAGCAGCATCTCGAGCAAATGATCGTCATCCCGCAGGTCATTCAGCCCGTAGGCACGAGCGACCGCGAGATCGAGCCTGGCATGCGCCCGCTGTAGCCACTCGGGAGGATCGTTATAGAGTGCGGTGAGTGTTCGGCTACGCAGGACTTGCGCCGCCTCGGCGTCGACGGGAACGCGTCGCTCTGGAAAGCCGTGCACAACCTCAGGCTCCGTTCTGAAGAGGCTCGCGGGCCAAAGCCAATTCTGCCGGAGCAGATCGAGGTTCGCCGCAGCGGCCGCAATCTCTTCCGCGGCAGGGTGACGCATCGCTGTTTCCGCCGGGATATCCGGCGTGAATCCTTCCGGGAATGGAAAGGTCGCAAACGTGCTTGTGTGCGTATAGCGCGGCCGATCCTGTAGATCGGATCCTTTCCGCAAGGCCCAGAGCTCATGGAAGCGGCTGTGCAGGAGTCCGAACATGAGATCGTCATCACGTCCGATCACGATAAGATTCTTGTCGGGCAAAACCGGAAAACTGAGCCAAACAAACAATCGATGTTCGGCTGTCTCCGGAGTGACGATGTAACGCGGCAGCGCTTCGATCTTACGGCGCATCTCCGGCCGGGGCCAGTGGGGCTCCCACCAGCGATCATGCCCGCTCGCCCAGCGCTTCTCGCAACTCATGGATGAGAAGACCGTCTTCGTCCGGCGTCGTTGCGATATGGTGATATGGCTTCTGGTAGAGCGCGGCCTCGTCCTGTGTCATCCGCAACGGTAGATCGATGAACCACATGTCGCGTGGACGCCCGGTGACATCGTCGCCGTTCCAGTAAGGCTTAAGAATAGCCGCGTTCGAGACGCCGTTGGGGTTCTCTGGCTCTCTCATCCATTCGCGGGCCAGGGGGCCGGGAATGTCGAAGGGCCCGCTCTTTTGAATGCCGAGCATCGCGGCTCCGGCATTTTCTTTCAGAGGGCGCGCGAGCGTAAGATTCAGACCGGCTGTGAGATCGGGGTGAATTTCGGTGACGGGCTCCCCGTTAAGGATCGCCGGAACCTCACCGGCATCGCCGAAGCAGATCAGCGACACATCCACGGCGGCGCCTTCGATCTCCCACTTCTCTTCCGGCCATGCCGCGAAGATGCGGGTGGTCTCGTTGATCCGCCGCATCACCGGAAGGTTCGTGTTCTTGCGGATGGAGTTGGTGGCAACGAACCCGGCGCGCGCGGCGCGCCCTTCCGCAATCATCGTTCGGGCGTTTTCGAACCAATAACAAACGAGGTCCGTGAAGCCGGGCAACCGCCCCTGGTAGAGGCGACGTATCGCCTCCGTCATCGGCCGGCCAAGCCTGCGCTTCATGAGCTTGGCGCCGATATAGGGCGGATTGCCGATTATGACGTCTGCGTCCGGCCAGTCGGCGGGCGTGCCGTCATCGTTGATGATCGCGTTCCTGTTCGCGATCGTTTCCAGCGGCTTCAGGATAGGCGCGCGATTGATGTCGAAGCCATTGCGAAGCATCCACTGGATCTCGCCAATCCACACGGAAACGCGGGCAAGCTCGGCGGCATAGGAATTCAGCTCGATCCCGAGAACGGCTTCGGGTCCGATGGTCGGGAATGGCCTTTCGAACCCGAGCGCCTCGCCCTCGATGGCGATGCGCCATTCGATCGTCTTCAGCTCATGAAGCGCTAGGTAGAGGAAATTGCCGGAACCGCAGGCGGGGTCGAGTATGCGGAACTTGCGGACCCGTTCCAGGAACGTCTTAAACCGCCGCTCCGCATCTTCCATCGCGCCACGATAGGCACGGTCAGCAGCCCGCAGCCCCCCGCGCACTTCATCCAGCACGCGTTTCTTCCGAAGCTTCGGCAGGGTTTCGAACAACAGGGGCTGCGCACTCTTCGTCAGCCGCCCCTCGACCGAATGCACTTCCTCGGCTAGCTCCGGAAACTCGTTCGCGCTGGCGACGGCCGCCCTGAGTTCTTCGCGCGCCGGATTGATCAGCGCCTCGATCGCTTCCTTTTCGATCGCCCATTCACGTAGGAGCGGTTCCGTCAGCACCGGCTTGATGATCGTCAGGATCTTCTCGCGGCTGGTATATTCAGCGCCGAGTTCCTCGCGTTTGTCGGGATCAAGGCCGCGGACGAACAACGTGCCGAGAATCGATGGGTCGATCTCGCTCCAGTCCCGCTCGGCCGCTGCGATGCATATGCCGAGCTGCTTGCTGTCCAGATCAAGGGCTTCCTCGTCCAGTTCCCTGAAGAGGCCGCCATTGAAATGGGCGATCCGGTCGAATCCGATCCGGCCGCCACGATGCATCGCCTGGAACAGCTCCGTCGCGAGATCCTTGAAATTGCCTTCGCCCTCGCGGACCGCGTGGAGCATCTTCGTGAACATGTCGTTCTTCAGGAGCTTCGCGTCTTCGGCGAACATGCAGAACACAAGCTGATTGACGAAGTGAGCGACCCGAAACGGATCGTGCCCCTGCCTTCGAAGCGCATCGGCGAGCGAAGCGAACTCGGCGGCAACCTCTTCCGTGACGGCCTGACGCGTCTTGGTCGGTCGAAGCCGCTCGGGATCGGTAAAAATCCAACGCAGCTTCTGCCGCACCTCCGGTTGCGCAAGGTCGGCGAGCTCGAACGCGTGCTTTTCCGTGACTGTGTTGGTCCAGTTCGTGCGGACCACGATCTTGCGCGTGTCCGATACGATCAGGAGCGGCGGGTTATCCAGCGCCGGCGCATATTGCTGGAGCTGCGCATAGGCGGCATCAAGATCACGTCCCGGTCCCTTGTATTCCCAGGCGAAGTGTCCCTTCTTCCACACGTCAGCCCAGCCACTGCGGCCGGTGGTCTTCTGCGCCCCCTTCTCGAAGGCGTACGTCTCTCCACTCGGATCGGCCTCGGAGGGACCTTGTTCGCCGAGCAGCGAACACAGGTCAAGAAAGTGCGATTGCGCTGCCTGCCGCTCGCCGAGCGTGCTCTCGCTCCATTTGGTGATGAAATCTCGTGGTTGCACGAACGCGCTCTGAATCGGATGTTGGTGATTGCCCCTGAGGTCTTCTAGCGCGCAATGCGCCATCGAAACCAGCACCGTTGATTGAGCTGGCTGCTATGTGCCTCGTCGCCTTGAAAAATCGACCAGACGTTGCCGCGGCGGTCTGGTTGAGGTCAAGCTGCGGCCGCTCTCGTGACGATGCGTGTCGCGGCCCAGAAGCGGAGGCTTGTCTGGTGCGGCATAGGCCACCCACGGGCCATGCCCACATTTCCTTCTTGTTTTCGTCCCTAAAATGAGGCATCAAAAGAGGAAGGGCCATCAGGGATATCTCAATGACCGAGATTTTGCGCAAGGATGCTGTGGATGTCGAGACGCGACTGCGTGAGCTCGATCTCTCGATCGCCGAGCTTCACGAGGTTGCGCGCGCCGCTTACGTCGCGAAGGCCGGCTGCTCGCCGCTGCATCCGCCGACCTATCCCGGCACCGCAGGCTGGGCAGCGGCGGTTCATACCATGCGCGAGAGCAAGCTGCCCCAAGGCTGGCGCCGCGCGGACCCCGGCAATTTCTCGATCACGATCAACGACGCGGGCCGTTTCTATGTGGTGATCGCGACAGGCGACCAGCTGGCTGGCCGCTCGATCGGCAAGCCGCCGACGACCAAGTCGCCAAAAGGCTTGAAGACGGAGGCCGCGGTCAGGGCAACACGGCAGCTTACGCTGTTTCCGGACGAAGCCTTCGAGGCGTTGAAGCGCGACGCCGAACTCGCCGGCTATAAGGCATGGTTCCTGCTGCTCAACATTGCCGAGGGCGAGGTCTTGCTGGAGCTCTCGTCACCGATGGAGATGACGAAAGGCAAGATCAGCTCCTGGCACGAGCGGATCATCGTGCCGGGCATCTCCTTCGATCCGTCCTTGAAGGGCGTCGGTGAAGGCGATGGCGGCGGCTTCACCCCGGATATCGACATCGACATCCAGCGCGTCGCTTGACGGATCATGTTCAATTCCGATCGTTTGGCGCTGGCGCGCCGCCGCAGGGGATTCACCAAGAAGTATCTTGCTGAAGCGATCGGCGTCACCGTGCGCGCGCTCACCGCGTTTGAGGCGGACGAATATCCGCCTTCCGACGAGACGATCGCGCGGCTCGCTCAGGAACTGCGTTTCCCTACGGAGTTCTTCTTCGCTGATCCGGTCGACTCAATTGACGAGGCAAGCGTCAGCTTCCGTTCTCTGAAGCGCATGACAGCGGCGCAAAAACATGCCGCGCTTGCCGCCGGCACGCTCGCGCTCGAGATCAGTGACTGGATCAACTCGCGTTTCAAGCTGCCGGAGCCGTGTCTGCCTGATCTGCGAGGCGAGCGCCCGGAGGAAGCGGCCAGGATCGTCCGCACGGAATGGGGACTCGGCACCTACTCGATCAAGAACATGATCCACCTCCTCGAATCTAAGGGGGTGCGGGTGTTCTCGCTTCACGAGAACGCACGAGAGGTCGACGCCTTTTCGATGTGGAAAGGATCGACGCCGTTCATATTCAGTAACCAGCAGAAGACCGCGGCGCATCGGCGTTTCGATGCTGCGCACGAGCTAGGACATCTTGTGCTTCACAAGCATGGCGCGCCCAATGGGCCCGTAGCCGAGCGTGAAGCCGACGCATTTGCCGCAGCCTTTCTTATGCCGGCCGACACGGTGAAGGCCGCGACCACCGGCTGGGAGACGGTGGACGATCTGATCCGTCTTAAGGCGAAATGGATGGTATCGGTTGGAGCGTTGGCCAGGCGTTTGCGGGATGTCGGCATGGCCAGCGAATGGCACTACCGCACGCTTTGCATCCGGATCAGCGAGCGCGGTTATCGGACCTCGGAACCCGCAGACTATCCTCCCGAGCGGTCAATGGTGTGGGAGAAGATTATGACATCCCTCCGGGCAAGCGGTAGCGGAGCACGGGAGATTTCCGAAGCGCTCGCCATTCCCCCGGAGGAAGTAGAGAAGTTGGTGTGGGGCCTTGTGACAATCGGTCTAACCTCTTCAGATCCCATCTCCATCCCGAGCCCGCGGCGCGGTCATCTCAGAATTGTACCTAGATGAGAGCCGACAACGATGCCGTGGGAGGCAGTCGCACAGAGTTCACGAGATGCGCGCGAGGGTTGTGGACCGTGCGGAATCCGCTTGCGGTGTGAACGGGCAGTAGCCGCCGGTTGACGCGCCACATTGGCTGAACGACTGCTATTGCGGGTACCCCCGAGAGCGGACAGGCGGCTGACGGCCCAGCTTACGTCACGAGATGTTCGGCCCGCTTCGCTGGCGCCCGAATGTCCAGCTGACGCCGCTTTCGCGCATGATGCCGGACACCTGCTTGCCGACATGCCGCTCGAGTACCGGCTTCCAGGGCACGAGAGCAAAATCCCGCGATCGTTCGATCAACGCGTGACGGCCGCTCGTCATCTCGACCGCACGGACCAGACGGCCCTGTATCTGCGCGTGGCTTTTCAGCTCCGCGAACGGCAAACCCAGCTCGTCGGACAGCTGGCCCGCGACGCGCAGCAGTTCGCGCCGCTGGAGCGCGGCGAGCATGTCCGGGCGATAGAAGGTCCTGCCGTCCTGCTCCTCGGCAAGCTGCTCGGCGATCAGCCATTGCCGGCGGCGGGCCTGCGCTTCGCGCGCCTCGTGCCCGAACCCCGCATTGCGAAGCGATTCGGGCGAGGAGGTGACCAACTCCCGATCGAGCCAGGTTGCGGCGTCCGCGTCGACGAGCTTTTCCAGCGGTAGCAGTGAGAGGGTTTCGACGATGACCGGCCGGTCGCGGAGCCGGAGCGCCTCATACCGCCCGACCTTGTCGAGATGGTCTGGCGTGATGATCCATGTGCCGTCGGACTCGCGCTCGATGCTTCCTAAGTGCTTGCGCATCGCCTCGAGCCGCCGGACATGAGTCCCGGCGAAACTTTCGCTGGCGGATGGGTCGTGCTTCAGATGCGCGTCAATCGTGTAGCGCCCGTCATTGGCGGCGGCGACCTCGACAATGGTGCGATCGACCTCCCGCACGCCGCCTTCGTTCGGCGCGATCCTGACGATGGCGCCGGTCGGTTGCGGTGCGACGCTCTCGCCGATGCCAATCTCGACATAGTGCGAGCGCCCGTCGGTCGCCTCGACGATCAGGTAATGGCGATCGGCATATTCGTCCGCCAGTCCCCGCTCGAGCACGCGGCCGACCAGCGGCCGGGCATCGGGCGCTTGCGGGTCGTAGATGACCCGATCGGCCAGCGCCGACGCCTTCCCCCGCGCGGCGTAGGCGCGTTGGATTGTGCGGATAATGTCGCCGCGCTCGCCCATCCGGCGCAGCGTATCCGCAAGATCGGGCGCCAGGTGCCAGTGTGCCGCCCCATGCTGCGTCGCCAGGCCCAGGCGCTCCAGCTTCTTGAGGCGCGCCATGCGGATCGCCTGGTCGAAGGCACCGCGTGCCTGAGAGCTGACGAGCACGTCGCTTTCCGCCTCGCGAATGAAAGCCCGGTCGATGCTGGTCAGCCGGTCCTGATCGACCTCGGCGCGCAGCCTCCGCTCGATCGCATCGTCGGTGCGCGGGCCCAGATCGAGATCGACGAGCTCGCAGGCACGCTCGCGCAGGCCATGGCTCACATAGTCGCGGGCGATGATCAGATCCTTGCCGCGCTCGTCCTTGCCGCGGACGACGATGTGCGCGTGCGGATGCCCGGTGTTGTAATGGTCGACCGCCACCCAATCGAGCTTGGTGCCAAGGTCGTCTTCGACCCGCGTCATCAGCCGGCGGGTGAGGGGCTTCAGGTCGTCATATTCGAGCCCGTCTTCGGGACTGACGATGATGCGGAACTGGTGGCGATCGTCCTTGGCCTGCTCGAGCCAGGCATTCCGGTCGACCTTGTCGCCATCGGCGCCGTAAAGCTGGCCGCGTCCGCCCTCGCGCGTCGTGCCGTCGCGCTCGACATAGCGCATGTGCGCCTTGGCCCCGTCGAAGCCCTTCCCCCGCAACGACACGATCCGCATCTTCACGATCACGCGCCGCTGCCCGAACGCGGCGTAGCGGTCGCGCGCGGAGAGCACGCGGCCCACGCCGGCGCCGCGGCCGATCCGGCTACCGGTGAAGTCCGCCTTGCGCGAGCGCCCGGGCGCGCCGCCGCGCGCGAGGTTGGCGGCGGCGATCACGCGCGACAGGAACTTGCGCGCCTGCTTGCCCTTGCCGCGCGATCGCATGCGGGCGAGGCGCGGTTCGAAATCGTCGTCAGTGGCCATAAGCGAAGCCCTTCCAGCAAGCGAAAGCTCAACCATGCGCGTTGCCGGAAACCATGAAAACCGGTGCCGCCGGGAGCGGCGGGAATCCGCCATTCCCTGGCCGGACGACACTGTCCCCGGCGCTATGGCACTGTTGCCGCCTTCTACAAAAACGATGTGCAGACAATAGCTTACGGCATGCCCGCGCGGCGGGCAGTGCTGTAGCTTCTCTATCTTGCCTTCCGCGGCCTTACGGCCGTCGAGCCCTGCTGCTCACCAAGCTCCTCCGATCTCCTCGCTCCGGCCGCTAAGCGGCGAGCAAAAAGGCAGCATGGAGCCGCGCTCTTTCGAATGCAGCTCCAGGCGTCTCAAGCGTCAATCGTCGCGCTGAAACGATGGCGGAAAATCAGCTTCAAACCGCTCGCGCAGCGCCAAAGCGGCCCGTAATTCGGCGTCGATCTGGGCGATTTCGTGCGCGTCCGAGCACCCTTTGAGCTCCGCGCGCAGTTCCTCGATTTGCTGATCCAAACTCACTGCAGCCTCCTGATCTTGTGAAAGACAGGAGTGTCGCCCGGCGGCGAGCAGGCCGGGTCAAGGACCGCGAAGCGGCCGCGTCAGCGGCGACGGGGGTGCCGATTTTGGCGTCGCCGCCGTGGAGCGAAGCGGAGCGGCGGTGGCGCCAAAATTGGGGGAACCGTCGTCCTTGAGGCGGCCTGTTCCCCGCCGGATACTGGGACTTGTTGAGCCGAAAAGCCCCCTTCCCCACCGCATCCGGCACGCTCTTCGGGCCGAAAGAGAGCGCGAAAAATAGCCCCGCGCCGAACAACGGCGCGGGGCGTTCCGGCTTACTCGCCGGGGTTCCAGATGATCGCGAACGCGTCGTCGGCATCCTGCCCGGCGGCGCGGCCGAGGTTGGCGTAAAGAGTGCGCGGCCCGAGTTCCGGCGCCGACATGGCGAGGCGGACATATTCGCGCTGCGACACCTCACCGGTTCGAATCCAGCCGCCACCGAGCTCGACGCCGTTCGAGAGCACCCGGTAGTCGGGCTGCTCGCCGGTCTTGCCGCGGTTGGGCACGATCATGACCTCGGCATTGACCGAAAGCGTGCGGATCGCCCCCTTGAAGCTGCCGTCCGACTGGCGCTGCACGTAACCGATTGCTGGCATTGTTCATCTCCTTGCACTTGCGCCCGACCCGGTGCCGGGCGACGGGCGGACCGGAGGGACGGCACGAGCAGATGCGCGAACCGTCAGGCCGAAGCGTCAGCGGAGGACCGGAGCGCGGGGCTGATTTGGAGCGAAGCGGCCGCGAGGAGCGCCGCGTCAGCGGCGCGGGGAAATCAGTCCCGCGCGATGGTTTCGCGGGGCCGCGGCCGTCCCAGGTCCCATGCCCTCGCGATCCGGTCTGGGGTCGGAACACATCGCGGGAGATGATCGACGGCAGCGGTGCGACGTTGCCCTGCGAACGACACGCCAAGGCGCGTATCGTGCTTCCGGGGATCGCGAGACGCAGTTAGGGCATTCGCGATGAAGGGCGGCGACACGATTGCGAAGGAGATCGAACGGCTGATCGTGCGGCTTGACGGCGCGAGCGTGTGCGACGATTGCATCGCCGATCGGCTCGATCTGCCGGCGCGCAACCAGGTCTATGTCGTGACGCGGGCGCTTGGCGGTCAGCGGGGCTTCGAACGGCAGAACGACCCATGCGTGCTGTGCGGAGCGAGCAAGACCGTCATTCGATGCCGGGCGAAATAGCGCGCGTCAGCGTCAGGCCGCAGCCCTTTCGGAATCCGCCGACGACTGGCGTTGCGGGAATTCAGCCGATGGCGTGGATGCGGATGTCGAATGCGTGCGAGAAGGCGATAAGCGAGACGATCGCATCGAGCCATGAGCCGCGCGAGCGCGGCGACAGGTCCCCGAATTCACCGCCGAGCAGGGCTTCGCGCGCTGATCGCCAAAGCACGCGCGCATCGGAATCGTCCTCGAGCGCGTTTTCGATCAGTTCCGCGGCGGCTTTCATCTGCCGGGTGAACGGAAGACTTTCGCTATCGGCCGCGCCGCGCAAGAGGTCGTCGAGCGAAGGGCTTTCAACGTCCTCCGGTTCGGAATGCGCCACGCCGAAATGGCCGGGTGCCGCATAGGTAAAGCGTTGGTGGCCGGTCAGGCGCGCGGCGCTGGCGAGGTTGCTGTGCGTGGTGACCATGCCCGATCTAGCGTGCGCGAACAGCTCGTCGCTCGTGCGGAACGCGGCTGCGGCATAGATCACGGCGGCGCGTCCGGACGCGGCTCGGTCGATCTTTTCGAGCAGCCGCTGCTGCTTTTCCTCGATCGTGTAGCGGAAATAGGGCGCGGTCCAGCTCGCCCATTCGGTCGCATTGCGGCGGCCGAGCCATTCCGGGCGCTTATATTGAACGAACAGATTGAGGTTGAACGGCGGCAGGCGATCGTTGAGCGCCTGGCCGAATTCGTCGATCGCCGAGGCCGACATGCCGATGAACCGACGCCAGCGGCGGAAGCGCACGAAGGGAAAGAACTCGCGCCATTCGGGCAGCGCCAGGAAGAAGGCGCCATCGAAGCCGAGCACGCCTTCGTCGGTCTGATCGGGCGAATAGAGGATGTTGGTGCGTCGGCTCAGCTCGGCCAGGAAATAGGTCTCGAACGGCTTTTCCTTGAACTCGACCCACATGGAAGATTGCCCCGCCCCGGATACACAAGACTGTTTGTAAGACGTGCCGAACGGTTCGCAATTGAAGATGCCGCGCCGCGCCGGCGGCGAAGCCGGCGAGCGGCGCGGCGCGAATTTTGGCGGTAACGGGAACGGGCGGCGGCGAAACCGCCGCCCGTCCTTTCGAGTCAGGCCGCTTGGCGTTCCGGCTCGCTTTCCGCCGTATCCGGCGCCGGAAGCGCGACCAACGCGCCCGGTCCTGTCGGGTCGGGTTCGCCGTCGCGGCGGCGCGCCTCCTCGACCTTGGCATGGGCCGCGACCGTGCCGACGCCACCGCGTTCGGTGTAGGCGGCGGGCGGGAACGCCATCCATTTCGGCACCCATCCATCGACCTTCGGCCGCCCGTTCGCGCCGTCGAGGCAGTCGCGGACGATGCGCTTCAAGGTCTTGCCCGTCTCCTTGGCGTTGGCGCTGGCGACAGGCTCGCCGGCAACCTCGGCGACGATGGCGGTCAGCACCTGCTTGTCGCGCAGGCACTCGAAGAAGGCGTCGTCGGCCTGCCAGTAGCGGGCCATATCGACGCCGATTTCGCCGCCCACCGCCTCGACGGCGGCGCTGCCGGCGGCGAGCGTCTCGCCCATGACGATGGCGACCACCTCCATGACCGCGTGGTCGGGCAGCGTGAGCAACGCGAGGAACACGCCGACAAGACCGTACTCGTCGCCGTTGCCGCCCGTCACGCTCGGCTCGTCGGGAGAGAAGTCGAGCAAGGCCAGAACGGCGCGTCGCTTGGCGTCGAAATCCGCCTCGGCTTTGCAGGTTTCGACGGACTCGCGCACCGCGTCATTGCGCGCGGTCTGCGGCTCGGGCTTCACGCTCCACAGCGGCGAGCCGACGATGGCGTGGGCAACCATCAAGCGCAGCGCCACCCCTGGATGGTCGGTGAGCGCGGCGCGCACGGCGGCGTGGCGATGCAGGTCGATATAGGTCTGCATCGTGCTGGTGACCTCGGGGCGCGGCGTTTTCACGGGCGCATCGATCGGCTCGCCGCGTTCGAGGCGCCGGGCTTCCTTGGCGGTCACATAGCCTTCGTGGAAGGTCACCTCGCCGCTAGCGCGCACATCGATATAGACGCGCCCACCTTTGCGCTTGGATGCCTTGCGGTACTCCCATTGCGAGAAGTAGTCGCCCGGAGGGACGATCATCGCATCGGCCCATCCTTCGGCAAGGTAGGCGTCGCGGCGCTCGGCGATGGCTGCATTCTGCGCGGTCCAGAACGCATCGGCATCGGCGAAATAGCGGTCCTCGCCGAACAAGTCGGCGACGATGGCAAGGCCGCTCGCCTCGGCATCGAACAGCGCGTGCTCCACCTTGATCGACTGCCCACCGAACAGCCAGTCCTTCAATTGATGCCCGGTCGGGCAATAGCTGTCGGGATCGTCGTAGAGCGCCAGCCAAGCCTTCTGCTGGCTCGCGCTCGCGAGCGTCAGGTGCCGGACGGTGGCCGCGTTGATCTCTTCCTTGCGGTAGAGGCCGCGGATGCGCGGGAGCAGGTTGCCGAGTGCAAGGATGCGCTTGACGCCTAGCTCCGGGATGCCGAACGTCTCGGAAATATCCGCGATGCTGCGGCCTTCCTTGACCAACCGGACGAAGCTTTCCCATTGGGTCACCTCGTCGGGATCGCGGCGCTTGCAGTTCTCGATCAGCGAGGCTTCGATGGCGTCGGCATCGTCGCCGTCCTCGAGGATGGCGCACGGCAAAGGTTCGCCCTCGCCCCGTTCGTCGGCGACGATCCGCGCGGCGGTGAAGCGCCGCGCGCCCGCGACGACTTCGAACGCGTCGGGGCCGCAATTGGGCCGAACGATCAGCGGAACGAGAACGCCGCGCTTGCGCACGGTGGGGAGAAGGTCCGACACGTCCGGAGCCTTCTTGGCATAGCGCATATTAGCCTTGCTGACTGACAGCTTGCCAAGGTCGATGAAGTCGAGTTTCATGGGTCTACTCCTAGTGAGTGCCGGTCCGTGGTTCTTTTGCGGGAGTGGCGGATCGGCTTTGATCGGCGGCGAACGGCCGCCACGTCATGGACCCCATCAAAGTACTACTTTGATGGGAGCCCTTATCCGCCTCCGGGATGGTCGGAGAGCGGAAGCCGGAAATCGCGATGCCGGGCGAGCAGCCAGTCGGCGGCTTTGCTCGCTTGCGCGGCGGCGCGGAAGATCGCGCGGTTGTCCTCGCGCAGGACGTCCAGCCATGAGGCGATGTAGTCGGCGTGGCGCACGGTCGGCTGGATGCCCAAGCTCGCGCACAGGAAGGCGCTGCCCATCTCTGCGACCAGCTCCTCGCGGGCATAGGCAGCGCTGCCGAAGCGGCTGGTAAGGTCGCGCGCGAGCCGCGAGGCATGGCCGGTCGCGTGGGTCAGTTCGTGGAGCGCGGTGCGGTAGTAGTTGATCGGTGCGAAGAAGGCCGGTTGCGGTGGGACCTGCACGTAGTCATCGACCGGCGCGTAATAGGCGCGGTCGCCGCCGATGCGGAAATCGACGCCCGAGGCGGCGATCACCTCCTCGGCGAGCGGCACGATAGCGTGTTCGGGAAGCGGCGCGGGATCGGCGGCGAATTCCTCGGTCAGGCCCTCGCACTGCGCGACATTGAACACGGTGAAGCGCTTGAGGAACGGGATCGAACGGGCATCTTCGCCTGTCTCGCGGACGCGCTCCCGCTCGGCTTCCGGCGTGAAGCGGTCGGCATAGACCACGGTGGTTCCGCGCTCGCCTTTCCTCACGTTCCCGCCCGCCGCGAGGGCCTGACGGAATGTCAGCCAAGCTTGCGACGGGTGGCCGTGTTCGGTCGCGGCCCCCCAGAGAATGAGCACGTTGATGCCGCTGTAAACGCGCCCTGTGAGCGCATTGCGCGGCAGGCACGGGCCGGCCGCGCCAAAGCCATCACCCTTGGGACGGCCCCAAGGCTGGACCCATGGGAGCCGCCCGGCTTCGAGTTCGGCGACGATGCGGCCGGTAACCTCCTCGTAGAGATTGCCGCGCGCGGATCGGCGCGCGTCGCTGCGGCGCTTGGCGCTCGCGGAATGGTGGGCGGTCTGGCACATCGCTTCCTCCTTGCGCCGCCCAAAACCCATCGGCCTCCCCCGGAGCGGGGGGTGGGCGGCAAGGCGACCGCCCGGGCTCGCCCATGACGGTGGTCCGCACCGCATGGCCGGAACGCAAGTGGAGGAGCCGGCCCCGGCGAAGCCGAAGGGCCGGCTTGCGGGACGCCGGGGCGGGCCCGAAAAGGGAGCGCCGCCCACCCCGCGCGACGAGGGGAAGGCCCACAAGAAGTGCCGCCGCGCGGGAACCCCGCGCGGTGTCCATGTGCCGGAGCGAGAAGCTCCGGCGAGCGCCAGCGATCGTCACCGGAGGCCGGGACGCGCTCACGCGGCCCGGCGCCGCGCGATCCCTCGCGCGGCGTAGAGCGCGGTCGCGCCGCCAGGCGCGAGGCGCCAGAATCACCGGCGTAATTCGCAGCGGAATTCGGTCGCGAGCGTGGGCGCCCTATCCCGTTCTTTCTCGCTTTCGCGCGGTTTCGCCGGACTTGCAGCGATACGGCGAGCGGCTAGCGCGACTCCCCGGAAGGCACGTCCGCGCGGCGTAGTGCGAAGGGACTGCCTGCCTCTTCCCGCGGACGATCCAGCATCGCTCGCAAGGGGAAGAAGATCGCACCGGATCCGGGACGTGCGGGCACGACCGGTGAAACAGCGGCTTGTCCGATCAGCGCGGCCAGGTAGCGGCGGGTTTCGACAGGCAAGATGCGACCGGTTGCGAGATGGTCCCGGTAACGGCCCGGTCCAGCATTGTACGCGGCAAAGAGGCCGGGATAGCCGAACCGGTCGTACATGCGGCGCAGATAGCAGGCGCCGGCGAGGATGTTCTCGCGCGGGTCGTGGGGGTTTTCGCCGAGACCCAGCGCCGCGCGCATCTCTGCCCAGGTGCCAGGCATCAGCTGCATCAGGCCCATGGCGCCCGCGCCCGAAACGATCGGCTTGCCGTAGAGCTGCGTCCTGCCGCCGCTCTCGGCGCGCATGACGCGCTCGATCCATTCGGCGGGCAGGCCGCAGCGCGCCGAGGCTGCGGCGATCTCGGGAGCCCAGCGGTCGACGGGATCGGCGCGCGCGGGCACAGAGGCACCCAGCGCGAGGACGGCGAGCCCAAGCTTCAGCGCGTCCATAGCGGCACCGCGCTCCCAAGGATGTCGGTGCCCGCCGTCGCCCCGAAGTAGCGGCCATCGAACGAATGCGGATCGTCGTTGAGAAGGAAATAGGTCCCCGCCCCCAGCAACCTGCACCCGTGCCATGCAGGCATCGCGCGTTCCTGCCCGTCAAACGCAACCCGCTCGGCAACGCGGACACCATTCACGTAAATGGCAGGCCCAAACGCGCAGGCGCTGTCGCCCGGCACGCCGGCGACGCGCTTCACCAGGGGGACGTTGACCGGAACGTAGCGGCGCTCGCCGGCGAGCCGGCGAAAGCGCTCCGGCACGCGGGCGATAGCCATGTCGCCAGCTTGCAGCGGTGAACGATACATCACTGCATAGAGGCCGATCGGCGCGCTCGCCGAAACATTCCAGACGAGGAGAGGCTCCGGCCGGATCGCGATCGTTGAGCCAACGGCGGCGCCAAGAACGCCGAGCGCGATAACCCAGCTGCGCTGCCGTCCATTGGGGGCACGGGCTGACAGAAACGCCGCACCGTCCCGCCCCGGCCCTTCGTGATCGGCTCGATCACTCACGATCGCCTTCCCCCATCTGCGGTGCTGCGGGACCAGGCTTCGAGGTCGTCGACATGATAAAAGACAAGGCGCCCGTGGCGGCGAAAGCGCGGTCCCTCGCCGCGGCCACGCATGCGTTCGAGGTGGCGCGCCGACAGGCCGAGAAAATGGCTGGCCTGGCGCGTGTTAAGATAGGGCCGATTGGGCGGAGGCGTGGTCACGGCGCTGCTCTCGCGGGGCCGCACCATGCGGCCCGTCGCGAGTGAGCATCGGCTTAGACTCAAATGCGCAGGAGTGTCGTTTTGGCGGGGCTAAATTTCGACACCCACGAAGCGAAACGTCCCGGCGGGAGGCACCCGCGTAGGCGTCAGACAAGCCGATCAGGCCGAACGCTAAAGGCCTCCAGAGCGCAAGCGAGACCGTCGCCCACGATCCAGCGCGCCCGCTCCAGATGGGAACGCCAGCAGGCTTCGGCTCCACTTTCATCCACGTCGATTCCAAGAACCGCGGCCGCAGCGTCCCGCCAGCCGTCGGCGGCGTCCGCAGCATCGAGCAGGGCCGCATAGACCGAGAGATGATGCCGATCATAATCGGTAACCGCATCGCCCGAGGGAGCCAGCGGCTCAATTGCAGGCATGCCGCTCAATCCTCCACATTCGCCCATGGAAACGATTGTAGAGTATACTCCGTGGATCATCACTCGACAATCACGCCCATTCTCGGTGATGTCGAGCCGAGAGAATCTGGCGCGTAACCTGTTATCGCTGAGAATTGCCCGTGGCATGTCTCAGGAGGCGTTGGCGCATGCCGCAGGGATCGATCGAACTTACGTGAGCGCGATCGAACGGCGCAAATACAGCATCAGCATTGACCGGCTCGACCAAATCGCCAAGCCCCTCGGAGTGGAGCCCCATATGCTCCTGATGAAAAACCTGCCTGAAGACGACGGCTAGACTCTCGATTGCAGGACCGCAACGGCACCTGCGCGCATCAATGCCTCGCCAGACGAAACAAGCCGCCGCACGCGAGACTTTCGATGTTCGCCGTCACCCGGCCAGCCTGGTCCCAAGAGGCCTTCGGAGATCGCACGCAAACTGTAGCCGGCTCTTCGGGCGTCGAAAGCATGCAACGCAAGCAGTTGTCGAGCCATACGCGTGCGCGCTGCCGTAGGCACGGGTGATCCTTGCCTCAGGGCATGGAACGCCCGCAAGGCATCGATCTGTGTAGGAAGGTCTCGTTCCTCCGGCACCTCGAAGCACAGCGACACCGGGCCGTCGCACAGCGAGCCGTTCACCACGTCCAGTCGGATGACACCACTGGCGTGCTCGATCAGAACGTATTCGCCGCTGATGTCGCGAAGAACGCGCGCGAAATAGCGGCGGATATCGAAAGATTGCGATCCGGAATCGGAGATCATCTCACTGGCACGGATGACGAGCACATGCGGGTCCACGGCCGCGGACCAGAGCGGTCGAACCGTGGCGCACGACAGTTCCGGATCCTCAGGGAAAGTGAAGCCCCCAACGTGCGACGAACGCCGGATCGGCGGCTCGTCCGGGAACTGGCGCCGAATGGAGCCCGGCATACGCCGCGCGATAGCCGGGTTCCCGACGTAGGATCTCCCAAGCCAGCGCCGTGTGGCCGAAGCGCTCGACGGCGGCAGAAGCTGCCGCATCGAATTGGGGCGCCGCCACCGCCTCAGCCCATCTCGTCCATTTGCGATCGGACGAAGAGTTCGGCCAGTTCCGCCTGGTCCGGCCGTAAGGCGTCGATCGCCGGCAGAAAATCGGGGACGTGGTCTCCGAGCAGTATCGATGGGCATTGTCCTTCGACATTGCCGAGGTTGGGCCGATGTTGCGCATAGCCGACCAGCGCCGCGAGTTCCGGCGAGAATTCCCTCGCTACCCGCGGCGGGTAGACCAGCCATTGCAGCTCGAACGGTTTGAGCCATCCGAGACAATAGCTCACGAGCACCCCTCGCCGCGGCACGGGACTTATGTTGCCGCCGCCGCCATGCAGAGTGGAGCCAAGGAAGACGAGCGCGTCGCCCGGCGAAACTGCTGGAACGATCGCGTCCCGCTCCGACAACACGGCAACTTCCTGAGCGAGGTGGCTGCCGGTCCAAAGACGCGTACCGCCGTTCTCTAAATGGAAGGGCGCAAGCGGCCACATCACATTGATCAGGAATTCGAGCTTGCCCTTCGGCGCTTGCCACATGTCCTGATCTCGATGCGGCAATTGCGGTAGCGCGCCAGGTCCGATCTCGATGGCCTGCGTCAGATTGAGGGCAATTCGGTCGCACCACGGCGACAAGACCTGCTCCGCGAGAGCAAGTACCTGCGGGTGCATCACCAATTGCTCGACATGGCGCGATCTCGTCAGCAGCGCCCCAAAGCGGCGCGTCCGGCCGCCATAGAACGCACCCTGGCAGACGGGGGTCGCAGCGAAACGCGGCGCCAGGTCCTCCGCCAAGGCCTGCAGCACGCTTGGATCGAGTGCCCGTTCGAGAACGCACCAGCCATCGCGGGCGAGCGTGGCGAGGCCGCGGTTTTCGGCCACCTTCATGCCGGCACCTGCTCGGCATGGGTGTAGACGCCGGTCCAGCGGAGACGTTCGGGCGTGTCCGGTTTCACATGAATCAAAAAGGCACCGATCGGCCCGCCGGGGCTGGCCACAGCCGGACCGAGCAGCTCGGCCTGCCAGCCCATCGCCAACAGCTCCTTACGGAACGCATCGGGAATGACTCCGGTCAGCCGCTCGATGCCGCGCTCGAGCGCCACATCGACTACCGCCGAAAACAGCGCGTTTCGAAGCGCGCGTCTCCGCTCGGCGCCGTGCCGCTGCGGCAGACACAGCCGGGTGCTCTCGTAGGTCGACTGGCCGACAGGCACACCCTCCGGACACAGATGCGGAAAGAGCGTGTCCAGGATATGCGGCCGCATGCTCGGCAGCAGCCGCAGCGAGGCCTCGTGTCCGCCCTTCTCATCGGCAGCGACGATGTAGATCGCGCCGGCAGCGTCGAATTGGTCGATCTCGAGTTCACCGTCGACCACTGGCACATCCCATCCAAAGAGGTCGACAAAGAGGCGCTTGCGGTCGGCAAACATCGAACGGAGCAAAGGCTGCGTCGTAGCCTGCGGATGGTGGTCGACGAAATGTATCATTGGCGTACTCCCCGTGTGTTTCGCGCATGAAGGGAAGCAGCGAGCGGGAAGTTCAGATAGACCCAGCAATTACCCGGGTTGACGGGACCGCAATTCGTGTAAGCCGATTTCGCCGGCAAGCACCGCGCTGACCACGAGCTCGGTGCGATCGTGCGCGCCGAACAGACGGCGCGCCTCGGTCAAATACCCGTCGACCGTGCGCGGGGCGAGCGCGAGCGCGCGGGCGATCTCTTTGTTGGTGAGGCCGCGCCCGGCAAGGACGACACAGTCGCGCGGCCGGGGATGAAGCCGCGGCGGAAGCGCAGGGGCCGAGTCCGGACAAGCAAGAAGCCGGCGCGCGGCCTGGAACGCGAAGATCCCGATCATCTGCGCCGGACCCAGATATCGGCTGGCTAGATCGGGCCGGCGCATTCCGGCAAAGGTGCACGATCCCATGCAGTCGCCCAAGCGCACGTAGGGGATCGTGATGCCTTCATTGAGCCCCGCGCGTGCGCCGAACTCGAGGTTCGTACGATCGTGCCTGTCGAGCCGGATGATCCGGTGGAGATCGGACCAGAGAAACGCGCCATCGGCAAAGATGCTGCCGCGGATGACCGGATCGCGGCGGTAGCGTCGATCCCCGATCAGCCGCTCAGTGACGGCGACAGGATAGTCTTTGATGTCCACCCGGTCCGGCCTCGGCACGCTGAGATCATCGTGATGGGCAAGCGCATAGTGCCGACAATCCATCTCGCGCGTCACCGCTTCCATCAGCGCCGCGAGCTCGCCCCGCGTAGTGGTCTTCCTGAGCGCGCGAATGACGGCGTCTGCCAGCGCCAAGCAAGACAACGTTCTCGACCACCGCCGAGCCGGTGACATCGTTCCAAGTCCTCCCGCCGACGCTGACCGATCAACAGCACCTCTCGCCCCGATCAACGACTACTCTCTCAGTGAGTTGGACTCCCCGGGTCCAGTATCTTCTGCGCCAGCGCGCTGCATCACCTCGATTTCGGCCTTCATGCAGTAAAAGACGGAATCGAGATTCACGTCGACGACCCTGCGCCAGTTGTCCGACGGCAGTTCAGCCATCGGTACCGTCTTGCCCTCTATTCCGGCATTGTTGTGAGCGAAGTCGAGCGAGCCGAAGCGGTCCACGACCGCTCGAACCATGCCTCGAACGGCTCCCTCGTCTGCCACATCGGCATGGAAAAAGGACCCGACACCGCCACCCTCCTTGATCAATCCGGCGACCTGCTCTCCGAGCTTATCGTCGATGTCCGCGATGGCGACCTTCGCCCCTGCCTTGCCGAACGGCAGTGCGGTTGCGCATCCAATCCCCGAGCCGCCACCGGTGACCAGGACGGTCTTGCCGGAGAAATCGAACTGCACATTCATGCCATTGCTCCGATCTTCGGTGCACTTACTCCGCCGTGGGCCAGCACCCTCAGGATATGGTCGGCAGCCTTGTCACCGATCATGATCGCGGTGGCGTTCGTGTTGCCCGCGGGAATGGTCGGCATCACCGATGCATCGGCGACCCAGAGCCCTTCGATCTCGCGGACACGGAGGTCTGGATCCACGACAGCGTTGGGGTCGTCGCCTGCGCCTATCTTGGCGGTGCCCACCGGATGAAACATCGGCATGGCCGCGGCGCGAACGTAGGACTGAAGCGCCTCGGAACTCTGCAATTCAGAACCGGGCCTAACTTCTGAGGTCACAAGACTATCAAGAGCATCCTGGACCATGATCCTTCTAGCGATCTGCAGCCCTTCGACCAGCTGCATGACATCGTCGTCGCTGCCGAGGAGCCGGTGCTCGATGCAGGGGGCATCCGCCGGGTTCGAGGACCGGAGCCTGACACGACCGCGAGATGAAGGACGCATCAAGGCAACGAGCGTCGTGACCGATGCCGTGGGACGCAGCGCGAGGTTGCCGTTGGGTGTCACATCGAAGGCGAATGCCGAAAATGCGAATTGAAGGTTGGGAGCCGGCAAGCCTTTTTGGCTCTTGAGGAAAGCTTGCGCATGACCAATCCCCGTGGTCAGCGCGCCGCTGCGGCTCAGGAGAAGCTTGAAAAGTTGGACTGCACCAGGAATCCCCCTCGCCTCGTCGTTCAACGTCCTGGCCGAGACTTCGTTGATGAGGTGAAGGCCGGCGTGCTCCTGCAAGTTTGCGCCGACGGCGGGAAGGTCACGAATGACCTCGATACCGAACTGCGACAGATGCCCGGCAGGACCTATGCCCGAGAGCATCAGCAACCGCGGTGTGTTGAGCGCGCCTGCGGACAGCACGACGCCCTCTAGCGATCGTATCGTCTGACGATCCGAACCGCGACGGACAGTCACTCCCGTCGCGCGACCACCTTCAACCACGATCTTGAACACCTCGGCTTCGAGCATGACCTCGAGGTTCGGGCGCTTCTTTCCGAGGTAGCCCGTCGCGGTCGAACACCGAAGCCCGGCGCGCTGCGACAGCTGGACATGGTCGACGCCTTCCGCGCTCTCGCCGTTGAGATCGGCCGATCGACTGAAGCCGGCCTGTCGCACGGCTTCGATCCACGCTTCGGTGACGGGGTAGCGTGAGCGCACTTCGGAAACGTCGATCGGACCGCCTACGCCGCGCCAGGGGTCTTCGCCGCGTTCGTTGTTTTCGATGCGCCTGAAATAGGGAAGGACGCTCTCGTAATCCCAGCCCGTCGCGCCGAGCTTGGCCCAGTGGTCATAATCCCAGCGGTGCCCACGGATGAACATCATGCCGTTGATGGCGCTGCCACCGCCAAGCCTCTTGCCCGCCGGCCAGACATCGGGACGCCCACCGATCGAGGGGTCGGGCTCGGCCCGGTAGCACCAGTCGAAGTCGGGGTTCTGCACGACACCTCCGACGAGCGCGGGGATCCTCGACTTCACGTGACGGTCGCTCTTGCCCGCCTCGATCAGTAGGACGCGCTTGCCCGCGTCGGCGAGACGCGCGGCGCAGGCGACGCCGGCGGACCCGCCGCCGACCACGATCAAGTCGGGCTGGCCATTCATGAAGGTTCTCCTGCGCTGTCGTCGGCTCACAGGCGGGTGGGCAGTTTGGCCCGGCTCAACTGCTTCCGGCTGACCCAGCAGCCATGCACCTGACTTCTGAGCGTCAGTCCGGTCCGAACCTTTGCGATCGCTCCGTTCTCCACCTGGTCGGCTTCGATCACCCAGAGCTCGGTTTCGTATTGGTGGGGAACCGGACCCGTCGGGATGTCGATGGCGGCAAGCAGCCACCCGCCGTGCCCTGACTCACGCGATGGAACATGGACCGGCTCGCTGATCGCGGCGCCGGGCGGCAAGCCCATCATCGTCAGCCGTCCGTTACCGGGCTCGATCCTGAGCAAGGCGTTGAAGTTCACGCCGACCGGCCCGCCGAGCATCGGCGGACCTTGCGCCTCAGGATTCATCGAAAGGTACCACGCGCGGTTGTACGGCCGCCCCTGATCGGCATCGGCGAGGCGCGGAAGATCGCCGGGAGGGCCGAGCGGCCGCTCCTCGATGACCGGCTCGGCCTTCGACATGTCGATCGTCCAGCGCGTCAGCGCCCCCTGGAGCGAGCGTTGGTCGCGCTGAATGCCGCCCGCCTCGCGCATGAAAGCAAAGGCGTTGGTGTCGGTCAGGCACAAGTCGATTTGGACCAGGTCACCGTCATCGTAAGCGTTGACCTCGTGGAAGCAGGAGACGCCGACCGGCCCCTTGATCCACTTCATCTCCTCGACCTTGCCGTAGCGCGGCATAATCGCGATCCAGCTGTCGCCTGCCTGCTGGTGCGCCCAGTGTTCGCCGCCGGCCTTCAGCCGATCGAGATCGGCGGTGGTCGGGAAGATCGGCCAGATGGCGTACTTCTGGGTGATCACGAAGTCGTGGATCATGGCGCATTCGGGCTGCTCGAACCTTTGTTCAGAGACGAGGTTTCCGTCCTTGTCGGCGATGCCGTAGGCGACGTCGCGGGTGCACAGTCCGCCGGCCTCATAACCGAAGAAGAACAGTTCGCCCGTGACCGGGTCGACACGCGGATGGGCGGTGAAGGTTTCGGACTTGAGGACGCCGTAGAAGTCCCATTTGCCGACGGTTTCCAGGGTATGCGGATTGATTTCGTAGGCGCGTCCATCCTCCTTGGTCATGAACAGGCGGCCGCCGTGCCAGACGGGCGTGGTGTTGGCGACGGTGCGGTCCATGCCCGCAACACTCGGATCATCGGTGAACGGGTTGCGGTAACGGCCGAACAGCGCGCGGCGGGCTTTCTTCTCGGCGAGGTAGCGCTCGGTTTCCACGAACTTCAGGTCGTAGTCGACCGCTCCGCCCTCGAAGTTGAAGCGGCCGATCATGCCATCGGCATTCAGCGCGACGTCGTCCTCGAACATCGGCACATGGGCATTGTCGGGCACCGAACGGAAGAATGCGCCTTCGATCTCGGCCGGGATATCCCCCTCCACTTCGAGGTTGCGGATCGAGAGCTCGATTCGCTGCGGGGTATTGTTGCCCATGAAGTGAAGGGTCTGAGGGAACGCGTTCATGCTAGTGAATCCTTTCGGGGGACGACGCAGCGACCAAATCCTTGAGGGAATCTGCAGTTCGAAGCGTCGCCGGATCGAGTGCCGCGCGCCGCTCGACGAGCTTCCGGCCCTGGACAAAGTCCTTCATGGCATTGACGCAATCGAGGGCGATCACGCGGCCGTCCTTCAGGTAGACGACGGAAAAGCTCCGCGCGGTAACGTTGCCGCGGATGACGGCCGTGTCGTAGCCGATCGACAGGCCGACCGTTTGCAGCTTGAGATCGTACTGGTTCGACCAGAACCAGGGCACCGTATGATACGGCTCCGCCTTGCCGCAGATCGCCTTGACCGCGGTTACCGCCATATCGTTGGCGTTCTGCACGCTTTCGAGGCGGATCATCGCGCCGCCGGCAATGCGGTTTACATGAGCTGCGCAGTCGCCGATCGCGTAAACATCCGATAGCGATGTGCGGCAGAACTCATCCACCTCGACCCCGTTCGATGCCTTTGCACCGGCGGCGACAAGCGGCTCGACAGCAGGGGAGATGCCAATGCCGACGATGACCATCTCGCAGGGCAACACCTGGCCGCTCGCGAGCCGCACGCCGGCGACCCTGCCCTGCTCGCCCTCGATACGCTCTACGGCCGTTTCAAGGCGAAGATCGACGCCGCGAGCGCGATGCTCGTCCTGGTAGAAGTGCGAGAGCGCTTCTCCGGCAACGCGGGCCAGAACGCGCGGCAGCGCTTCAAGGAGAGTGACCTGACAGCCGAGCTTGGTCAGCACGGCAGCGGCTTCGAGCCCGATGTACCCGCCGCCAATCACCGTCACCCGGCGAGCACCGCCTTCGAGCTCGGCCATGATCCGGTCGACGTCGGCCTTGTCGCGGACCGAATGCACGCCGGCAAGGTCGGCGCCCACGCATGTGAGCCGCCGCGCATCGCCGCCAGCTGCCCAGACCAGCCAGCGGTAGCCAACGCTCTCGCCAGCCGAGAGCGTGACCGACCTGGCCCGTGCGTTGACGGCCGTCACCGTCTGGCCGAGCAGAAGTTCGATGCCCTTCTCGGCCCAGAACGCCGGCGGACGAATGTAGATGCGCTCGAAGGGCTTCTCGCCGGCGAGGTACTCCTTCGACAGCGGGGGCCTCTCGTAGGGCGGCTCGCTGTCGCGCCCGATCATCAAGATCGAGCCATCGAAGCCCTGCTGGTGCAGCGCTATGGCAGTTTGGGCGCCCGCATGGCCGGTGCCGACGATGACGACGTCCGCCGCCCGCATGCTAGTCCTCCGGCGCGATCGTCACGCGCAGACCTTCCAGTTCGGGCGTCAGTCGTATCTGGCAGGAGAGGCGCGAACCGCCGATTCTGTGATCGGAGCTGTCGAGCAAGTCGTTTTCATCGTCGCTCATTGAGGGCAATAGACCGGCGAAGGCGGGATCGACGTGGACGTGGCAGGTCGCGCACGAGCAGCATCCGCCGCACAGCGCCAGGAGCTCGTCGAGGCCGCCCTCGCGGATGGTTTCCATCAGCGTCAGTCCGGGCTTGAGCGCGAGCCGGCGCTCCTCGCCTCCGCGAGTAATAACAATCACTTCAGCCATAGCGAATTTCTGCAGGTCCTTGTGAAATTGTCCGGCACGCTCCCTGCCATAGGAGAGGACATGACCATGGAGCGTGCCGGTCCCCGCGGAGCACTGCGGGGAAACGTGAAGGGACGAGAGACTCCACTAGAAGACCACCACGCTGCGGATGCTCTCGCCCGCGTGCATCAGGTCGAAGCCCTTGTTGATCTCTTCCAGCGTGAGGACGTGAGTGATCATCGGGTCGATCTGGATCTTGCCGTCCATGTACCAGTCGACGATCCTGGGCACGTCGGTGCGGCCCTTGGCGCCGCCGAACGCGGTGCCGCGCCAGTTGCGGCCCGTCACGAGCTGGAACGGGCGGGTGGCTATTTCCTTGCCCGCTTCGGCCACGCCGATCACGATCGAGGTTCCCCAGCCGCGATGGCAGGCCTCGAGCGCGGTGCGCATGACTTCGGTGTTGCCGGTGCAGTCAAAGGTGTAGTCGGCGCCGCCGTCGGTCATCTCGACGACTTTGGCGACGGTGTCCTCACGGCTCATGCCCCTGGTGTTGAGGAAATGGGTCATGCCGAACTTGCGGCCCCATTCCTCGCGGTCGGGGTTGATGTCGATGCCGATGATCTTGTTCGCGCCGGCGAGCTTCGCGCCCTGGATCACGTTGAGGCCGATTCCGCCGAGGCCGAACACGACGACATTGTCGCCGACCTGGACCTTGGCGGTGTTGACCACCGCGCCGACGCCGGTGGTGACCCCGCAGCCGATGTAGCAGCTCGTCTGGAACGGCGCGTCCTCGCGGATCTTCGCCACTGCGATCTCCGGCAGCACGGTGAAGTTCGAGAACGTCGAGCAGCCCATGTAGTGATAGATCGTCTGCCCCTTGTACGAGAAGCGGCTGGTGCCGTCCGGCATCAGCCCCTTGCCCTGCGTGGCGCGGATCGCGGTGCACAGGTTGGTCTTGCCGCTCAGGCACGACTTACACTGGCGGCACTCGGGCGTGTACAGCGGGATCACGTGGTCGCCGGGCTTCACGCTGGTGACGCCCGGGCCGACCTCGCGCACCACCCCGGCGCCCTCGTGGCCGAGAATGCTCGGGAAGATGCCTTCCGAATCGAGCCCGTCGAGCGTGTAGGCGTCGGTGTGGCAGATGCCGGTCGCCATGATCTCGACCAGCACCTCGCCCGCCTTGGGTCCTTCGAGATCGAGTTCGACGATCTCGAGCGGCTGCTTGGCGGCGAAGGCGACGGCGGCGCGGGTCTTCATCTGGATTCCTTCCTTTCCTGGCCGCGGCACGCAAACTGCAGTTTTGCGGCCGTCCCGTAGATCAGCGAACGATCGGGGGCGTCGTGGTAGGGATCATCGCGGTTTCGCGCCGCGCCCTGGTAGAACGCCTTGGCCGCCTGGACAGTGTTGTGAAGCAGGCAGGCGATCGTCATCGGACCGACGCCGCCGGGCGCCGGGGTGACGGCCTTTGCGTGCTGGACCTCGTCGAACTTCACGTCGCCGACCAGCTTCTCCTTGCCATCTTGGTCCGTGACGCGGGTGATGCCAACGTCGATCACCACTGCGCCGGGCTTGACCCAATCGCCTTTGACCAGCTCGGGCGCGCCGGCCGCCGCCACGATGATATCGGCCTTGGCGGCGAGCTCAGCGAGGTTCTCGGTGTAGATGTGGGTCACGGTGACGGTACACTCGCGCTCGAGCAGCAGCATCGCGATCGGCTTGCCGACGATGTTCGACTTGCCGATCACCACGACATGCTTGCCGACAAAATCGTCGATCACGGTCTCGAGCAGCATCATCACCCCGAGCGGGGTGCACGGCACGATGCCGCCGGTGCCGGTCGACAGGCGGCCGACGTTGACCGGGTGGAAGCCGTCAACATCCTTCTCCGGCGCAATCGCATCGAGCACCGCGCGCGTGTCGATGTGCGGCGGCAGCGGAACCTGGCAGAGAATGCCGTGAATCACTCGATCTTCATTCAACTGCGCGATCAGCGAGAGGAGCTCGCGCTGCGTTGTCTCCGCTGGCAGCCGATATTCGAAACTGCAGATGCCGATCTCGTCGCATTTCTTGATCTTGCGGCGGACGTAGACCTCGCTTGCGGGGTCATCGCCGACCAAAACCACCGCGAGGCCAGGGTGTGGTTTGCCCGCCGCGACCAATGCATCGACTTCCGCCATGGTCTGCTCTTCAAGCCTGCGGGCGACTGCGCGCCCATCAATTACCTGCGCCATGTTACGAGTGTCGCTGTTGATGCCGACGGTCATGCCGGTCGATCCATTCGGCGGAGGCCTTGAGGGTGCCCCAGGTACAGAAATGCAGGTGGACGCGGCCGTACACCTTGCGCGGGTTTTCACTGGTCATCTCCGAAAATTGAGAAGGGGCTCGATTTGATTTTCGGCCGCCCGAACTTTGCGTCAGGCGAGCTCCACCGCGTTCACGATATGCGCCTGGGTGTATTCATTCAGTCCTGCCTCGCCGAGTTCGGCTCCCAGGCCGGACTGTTTCGCGCCACGGAACGGAATCGTTGGATCGATCGCCAGATGCTGATTGACCCATATCGTCCCGGTATCGACGCGCTTTGCTATCGCGATCGCGCGATCAACATCCTTACCCCAAACGGTGCCGCCCAAGCCGAATTCGGAATTGTTGGCGCGCGCGATCACGTCATCGACGTCGTCGTAGCGCATTACTGGTAGAACCGGTCCGAACTGCTCCTCGCGCACGAGCCGCGCATCTTCGGGCAAATCCCGGACAATAGTTGGCGGAATAAAGTAGCCTTCGCGGTCAAGGGGCTCGCCCCCTGCAATCACCTTGCCGCGCTTCTTGGCATCGGCCAGCAGTTCACAGACGCGCTCGAATTGCATGCGGTTCTGGATCGGGCCGATGGTAGTGCCCTGCTTGGAGCCATCGTCCACGATAGCCTGGTTTGCGAGCTTTGCGATTTCATCGCAGAACTCGTCGTATATGCTCGACGGCACGTAGGCACGCTTCACAGCCACGCAAATCTGGCCGGCATTGAGCATCGCGCCGTCGTAAACCTTGCGCGCTGCAACCTTCGGGTCGACATCATCGAGCACGATCGCCGCGTCGTTGCCGCCCAGCTCCAGCGTGACGCGCTTCACCATTGCGGCGGCCGACGCCATGACTTTCTTGCCCGTCGCGGTCGAACCTGTGAATGCGATTTTGTCGATGTCGGGATGGGCGGTAAGCTCCCCACCGAGGTCGTTCGCGTCGCAGATGATGTTGACCACGCCGGCAGGAAGAACCTCTGCGCAAATTTCGCCAAAGAGCAGTGTGGTGAGAGGTGTGGTCGGGGCGGGCTTAACCACCATCGTATTGCCCGTGATCAACGCCGGCCCAAGCTTGTTCATCAGTAGAATGACCGGGAAATTCCACGGGGTGATCGCGGCGCAGACGCCGAGGGGCGTGCGATGCTCGATGACCCGATTGCCGTCCTCATCGCGCAGCACCGCCAGCTCGAGCCGCCGGTCGCGGAAGGCACGCAGTATGAACGTAGAACCGATGACTTCGCCCATGGCCTGTTCGAGCGGCTTGCCTTGTTCAGCGGTCAGCAGGCTGGCGAACTCGAAGGCGCGCTCCTCGAGCGCCGCAGCCAGCTGCTCAAGCTTGACGGCTCGCTCCTCAATGGGCGTCGCCGACCACGCCGGAAACGCGTTTCGCGCAGCAGCAACAGCCTCGTCCAGCTGCGCCTTGTCGGCCCTCGGGCATGTCGTGAAGGCGCGGCCGTTGGCCGGATTGATGACGTCAATCGTAGAGGCGCCATCTACCAGCGCCCCGTTGATCAGAAGTTTGAATTGCTGGTTCATTACTACCTCTTGGAGAATTGAGGCGGACACCCGTCTGCGTTCGGCTTTTTCAGGAAGTGGGCTTGTCGGTGACACCGATTAGCAGGCCGGGATCATCGGAGGCCGCGGCTTGGACCTCCCCGTTCGGTCGCGCATTTGCGAGCCGCGGAACGAGCCAGAAGCTGATGATCGAGACGGACCAACCGACTGCGAGCAACACGGGGAAAATGATCCATTCGCCGGTCGCGAAGCTCCCCAGCCAGAGCGGCGGGTTCAGCAGTGCGGCCACCGCTCCTGTGAAGTTCAGAAGAGCCGCCGCGGCACCCGGCCTTTGGGGATCGGCTGCAACGGGAAGCGCGGCCATGATCGTGGCCAGCCCGGCTCCGGAAATCACGAACCAACCGGTCATCACCGCGTAACGACTGCCAATTGAGAGCTGCGGAATGAAACAAAGCGAGCCGACGACGAAGCCTGCCAAGGCGATGCCAGTGAACAGCTCCTGGGGTCTCTTGAGGCGGGGCAGAATGAAGCCCGCGAAGGCAGAGCCCAAAACCATCGTCAGGGTTACGCTCGCAACGATGGCCGACGATTGACCTGCCGAGAGGGCATGGACCTTCGCCGTCGAGAGCGGGAGTGTCATGTTCACCCCGACGCCCATGCTGATGGCCATCAGAAACGTGATGCCCAAAGTAACGAGTTGAGGGCGCCGGAATGCAGAAAAGAGCTCGGCAACGCGCTCGCTAATGCCACGAGAGGTTCCCTTGAAGGATTGCAACGTCGGCTGGAGTACACCCAGCAAGGTGGCGACTGCAAACAGGCCCGCGTGGATGGCGAAGCCTTGGCGCCAGACCGCACTTTCAGCGTAAATGCCACCGACGCCGAGACCGATCGCCGTTCCGACGGGCGCATAGGTCGACCACAATGTCATCGCGCGCGTACGCCGATCGCCTTCGGTCGTCGCCATCAGGTGCGCGGGACCGGCGGTATAGATGTGGACGATCGCCAGCCCTTCGAGCAATCGGGCCACGTAGACAAGCGTCAGCGACTGCGAGGCAAGATAGATGCCGTTCGCTACGATGCCGGCAATGCCCGCGACGAGCAGGACGCGCCTGCTGCCCCATCGATCAACTACGATCCCGCTGGGTATCGCGAAGAGCGCGGCCGGAAGCGCGACAAGCGCCACCAGCCAGCCGAAGCCCGAACCGGCCAGGCCGAAGGTGCGATCGATGTCGCCTGCCAGCGGGATGAGCTTGCTCACCGTCGAGGCACCGCAGACGCCGAACAGATAGACCCCGATGATCGAGGGCCAGGATCCAGCTTTCATCTTGTTCCTCCCGCACCAATCGAGCGAGCGGACCCGCACTCCTGCTCGAGATCAATTGAAGCCACGGATTGCATGGCCAATGCGTGACTCATCGAGAAACCCCGACGATCAGCTTGCCCGTATTGGCCCCGTCGAAGAGCAATTGGATCGCCGCGGGTGCGTTCTCGAGGCCCTCGACGATCTGTGGGCGGCTGGCGATCTTGCCGGCATCGTAAAGCCGCCGGAGTTCGGCGATATAGTCGGGCATGCGTTCGGCGGGTTCGCCGGCGATGAAGCCCTCCATCCGTACACGGCGGAAGACCAACTCCATCAGGTTCCTGACACCCTGCCCGTCGGTCCTGTCGTCCGAATTGTAGAGCGCGATCTGTCCGCAAACGGCGATCCGCGCATTCACGGCAAGGTTCATCAACACGGCGTCGAGTATCTTTCCGCCGACATTGTCGAAGAAGAGCGTGACGCCTGTCGGACACAACCGGCGCAGTTCCGCCTGGACATCCTGCGTCTTGTAGTCGATCGCCGCTTCCGCACCGAACTCGTCGACGATCAGGCGGCACTTCTCGGCTCCGCCTGCGATGCCGATGACCCGTGCCCCATGGGCAACGGCGACCTGCACAGCGATGGCTCCTGTGGCACCGGCCGCGCCGGAAATGACTACCGTATCGTCGGATTTCAGTTTGCCGATTTCGAGAAGGCCGGTCACAGCTGCCAGACCGACGTGCGAGAATACTGTCAGATGAGCCTCGAGCGATACTCCGGGCAGCACCGGCTGGACCTGTTGGTGCGGCACGACCGACAGGCTTTCCCAGCCGGCGATGGCCGTGACCTTGTCGCCCGGCACAAAGCCGTTCACCCTGGACTCGACAACCTCGCCGACACACGGTCCCTTCATCGGTCCGCCGATCTCGAGACCGAGCACATTCGACTGCGGCTCCAACTTGAGCCAGTTCCGGCTTGTTGGGTCGATCGAAAGGAGGATCGGTCGGATCAGCACCTCCCCATCCCGCAAAGCGGGTACCTCACGCTGCTCTAGCTTCAGGCAGTCGGGCGAATAGACCCCCTTGCTGGCATATTGGATGATCAAAGACTCTCTGATCATCTCGCCGACTCCGCGCGCACATTCTTCGCCGCAAGTGGCTCGGGCGGCAGCGGGCCGAAATCCATCAACCGGGAAGGATCATAGCCCGGATAGGGATCGCTGGGACGCGAAGGATGGCACCGTTCTGGAAGGTGAGAGAGGTCGAGTGGCTCGACCATGGTCATGGGCCTGCGCACCCAGCCTTCATCAAATGGCGTGCGAAAGTTGCAGAGCCAGCGGAAGCGACGGAAAAACCATCGCCCATCGCGGCAGACGAACTCGTTATCATATTTGCCTTGCTGCCACGTCGCGACGAGGCCGTCTTCCGTAGGGAACGCATTGCAGCCGAGAGTCTGCCACATGCCAGTGGCAGACTGACCATCCGGCGAAATTTCGATAACCGGTGTCGTGAGCATGTGAATCGGCAGCGAGCCAGCCGAGGTGAAAAGCGGTTTGATCAGATCGAGGAATAACGCGCGCACCTTCTTCGCGCCGACGTACACACCCGTGCTCGAGATCTCGGCGGAAACCTCCGGGTCGTCGAGCGCGAACAGGCTCAGTACTCGGTCATAATCGTGGGCTTGGATGTAATAGAGATAGCGACCTTGAAGGTTGGCAATCTCTTTTGTCGCGTGTAGTGCTCGTACCAAGTCTTCCATGGCGCTATTCCTCGAATGTCACGAGCGCGCGGATCTCGATTGAGTTGCGCGGTATCGCACCTGATCCAGCATTCGGCAGATCCACTGCACCGTGCGGCACGCGCGCCCTTCCGGGTCCGGCTTCGGGATCGAATGTCGAAAAGACGAGCGCTTCGCCCGGCTCCATGTTCGAGACGTAGCACCAGCGCTGAGCTGGATTTTCCCGCAGGAACGTAATGCTGAAATCGGCTTGGCCAAGGTCTCGCGAGAGTATCTCTTCCCTCGACTTTCCGGGGTCGTCGAAGAATCCCTTACCCTCGACGAAGTCGGCAGGATCAAGGCTCGAACGATCGCAAATGGCCAACGTGCAATCCTGTGGCGGCCGCGAGATCATTTGCCAGAAATTGAAGATCCGCCAGCGCCTGGGTTCCGCACCACCGAGGCGTTTCCGCAGAATGCGCACCGCATCTTCGGCGACCGGCTGACGCTCCATCATATTGTAGGTGAAGTTGCCAGCAAGGTCACTGTGCACCGGGCGCGCCGGCGCGGAGACCGAGGTGGCCGTTGCCCCTTTGTGCACCTCAGAGAAGCGCATGTTCGGGCCGGCGAAAAGCACAAGCCACTTGCCGCCGGTGAGCCACAGGATGAGTTCTTCCACGGCAGGTTTCCAAAGCCGGCTGATCTGATCCTGGTCACCGTAATCGTTCACCGTCGTTTCGATTTTCGACAGCACAAAGCCTTGATTGTCGAAACTCAGCTTTTCTGCTTGGTGCCGCAGGTCGTGGAGATTGACCGGGATCGACCGCTGGTTCGTGCCGGTCCATCCGTTGTCAAGCACGAACTTGACCACTCCGTCAGGTCCGGGAGTTACGAAATTGAGTGTAGTCATCAGCATGACGGCGCACTCATGCTTCCAGCTTCCTCGCGCGCCATCCGCTCGACTATGCGATTGAAGATGGTGATGCCGCGATCATGAGCGGTTGGCATGACAGTCGGATTGGCCATGGCCGCGATGACCTTTTGCTGGGCTTCGATCATCCGCCTGTCTTCACCGAATGCCTTGTCAGCCAAGGTCATGAGGAAATCCCGCAGCTTCTCGTCGCCGTGATCTTTGTGAGGCCCCCAGCAGAAGAAGTACCGCGACTTGCCATTGGACAGTGGGGTGACTGCCTGGCTGGTGAACGTGACGTTCGCCGTTGCCAGGTTCTTGTCCGGTTCCCCGTAATTACAGCTTTCGGCAGTCCCGCGCGGGAAGCTGCCGCTCCACATCAACAGGATGCCCGGCACGAAAAAATCGTAAGACATGTAGTTGTCGATCGGCTTATCCGACTGGCGGCCGACCGGGCCGGGCGCGTCGACGATCCAGCGCGAATAGCGAACACCGCGTTCCATTGTCTCGAGCTTGGGTTGGCTGGCCGCAAAATCGTCCGGCGCCTGAAAGCTCTCGGCGTGCACGAACGTCAGATGGCTGAAATCGAGCAGGTTGTCGTTAATCAGCCGGGCTTCGGCTTCATAGTCGAGATGGCCCTGACCCATGATATAGTCGGGGTGATCCGGGCCGATCGAAGGCGGAATCAGCGCCTCGTCAGCGCGATCCGGCTCGCCCATCCAGACCCATATCCAGCCACCGCTGTCAGCGACCGGGAAGGACCTTACTCGTGCCTGAGGGGGGATCTTCTCCTGCCCAGGAATCTCAGCGACCGTTCCGTCCGGGTTGAACAGCAACCCGTGATACATGCAGCGCAGCCGCTCGCCTTCACACCGACCAAGCGAGAGGGGGGCAAGGCGATGGACGCATCGGTCCTGCAGCGCGACCAGCCGGCTGCTTGCAGCAGAGCGATAGATCACGATCGGTTCTCCCAAGATCGTGATCGCGAACGGCTTGTCGTTCGCAAGCTCGTTGCTCCAGGCGGCGACATACCAGGCGTTTCTTACGTACATGCTGTCCTCCGCGTATCGTCAGGTGGCCCTCGCCGGGACACCCTTGGCGGTGCCGACATCGCTGTTGCGGCCTTCATCGAAGTATGGAAACCGGTCCACTGTCACTCGGACTGGCTTGATGCGGCGACCATGGTCGCCCCATTCGACGATCAGCTCGGTTCCGGGGGTCGTGAGCTCGCTATCAATGCAGCCCATCGAGAGCGATTCCCGGAAGTAGTAGCTGTAGATGTTGCCTGACGACATCCCGACGAGCTTGTTTCCGTCCAGCACACGGTCGGCATGTTCGAGCATGTTGTTGAGCCAAGTTGGCGTGGTTGGCAGCTCCATCGTCTTGTATTCTTCGCCCGGACGGAACAGCGAAGCATAGATGTCGATCACGTCCTCGGCATTCCAGCGAAGCGTCACCGTGCGCCGAGGCGGAGACTTGGCTTCTTGCTCGAGAATTTTGCGGCCGACGAAGTCGTGATCAAAGCAAACCGCCTTGTCCCAATTGACTTCGAACGGCGTCCGCAGGCGCGGCCTGAGGTCGGCATGATCGTAACTTCCTGACCGGCACCAGTTGACCGACCAATGGTCCTTGCCAACCATCCTGAGAAAGGTTTCGTCGACGACCATCGACGAGCCGAAAGTCCAGCACATCTGCGGAAATCCGCCTTCAACATGGTTGACGAGGTAAGTTCTCCACCCGAGCCGCTCGATGCCTATGTCGCGGTTGGCTTGGTAGATCGCGTCATAGACGGCAGCCCCATCCTCAAGCGGACCACGAACCTCGTACGCGAGGTTTCCGGACATGCCGATGCGCCCGATCTCTACAGTCTTTCCAGCGATCCTTGTCTTGCGGTAGCGCAAGAATCTGATGTCGCTCAGATCCTCGCCGGTGACCCGCTGTAAGGCTTCCAGCGAGCGCGGCCCGGCGATCTGGGTCAGGTATCCGTCTTCCCAGCGGACGTTCACATCGAACCTGGTTTTGGCGGCCATGACCATCGGCCAGGGTCCCCCGGCAAAGAAGCGATATTGGCCCGCCTCGTTGCGCTGCAGGATTCCGTGTGCGGCGATCAGCCCCTCATCGTTGCACATGACCGCATGACGCATAGTGCCGGCTGGAAAACAGGCCAGACTGTTGGTACAGATGTATGACATGAAGGCATCAGCATCCGGACCTTCGATGATGAGCTGCGGACCAGACAGCCCGGTGTGGATGTAGCACGACCGCTTCCAGGAGAGACTTTCCTCCTTCCAGCCACTGACTTCCCACTGGCGGAGCCTCTCGCCGACGGTGATGTAGGTGATCGGCTCGTTGTAGTGTGGGAAGGCATGCGTTTCCGTGATGGGATCGGCCATCATTTCACCTGCATCATTGGATGGAAAGGCCGCCGTCGAGTATCAGCATGCTTCCCGTGGCAAAGCTGGACTCCTCGCTGGCGAGGAACAGGATGGCGCGCGCCACCTCCTCGGGATCGGCAATACGTCCGAGCGGTGTCTTGGCCTTGAGGCTCGCGGCTGCCGCATCATCCGCCAGGACCGGTTCGGTCATTCCCGTACGAACAAAGCCGGGGCAGATCGCATTCACCCGGATGCCAGCACTTGCAAGGTCGAGAGCGGCCGTCTTGGTCAGACCTGCCACACCGTGCTTTGCGGCGGTGTAGGCGGACATCCCCGGCGCGGCGACAACGCTTGATACCGACGCGGTATTGACGATGGTGCCGCGCCCTGCTTCCCGCATGACCGGCACTTCTGCCCGCATGGCATAGAAGACGCCACTCAGGTTTACTGCGATCAGCCGATTCCAGTCGTCAACGCTAGTCTCTTCGAACCTGTCGACAGGTCGCGAGGGCATCGCGGCGTTGTTGACCGCGATATCCAAGCGCCCATGGCGGGCGAGTACCTCGCCGACCATTTGCTGGCACGCCCCCGGATCGCTGACATCAACCGTGACAGCCGTGGCCAAGTCGCCTATGTCGTCAGCTGCACGCACGGCGGCTTCCCCCTTGAGGTCGGCCAAGACAACCCGCGCCCCTTCGGCAGCAAACGCCCGCGCGGCGGCCAGCCCGATGCCACTGGCGGCGCCCGTGACCAGGACCACCTTGTCGGCGAACCGACTCATGCGATGCCTGCCGCAGTCAACCGGACTACGAACATGCGGCGCCCAAAAGGTACGATCTGGGCCGTTCCGCCCTCTTCGCGCGCGAGGTCGAACAGGATTCGCGATTGCGCCCAAGGCGCCACGGAAACGGCTCCACCGTTATCGAGAAACCTCTGCCGAAGCGAAGCTCGCCAGTGGCGAACCACGTCACCCTCCAGCTCAAGTATCGTCGCGCCAGGATAGCGACCGAGAATCGCCTGGCGCTCGACGCCGCTCAGCGCAGGGTCTATCAGGAGCAGCGAGCCTCGACGCATTCGCGGCGCGGCCGACAGGCGCGCAGCGGCAAGTCCGCCGCCCGCAGCGATGCAGCCCAGCACGGCCCGGCGTGTCAATACCGCTGTCACCGCCCGCCTCCGCTCGCGAGATAGTTGGCGATGCGTTCCAGTTCCTGGTCGCTCACCTCGGCTCTGGAAATGCGCGGCATGTTGCCGATGCCCTGCCGAGCAGCGATAATGACGTATGCTTTAGACAGCGTTTGGTGGTCTTCCAGCTCTGCCTCGGCCACTGGCATGCGCCGCGCGAGCAGCACGGTGCCCATGCCCATCCGGCGATGGCACATGCTGCATTTCTCCACATAAAGGGCCTCATCCTCCGAGTGCGCGGACCGGTCTTGCATTACCCCGCGGAAGGGATTCTCGATGGTCGACCCGTTGGATTGCGCCTGAGCAGAATAGACGGCGACCATGCACGCCATCAGGCCCGCGACCGCGAGAGCAACCTTGCCTTTCATGCGCGGGCTCCTTTCGGCCAGATGCCGCTTTTGCCTGGAGCGAGAATGCCGTTCGGATCGAGCGCGTCCTTAACCCGCTCATTGAGGCGCCGCAGCGCGTTGCCATTGAAGTCGAAGGTCTCGGCGACCAAATCCATATAATCGATGTGCGTGCGGTATTCGCCGTAACCTTGAGCCTTGGCATCGGCCACCAGTTCGCGGAACATTGCGTCGACCCGGCCCATCATTTCCGCATCATCCTTGTTGTAGAGGATCTGGTTGACATTGGTGAGGCTGCGTTCGCCCATGGCGAAGCTGGCGTGATAATCCATGCCGTACTTCTCGTAGAGCGCGTAAGTCCGGCGGAACTGCGCCATCGCCAAGTCGCCGCTGGGCGGCAGAACTGGCGAATAGCCCACGTGCCCACCACGCCCACCGTGCCAGTTGGCGTTCGCCAGCGGGAAGCTGACCGGCACGCCAGTCATCGGCGTACCTTCGGGTGCATCGCCGCGACGCCACATGGTCGGGACCTTGCTCAAGATGGGCTTGTTGTCGAAGGCCCGTTCCAGTACCCGCATGGATGCTTGGACAATCTCCTCTTCGCCGTAGAAGCGGATCTGCACGCTCCACCAGCCGATGTTGAAGCGCTTGCGGATCGCCGTGACCACGCTTTCACTCAATGGCCCATTATCGGAAGTCCACTCTTCGCGGGTCGTCATCACCGCCGCCGAGCGCAGCCAGTTCCCGATGCTGGGGGACTGGCGGATCAGCCCGGAACGGCGTAGCGGCATTATGGTATCGATGACCCAGCCCAGATCGTCTGGCTGGTCGAACTCAAAATCGTAACCGGCCACCGCTTCGGGCTCTGGCATCAGCCACATACCCAACTTGGTGACGATGCCGAAGTTGGACTGGCAGAACATCCCGTCCCAACTTGGCCCGAAGCCATAGCGATGCAGGTTCCACACAGGCGAGTTGGCCATAGCCCCCATACCGGTCCGGACCAGATCTCCATCCGGCAATACGACCTCGAGTCCACAAATCTGCGCGGCATGGTCGCCGTAGCTGGTGTAACCAACGCCGCGATCGAGCGCATTGCCGGCGACTGACCCCCAACTGTTGCCCGGCACCGAAATCCACAAGGGAATCTTGTTATTTTGCAGGTAGTCATAGAGGTCGAAGAAGCCGACGCCCGGCTCCACCAGAACCGTGCCGTTGGCCTGATCAACCTCGATCTTCTTCATCCGGGTAAGATCGAGGACGACCGAACCCTTCATTACCGGAGCCGACCCGCCATAGCCGAAGTTCTTGCCGCGACTGATCGGCCAGAGTGGCACCTTGAACTGATTGGCGATCCGGACGATCGCCTGGACTTCCTCAACGCTGGCGGGTGCAACTGCACCGGCCGGTGCATGGGTAGACTCATCGGCCGCATAGTGATCCGAATAGGCATGCCGGTCGTCGTCCGACGACATGACCCACTCGCTGCCGATGACACTGGCAAAAGCTCGCCACGCCGCGGGATTGAAATCGCTCATGCGAGCACGCTCCTCAATACAAGAAAAGTCATGCGCCGAACCTCGGTTCGGGCAGGCCGCGCACGCCGGTTCCTCTTATGACGAAAGTGGAGCCGTCGTCGGGATGGGCTTCGCGGCCAAGAAAGGCCGGGTTCAGCGTCGGCACGAAGAGCAGATCCAGTTCGGGGCCGCCAAACATAATGCTGCCGGGAAGCTTGAGCGGGAACTCGACGATCCGATCAATGCTGCCGTCCGGATGGAAACGCACAAGCTTTCCGCCTTCGCAGATGGCGCTCCAGACGTACCCGTCGGCATCTACGGTTGCGCCGTCCGGAATGCCCCCAAGTTCGCTCGTGCTGGCGAACACGCGACGATTCGAGACCGTGCCAGTCTCGATGTCGTAGTCATAAGCATAAATCAGGTTCCGGCGACTGTCCGCATGATAGAAAACCTTGTCGTCGGGCGACCAACAGGGGCCATTCGCCAGAATGATGTCATCATCGATCGCCCGCAGCTCGGTAGCTCCGGGGTCGAGCACGTAGAGCTTGCCCCGCGCTTCCCTCATGCTGCGATCGCTCGATCCAACGATGAAGCGCCCGCGCCGGTCGACCTTGCCGTCCGCCAGTTGGACCTGCTCGTTAAGGTCCGGGCTCGTCGCCAGCATCGTACATGCCCCGGTTTCGAAATCGAGCGTGTGAACACCGGATGCGAGCGCAACCAACGCCGACCGCCCATCCTTGCGGATGGCCATCGACCCGATGATCTCCGGGACATCCCATTGCCTCACCTCGCCGGTGCGATCGTCCAGCCGCAGCACCTTCTTCTCGAGGATGTCGATCCAGTAGAGCGCCTGTTGCTCCACATCCCAGACCGGCCCTTCGCCGACCGAGCACTGCGGAACGTCAAGACGAGCAATTTGCATCTGGATTCTCCGGGTAAGCTCAGTTGAGAGCGGCTGCCTTTTCGCGGTCCATCATGGCCTGCATGGCGCGGCGTCCGATGACCGCGGTCGCGTCGCTCTTGAGCATCAGCTCGGGCGGCAGATCGTCGACCGTCTGGATGATTTTCTCGATCTCGCGGGTCGCGAAGGCGTCCTCCTCGACGACCGGCCGCAGGTATTCCTTGGCGTACGCGAGATCGTCGCCTTCGGGCGCTGACATGGCAAAGAAGTAGTTCGTTGTGTGCTTCTTGGCCGGCGTAACGGCGTGCCATACCCGGCTGGCAAGGAGCAGCTCACCGCCACGCTCAGGATGGCTCTCGGGAATTCGGAACTCGCCAAGGCCGGCATGAAAGCCCGGAAGGTGGAAATCCATCCCCGAGACGCGATCAACATTGCCGTCGAAGAGCTGCTTCTCAAGAAGGAACGGCGGCTGAGGAGTATCGTACATGAAGCGCCGGCTGCTGATCTTGCGGTCGGTCACTTCGCGCTGCTCGGGGGTCGCCGCATCGTCCTGGGTGCCAATGCTGGTGCTGTGCAGATATCCCAGATGCGTCAGGTCGAGCAGGTTGTCGTTGAGCAGCTGGTAGCGGCCCTCGACGTAGAGCGAGTAGCACGGCTCGGCCACGTAGCCTTCGAGGTCGTATCCGATTTCGGCCATGTCGGGGATGAGGCTCTCGTCGGCCAGCGACGGATCGCCCGGCCAGATCCACGCCCACAGGCCGCGCTCGATGAGCGGATAGGCCTTGATCGCGTAGACGCCGGGGATCTTCTCCTGGCTCGGCACGAAGGTGCACTTGCCGGAGTGGTCGAACGTTATTCCGTGGTAGCCGCACTGGATGGCGTCCCCCACACGCTTGCTTTCACCCAGCGGATAGTGCCGGTGCGGGCAGCGGCCCTGAACCGCCACGGCGGTGCCGTCGGCCTTTCGATAGAGCACCACCGGCTCGTTCAGGATCCACCGGCTCAGCAGCGCCTCGCCGATCTCGTTGCAGAAGCCGGCGACATACCAGCCGTTGCAAGGCGCGAAGCTTCCTTCCGTGAACGGATACACGTTCCACTCCATCAAAAAGGGGCTGCCCCGCAGGGAGGAGCAGGGCAGCCCGGTGCCGCCGTCAGAAGCGGCGGCGTACGGTCAAAGCCCACTCGCGCGGCCGGCCGACAAATGATGTTGCCGTGCCGAGGCTCGGAATGTTGTCTGCGGCCGCGACAAAGTAGAACTTATCGGCAAGGTTGGTCACCGAGCCGCTGATCGACCAGTTGCCGTCGTCGGACTCGTAGGTGATCCGCGCATTGAACAGATCGCGGCCCGGCACGAGATTGAACGGCCCGGTCACGGCCTGGTAGTAGAACTCCGAAAGGTAGTTCCAGTCGACGCGAGGGGTGATCGTGCCAGAGCCGCCCAGATCCACCTCGTACTGCGCGCCGATCGAGGCTTGCCATTCGCTGGCGAACGGCGGCCGCATGGCGAGGGTGACCAGGCTGTTGGGGTCGATGATGCGGGTGTACTCGGCGTCGAGGTAGGCGAGGCTGCCGTCGATCGTCAGGCCGTCCACCGGCTCAAGGAACGCCTCGAGCTCGACGCCGGTATACTTGGCATCGGCGACATTCTTGGTCTGGCCGCATGCCGTGCTCGAGCTGTCCGGACAGAAATAGACGACCCGCTGGATGTCCTTGTAGTAGCTCCGGAAAGCTGCGGCATTGAAGCGCAGCCGCCGGTCGAAAAGGTCGGTCTTGAAGCCCGCCTCGTAGGTGGTCATCGTCTCCGGATCGAACGGCTCGACCTGGTCGGGCACGAACGGCTGGGGATTGATGCCGCCGCCCTTGTAGCCGGTCGAGACCTGCGCATAGGCCATGACCGCATCGCTGAAGCGATAGTTGGCGCCGAGGCGGTAATCGAGCCGGTCGCCCTTGAAGGTCGACGACAGTCCATCGAGCCCGATAACGAGGAAGTTGAGCGGCAGGGGGCTCCCGCCGGTGAAGATCGTGCCGACAGGCGAGCCATCGGGATTGTGCCGGCTGAACGAATAGGTCTTCTTGTCATCGGTGTAGCGCAAGCCGCCGATCAGCGTCAGCCTGTCGGTCGGGTGTAGCTCGACGTGGGCGAAGCCAGCGACACTGCGGTTCTTCGCCGGATCGTCGGTGAGGAAATCATAGACGAAGACCGGGATCTGGATTCTGAACTGTTCGCGGTCGTTCGCGTCGTAGAAGAAGCCTCCGACGGTGAAATCAAACAGATCCCCGATTTCGCCCGAGAGGCGGATCTCCTGGGTGAACTGGCGGTGGGTGCGCTTCATCCGCGACTTGATCACGTTGAGCGGCGATGCATCGACGTCCGCATTGGTCGTTCCCGAGGCTTCGCGGTAGCCGGTGATCGACGTCAGCGAGAGATTGTCGCTCAGCTCGTAGTCGATCGTTCCGGCCACGCCCCAAGAATTGGCGCTGTTCTCCTGCTCGTCGGTGAAGACCCCAGGCGCCACCTGGTAGGGAAAGCCGAAGACGGTGGTGTAATTGCCGGCCGCCGAGCCGTTTGCATAGTTGGTGTAGCTCTCCGGCGGCGTGAGGAAGCGATTGTCGAAAGGCACGCCAGCGAACGGGTCCCCCACCACATAGCTGCGAACGTTTGGGTTGACGGGAGCCGTGAGCTTTGCGGGCACCACCCCGCTGTCATCCCGAGAGACATCCGCTACGATGTTGATCTCGAGCGGCGATCCGGCCGGCGCGTACCTGATGGCGCCGCGCAAGGCGATGAGGTCCTTGCCGCCCTCGCGTCCGATGACGCAATCCTCCGAAGGATTGTCAGCCGGTAGACCGCCGGCGGGGTTCACGCAGCCGAAGTCGAGCTGCTTGAAGAAGCCCTGCCGGTGGTTCTCGACGGCCGAGAACCGGGCGAAGAGATCTTCTGCGATCGTGAAGTTGGCGCTCGCGCGCACGTCCATGCGATTGTATGCGCCGTAGGTGGCTTCGACGAAGCCGCCGCCCGTGCCATCGGGCCGCTTCGAGAAAAGCTTGATCGCGCCGCCGAGCGAGTTCTTGCCCGCCAGGGTGCCTTGGGGGCCGCGCAGGATCTCGACCCGCTCGAGATCGGTCAGATCCATCACCGCCCCGAACGTGGTACCGTAGTAGATGTCGTCGATGTAGATGCCGACACCGGGCTCGAGTGCGAAGCTGGCGGCTTCCTGACCGATGCCGCGGACGAATGCAGAAATCGCGTTGCCCTGGATGCCGGTCGCTTCCGACAGGTTCACGTTGGGGGCCGAGGCGCCGAGTTCGGCAATGCTCGTCTGGCTGCGTGCATCGAGCATGTCGCCGGTGACCGCCGTGATAGCGATCGGCGTATCCTGGAGCCGCTGCTCACGGAACTGCGCCGTTACAACGATTTCGCCGTCTTCGGCTGGCGCCTCCGCGGCGGCATCGTTGTCTTCCTGTGCATCCTGCGCAAGAGCAGGATTGCAAACCGAAATCGAGAGTGCAGCGACCGAAGCCGATGCAAACAATCCGCGCCCTCCAAGCATTCGGTCGTCCTTTCCCATTATGTTATCGAACGACGTTTGTCGAACGCCGTTCGTCGAACCTTGTTAGACAACGTGCCAGAAATCGTCAATAGGGGCGCTCATGACCGCAAAACCCACGAAAAGAACCCAGTCAGACAGGGCGGAAATCGTCGAGGAGGCCCTCAAGCTGCTCAACGAGACGAGTCTCTCCGGGCTGACGATGCGCGTGCTTGCTGACCGAGTCGGCCTGGCTGCGGCGTCCCTCTATTGGTACTTCCCCAACAAGGCGGCGCTAATCTCGGCACTCTCTGAGCATCTATTTCTCAAGAGCTTGGCCAACACCCCGCCCTCGCCACACTGGCGAGACTGGATGAAGGGGCTCGGCCGATCGATCTGGCGCGTGCTGTTGGACTATCCGGACTCGGCGATCCTCATCATGTCGGCCAATATCGGTGCCGACCAGTTCGCGCGGAACACAGCGTGCGTACGAGAAGCGCTTGCCCGGCTGGACCTCCCGGTGGAGCAGTTGATGCCCCTCCAGTCGGGCATCCAGGCGCTTATGACCGGATGGTCCACGTTCGCTCATGCAAGCTATGCCGAATGGCTCGAGGAAATGCTGAGCCTCGAAGCGGCGGCATTCAGCACGCTTGATGCCATGGTCGACGGTTGGGACCCGGCAAAGGTGCAGCAGCCGTCCCGCCCATGAGGCCGGAAGTGCAGCGCAAGACGCAAATCGTGGTAGTTGGCGGGGGCGCGGGCGGGCTGGAGGTGGTGCGCCGGCTGGGCGCGCGGTTCGGGCGCGAGCACCACGACATCATTCTCGTCGAGAAAAACCGCACGCACATCTGGAAGCCATTGCTGCACGAAGTGGCGGCCGGCTCGCTCGACGCTAACCTCGACGAGGTCGGCTATCGCAGCCACTGTCACCGCTGGGGCTATCGCTACTTCTTCGGCACGCTGGAGAGCCTCGACCGCGAAAACCGCCACCCGGGTGCAGGCTAGTGGGCGCCAGCAGCCCTGCGTTCTGGCGTGCCTTGACTTACTAGGTCAAGGCACGCCCAGGCGATCTGCGCTTCCTACGGACGCAGCAAGCTCCGCCAAAAATGTTTCCCATGCGGCAAAGCCGGCCGCACGCAGTTCAAGCTCCTCATTCCTGTCGTACACGCCTTCGATTCCCTTCCGCTTATGGTTGAGCATCAACTCGGCGATGTCTCGGTCGATACCGATTCGGCGAGCATGCGACCGAAACGTCCGTCGCAGATCATGGAAATGCCACCGCGGCAGCTTGGAGCCGGCAATCTCCTCCATGCGTCGATGGACCCTGTCGCGCGCCTTGAACCAACCGAACAATTGCGGCCCGTCGAGCCGTGGTGAGGGAAAAAGCCATTTATGGTTGGTCTGCGCGAGCCGCCGGCCCCACGGGCCAAGGGCGACGATATTGGCCTCGCCATTCTTTGACCGCCCGGCAGGCAGGACCCAGACACCATCGACGATCTCGGCAGCTGGCGCGCCGAAGAGTTCGTTGCGGCGCGCAGCGGTCAGCAGCAGCAAGGCAAACCCGCGGCGATAGACGAGGCTCTCGTCGGCCAAAGCCTGAAAGAACCATTTCAGCTCGTCGACGCTGAGGAATCGCTTGTTGGCCTTGGGACCCGTTGCAAACCAGTTGGAATTGAGCGTCGGCGCCGGATGCTCCTTCAGCCGGATGCCGTCCATCTGCCCTTCCCGGCTCGAACACCACCTGAGGAAGCAGCTCAACTCTCCCGCCATCTTGTTGGCGCGGACCTTCGAGCTCTCGGCCTTGTCGTAAACGGCGTCCCAACACTCGTCCTCGGTGAGCTCGCCCAGCTGCTTCTTCCCCAGCCGCGGCTCGATATCGCGGGTGAAAATCTTCTCCTTGTCCTCCAGCGTCCGCGGCTTGAGCGTCTTGCGATCGCCGCGACGCATTGCGGCCATATAGATCGCGTGCGCGTCCCGCAGCGACATCCTGGTGGCTTTCTCGATCCGCCTTTCCTCGCGCGGATCGACGCCGCGTTCGATAGCTTCGTTGAGCTTAGAAGCCCATTGACGAGCCGCAGCGATCGAGTGTGCTGGGAAAGCCCCCAGCCTGAGCTCCAGCGTGCCGCCGGATTTAGGAATACGTCTCCGGAATCCCCACACCTTGCGGCCGGTATGGCTAACAACCACACAAAGTCCCGCAACGAGCGGGTCGGAATGCCTGCCTTCTGCGAGCGCCTCAATGCCCGCTGGGCTGAATATCTGAGCCTTTCCCATAGCAACCTCGACAAACTCGAGGTGATGAAACGACCACACAAACGACCACACAACAGGGGTCCAAACCTGGCCTGGAATGTCCGAATCTGGCCAAGGTGAGATGGCGCCTGATGGTCTGGTTCGCGATCGTCCTCACCACCGGAAACCGGCGGAAAACCGGCAAAAAGCGAGGATCTATGCTGATTCGCGAGATGGTAGCGGAGGAGGGACTCGAACCCCCGACACGCGGATTATGATTCCGCTGCTCTAACCGGCTGAGCTACTCCGCCCCAACGGGCCGCCGGACGCCTCGGGCGGCCCGGCAAGGCGGCGCATTTAGGGTGCGGGCGCGGTGCGGTCAACCGCCGAAAACGGCCGGCGGCTCGTGCGCTACATTTCGCCCCGCTCGCGGCGGATGGCGAACCAGCGCGCGACGTTGGCGTTGTGCTCCTCGAGCGTGCTGGCGAAGACGTGCCCGCCCTTGCCGTCGGCGACCATGTAGAGCGCGTCGGTCTTCGCCGGGTTGAGCACCGCCTCGATCGAGGCGCGGCCGGGGTTGGTGATCGGCCCCTTCGGCAGCCCGACCCTCGTGTAGGTGTTGTAGTCGTTGACCGCGGCAATCTCCGACTGCCGGATCCGGCGGCCGAGCGGCTTTCCCTTGGTGATCGGGTAGATGATCGTCGGGTCGGCCTGCAGCAGCATGCCTTCGCGCACGCGGTTCGAGTAGAGCCCGGCGACCATCCGCCGCTCGCTCGCGACGCCGGTTTCCTTCTCGACGATCGACGCCAGGATCACCGCTTCCTCCGGCGTCTTCACCACCGTATCGGGCGACCGCTTCGGCCACAGCTCTGCCAGCGTGTCGGCCATCGCCTTCCGCATTCGCGCGAGCACCGCGGCACGGCTCTCGCCGCGCTCGAAATCGTAGCTTTCGGGGAGAACCGAGCCTTCCTCGGGCACGGGAATCGTGCCCGTCAGCAACGGCTCGGCCATCAGCCGCTCGTGCACCATGATCGAGGGCATTCCCTCGGGGATCGTGATGTATCGGCGGATCACCTCGCCATGCTGGAAGGTGTCGAGGATCTGCGACGGCGTGGCGCCGGCAGGCAGGAGGAATTCGCCGGCCTTGATCGGATCGCTGCTGCCGAGCACCTTGGCCCACATGAGGAATGCCTCGGCAGAGCCGATCAGGCCCTGTTCCTCGAGCTGGTGGGCGACCGAGGTCACCGTTGCGCCCGAGGGGACGATGAAGGTCGTGTCCTCCTCGACCCGCGAGGCGCCCCACCAGCCCCAGGTCGCGGCGACCGCCAGCACGGCGAGAACCGCGACGAGCGCGCCGGCGACGACCCAGCCCTTGCGGTTCACCGGAGGGACCTCAGGCCACCTGCTTCATGACCAGGCTGGCGTTGGTGCCGCCAAAGCCGAAGCTGTTGTTGAGCACCGCGCGAACCTGCCGCTTCTTCGCGGTAAACGGCACCAGGTCGACGCCCTCGCAGCCTTCCGACGGGTTCTCGAGATTGAGCGTCGGCGGGACGATCTGGTCGCGCAGCGCAAGGATGCAGAAGATCGATTCGACGGCCCCGGCGCCGCCGAGCAGGTGGCCGATCGCCGACTTGGTCGAGCTCATCGAGACGTTGCCGATGGCATCGCCGAACAGCCGCCGCACTGCGCCGAGCTCCAGCTCGTCGCCGAGCGGCGTCGAGGTTCCGTGGGCGTTGATGTAGTCGATGTCGGCCGGCGTCAGGCCGGCCTTGCGCAGCGCCATCTCCATCGAGCGGTAGGCGCCCGAGCCCTCGGGATGCGGCGCGGTCACGTGATAGGCATCGCCCGACAGACCGTAGCCGACGACCTCGGCGTAGATCTTCGCTCCGCGCGCCTTGGCGTGCTCGTATTCCTCGAGCACGACCACGCCCGCGCCCTCGCCCATGACGAAGCCGTCGCGGTCCTTGTCGTAGGGGCGGCTGGCGCGGGTCGGCTCGTCGTTGAAGTTGGTCGAGAGCGCACGCGCCTGGGCGAAGCCGGCGATGCCGATCGGGCAGATCGTCGACTCGGCACCGCCGGCGAGCATGATGTCGGCGTCGCCGTCCTTGATCATCCGCGCCGCGTCGCCGATCGAGTGCGCGCCGGTCGAGCAGGCGGTGACGACCGCATGGTTCGGGCCCATTAATCCGTACTTGATCGAGACCTGGCCGCTGATCAGGTTGATCAGCCGACCGTGGACGAAGTGCGGGCTGACGCGGCCCGGCCCCTTTTCGTGCAGCACGAGCGATTCGCTCTCGATCCCCGGCAGCCCGCCGATGCCCGAACCGATCGAGCAGCCGGCGCGCAGCCGGGTCGCCTCGTCCATGTCGGTCAGGCCCGCGTCCTCGATCGCCTGGCCCGCGGCATCGAGGCCGAAGACGATGAACGGATCGACCTGGCGCTGGATCTTGTGATCGACCCGCCTGGAGGGATCGAAGCCGTACTCGTGGTCGGCCGGCTTGACCTCGCAGGCGATGCGGCACTTCTGGTCCGAAGCGTCGAACTTGGTGATCGGTCCCGCGCCGCTCTTGCCGGCGAGGATGTTGGTCCAGCTCGTCTCGACGTCGCCACCCAGCGGAGTGACGAGGCCCAGTCCGGTTACGACCACTCGGCGCATAGAATTCTCCAAAATTCTGTCTCTGCCGGAAAAGCAACAGGCCCAACCCCGTTTCGGGCTGAGCCTGTCGAAGCCCATCCGGGCCGCGCCAGACGCCCTTCGACTACCTCCGGGCGAACGGCAGAGAGAAGGGCCTCAGCCCTTGTTCTCTTCGATGTACTTGTTGGCGTCGCCGACCGTGTTGATCTTCTCGGCCGCGTCGTCGGGAATCTCGACGCCGAACTCTTCCTCGAAGGCCATCACCAGCTCGACGATGTCGAGGCTGTCGGCGCCGAGATCGTCGATGAAGCTCGCGTCGGGGGTGACCTTGTCTTCCTCGACGCCCAGGTGCTCGACTACGATCTTCTTCACGCGGTCGGCGGTGTCGCTCATGTGATGCCCTCTCGAAACGGGGTTGGATTTGCTGTCGCCCTAATGAACGGCGCCGAGGCTGGCAAGTGCCATGCCGCCCGGTCCCGCCCGCCGTTCAGCCTCCGCGCCGGCTTTCGAGCTGGGCATTCGCGCGCCAGCGCTGCTCGATCCGCTCCACCCCGAGCCGGGCGTAGTTGGCCTCCCTGCCCCCGGCGATGACCCTCTGGTAGAAGTCGTACGCCTCGCGCAGGCGCCCCCTGCTTTCCTCGCACAGGCCGAGGTTGAACAGCACTGAAGGATGGCTCGCGTTGCGCGGCTCCAGCTCGGCCCATGCTGCGCAGGCCGCCTCGACGTCGCGCTTGGTCAGCTGCACCGCTTCGCGGAACGCCCGGCCGTCGTCCCGCGACAGGCCGTCGCGGTCTTCCATGACGCGGATCTGGTCTAGGCGCTGCACCGGCGCGAGCGCGTTGCGCAGGTGGTCGGCGTAACTTTCCGCCAGCTCGCGAACCATCCGCTCCCTCGACGGCCGATCGTCGCCCTCGCACCAGCGCCGTGGCAGCTGGCTCTCGTGGTTGGCCGCGTAGGCCACGGCGCCGTTCCGCCGCACGAGCCGCACGGTCGCATCGAAATCCACGACCTGCTCCCAGCAGCGGATCTTCCGCTTCTCCCGGCGGATGCAATCGCGGTCCTCGTCGCGTTCGACGCACACGTTCTCCTCGCGCGGGCTCGCGTCGCGGCGCCGGCTCTCGGAGCTCGCCGTACCCTGCAGCACGGCATCGGCCGGCGATCCTTCGGGGACGATCCGGAAATAGGGCTGCCCGTCGATCGCCACCGCGCGCAGGCGATCGGCGACGGCAATCCCGAGCTGCGGCCCGTCGACGCCGCCGAAGCGCTCGACGGCGATCGAGCGCAGCGCCGCCGCCTCGTCGTTGCCCGCAGGATAGATGCCGGCAACCGGCAGCGTCTCGCCACTCGCGGCCGCGCACCAGAGCAGCGCGAAGCCGCCAACAGCCGTCTTTGCCGGAAACGTCATGGTTAGCCCCCCCTCTCCCGAGGGAAACTATGGCCGCCGCCGCCGTCAAGCGGCGTGCGGGGCCTGGCTCACTCTCCAGAGGTAGCCTTGGGCGGCTCGACCAGCCGGATGTGCAGCTCGCGCAGCTGCTTGGCGCTGACGGCGCTCGGCGCGCCCATCATCAGGTCCTCGGCCTTCTGGTTCATCGGGAAGACCACGACCTCGCGGATGTTGGGCTCGTCGGCCAGCAGCATGACAATCCGGTCGACGCCCGGCGCGGAGCCCCCGTGCGGCGGGGCGCCGTACTTGAAGGCGTTGATCATCCCGGCGAAGTTGGTGTCGACTTCCTCGCGCGTGTAGCCGGCGATCTCGAACGCCTTGTACATGATGTCCGGCCGGTGATTCCGGATCGCGCCGGAGCTCAATTCGACCCCGTTGCAGACGATGTCGTACTGCCAGGCCTTGATCTCCAGCGGATCCATCGTCTCGAGCGCCTCGAGCTCACCCTGCGGCATCGAGAACGGGTTGTGGCTGAAGTCGATCTTCTTCAGGTCCTCGTCGTACTCGTACATCGGGAAGTCGACGATCCAGCAGAACTTGAAGCAGTCCTGCTCGATCAGGCCGAGCTGCTCGCCGACGCGGGTGCGCGCGGCCCCGGCAAGCCTGGCCGCCTGGCTCTCCTTGCCGGCAGCGAAGAAGCAGCCGTCGTCGGGGCCGAGACCGATCGCCTCGTAGAGCGCCTTCATGCCCTCCTCGCCGTGGTTCTTGGCGATCGGGCCGCCGAACTCGCCACCCTTGCGGGTGACGTAGCCGAGCCCGGCGTGGCCTTCGGAGCGCGCCCACTCGTTCATGTCGTCGAAGAACTTGCGACTCTTCTCGGCCGTCGCCGGCGCCGGGATCGCGCGCACCACGCCGCCCGAGCCGACGATCTTCTCGAACAGGCCGAAGCCCGATTTCTCGAAGTGGCTGGTGACGTCGTGGATGATCAGCGGGTTGCGCAGGTCGGGCTTGTCGGTGCCGTACCTGAGCATCGCCTCTGCGAACGGGATGCGCGGAAACTGGCCCGCCGGGGTCACGCTGCGCCCGTTCGAGAACTCCTCGAACACGCCGGCCAGCACCGGCTCGATCGCGTTGAAGACGTCTTCCTGCGTGACGAAGCTCATCTCGAAGTCGAGCTGGTAGAACTCGCCCGGCGAGCGGTCGGCGCGCGCGTCCTCGTCGCGAAAGCACGGGGCGATCTGGAAGTAGCGGTCGAACCCGGCGACCATCAGCAGCTGCTTGAACATCTGCGGCGCCTGCGGAAGCGCATAGAACTTCCCCGGGTGCACGCGGCTCGGCACCAGGTAGTCGCGCGCGCCCTCGGGGCTGGACGCGGTCAGGATCGGAGTCTGGAACTCGGTGAAGCCCTGCTCGGTCATCCGCCGCCGCAGCGAAGCGATCACCTGGCTGCGCAGCATCATGTTGCGGTGGACGCTCTCGCGCCTGAGGTCGAGGAAGCGGTACTTGAGGCGGATGTCCTCGGGGTACTCCTGCTCGCCGGCGACGGGCATCGGCAGTTCCTCAGCCCGGCTCTGCACGACGACGCTGCGCGCGAAGACCTCGATCTCTCCGGTCGGCAGGTTCGGGTTGACCGTTGCCTCGCTGCGCGCCTTGACCGTGCCGTCGATCGTGACGACGCTCTCGAGCCGCAGGTGCTCGAGCACTTCGAGCGCCGGGGAATCGGAGTCCGCGACGATCTGGGTGATGCCGTAATGATCGCGCAGGTCGACGAACAGCACGCCGCCGTGATCGCGCTTGCGGTGCACCCAGCCCGACAGGCGGACGGTCTGGCCGACGTCCTCGGCGCGCAGCGCGGCGCAGGTGTGGGTACGATAGGCGTGCATTTCGGCGACTTCCGGGTCCTGGGGAACGGGGCGCGTCTCAGGCGCAGGCGCCGCCTAACACAGGCGCGCCCTGCGTTTGTCAAGGCTTGTGCCGCAGGCTCCTGACCCGGCGCACGGCCGATTCGCGGACGAGCACGGCCGCGAAGGTCGGCGTGCGCACCGGCCCGCCGAGCGCCACGCGATGCCAATCGGCTCCCGGCGTGCGAACCGCAGCCGCGATACCGGCTGCCGGCCGGGCGCCGCATACCTGAGGGTAAATGCCCCGGAAACGTCCGGATTCGCCGACCGTGGCTTGTTCTGCGGCTGCGCGGAAGCCTAGAAGGCGAAGGGCATTGTTTGTCGCCTGCCGTTCTGCCAAGCGCGCGCCGATGAAGATACATCCGCTTATCACGACGACCGAGGAACTGGCCGATCTGTGCGCGCGCCTGGCCCGGTCCGAGTTCATCGCGGTCGACACCGAGTTCATGCGGGAGAATACCTACTACCCGCTGCTGTGCCTGGTGCAGGTCGGCAACGAGGAGGAGGCCGCGGCGATCGACCCGCTGGCCGAGGGGATCGACCTTGCCCCGCTGCTCGAGCTGCTGACCGAGAACGAGGACGTGCTCAAGGTCTTCCACGCGGGCGGGCAGGACGTCGAGATCGTCTACAACCTGACCGGCAAGACCCCACACCCGATCTTCGACACCCAGGTGGCGATGATGGCGATCAGCCAGTCCGAGCAGATCGGCTACGCCAACCTGGTCGAGTCGTGGCTCGGCAAGACGATCGACAAGGGCGCCCGCTTCACCGACTGGAGCCGCCGCCCCTTGACCGAGCGGCAGATCGAGTACGCGATCGGCGACGTCACCTATCTCGCCAAGATTTTCCCGAAGATCCTCAAGAAGCTGATCAAGTCGGGCCGCGGCCAGTGGCTCGACGCCGAGATGGAGCGGCTGGCCGACCCGGCCAACTACGCCAACGACCTCGACACCGCCTGGCGCCGCATCCGCGCGCCGAGCCGCAACCCGCTGGTGCTCGGCCGGCTCAAGGCGCTCGCCGCCTGGCGCGAGACCGAGGCTCAGCAGAAGGACATCCCGCGCGGGCGGATCATGCGCGACGAGACGCTCGCCGACCTCGCCAGCCACCCGCCGAAGAAGCAGGAGGACCTCGCCAAGGTCCGCGGCCTCTCCCAGGCGTGGAAGGACAACGACATCGGCAAGCGGCTCATGCGCGTGCTGCGCGACGTCGAGCCGCTGCCCGAGAGCGAGCTGCCCGAGAAGCCCAAGCGCGGCGCGCCACTCGGCAAGGAAGGCGCGCTCGTCGCCGACCTGCTCAAGCTGCTGCTCAAGATCCGCACCCGCGAGATCGACGTCGCCGCGCGGCTGCTGACCCGCTCGGACGAGCTCGAGGCGCTCGCCGCCGGCGTCCGCAACCTGCCGGTCCTCGAAGGCTGGCGATACGAGGTGTTCGGCCGCGACGCGCTCGAACTGGTCGAGGGCAAGCTCGGCTTCGGCGTGGAGGGCGGCCGGCTCAAGATGACGCGGATCGATCCCGAGGCCGCCGAGGAGCACAAGCAGGCGGCCGAGTGAGCGTTTACCTGCCCACGATCAAGCAGCTGCAATACCTCGTCGCCCTGCACGAGCACGGCCACTTCGGCCGTGCCGCCGACGCTTCCAACGTCTCGCAGTCGACCCTCTCCGCCGGCATCCGCGAGCTCGAATCGCTGCTCGGCGTGACGCTGGTCGAGCGCAGCCGCCGCGTGGTCCGCTTCACCCCGCTCGGCAACGCGGTCGTCGCCAAGGCCCACCGCCTGCTGCGCGAGGCCGAGGAACTGGCCGATCTCGTCCAGGCCTCGGGCAAGCCGCTCGCCGGCGAGCTCAGGATGAGCGTGATCCCGACGATCGCCCCGTTCCTGCTGCCGCGCATCCTGCCGCGGCTGCGCAAGGAGCGCCCGGCGCTCAAGCTGTTCCTGCGCGAGGAGACCAGCGGCGACGCGGTCGAATCGCTGCACCACGGCCGGGCCGACTGCGTGCTGCTCGCCCTGCCCTTCGCCACCGGCGAGGTCGAGGTCGAGCACATCTGCGACGACCGCCTGTTCGTCGCCTTCCCCAAGGACGACCCGCGCGACCCGCCCGAGACCGTCCCCCCGGCGATGATCGATCCTGACCACCTGCTGCTGCTCGAGGACGGCCACTGCCTCAAGGAGCACGCGCTGGCCGCCTGCAACCGGCCCGAGCTGCGCGGCTCGGCGGCGATGATCGGCACCTCGCTGCACACGCTGGTGCAGATGGTCGACAACGGCCTCGGCATGACCATGCTGCCGGAAATGGCCATCGACGCCGGCATCCTGCACGAGACCAACGTCGTCGCCCGCCCGCTCAAGGCCCGCCACAACACCCGCGAGATCGCACTGATCTGGCGCAAGAACTCGCCGCGGAGCGAGGAATTCAGGCTGCTGGCGCAGGAGCTGCGCAAGGGGTGAGGCACCCGTGGGTGGGTCGCCGCCGCGGTCGCGAGGGCGACACAAGCGACAAATCCTACAGCAGACGTCGCCCTCGAAACCGCAAGGATTCTCGGGGGTTTGCGAGGCCGGGGGTGACAGAATCCCCCGCTTGAAAAAATAAAATGTTCGGTCGCGCTGACGCAACATCGTTGCTTCCCTGTTCACCGGCGCAACCGCCCCCCGCGCAACGGCCCCACCGGCTCGCCGGCATTGGCGGCGTACCAGCTGCGCTTGCTGAGGAACTCGTTCTGGGCGTGCTCGATCGCGGCGTTGGTATAGGCCGCCTCGCGCTCATCTTCGCTGAGACCCTCGCCCTCCTCTTCGTCATCCTCGTAGAGCGCGAGCGCCTCGGCTTCTTCGTCGGGAAGCGGGGGTGGCGGGCGGCCGGGCAGATGCTCGCCGTCGCCCCAGTCGAGCGAATCCCACTCGATCCGCTCGAGCAGCCGGTCCCAGCCTTCCGCGACATACTCGCGCGCGACCTGCTGACGGCCGACCTTCCAGGGGTTGTCGAGCAGCCAGGTGCCGAGTCGATTGTCGTAGCGTCGCGAGGTGCCGACCAGCACGCCGTGGTAGTAGTGCGGCTTCTCCTCACCGTTGAGCGCCCGGTCGAGCAACGCATGGGCGAGTTGCTGCAACCCCGCCTCGAGCGCGACTTCCCACGCGAGCGCGAAAGGGGTGCCGGCGAGGCGGTTGCGCAGTTTGTAGGCTGATTGCCGCGACATGCCGACGCTGCGCGCGGCCTGCTGGACGCACTGCGACGCGGCCAGCTCGCGCAGGAACGCCACCATCTTGGCGCGGGTCCACTCGTTGTGGCGCGGCGGGCGGGCGGGCGCGGGGACCTTGGGCGTTCCGGCGGGTGGCGGGTCGGGCGGTTGGTCCATGATCCGGCTCCTGAGTCGGGAGGGATCGCGGAACATATGCGGAACGATTGCGTGTAGGAAAATCGTTTCTTGCGGCTCGAGCCGAGGGGCACGGAATGCACGACCATTGTTTGAGCGGCGCAAATAGGTGCCAATGGTGGGCCGTTGCAGGCGCAGCCGTAATGGGCCAATGTCAATCCAGAAATAGGTGGCCCGATCGCGGATTAGTGCACTGTCAGCGTAACCCCGTAACCTCTGTCACCGTAACCTCGAAGCCGCCGTGCCAGATGTCCTTCAACACCTCGATCTGGGTGTCCGCCGCCGCGCCCTTGGGCTCTTGAAAAAGATGTGTAGTTGGCGTTCGAGTTGAACGGCGGGTCAAGGTAGATCAGGTCGACGCTCTCGCTGTCGATGTAATGCCGCAGAACGACGATTGTCGCCCTAATAGAGCGTATCGTCATGTGGTCCCGCCCTGAAGCACAGGGCCTAACCGATGCCACGCCTCACGCCAACTCGTGGTAACCCTTTATTCACGGCGCCGCCATACCTTGCCGACGGAGGCAATCCGATGGCGAAGAGGACTACCCTCACGGCTGCGTTTGCGCATTTCGGCGCCAAGCCGCGAAATGCGCGCTGGTCTTGGTCCGCAATAAGCCCAGACCAGAAGACGGTCGTTGTCACGCTCTGGGAACATGAGGTTGAGCCTGACGGCTCGGTCAACTTCTTCGGCCACTCGAAGGTCGAGCGCTGGATGACCCAACTCGGTAACAAGGAACGGATCGCTAATCTGCAAACAGCGCAACGGAATTGCGGTGGTGAGTTTCGCGTCGTGCGGGTAAGGGCGAAAGACGTGCACGCGATCCCGCGACAGATCGCAGATTGCTACCCGGACGAGACGACCGTTATGCGCCTCACCAGCCTCGACCCGGTGACGGGCGAGTTCTCGGCGGTTCGGGTTCGGTAACGCGCCTGCGCTTCACATTTGATCCCGAGTAACCTTGGCTGACTATCCACTCAGCTTGACTACCGCTTCTGCTCAGAAAACGCGACCTCGAGATCGACTAGCGACAGTCCCCCCGGCGATGATCGATCCCGACCACCTGCTGCTGCTCGAGGACGGCCACTGCCTCAAGGAGCACGCGCTGGCCGCCTGCAACCGGCCCGAGCTGCGCGGCTCGGCGGCGATGATCGGCACCTCGCTGCACACGCTGGTGCAGATGGTCGACAACGGCCTCGGCATGACCATGCTGCCGGAAATGGCCATCGACGCCGGCATCCTGCACGAGACCAACGTCGTCGCCCGCCCGCTCAAGGCCCGCCACAACACCCGCGAGATCACGCTGATCTGGCGCAAGAACTCGCCGCGGAGCGAGGAGTTCAGGCTGCTGGCGCAGGAGCTGCGCAAGGGGTGAGCGGGCGGCGGGCGGAGCCTTGCTCCAGGGTTGCTCGCGATCGAGAAATCCGCCCGTGCGGAGGAATGGGCCCTGAAACAAGTCCAGGGTGACGAGGAATGTAAAGTCAAAAGAGTCCGAGAAGGTTTGAAAGGACGATCGACGCCACGCTCAGCGCACAGAAAAGCCACAAGAGCGCGGACATGAGCTTCTACCAGACGAGAAATGCGGAGAAGCCCCTTTCGCCGTCTCGCACGGGCACATTCATGCCCTCGTTCCAGATTGCTGGAATCTCACCCTTAGACTTCCATTCGTCCGCGGAACGCCACAACCAACGGCCGAGCCCTCCGGTCAGAAGGGCCCGGACAATCTTCGCGAAGAGCGGCGCCGCGTCCGTCATAGCGGCAGGTTATCATGCTTCTTCCACGGGTTCTCGAGCCGCTTGCTGCGCAGCTTCCGCAACCCCAGAGCAATCCTCTTCCGGGTCGAGTGCGGATAGATCACCTCGTCGATGTATCCGCGCGATGCCGCCACGAACGGATTGGCGAAGCGGTCCTCGTACTCGCGGGTCTTCTCCGCGATCTCCTCCGCCGACAGCCCGCGGAAGATGATCTCGACCGCGCCCTTGGCCCCCATCACCGCGATCTCCGCGGTCGGCCAGGCGTAGTTGAGGTCGCCGCGCAAGTGCTTCGACGCCATGACGTCGTAGGCGCCGCCATAGGCCTTGCGGGTGATCACGGTGATCTTGGGCACTGTCGCCTCGGCGTAGGCGAACAGCAGCTTCGCGCCGTGCTTGATGATGCCGCCGTGCTCCTGCGCAGTTCCCGGGAGAAAGCCGGGCACGTCGACGAACGTCACGATCGGGATGCCGAACGCATCGCAGAAGCGGACGAAACGCGCGGCCTTGCGGCTGGCATTGATGTCGAGCACGCCGGCGAGCACCATCGGCTGGTTGGCGACGACGCCGACCGTGCGGCCCTCGATCCGGCCGAAGCCGCAGACAATGTTGGCGCCATGGTTGGGCTGAATCTCGAAGAACTCACCCTCGTCGAGCACCTTCCGGATCAGCTCGTGCATGTCATAGGGCTGGTTGGCGCTCGCCGGGACCAGCGTGTCGAGGCTGTCTTCGATCCGGTCCCACGGGTCGTCGCACGGCAGCACAGGGACGCCGTCGCGGTTGTTCGACGGCAGCAGTGATATGAAGTCGCGCGCCGCCATCAGCGCCTCGACGTCGTTCTCGAACGCCACGTCGGCGACGCCGGTCTTCGTGGTGTGGGTGACTGCTCCCCCGAGCTCCTCCTGTGTCACGACCTCGTTGGTGACGGTCTTCACCACCTCGGGCCCGGTGACGAACATGTAGCTCGAGTCCTTCACCATGAAGATGAAGTCGGTCATTGCCGGCGAGTAGACCGCCCCGCCCGCGCACGGCCCCATGATCAGGCTGAGCTGCGGCACGACCCCGCTCGCGAGCACGTTGCGCTGGAACACTTCGGCATAGCCGCCGAGGCTGGCGACCCCTTCCTGGATGCGCGCGCCGCCGCTGTCGTTGAGGCCGATCACCGGGGCACCGACCTTCATCGCCGTGTCCATGATCTTGCAGATCTTCTGCGCATGGCGTTCGCTGAGCGAGCCGCCGAACACGGTGAAGTCCTGACTGAAGACGAAGACCAGCCGCCCGTTGATCGTGCCGCTGCCGGTGACCACTCCGTCACCCGGAATGCGCTGCGCCTCCATCCCGAAGTCGGTGCAGTTGTGCTCGACGTACATGTCGAGCTCCTCGAAGCTGTCTTGGTCGAGCAGCACCTCGAGCCGCTCGCGCGCCGTGAGCTTGCCCTTGGCGTGCTGCGCCGCGACGCGCTTCTCGCCCCCGCCCTGCCTGGCGGCGGCGCGGCGGCGTTCGAGCTCCTCGATGTTCGCGGACAATGCGCTCTCCCCGTGATGTGGGAGAGGGGTAGCAAGGAAGGGGCCCTCGTCCAACTCCGACTAAGCCCCTGCGGGGCCAAGTCTCCGTATCCTTCTCCCGCCAGCGGGAGAAGGAGGAGGAACGCATTGTCTTCGTTTCTTCTCCCACTGGTGGGAGAAGGATAGCGCAGCTTGGCAGCTTGCTGCCTTAGCGAAGCTTGGATGAGGGCCCCTTCCCCTACCGCATCAGCACCAGCTCTTCGGCCATCGTCGGATGGATCGCCACTGTCGCGTCGAAATCGGCCTTGTGGAGCCCGGCCTTGACCGCCACCGCGGCCGCCTGGAGGATTTCGGGCGCATCGGGGCCGAGCAGGTGGATGCCGACGACCTTGCCCGCCTCGTCGCAGATCATCTTGTACAGCGAGCGCTCGTTGCGCCCCGCAAGGACGTTCTTCATCGGCCGGAAGTCCGAGGTGTAGACCCGGATCGTGCCGAGCGTGTTGCGCGCCTGGCTTTCGGTCAGGCCGACGCCGCACAGCGGCGGGTGGCTGAATACCGCGCTCGGCACGCACGAATGGTCCACCGCGGTCGGATTGTTGCCGAACACCGTGTCGGCGAAGGCCTGTCCCTCGCGGATCGCCACCGGAGTCAGCTGCACGCGATCCGTCACGTCGCCGACCGCGTAGATCGAATCGACGCTGGTCTTGCTGAACCGGTCGACCTTGATCGCGCCGCGCTCGCCGAGCTCGACACCGGCCTCCTCGAGGCCGAGCCCCTCGGTATTCGGGATGCGCCCGGTAGCGAACATCACGCAGTCGACTTCGAGGTCGTCGTGATTGGTCATCGAAACCCGCAGCGCGCCGCTGTCGAGCTTCTTGATCTCGCGGAACTCGGCGTTGAAGCGGAAGTCGATGCCCTTCATCAGCGAGATCTGCAGCAGCCGGTCGCGCAGCTGTTCGTCGTAGCCGCGCAGCAGCTTGTCCGAGCGGTTGATGATCGTCACGTGGGTGCCGAACTCGTTGAAGATCCCGGCGAACTCGTTGGCGATGTAGCCCCCTCCGGCTATCAGGATGCGCTTCGGCAGCGCCTCGAGGTGGAACGCCTCGTTCGAGGTAATGCCGTGCTCGTGTCCCGGACACGACGGCACGTGCGGCCGCGCGCCGGTGGCGATGAGAATGTACCGCGCGGTGAGCTTGCTGCCGTCGGCCAGCGTGACCTCGTTCGGGCCACTCACCGTCGCGCGCTGCGGAATGATCGCGACGCCGTTGTTCTCGAGCGTCTGTGTGTAGAGCCCGTTGAGCCGGTCGACGTCCCTCAGCACGTTGTCGCGCAGCACCGTCCAGTCGAACTTGCATTCGCCGACCTCCCAGCCGAACGCCTTCGCGTCCTGCAGGTCCTCGGCGAAGTGCGCGCCGTAGACGAGCATCTTCTTGGGCACGCAGCCGCGGATCACGCAGGTGCCGCCGACACGGTACTCCTCGCACACCGCCACTTTCGCGCCGTGGCTCGCCGCGACCCGGCTGGCGCGCACGCCGCCCGAGCCGGCACCGATGGTGATGAGGTCGTAGTCGAATTCCGCCATCGAGGATGCTCCCGCTTGATCGGCGCATATGGCGGCGGGCGCGCCGCTCGGCAACCGTCGCCCCCTCGAGGGCCGACACGCAAAAGAGGGACAGTCCCTCTTTTCTCACAGGCGCTCGCGAAAAGAGGGACTGTCCCTCTTTTGCGTGTCGGAGTGGGGTGCGGTAGCGGGTGCTGCGCGACGGCGGGCCTGGCCGGAACATCGCTTGCCAATCGCCACCGGCGCGGCCAATCGGGACGGCGAAACGGGAGAGCGTTCAACCGTGCAGCAGGTCTTCGTCCCGCTCATGGCCGGGCTGTGGCTGGCCTGGGCGGTCAGCTGGCACCTCGCGGCGCTGTGGCGCGGCCGCAAGCGCGAAGAGGCACCGCGACGCGAGTACCGGCTGCATTTCGCCCTCGCCGCGCTCGGCTTCTTCCTCACCTTCCTGCGCTGGCCGCCAATGGCGCCGCTGTGGGACGCAGGCCCGCTCCTCGGCTGGACGATGGTCGCGCTGACCGTCGCGGGCCTCGCCTTCACCTGGTGGGCCCGGCTGCATCTCGGAAAGCTGTGGGCCGGCGGCGTAGTGCTGCGCGAGGGCCACCGCGTGGTCGACAGCGGACCCTACGCGATCGTGCGGCACCCGATCTACACTGGACTGTTTGCCGCGGTCATCGCCATGGCACTCGTCCGGGCGACGCCTTCCGCCCTGCTCGGCGCGGCGCTGTTCGTGCTCGGGTTCACGCTCAAGGCGCGGGTCGAGGAGCGGTTTCTCGAGACAGAGTTGCCCGGCTACGCCGACTACCGCCACCGCGTCGGGATGATCGTGCCGGGTATCGGATGAGCACGACCTTCAGCCCGCTCGCGCATCGCGCATTCCTGCTGATCCTCGTCGGCAGCCTGCTGTCGAACTTCGGCAATGCGATCCAGTCGGTCGGCGCGGCCTGGCAGCTGACCGCGACAGGCCAGCCTGCCGATGTGGTTGCGCTGGTGCAGACCGCGACCAACCTGCCGATCATGCTGCTGGCGCTCCCCGCGGGCGCCTGGGCCGACATGTTCGACCGCCGTGCGATCATGCTGCTCGCCCAGGGCGGCATGCTGGCGATGTCGCTGTTGCTGGTGGTGCTGACGTTCGCCGGGATCACCCCGCCCGCCGCGATCATCGGCCTGACCGCCTTGCTCGCGGCGGGCGTGGCGGTGTTCAATCCCGCGCTGGCCGCTTCGATCGGCGGGCTCGTGCCGCGCGCCGAGCTGGCCGCGGCGGTCGCGCTCAACATCCTCGCGTTCAACGTCGCGCGCAGCCTCGGGCCGGCGCTCGGCGGCGGGATCGTCGCGCTCGGCGGGGCCGGCAGCGCGTTCGTCGCCAATGCGGCGAGCTACCTGATGGTCATCGCCGTACTTTGGCGCTGGCACCCGGCCGAGCGACCACTACAGCAGCGTCGCCCGCTGGCCGAAGTGATCGCCGAGGGCTTCCGCTTCGCCGCGCACAGCCGCGAGATGCGCACGATCATGCTGCGCGCCTTCACTTTCACCACCTCGGGAGCAGCGGCGTGGGCGCTGATGCCGCTGGTGGCGGACCAGATGCTCGGGCGCGGCTCGGAAGTGTTCGGACTGCTGCTCGGCGCGCTCGGCGCGGGCGCGGTAGTCGGCGCGGCGACCGCAACCTGGTTCCGCGCGCGCTTCTCGGCCGAGGCGATCGTCCGCACTGCCGGGATCGTCTACGGTCTCGGCTGCCTCGGGGTGGCCGCGCAACCGGGCCTGCCGGCGATGCTCGCGCTGCTGGTGTTCGCCGGAGCCGGCTGGGTGCAGGCGCTGAGCGGGTTCTCGGTCGCCGGCCAGCTATGGTCGCCCCGCGTGATCGTCGGCCGGATCACGGCGATGGTCTCGAGCCTGACCTTCGGCGGCATCGCCCTCGGCTCGTGGCTGTGGGGCCATTTCGCCGAGAGCTACGGCGTGGCGATGGCGCTGACGGCTTCGGGTACGGCGATGGTCGTGCTGCCGCTGCTCGGCCTCGTGCTGCCGATGCCGGCGCACGAGGGAGCTGAAGGAGGGAATTGATTTCGCGCCAAGACGCGAAGACGCCAAGCCGCTTGACCCGCGGCGAAGCCGCCCTCCGATTGGCTCACACGAAGACACGAAGAGGTCACACGCTGAGGTTGAATGCGGCTTCGCCGCAGGCACTACCCCTTCGTGTCTTCGCGCCTTGGTGCGAGACGAATGAGCGCAACCTCAGGCCAGCGCAGCGCGGCCGCCGTTGGAGCGATTGCGGCGGCGGCGGTTGCCGCCGGGCTTGCCCGTGCCATGGCGGTGCTCGCCGTGCGGCTTGCCCTGCGCGTGGCGGCGCTCGCCGTGCGGCTTGGCCGTCGCCGGTCGACGTTCGCCCTGGCCCTTGCGTGGCTCGACGCGGACCTCGCCGCGCGCGTCGCGCTGCGCCTCGGTGCGGGTGTCGCGGCGCGGCGGCTGGCCGCGGCCGGGCGTACGCCGCGGGCCGCGGACCGGCTCGGCGTGCTTCGCCACCACCGCGACTTCCTCCCGCAGCCCCTGCGGCAGCGGCACCTGGTCGAGCGTGACCTTGGTCAGCCGCTGGATGTCGCGCAGGTACTCGCGCTCGTCCTGCGCGCAGAAGCTGACCGCAACGCCCTCGCGCCCGGCGCGCGCGGTGCGGCCGATGCGGTGGACGTACTGCTCGGGCACGTTGGGCAGCTCGAAATTGACGACGTGGCTGACGCCCGGGATGTCGATCCCGCGCGCGGCGATGTCGGTCGCGACGAGCACCTTGACGCGGCCCTGGCGGAACTCGTCGAGCGCACGTTCGCGCTGCGGCTGGCTCTTGTTGCCGTGGATCGCGTTGGCGGCGAGGCCAGACTGGGCGAGCTTCTTCACCACCCGGTCGGCGCCGTGCTTGGTGCGGGTGAACACCAGCACGCGGTCCATCTCGCCCGACTGCAGGCCCTTGCGCAGAGCCATGGTCAGCAACGCCTGCTTCTCGGCCTGGCCGACGAAGCAGACGTACTGCTCGACGCGCTCGGCAGTGGTCGCCGCCGGCGTGACCGAGACCTGGGCCGGATCGGTCAGGTACTGACCGGCGAGCTCGCGGATCGCCTTGGGCATCGTCGCCGAGAAGAACAGCGTCTGCCGCACTTTCGGGATCAGCCGCACGATCGCTCGCAGCGAGTAGATGAAGCCGAGGTCCATCATCTGGTCGGCCTCGTCGAGCACGAGGATCTCGACCTCCGACAGGTCGAGCGCGCGCTGCTCGGTCAGGTCGACCAGCCGGCCGGGCGTGGCGATCAGGATGTCGACCCCGCGCGCCACGTCCTGGCGGTTCTTGTTGACCGAGGTGCCGCCGAACACGGTCACCACCTTGAGATGGCTGAACCGCCCGTACTCGCGAGCGCTGTCGGCGATCTGCCCGGCGAGCTCGCGCGTCGGTGCCAGCACCAGCATGCGGCAGGTGCGCGGCTTCGGCCGCCGGTTGGCCGCCACCAGCCGGTCGATCGACGGCAGCATGAACGCGGCGGTCTTGCCGGTGCCCGTCTGCGCGATGCCGAGCAGGTCGCGTCCTTCGAGCACGTGCGGAATGGCCTCGGCCTGGATCGGCGTCGGCACGGTGTAATCCTTCAGCGCGAGCGCCTGCAGGACGGGCTGCGAAAGCCCGAGTTGTTCGAATGTCATCAGGTTGAAAACTCGCAATCTATGCGACGACGGCGCGCGGAATCGGCGCGTCGAAGCGGGTTCTGAACGACCCGCGTGAAAGGGAAGCCCTTGGGAAAACGACCGAAGCGGGCCGGGGCGGATTACCGCCGGTTCACGCTGCCATGCGCTCCGATGCCGCGCAGATGGCCCTGCGCGGGCAGAATGTCAAACGAATGTTTCGCGCGGAGGTAATGTTTGAATAACAGCCCCACAGCATCCGCGACCTTTTCACGCGCCGCGCGATCAAACCGTCGTCCTGAACCTGTTTCAGGACTCATCCTTCGGCACGGATTTCGCAATCCGGGAACCGCGGGTCCCTCACCACCTCTTGCGCGAGGCCGCGCTTCACCTCGAGCTCATCGCGGCGCAAGATGGTGCCTGACGCAAGTTCAGGATGACGAAGAAGGGGGCGGGGCAGGTCGCGGAAAGGACCGGCAACGGGGCCCGCCCTTACCCCACTACCTCGGCGATGATTCGCGCGAGTTCCACCTCGGTGAACGGCTTGGCCAGCCGCGGCACCTCGAGCGGGGCGCCTTCGGGCAGGTCGGCGTAGCCGGAGACGATAATCGCCTTTAGCCCCGGCTGCGCCAGCTGAGCCTGCTCGACGAGCTCCGCCCCGGTCATTCCCGGCATCGCGTAGTCGGTGAGCAACAGGTCGACCCGGTGCTCCGCGAGTTGCACCAGGGCCGAGCGGCCGGAATGGGCCTGGATCACCTCGTGGCCGATGTCGGTCAGCACGGTCGCCGTGTTGAGCAGGACGATCGGGTCGTCGTCGACCGCAAGGATCCGCAGCGAACGGCCGGCGACGGGCTCCGGCCGCTCGTCGGTACGCTCGGGCTGTGGGCCGTCTTCGGTCACCGGCAGCCAGACTTCCGCGCGCGTGCCCTTGCCGAGTTCGCTTTCGAGACGGAAGCGCCCCCCGCACTGCGCGACCATGCCCTGCACCATCGGCAGGCCGAGGCCGGTGCCCTTGCCGACGCCCTTGGTGGTGAAGAATGGATCCGCCGCGCGCGAGAGGGTCGCCTCGTCCATGCCGGTGCCCTGGTCCTCGACCACCAGGCGGACGAACCTCTTCCCCTCCTCGTCGGCGACCTCGTCGGCGACCTCGTCGGCGCAAAGCGTGATCACGCCGCCTTCGGGCATGGCATCGCGCGCGTTGACCACGAGGTTCATCAGCGCAAGCTCGAGCTGCGCCTTGTCGGCCAGCACCGGCGGCACGCGGAGGGGGAAGCGCGTGGTGATCGTGATGTTCGGGGCGATGGTCCGCGACAGCAGCTCGGCCATGTCGCGTACGGCAGCGATCATGTCCACCGGCTCCAGCCGCAGTTCCTGCTTGCGCGCGAAGGCGAGCATGCGCTGGGTCAATGTCGCCCCGCGCTTGGCCGCCTGCATCGCGTTGTCGAGGAAGCGGGTGACGTCCTCGCCCTGCACCATACGCCGCTGCGCCAGGCTCAGGCTGCTCATGATCGCGGCGAGGATGTTGTTGAAATCGTGTGCCACGCCTCCTGTCAGCTGGCCGATCGCGTCGAGCTTCTGGGCCTGGAAGAACTGCTCGCGCGACAGGTCGAGCGCTTCGGCGGCGGCCTTGCGTTCTGTCAGGTCGCGGGTGATCTTGGCGAACCCGACGTGGCGGCCGCTTTCGTCGCGAACCGGGTCGATGACCACATGCGCCCAGAACCGGCTACCGTCCTTGCGCAGGCGCCAGCCCTCGGACTCGAAGTGCCCTTCCTCCAGTGCCTTGGCCAGCGCGACCGCGGGCTTGCCGGCCTCTCGGTCCTCTCCGCTGTAGAACCGGGAGAAATGCTGGCCGATGATCTCGTCGGCACGATAGCCCTTGAAACGCTCCGCGCCCGCGTTCCAGCTGGTCACGATCCCCGAGGGATCGATCATGTAGATCGCGTAGTCGGTAACGTTCTGGACGAGCAGCTCGGCCAGGCTTTGCGTCGTAAGCGTGTCGGACATCAAGTTACGCCAACCCCCCGAATCCTCCCCAAAACGGGCGGCCCGGAGAGGGGTTCCCCGTGCCGATTAAGAAACGTTAACGGCGCTGCGCGGTCTTCGCCAGCGATCGAGGTGACTCACGTCACCCGGCTTCAGCAGCGTGACGTTATCGAGCGCGTAAGGCGTGAAGAGCGAGATGGATCAGGCACGCGAAGTCCTTCTCGCTCGGGGCAGGAACATCCCCATCCACCCCGGGTAAAGCCCCCAAGGAAAGGCGGCGCACAAGCTACGGCCGGCCTTGTCCCGAGCTCCTCAGCGGATTGCGGCGCAGATTGCGTGTTTCGGACGAAGCCAGGCCTGGCCTCGGCAAGCCCGTTGGACGACAGGCGTCGCGGCGAAGGGCCAGGCGGTCAATCCATGTGCTTGAGGCCGACGCGCAAGTAGTCCCAGCCGGTCACCAGCGTCAGGATCGCCGCGCCCCACAAGGTTGCCAGTCCGACGAGCCGCGGCAGATTGGCTTCGACGTCGCCGATCCCGACAGTCCACCCCGGCAGCGCGTTGCCGAGTATCAGCGCGCCGAGCGCGACGAGCTGGAAGGTGGTCTTCCACTTGGCGAGCTTGCTCACCGGGACCGACACCTGCAGCCCGCCGAGGAACTCGCGCAGGCCCGAGACTGCAATCTCCCGGATCAGGATGATCAACCCTGCGATCACATGTGCGTCGCCGACGTAGGGCCCGCGCAGCACACCCTGCGCGGTCAGGATCAGGATGACCGCGGCGACCATGATCTTGTCGGCGATCGGGTCGAGGAACACGCCGAGCTTGGACACCGCCCCGCTCGACCGCGCGAGGTAGCCATCGAAGTAGTCGGTGATCCCCATGAGGCAGTAGAGCGCGAAGGCGAGGCCATAGCCGAGCTGCCAGTCCGGCCACCACAGCAGGAACCCGAGAAGCGGCACGGCAAGGATGCGCGACAGGGTCAGCAGGTTGGGCAGCGTGAGCATTGGCTCCTGCCTAGCGCTTCGCAGGGTCGGGAAAAAGTGCGTGGCGCGCTTGTTCTTGAGCGTATGACGGTTAAGTCGGGTCGCCGAAGCGAGAGGCCCACCCCACCGTCACATGTTCACATCGACTCACCTGCTCAGGCAACGGCGGTTCCTCCCGCTGTTCGCGACGCAGCTGCTCAACGCGTTCAACGACAACCTGTTCAAGAACGCGATGGTCCTGTTCGTGGTCTACAGCGTCTACGATTCCGAGGAAGCCGAGGCGCAGTTCAGCGCGATCGCCTCGGGGCTGTTCATCCTGCCGTTCTTCGTGCTCTCGGCAATGTCGGGCCAGCTCGCCGACATGCGCGACAAGGCGTTCATCATCCGCTGCGTCAAGCTGGCGGAGATCTTCATCATGCTGGTCGGGGCGGCCGGGCTGGTCATGGCGTGGCAGGGCCTGCTGACCCACACGGTCGCAATCCCGCTGATGCTCGCGGCCTTGTTCGCGATGGGCGTGCATTCGACATTCTTCGGGCCGATCAAGTACGCGATCCTGCCGCAGCACCTCGAGAAGGACGAGGTGCTCGCCGGCACCGGCCTCGTCGAGGCGGGCACCTACCTCGCCATTCTCGCGGGGACGATCCTCGCCGGCTACATCGACGTCGAGTGGGCGGCGCTCGGCGTCGTGCTCACGGCTCTCGTCGGCTACGCGACCAGCCGCCAGGTCCCGCCCGCCCCGCCCTACGAGCACGGGCAGGCCGTCGATTGGCACCTCATTCGCAGCTCGATCGCTCTCGTGCGCAACACGATGCACCTGCGCGAGGTGTTCTACGCGATCCTCGCGATCAGCTTCTTCTGGACCATCGGCGCGGTGCTGTTCATCCAGTTCCCGCCTCTCGCCAAGAACGTGCTGTTCGCCAGCAAGGAAGTCGCCAGCCTGTTCCTGGTGATCTTCTCGATCGGCGTCGCGATCGGATCGGTGGCCATCAACGCGCTGCTCAAGGGCGACGTCTCGGCGCGGTACGCGCCGATGTCGGTGATCGCGATGGGCGGCTTCGTCGCGGCGTTCTGGTTCGTGTGCCGTCAGTGGAGCGTCGAGGTGCCCGACCAGGGATTGATGAGCGTCGGCGAGTTCGTCGCCCAGCCGCTCGCCCCGCTGATCCTCGTCACCCTGCTGCTGATCGCGGTCTCCGGCGGAATGTTCGTGGTCCCGCTCTATGCGTTCCTCACCACCAAGTGCGATCCAGGTCAGGCCGCGCGCATGGTCGCCGCGAACAACATCGTTAATTCGGGCGCGATGGTTGCGGGGTCCCTGATTGCGCTCGGGCTCAGCACGGCAGGCGTCCCGCTGGTCGAGCAGGTGCTGCTCAGCGCGGTGATGTGCCTTGTGTCTGCATGGCTCGGGGCGAGGCTCCACCAAGCCGAGAAGACTGCACTGGCCTCGGCGTAATGCCGCGGCGGTTCAGCAGATGAACGCGAGCGTCCCGAGGAAGCAGGCGCAATAGGTCTGCGCTAAGCCGCGTACGTCGCGCCACAGCTGCTCGCGCCAGGGAACGCGGTCCTCCACACGCAGCTCGCGCGATTGCGCGGGCAGCGACGCCCTGAACGGGTGGCGGGCCGCTTCGTCGGTAAGGACCAGTGACCGTCGCATGGGTTACCTCGTTAACCCCATGGTAACCATTGGAAAGGGTTTTGGTGCCGGATGTCCACAACGGGGACAGATCGCACGCGATTGCCGCCGCCTGCGGGCAAGGCTATCGCCCGGCCATGACCACCGACGCCGCGCGCCTGCTCGTGGATTGCCTTGCCGAGCAAGGCTGCGACCGGATCTTCACCGTGCCGGGCGAGAGCTTCCTGCCGGTGCTCGATGCCCTGCGCGACCGACCGGAGATCCAGACCGTTACCTGCCGCCAGGAAGGCGGGGCGGCGTTCATGGCCTGCGCCGACGGCGCGTTGAACGCTGCAGGGTCGGGACGACCCGGCGTGTGCTTCGTGACCCGTGGTCCGGGCGCGACCAATGCCAGCATCGGCGTCCACGTCGCGTTTCAGGACTCGCAGCCGATGATCCTGTTCGTCGGCGACGTCGACCGGGGGATGCGCGACCGCGAAGGGTTCCAGGAAATCGACTTTCCGGCGTTCTTCGGCCCCGTCGCCAAGTGGGCCGCGCGGATCGACGATGCAGCCCGGATTCCCGAATACGTCGCGCGCGCCTACGCCACGGCGATCTCGGGCCGGCCCGGCCCGGTCGTACTCGCGCTGCCCGAGGACATGCTGCACGAGAGCGGTCTCGAGGCCGCACCGCGGCCGTTCGTGCACCGCCCGGCGCAGGCGCCCTGCCCCGACGCGCTGTCGACGATGATGGCACTGCTCGCCGACGCCGCTGCGCCGGTGGCGATCGTCGGCGGCGCCGGCTGGGGCGCCAAGGCGCGCGAATACTTCACGCTGTTCGCCGAGCGGATCGGCCTTCCCGTGGCGACGGCCTTCCGCCGCCAGGATGCCATTCCGCCGTCCTCACCGGTCTACGCCGGGAATCTCGGCTACGGCCCCAATCCGAAGCTGGTCGAGCGGATCCGGGCGGCCGACCTCCTGCTGGTCGTCGGCGCGCGGCTCGGCGAGGCGACCACGGACGGGTACGCGCTGGTCACGCCCGATCACCCGGGCCAGCAGCTCATCCACGTCCATCCCGACCCGAACGAACTCAACCGCGTCTACCGCGCCGACCTCGCGATCTGCGCCGACGTCGGCGAGTTCGCCGAGTGTGCCGCGCTGTGGGACGAGAGCGAGGTGATCCCGTTCGACGCCGGGGCCGAGGCGCATCGCGAGTGGCTCGAGTTCTCCGACCCGGTCGAGCGTGGCTATGCGCTCGACCTCGCCGGCTGCCTCGCCATCGCGCGGCGAGAGCTGCCGGCCGACACGATCGTCTGCAACGGCGCCGGCAACTTCTCGGGCTGGTGGCACCGCTACTGGCACTATGCCGGATACCCGTCGCAACTCGCGCCGACCGCCGGCGCGATGGGCTACGGCGTCCCGGCCGCCGTCGCCGCCGCGCTGCGCCATCCCGAGCGCTGCGTGGTCGCGGTATCGGGCGATGGCGACTTCCTGATGAACGGCCAGGAGCTCGCTACGGCCGCGCAGCACGGCGCGGACCTGATCGTGATCGTGGTCGACAATGGTTCCTACGGCACGATCCGCATGCACCAGGAGCGAACCTACCCCGGCCGAGTGGCCTCGACCGACCTCGCCAATCCCGATTTCGCCGCCTTCGCCCGCGCGTTCGGCGCGTGGTCGCGCAGGGTCGAAACGACGGCGGAGTTCGCCGAGGGATTGGCCGAGGCGAAGGCGCTACGCGGCATCCGTCTGCTGCACTGCGTGACGGAGGTCGAGCAGCTCAGCGCCGCGGGCGCGACGGTCAGCGGGCTGCGGGCGAAGGGCTAGGTCTTCGACAGTTCGAGAATTCGGTCCCACTCGGCGGGACGGATTTCCGCCACCGAGAGTCGCGACAGCCGCACCAGCTCGATTCCCTCGAGCGCCTCGTCGGCCTTGATCTCGGCCAGCGTCACGGGACGATCGAGCGGACGCACCGGCCTGACCTTGACCGCCGCCCAGTTCGGGTCCTTCGGATCGGTCAGCCCCGGCTCGCTGATCTCGGCCACGCCGACGATCTCCTTGCCCGTGACCGAGTGGTAGAAGAACGCCTGCTCGCCCTTCTGCATGGCCCTGAGGTTGCCCGCCGCACGGTGGTTGCGCACGCCGTCCCACAGCGTCTCGCCGTCGCGCACGAGATCCTCCCACGAGTAGGCTTCGGGTTCGGATTTTATCAGCCAGTAACGGGCGCTCATGCGATCCTCCTGCGCACGCTCCTAGCGGGCGCGCCACGGGGGCGCAATTAACCGAAAATTGAACATGATCCGCCATGACGAACCCGAATCCTGGGGAGCACCGCAGCCTCGTGCCCAAGTCAGCCGCAGTCGGTCCGGAGAAGGAGTCCTACAGGCACGGTCGCGCGGAACGCGACTTCGTCGCACTCGGCATAGCGACCGCGGCGCTGATCCTGTTCGTCGGCACGGGCGGCTCGCTGATCCCGCAGATCATCCGCTCATGGCTCGGCACCGGCGCGGCGCCCGACCTGCAGCTGACCAGTGCCGTGCTGCTCAACATCGCACTGATCATCTTCGGCTGGCGGAGGTACGACGACCTCCACCGCGAGGTTGCCGAACGACGCAAGGCCGAAGCGCGCGCCCGCGAGCTCGCCGAAATCGACCCGCTCACCGGGTGCCTCAACCGCCGCAGCGGTGCCCCCGCGATCGACCGCCTGCTGGCCGACGCCGAGCGTCGCGACCGGTCGGTCGCGGTCTTCATGATCGACCTCGACAACTTCAAGCAGATCAACGACCTCAACGGCCACAAGACCGGCGACCAGGTGCTGGTCGAGGTCGCGAAGCGAATTCGCGAGCTGCTTCCCGAGGACGGCGTGGTCGCGCGCATCGGCGGCGACGAGTTTGTCTGCGCGCTGACGCACGAGCACGACCATCGCGAGCAGGCCGAAAAGCTCGCCGAGGAGCTGATCGTGGCCGCCTCGAGACCGATCGGCGAAAGCAAGGTCCGCATCGAGCCGACCGTCTCGATCGGCATTGCCGGCCCCGATTCGTGCGAGGACACTCCCGATAGCGAGACGCTGGTCCATCGCGCCGACATCGCGATGTACCAGGCCAAGAAGCGCGGCCGGAACCGCTACTATTGGTTCGAGCCGCACATGGAAAACGAGCTGCGCCTTCGCGCCGAGCTGGAACAGGGCATCCGCCGCGGCATCGCTGCCGGCGAATTCGTGCCCTACTACGAGCAGCAGGTCGATCTCGAGACCGGAGAGCTGGTCGGGTTCGAAATGCTCGCGCGCTGGAATTCGCCGCAGTTCGGCCTGGTCAGCCCGGAAACCTTCATCCCGATCGCCGAGGAGATCGAACTGATCGGCGAACTGTCCGAATCGCTGATCCGGCAGGCCCTCGAGGACGCCAAGGAATGGGACCCTCGGCTGACCTTGTCGGTCAACATCTCGCCGGTCCAGCTGCGCGACCCGTGGTTCGCCCAGAAGCTGCTCAGGATTCTCGTCGACAGCGGCTTCCCGCCCAACCGGCTCGAGGTCGAGGTGACCGAGAACTGCCTGCACGAGAACGTCGCCGCTGTCCGCGCGATCATGACCAGCCTCAAGAACCAGGGCATCCGGGTCAGCCTCGACGATTTCGGCACCGGCTACGCCAGTCTCTCGCAGCTGCGCACGCTGCCGTTCGACCGCCTCAAGATCGACCGCAGCTTCGTCGCCGAACTGGCTGAAGAAGGGATCAGCAACGAGCTTGTCGAGGCGATCGTGTCCCTCGGCCGCGGGCTGTCGATGCCGGTCACGGCAGAGGGGGTCGAGACCGCCGCGATCCGACAGGCGCTGCGCAACATGGGCCAGCTCAAGGGTCAGGGATACCTCTACGGCCAGCCCGAGGACGCCGCGGCGACCCGCGCCCGGCTGGCAGGCAGGAAGCTGCTGAGGAGCCAGACCGCAGATGCGGAGCAACGGTCCGAACCCGCGCGTCCGGAGAAGCGCAAGGCAGGCTGAGCGCCGCCCCATTGCCCTGCGCGCGCTCCGTCCCTAGGTGGACGAGCATGCGCGCCGCCTTCACCAAGATGCATGGCCTCGGCAACGACTTCGTCGTGCTCGATACGCGCACGCAGCCGCTGCCACCGATGACTCCTGCCGTCGCGAGGGCGCTGGCGGACCGGCACACCGGGATCGGTTGCGACCAGCTGATCCTGCTCGAGGAATCGACCAAGGCCGACTTCCGCATGCGGATCTTCAATGCCGACGGCAGCGAGGTCGAGGCCTGCGGCAATGCGACACGCGCGGTTGCGATGCTTCACGGCCTTCCGGCGCAGATCGAGACCGCGGGCGGAATCCTGGCGGTGCAGCCCGGTGACGGCGGCGCGGCGGTCGACATGGGCGAACCGCGCTTCGAATGGGACGCGATCCCGCTCGCCTATGCGATGGACACGGCGGCCATGCCGGTCGGGTGGGAAACCCTTGAGCAGCCGTCGGCGGTCAACATCGGCAACCCCCACGCGGTGTTCTTCGTCGACGACTGCGACTCGGTCGAGCTCGACCGCCTCGGCCCGCAGATCGAGCGCGACCCGCTGTTTCCGGAGCGCGTCAACGTCAACGTCGCCACGGTCGAGAACCAGGACAACATCCGCCTGCGGGTGTGGGAACGAGGGGTCGGCATCACGCGCGCCTGCGGAACCGGTGCCTGTGCCACCGCGGTTGCGGCGATGCGCCGGGGGCTGGTACAGCGCGAGGTTACCGTGGCGCTGCAGGGCGGCGCGCTGCTGATCGAATGGGGCGAGGGCAACCGGATCACGATGACCGGGCCCGCGACCGAGAGCTTCCGCGGCACGTTCGATTGGGGCGACTACGCGTGACGGCCCAAGCGACGCCGCCCGAGGTGATCTCCCTCGGCTGCCGCCTTAATATCGCCGAAAGCGAGACGATCCGCGCGCTGCTTGCGGGCGAGCGCGACGTCGTCGTGGTCAACTCCTGCGCCGTCACCGCCGAGGCCGTCCGCCAGACGCGACAGGCAATCCGCAAGGCCCGCCGGGCGAGACCGAATGCACGACTGCTCGTGACCGGCTGTGCAGCCGACGTCGAGCGCGACCAGCTCGCGGCGATGCCCGAGGTCGACGGACTCGTCCCCAATGCCCGCAAGCTCGACGCCCGGGCCTGGAACGTGCCCGATCGCCCCGCCGCCGTGCCGCCACGCCACACCCGTGCTTTCGTGGCTGTGCAGAACGGGTGCGACCACAGCTGCACTTTTTGCGTGATTCCGCAGGGGCGCGGGCCGAGCCGTTCGCTGAGCGTCGCCGAAGTGCTCGCCGAGGTCGAGCGCCATCTCGACCAGGGCGCGCCCGAGGTCGTCCTGACGGGCGTCGACGTGACCAGCTGGGGCCACGATCTGCCCGGCGGCCCTCGCCTCGGCGATCTCGTCGCCGCGATCCTCGATGCCTTCCCGCAGCTGCACCGCCTGCGCATGTCCTCGCTCGACGGGATCGAGATCGACGAACGGCTGTTCGAGCTGCTCGCCGGAGAGGAGCGGGTCATGCCGCACCTGCACCTCTCGCTGCAGCACGGGCACGACCTGATCCTCAAGCGCATGAAGCGCCGGCACCTGCGCGCCGACGCCGTCTTGCTGGTCGAGCGGCTGCGTACTCGCCGGCCGGAAATCGCCATCGGCGCCGACCTGATCGCCGGCTTCCCGACCGAGGACGCGGCCATGCACGCGGCGAACCTGTCGATCGTTCGCGATCTCGGTATCGTCCACGGCCACGTGTTTCCCTACTCGCCGCGCCCGGGAACGCCGGCCGCGCGGATGCCGCAACTCGACAAGGCGGCGATCCGGGGGCGCGCGGCCGAGCTCAGGGCCGAGGTTGCCTCGGTCCGCGAGGCATGGCTCGCCAGCCTGGTCGGCCGGCCGCTTGACGTTCTCGCCGAGACCGACGGCACCGGTCACGCGGGCAACTTCGCGCGCGTCGCGGTGCCCGCGGGAACGGCGCCGGGAGAGATCGTGACCGTGGTGCCGCGTCGGGTCGAAGGGGGCCTGCTGCAATGAGCGAACCGAGTAGCTGGACCGAGAGGCTGTTCGGCGGGTTCCGCAAGACGTCCGAGCGGCTGACCGAGAACCTCACCGCCGCGGTCGCGACGGCGAAGCTCGACGACGCCACGCTCGACGAAGTCGAGGACGCCCTGATCCTGTCCGACCTCGGCCCCAGCGCCGCCGCGCGCATCCGCGCCCGGCTCGCCGAGAAGCGATTCGGCCTGTCGATCACCGAGCGCGAGCTGCGCGAGGCGGTCGCCGAGGAGATCGCCGCGATCCTGCGCCCGGTGGCAAAGCCGCTCGAAATCACCGCCTTCCCCCGTCCGCAGGTGATCCTGGTGATCGGGGTCAACGGCAGCGGCAAGACCACCACGATCGCCAAGCTCGCGCACTGGCTGCAGGTGGACGATTACTCGGTCCTGCTCGCCGCCGGCGACACCTTCCGTGCCGCGGCGATCGGCCAGCTTGCCGTGTGGGCCGAGCGGATCGGCGTCGACATCGTCCGGGGCCCCGAGGGCGGCGATCCGGCGAGCATCGTGTTCGATGCGGTCAAGCGCGCGACCGACACCGGCATCGACGCGCTGATCGTCGACACAGCCGGGCGGCTGCAGAACAAGCGCGAGCTGATGGACGAGCTGGCCAAGATCCGCCGCGTGCTCGGCCGCCTCAATCCCGAGGCGCCGCACGACGTGGTGCTGGTGCTCGACGCGACCAACGGCCAGAACGCGCTGAGCCAGATCGACGTGTTCAAGGAGGTCGCCGGAGTGACGGGCCTGATCATGACCAAGCTCGACGGCACCGCCCGGGGCGGCGTGCTCGTCGCCGCGGCCGAGCAGTACGGGCTGCCGATCCACGCGATCGGCGTCGGCGAGAAGATCGACGACCTGCGCCCGTTCGACCCCGACCTCGTCGCGCGCGTGATCGCGGGAGTGGCATGATGGCGGACGCGCCTGCGAAGAAGCCCAAGTCCGGCTGGCTCAACATCCTGGTCGATTACGGGCCCCTGCTCGTCTTCTTCCTCACCTACCGCTACTTCGCCCCCGAGGGCGAAGACATGGTCGGCGAGATCTTCGCCGTGATCCGCGGCACCGGCGCGTTCATCGTCGCGGCGATCGCCGCGCTGGCCTTCTCGAAGTGGTACCTCGGCAAGGTCTCGCCGATGCTGTGGCTGTCGACCGCGCTGATCGTCGCCTTCGGCGCGCTGACGATCTACTTCCAGGACGAACGCTTCATCCAGTGGAAGCCGACGATCATCTACGTCGGCTTCGGCGCGCTCCTCATCGGCGGCTGGCTGAAGGGCAAGGCGCTGCTCAAGACGCTGCTCGAAGCGGCGTTCGACGGGCTGTCGGACGAAGGCTGGCTCAAGCTGTCGTTCAACTGGGGCCTGTTCTTCTTCTTCCTCGCCGTCCTCAACACCGCCTTGATGTACACGCTCAGCTTCGAAAGCTGGCTCGCGGCGAAGCTGTGGCTGTTCCTGCCGCTGACCTTCCTGTTCACCTTCACGCAGCTGCCCATGCTGCTGCGCCACGGGCTCAACGTCGAGGATAAGGCCGAGGTTCTCGAGAATCCTCCGCACGAATGAGGCCGCGCTTGTCGCCAGCGCCCGGCTGCGGTTAGAACGCGCCAACGACAGATCCAGCGTTCAGAGGGGAAACGCCATGGCAAAGTTCTTCGGCAACCTGCATCTCGTGCTCCTGACCGGCCTCGTCCTGGCGATCGTGGTCATCGTTGCCTTCGCCGGCTGGACCGGCGAGAACGCGGAGGCGGTCACCAACGCCGTACTGCGATGGCTCCACCTGTTCTTCGGTGTGGTGTGGATCGGCCTGCTCTACTACCTAAACTTCGTGCAGGTCCCGACGATGCCCAAGGTGCCCGCCGAGCTGAAGAAGGGCGTCACCGGCTACATCGCACCGAGCGTGCTGTTCTTCTTCCGCTATGGCGCGCTGTTCACCGTACTTACCGGCCTCGCGATCGCCTTCCACAACGGCTACGGCGGCCAGGCCCTGACCTTCCAGGGCACAGGCGCGGACGGCATCAACCTGATCGGCCTGGGCATGTGGCTGGCGCTGATCATGGCCGCCAACGTGTGGTTCGTGATCTGGCCCGCGCAGAAGAAGATCCTCGGCCTCGTCGAAGCAAGTGACGAGGCCAAGGCGAAAGCCGCGCCGGTCGCGCTCGCGGCGAGCCGCACCAACGTGATCCTGTCGCTGCCGATGTTCTACGCGATGGTCAGCGCCAACATGGGCTGACTGCGACGCCGCCGGCCCGCCTCAGCTGCCGAGCCGGCGGCGCTTCTGCCCGAGCGGGATGTTCGACACCTCGGCGATCGGGCTCTCGTATTCCTCGCCGAACTGCTGCGTCTCGAACACGCGCGCCGGCGGGATGTCGCGGTCGAACATCAGGCCGCACATCGACTCTGTCGCCCAGATGACCGTGCACGGCGCCTCGAAGCACATCCATTCGAGCGTTCCGGCCGTACCCGGTTTCGGCGGATCATCCATCTGCACGCGCGCACCGCGCTCGGAGAGGTCGCACAGGCAGCCGATCCGCTGGCCTCGCGCCATCCGCAGCTGCGCCGGGCAGCTCACCCGCCGCCTGCGAGATGAGCGGCGCTCGACCGGAGCTGTGACTGGCGCATAGGCGGGCTGACCCATGCCCCATGACTCAGCCCGCAGGGTTAGCTGAGGGTTGAGGGTTACGGTTAACGCCGGCTTCAGATCTCGACCTGGCTGCCGAGCTCGACCACCCGGTTGGTCGGCAGGCGGAAAAACTCCATCGGGGTCGCCGCGTTGCGCATCATCCAGGCGAACAGCTTCTCGCGCCACAGCGCCATGCCGGGGTGCTTGGCGGCGATCAGCGTCTGCCGCGAGAGGAAGAAGCTGGTCTGCATCATCTCGAACGGCGCCCCGCACATGTCGAGCGTCTTGAGCGCGGCGGGGACGTCGGTCTCCTCCATGAACCCGTAGTTCAGCACCACGCGGTAGAACCCGTCGCCCACGTTCGTGACCGTTACCCGCTCCTCGCGGTCGACGTAGGGCTCGTCTGCGATCTGCACGGTCAGCACGACCACGCGCTCGTGCAGCACCTTGTTGTGCTTGATGTTGTGCAGCAGCGCCGACGGGGTCCCGCTCGACCCCGAGTTCATGAAGATCGCCGTCCCCGGCACCTTGGCAGTGCTGCCGCGCGCCGACTTGGCGAAGATCTCCAGCGGCAGGCCGACCTCGCTCATCCGCTCGCGCATCAGCCGCCGTCCCTTGGCCCAGGTGGTCAGCAGCGTGAACGCGACGGCGCCGACCAGCAGCGGGAACCAGCCGCCGTCGGGCACCTTGGTCAGGTTCGCGGCGAAGTAGGCACCGTCGACGACGAAGAACACCGCCAGCAACGGCACCGCCAGCCACCACCTCCAGCGCCACACCAGCACCAGCAGGACCGCGAGCAGGCAGGTGTCGATGAACATCGCCCCGGTCACCGCAATACCGTAAGCTGCAGCGAGGTTCGACGAGTTGCGGAAGAACAGTACCAGCAGGATCACCGCGATCATCAGCGCCCAGTTGATCGTCGGGATGTAGATCTGCCCGTGGTGCTCGTCGCTCGTGTGGCGAATGCCGAGGCGCGGGACAAAGCCGAGCTGGATCGCCTGGTGAGTGATCGAGAATGCGCCCGAGATTACCGCCTGGCTGGCGATGAATGTTGCGGCGGTAGCAAGCAGCACCAGCGGCAGGCGCAGCATCTCCGGGGCAAGGAAGAAGAACGGGTTCTTGATCGCTTCGGCCGCGCTCGCATCGCCGAGGCCGACGATCATTGCGCCCTGGCCGAAGTAGTTGAGCAGCAGGCACGGCATGACGAAGCCGAACCACGACAGGCGCAGGGGCCCGCGCCCGAAGTGGCCCATGTCGGAATAGAGCGCTTCGGACCCGGTCACCGCCAGCACGACCGAGCCGAGGGCGAGGAATGCGAGCCACTTGTCGATCAGGAAGAAGTGCACGGCGTACCACGGGTTGAGCGCCATCAGGATCTCGGGCGTGCGGACGATGTGCAGGACGCCGAGCACCGCGACCACGACGAAATAAACGATCATCACCGGGGCGAAGAGCGTGCCGACCTTGGTCGTGCCACGCTTCTGCAGGAGGAACAGCGCGACGAGAAGCGTCAGCGAGATCGGGATGACCCAGCCCGACATTCGCGGGTTGACCACCGCAAGACCCTCGACCGCAGACAATACCGAGATCGCCGGCGTGATCATGCTGTCGCCGTAGAACAGCGCGGTCGCGAACACCCCGAGCAGGACGATGAGCCAGCCGTACTGCGCCCGCCCGACGCGCCGCGAGAGCAGCGCAACCAGTGCGAGCGAGCCGCCCTCGCCCTTGTTGTCGGCGCGCATCAACAAGGTGACGTACTGGATCGAGACGACCAGCGTCATCGACCAGAAGATCAGGCTGACCACGCCGAGCACGTGGATGTCGTCGAGCGTCAGGGGATGCGCGCCGACGAAGGTCTCGCGGAAGGCATAGAGAGGGCTGGTACCGATATCGCCGAAGACGATGCCGATAGCCCCCACCGCCAGCTTGAGCCTGGCGGAGGCGCGGTCTTCCCCATCGGCTGCGCTCATCGGGATTGAAGGCCCCTCTTGCGACTCGTGCGCGGCGAAGGGCGGCGCTTAGCAGTGGCGGCATGACGCCGCAATGCAGCACGCCCGCTCGTGCTATTGCGGGACCTGGCCGGTTTCACCGGGTTGTGCGAACAGGCTTTCGAGGCGTCCGAGCCGCTCGGCAAGCGCCGTGCGCCCCTCGGCGTCTTCGGGGGCCGCCTCGAGCGTTTCCCGCCACAGCGACCGCGCCTCGGCAAACCGGCCCTGGCGGATCAACGCGAGGCCCAGGAAGAACCCGGGCCCGACGCCGCCGGGGTCGAGCTGTTCGGCGCGGCGGTAGGCGAACAGCGCCGGCTGGGTCAGCGTGCCGTCGGCATGTTCGACGAGCGCGTTGCCGAGAGCGAGCCAGACTTCGGCGTTGCGCGGATCCTCGGCGATCGCGCCGCGCAGCACGGTCGCCGCGTCGTCGTGCTGGCCCTGGCGGGCGAACCCGTCGGCGATGATCAGCTTGCCGCTGAGGGGCCGCCCCTGAGGAAACATCTCCTTGCGCAGCTCGATCATCTCCCACCCCAGCCCGTCGATCTCGTCGGCCGGCCGGGCGGGCGCACCCGGAACGTCCGGGCTCGCCTGCATCGCATAGCCGGCGAGGCCCAGCGCCAGCGCCGCGGCCACGGTGGTCCAGCCGCTGCGATCGATGCGCAGCGCGAAGGCAGCCACGGCGAACGCCGCAAGCGCCAGCGCGATCGCCACGAGCCAGGTCATCGCGCCCTCCTCAGGCGCCGCCGCAGGATCAGCAGCGCGAGCAGCACCAGTACGGCCGGGACCGCAAACAGCGGCCAGGTCGTCGCGCTGACCGTAGGCTTGTAACTGACGTAATCGCCGTAGCGTTCGATCAGCCAGGCGCGGATCGCCTCGGGATCCTCGCCGGCGGCGATCCGCGTGCGCACCTGATGGCGCATGTCGCCCGCCATCGGCGCGTCGCTGTCGGCGATCGACTGACTCTGGCACTTGAGGCAGCGCAGTGTCTCCATCAGCGCCTGCGCCCTGGCCTCGAGTGCGGGGTCTTCGAGCTGCTGGTAGGCATAGGGCGCCGGAGGGAGCGAGTCCTGGGCGGCTGCGGGCAGCGCGAGGCAGGAGACCAGCACCCACATCGTCATCGCGGCAAACGCCGGGACCGCGTCCCGCAAGCACCGAGCTGGCGGCATGCGGTCCCGGCTTTCGCCGGAATGACGGGCGGTGGCGATCACGCCCCGGCCTCGCGCAGCTTCTCGAGCAGCACCGGCACGTCGCCGTCGCGGATGTCGCCGATGTGCTGATGGCGGATCACGCCTTTACCATCGATCACGAATGTCTCCGGCACGCCGGAGGAACCGATCGACAGCTGTACCGCGCTAATGTCGTCCTTGCCGATGCGGGTGAACGGATTGCCGTAGCGCTCGAGGAACGCCGCGACGTCCTCGGGCCGGTCCCGGATCGCCACCGCGACGATCTCTGCGCCGCTCGCTTCGAGCCGCGCCAGGTTGGGCGCCTCGGCGGCGCAGGGGACACACCAGCTGGCGAAGACGTTGAGCAGCTTGGGTCGTCCGTCTGCGAGGTCGCGGCTCGACAGGCCCGGCCGGTCGGCTACGGCGGCGGGCAAGTCGAACGGCGGGATCGGCTTGCCGATCATCGTGCTGTGGACGAACTCGTCCTTTTCCCGGCTGAGCTGCCAGGCGAACAGCCCGAGTCCGGCGAACACGGCCGCCAGCAAGGCCCAGCGCAGCCAGCTCACGCCGCCACCTCCCCGCGTCGCACGGCAATCTGCGCCCGCGCGCTGCGGCGCCGGAGATCGCTCGCGACCCGCCCGATCAGCGCCAGCAGACCGCCGAGCCCGATCAGGATGCCTCCGTACCAGATCCAGGTCACGAACGGCTTCCACCACAGCCTGAGCTGCCACCGCTCGCCCTCGGCCTCGCCGCCGAGCGCGGCGTAGAGCTGTCCGTTCCAGCGCGTCAGAAGCGCCACCTCGCTCGTCTCCTGCGGCGGGGTCCAGAAGCTGCGGGCCTGCGGGCGGGCGAGTTGGACCTCGCCACCCTTGTAGCTCGCCTCGAGCCGCGCTTCGAGCGCGGTCCAGTTCGGTCCCGCGACCGGTTCGACCGCCGCCAGCGTGATCGTCCACGGGCCGTCAGTGATCGTCTCGCCGATCCGTGCGGCCACCAGCCGCTCCTGCTGGAACGCGGTATCAGCGGCCATCCCGAACAGCGCGACCGCGACGCCGAAGTGCGCGATCACCATGCCCCACACCGCGAGCGGCAGGCGGCGCAACGAGCGCCCGGCAAGCGGCATCACGCTGCCCACGGCCACGGCGGCCGCGAGCGCCATCCCGAGCAGCGGCAGCAGCGCCACACCGGCGATGAAATGCACGCCGGCCAGCACTGCGAGGGCGACCACGGCGATCGCCACGACCGGCTTCTGTACCCGTTCGAACGAGTCGCGCCGCCAGCGCAGCAGCGGGCCGATCGCCAGCACGACCAGCATCGGCAGGAAGAAGATCGCGCCGACCGGGTTGAAGTACGGCGGGCCGACCGACACACGCACGTCGAACGCCTCGGTCAGCAGTGGGTAAAGCGTGCCGAGCAGCACGATTCCGAGAATCGCCGACAGGGCCACGTTGTTGACCACCAGCGCTCCCTCGCGGCTGAGCATCGCGAACCGCTCGCCCTCGGCGATGGTCCCGGCGCGGAGCGTGAACAGCACCAGCGCGCCACCGATATAGATTGCCAGCAGCGCGAGGATGAACGCGCCGCGCTCGGGATCGACGGCGAAGGCGTGGACGCTCGTCAGGATGCCCGACCGCACGAGGAAAGTGCCGACCATGCTCATCGAGAACGCGACGACGCCGAGCAGGATCGTCCATGTCCTCAGTGCGTCTCGCGCGGCGAGCACGCTCGCAGAGTGCAGCAGCGCGGTCGCCGCGAGCCACGGCATCAACGAGGCGTTCTCGACCGGGTCCCAGAACCACCAGCCGCCCCAGCCGAGCTCGTAGTAGGCCCAGTAGGAGCCCGCGGTGATGCCCAGCGTGAGGAAGATCCACGCCCCGAGGATCCACGGGCGCATGACCTTGGCGAACTCGGGGGTCACCTGACGCGTCAGCAAGGCGCCGACTGCGAAGCTGAAGGCAACCGACAGCCCGACGTAGCCGAAGTAGAGCGTCGGCGGGTGCATCGCGAGGCCGATGTCCTGCAGCAGCGGGTTGAGCCCCAGTCCTTCGGCAGGCGGCTGTGGCAGGCGTTCGAACGGGTTCGAAGACACCAGCAGGAAGGCGTAGAACCCGAGCCCGACGAAAGCCTGCGCGCCGAGCGTCGCCAGCATCGTCCGCTCGGGCAGGCGCCGCTCGATAAGCGCGATCAGCCCGCCGGCGAGCGCCATGACCGAGACCCACAGCAGCATCGAACCCTCATGGTTGCCCCAGGCACCCGACAGCTTGAAGATCAGCGGCTTCATCGAGTGCGAGTTCTTCGCCACGAGCGCGACCGACAGGTCGGTGCGCGCGAACAGCCACAGCAAGGCAACGAAGGCGAGCGCGCAGAGCAGCGCCTGGAGCACCGCCGCCGGGCGCACCAGTGCTGCAAGGCGCTCCCCGCCCGGCCTCAGCCCGGCAAAGCCGCCGAGCAACTGCAGTCCGGCCAGCGCGGCCGCCAGCCACAGCGCGGCGAGGCCGAACTCGGCGATCATTCGGTTTCCGCCACGACCTCGCGCCGCGCGGCGGCGTCCATGTCCTCGAGCTCGCGCGGCATGTAGGTCTCGTCGTGCTTCGCCAGCAGGTTCGTCGCCACGAAAGTCCCGTCGCCCCGCATGGAACCTTCGGCAACGACGCCCGAGCCTTCGACGAACAGGTCTGGTACGATACCCGAGAAAGTCACCGGCACGCGTGCCTCGCCATCGCCGACGACGAAGTCGATCGTCACCCCGTCAGCCCGGGTCCGAAACGAGCCTTCCTCTACCATCCCCCCAAGGCGGATCGCCTGCCCCGGGGGCGGCGGATCAGCGGCAATGTCGCTTGGAACGTAGAAGTAGCTCGCCTGGTTGCGCAGCGCCCAGGTGGCGAGCAGCGCAGCCGCGATCAGCGCGACCATTGCGACGACGACCAGCACCAGCCGCTGGTGCTTGGGCTTGAGCGCGCTCATCGCCCGCGCCCGGCGTCGCGGCGCCGCTCGGCCGCGCGCATCGCCAACCAGCTCCACGTGACCAGCGCCAGCGTTCCCACCGCGGTCAGCGCGTAGGCTGCGATGACGAAGGTCCATTGGTCGAGAGCTTCGCGCATCAGGCCTCCAGCGCCTTGCGTCGCAGTCGCGCCTGCGCCTGCACGTCGGCCAGGATCGCCCGCATCCGCGCGAGGACAACGCCGCCGAACAGCAGTGAGAAGCCGAGGGTCGAGACCGCCAGCGGAACGAGGAACTCAGCCGACATCGCCGACGAGCCCATCGACAGGCTCGGTGGCTGGTGGAGCGAGTTCCACCAGATCACCGAGTAGTGGATGATCGGGATGTTGACCGCCCCGACCAGTCCGAAGATCGCCGGTATCCGGCTCGACCCGCCCTCGCGGTCGACTGCTGCGGCGATCGCCATGTAACCGAAGTAGAGGAACAGCAGCACCAGCATCGAGGTGAGCCGGCCGTCCCACACCCACCAGGTGCCCCAGGCCGGGCGGCCCCAGATCGAGCCGGTAGCGAGGCACAGGGCAGCGAACACGGCCCCCGGCGCCGCCGCGGCGCGGGCCGCGATCGCCGCGAGCGGGTGACGCCAGACCAGCTCGACGAGGCTGGCGACCGCTATCGCCGTCCATCCGCCCATGCCCAGCCATGCCGTCGGCACGTGAATCAGCACGATTCGAACGGTTTCGCCCTGGAGGCGTTCGGCGGGCAAGCCCGTGAGGCCCCATGCGAGCGAGCCGGCGGTGAGCACCAGCCCGGCCACCAGCAACGCCGGCGTCAGCCAGCGGGCTATCCTCAGGAAACGGGCGGGATTGGCGAAGCCGTGCATGGGTCCTGCGGGCGCGTAATGTCGGACGCTTTGGCAGGAGCCGCCCCCGGGGGCAAGGGCGAAGGCCTGATTTCGGACTTTGTCAACTTGGTGATGGCCGCTCGGTGGAGCCTCTTCGTCACCCTCGCCCGATCAATCGCTGCGCCATCCGGTCGGCCACCACGTCGGGGCTTTCCCCGGTCTCGTCGCTTTCGCGCCAGATCGCCTCGAGGCGCTCGGGGATTTGCAGGATCCTATGGCGCACGTCCTCGGCGTCGAACGCCTCGCCGTGCTGGCGCGCGAGGTACTCGAGGCTGACGTTGATGATTCCCCCGGCGTTGATCACGTAATCGGGGGCGTAGAGAATCCCGCGCTCAGCCAGCAGCCTGCCGTGCTCGCGACGGGCGAGCTGGTTGTTGGCGCCGCCGGCGACGATCGCACACTGGAGCCGGGCTATCCCGCGCTCATCGAGAATCGCGCCGAGCGCGTTGGGACTGAACACGTCGCAGGGCATTGCCATGATCTCGTCGGCCGCCACCGCCTCGGCGCCGAGCTCGGTCGCCAGCGCCCGCGCCTTGTCCGCGTCGATGTCGGACAGCGTCAACCGCGCGCCGTCTCTCGCCAGCAGCCGCGCCACGCCGCCGCCGACGCTGCCGCAGCCCTGCAAGGCGACGTGCACCCCGGCGACCGAGTCCCGGCCGAGCTTGTGGGCCACGGCCGCCCTGATCCCGTGATAGATGCCGAACGCGGTGAACGGACCGGGATCGCCGCCGGCATGGCCCTCGCCGACGGGCAGGCCGCAGACGTGCGGCGTGCGCTCGGCGATCGCGACCATGTCGGCCTCGCTGGCACCGACGTCCTCGGCTGTAACGTAGCGCCCGCCGAGCGCGTCGATCGCATCGCCGAACGCGACGAGCATCTCGGGGGTCTTGGTCCGCTGGGCATCGAGCAGCACGACTGCCTTGCCGCCGCCCATCGGCAGCCCGGCCATCGCGTTCTTGTAGCTCATCCCCCGGCTCAGCCGCAGCGCATCGCGCATCGCGCCGGCCGGATCGGGATAGTGCCAGAAACGCGTCCCTCCGGCGCCAGGACCGAGATGAGTCGAATGCAGGGCGATGATCGCAGTCAGGCCGGAAGCCTTGTCGTGCACGAGCTGGACCAGCTCGTGGTCGTCGAAGTCCACTTCCGTCCAGAATGCCGCCATCTCGTCCGCCTCGGGAAAGGTGTGCGCAAGCGGCTGAAACGAGGGGGAATGGGGCGAATGACGGGATCCGAACCCGCGACCTCCGGTACCACAAACCGGCGCTCTAACCAACTGAGCTACATTCGCCACAGCCCCTGCGGCCGATGCTGTGAGGACCGGCAGTTAGGCAGCCTCGCCGAGCCGTCAAGCGGCATCGGCGCGGGCGAGCGCCTGTTGCACAAGAGGCTCGCAGTTGCAAAGCGAAATGTGCGCCTCCATGACCATTGCGCAACTTTATTACGCGGACTTCGCGGGCTATCAGGACGCTCATGGCGACTCCGGGCGAGACCTCTGCCGAGCACCTGCTGAACCACCCCGGAATCCGCCGGGTGCCCTCGCCCCGGCTCGAGCTGTTCGACTGCCCCGGCTTCCTGCCGCCCTCGCTCTGCGCCGACCTCGTCGCGCTCATTGATCTCGAGCGCCGACCATCCGAGATCGCTGACGCCAACGGCGACCGCAATTTCCGCACCAGCGAGACCTGCGATCTCAAGGCCGAATTGCCGGCCGTGCAGGAGCTCGAGGCGCGGCTCCACGCGCTCAACGCGATCGATCCCGCCTACGGCGAGCCGGTCCAGGGCCAGCGCTACGCCGTGGGGCAGGAGTTCAAGGCGCACACCGACTATTTCGAGCCTTCGGGTGCCGACTTCGTGAAATACTGCTCGGTTGCCGGCCAGCGCACCTGGACGTTCATGATCTACCTCAACGAGCCCGAAGCCGGCGGCGCGACGCGATTCAAGGTGATCGACAAGATGTTCAAGCCGGAAACCGGCAAGCTCGTCTGCTGGAACAACCGCCGCCCGGACGGCAGCGTCAATCCGGCGACGCTCCACCACGGCATGAAGGTGCGCAAGGGCACCAAGTACGTGATAACCAAGTGGTACCGCGAGAAGCCATGGGGATGGTGAAAGAATGACCAAGCGCGAGGGTGCCTGTCACTGCGGCGCGGTTCGTTTCACCGTCGAGTTGCCCGTCGAGCTGCGCGGCGCGCGCTGCGACTGCTCGATCTGCGCGATGAAGGGCGCGGTCACTGTCGGCACGCCGCTCGACGGCCTGACGATCGTAGAGGGCGAGGACCTGCTGACGCTGTACCAGTTCAATACGGGAACGGCGAAGCACTACTTCTGCTCGAAGTGTGGCTCCTACACCTTCCACCAACGCCGCTCGGACCCGGACACCTATGGCGTGAACGTCGCCTGCCTCGGGCTCAATCCGTATCACGACTTTCCCGACGTGGCCGTGGTCGACGGGATCAACCATTCACGCGACACCGGAACAATGCGCATGGCCGGCAGGCTGAAGTTCGAACCCAACCTGGATTGAGTGCCTGAATACCCTTTCCCTTTCAGGGCAAAGGGAAACTGGCTCACACCTCGGCCAACGGCTTCACTGCCGGCCCGTTGAGCACTTCCCCGTCCGGGGCGAACTGCGAGCCGTGGCAGGGGCAATCCCAGCATTTCTCGAAACCGTTCCAGTGCACCACGCACCCGGCGTGCGTGCAGACTGCCCAGCGCTCGCTGACGGAACCATCGCCTGCCCGATAGACCGCGACCTTCTTCGCCCCGCGGCGCAGGATGCCGCCCTCGCCCGGTGCAAGGTCGTCGATCGAGCCAATTTCACCAGGCCCGAGATGCTCGGCCATGTTCTTGAGCACCCCGACCTGGCCTTCGGCGAATTCGGCGAGCGACGGCCCGGCGGTCAGCGACTTGCGGCCCGGGTCGAAGATTTCGGCAAACCGGCTGTCCTGCCCGAGGATCAGCGGCGCGATCGTCAACGCGCCGGCCACACCGTTGGTGATCCCCTGGCCGCTGTCACCGGTGTGGATGTAGACGTTGTCCTCGCCCGGGTTGCGTCCCGAGAAGGGCATGAAGTCGATCGGCTCCATGACTTGCCCGGACCAGCTGAATTCGAGCTTGCCGAACCCCGGGTAGCGCCGCCAGGTCCATTCGGCGAGCGCGGCGATCCGCGCATCCATGTCGCTCGCCTCCCCGCTGCGGTGGTCCTCGCCGCCAACGATGAGCCAATCCTCGCTATCGCTGAGTTCCTGCAGTCGCACGTAGTGGTACGCTTCGAGCGTGTCCCACAGCAGTGCGTCGGGCACCGAGCCGCGCGGCACCCGCCCGGCGATCGCGTAGGTGCGCATCGGCATCTGCTTGGTGTGGATCTTGACCCGGTTGTTGACCGGCGAATTGGTCGCGAACACCGCCGCGGCGGCCGTGAGCCGCGGCCCCGCCTCGCTCTCGATCACCACCTTGCCGCCGTCACGGCGGTGATCGACATAAGCCGTACCGGCGAACAACCGTCCACCGCGGCGCCCGATCGCCCGCGCAAGCCCGCGCAGGTAACGCGTCGGATGGAAGCGCGCCTGGTCCGGAAAGCGCAGACAGCGCCCGCTGTCGAGCCCCGGCATCGGCGCCCGCTCGGCCCACTCGACCTCGACACCGATTTCGCGGCAGGCCTCGAACTCGCGTACGAGCAGGTCGGCTGCGCCCTCCTCCGAGGGGATGAGGTAGCCATCGAGCCGGCGGAAGTCGCAGTCGATCGCCTCGTCGCGGCAGATCGCCTCGATGCGGTTGATGGCCGCGACCTGGCTTTCGTGCAGCCGCCGCGCCTCGTCCGCCCCGCGCACCCGGATCAGCTCATGGTAGTAGTCGTCGAGCTCCGAGGCGAGGTGGGCCGTCGTCCGCGCGGTCATCCCTCCGCCGATCTCGCCGCGGTCTATCACGATCACCGAACGCTCCTGGCGGACGAGTTCGTAGGCGACCGAGAGGCCGGCAATGCCCGAGCCGATCACGGCGACGTCGGCCTCGGAATCGGCCGTCAGCGGCAGCGCCTCGGCTATCGGGCCGTCGCTCATCCAGAGCGAGCGGCTGTGTTCGTCGGAAGCATTCATCGCGACCTCTCCTTCGGATCAGGAAAGGCCGTTCCGCGACGGCGGTTCCGAATGCGGAGCAGAATCGAAAAGGGCGGCCCCGCGGGACCGCCCTTTCACTTGACCTGTCGGAACGCCGCTTACTTCGACTTGAGCGAGAGCCCGCCGAAGCGCTTGTTGAACTGCGCCACGCGCCCGCCCTGCTCGATTTGGCGCTGGCCACCGGTCCACGCCGGATGGCTGGTCGGATCGATGTCGAGGTGCAGCGTGTCGCCTTCCTTGCCCCAGGTGGAGCGAGTTTCGAACACGGTGCCGTCGGTCATCTGCACCTTGATCATGTGATAATCGGGATGGGTATCGGCCTTCATGGCGTAAGTCCTTCTGCGCAAGGCCGGTTCCGACCGGCCGGGCAATGTCGGGAAAGCGGCGCCCTTAACGGCGACCCGCGAGAAACGCAAGCGTCGCATCCTTCGACAAGCTCAGGATGAGCGGACCGGTTCCTCTGCGCCGATCCAACCAAACCCGCTCGTCCTTGAACCGGTCGAGGAGGCGCTCAGGCCGGCGGGTCCGCAACCATCGCGGTGAACTGAACCTCGCAGGTGACCTTGCCCTCCACGCTGGCCTTGCCCCAGAACTTGCACACACGGGCGCGCTTCTGGACGAAGCCGACGTTGAGGTCGAGCAGGCAGCCGGGTTCCACGGGCGCGCGGAACTTGGCCTCGTCGATGGCCATGAAATAGACCAGCTTGCCCGATCCGGCGAGCTGCAGCGTCTCGATGGCGAGGATCGCCGCGGCCTGCGCCAGCGCCTCGATCTGCAGCACGCCGGGCATGATCGGACGGCCGGGGAAATGCCCCTGGAAGAACTGCTCGTTGAAGCTGACCGCCTTGACCGCGTGAATCTCCTCGTCGACCTTCAGGCTCTTGACCCGGTCGACGAGCAGCAGCGGATACCGGTGCGGCAGGGCGTTGAGGATCTGCGCGATGTCGTAGACTTGCGCCTCTGACGTTGCTCCGCTCATGCCCTGTCCCCGCTCCGGATCAGCGGCCCTGGACCTGGTTCTGGGCCGGAGCCTGTGCCGGCGCCGCCTGCTGCTGGGCCTGCGCCTGCTGGACCGCCGCGCTGAGCAGCATCTGCTGCACTTCCTGGTACAGCGTCACAGACTGCCTCTGCGGTTGCCAGCCGGCCGGCACCGCGGTCGACACGGTCGGCACCAGCGTGTTGAGCTGGGCGACGATCTCGTCGGTCAGATCGACCGCCTCGGCGGCGTAGACCACCGAGGCCGGGCTCAGGATCAGCGAGACGTTGTTGGCCGTCACGACCTGCTGGACGGCGGCGCCGTACTGCATCGCGATCTGCTCGACCGCGTAGATCCGCGCGAGCTGGATCGGTGCCTGGGTCTGCTGGATCGTCTGGTCGAGCGTCTGCAATTGCTGCACGGCGCTGGCATTCGCCTGCGCCGCCTGCTGCTCGGCTTCGCTCAGCTGGCCATCGTTGTCGGTGTCGAACTGGCGAACCAGTGCGTCGCGCTGCTGCTGCAGCTGCTCGAGCTGGGTGCGCTGTTCCTGATAGGTCGTGCCGATCTGGCTGTAAGCGGCCTGCAGCGCCTGCGAGCTGGCGATGGCAATCGCCGGGTCGGTCACGCCGATCCCGTTGACCTGTGCCGCGGCGGGCACGGCCACGGTGGCCGACAGCGCCAGCGCGGCCAGCGAAAGAAGGTGCGGTTTCATCAGAATTGGGTTCCTACGTTGAAGGAGAATGTCTTCGGGTCGTCCCCTTCGTACGACACGAGGTCGTAGGCGAAGTTGACCCTGAACGGACCGAACGGCGAGTTCCAGTTGACGCCGATGCCGACCGCGACGCGCGGCTTCCAGGTATCGCCGTAGAATTCCTCGACGAACGGCGGCAGCGTGGCGCCGATCGGCGAGTTGTTGGCATTCGGAAGGCAAGCGGGCGGATTGGGGTTGACCGGGTTGGTCGTGATCGAGGTTGCAGTCGGCGTGCAGACGGTATTGGTGACCGTCGCCGCGTCGATCTGCGTGTAGAGCGGGTTGCCCTGCGCGTCGCGCGTCGGGATGAAGATGCCGTCGGGGTAGGGGCTGGTGTTGAGCACCGGGTCGACGATGCCGAACACCGAACCCACGTCCAGGAATACCGACGGGCGGATGCCCATCTCGCGAATGCCCGAGCTGACCGGGATCTCGATCTCCGCACGCGCCGTGTACATTGCGGTACCACCGAGCGCGTCGTCCTGCGTGCTGTCGTGGTCGATCGGGAACAGGACCGGGTTGTCGGGATCGCTGGTGTCGTAATAGCGCCGCACGACACGCGGCCCGATGCCGCGAATGTCAAAGCCGCGCACGTCCGCCTCGCTGAGGAAGAAGCGGTCGGTCAGCTGCACCGGGTCGGACCCTGGAGGCGCGTCATTGAGGCCGTAGATGATGCCGCTCTGCCCGGTCAGCGAGAAGATGAACCCGCCGCCGAGCGGCCAGAACTTCGCCGCCCGCGCCGTTGCGCGGACGAACTTCTTGTCACCGCCGACGCCGGCGAAGTCGAGGCTTATGCTGGCGGTCTCGCCGCGGGTCGGGCGCAGGCGGTTGTTGAGCGTGTCGTAGACCAGCGAGGCGCCGATCAGCGAGGTCGTGGTCGTGCCGATCGCCTCGCACAGGTAGCGCCCGGCGAGCAGCGGCTCGCACTCGCGCACACCGTCGCCGTCGAAGTCGGAGAAGAACTGGTTCTCGTCGATGGTCACCTTGTCGTGGTTGAAGGTGTACCGCAGGAGCAGCGACATGTACTCGGTCAGCGGCACGCCGGCGCGAAGCGCGAAACCCGTGGTCGCCTGCTCGTAGGTGGCCGTCCGCCGGTTGTAGTACCCGTTGTTGTAGTCGCGGTGGTAGATGTCGGCGCCGGCCGAGATGTTGCGGTCGAAGATGAACGGCTCGGTGAAACTGATGTTGGCCGCCTTCGAGTAGCTCGAATAGTTGACGCCAAGCCCGACGATCTGGCCACGCCCGCGGAAGTTGTTCTGGCGGATCGAGCCCTGGAACACGAACTTCTCGAGGCTGGAGAATCCGGCCGAAAGCGAAAGCTCGCCGGTCGGGCGTTCCTGGACGTTGGCCTCGAGCACGATCCGGTCGGGCGCGCTGCCGTCGACCTGGTCGATCTCGAAGTTCTCCTGGAAGTAGCCGAGCGAGTTGATGCGCGCGGTCGAACGCCTGACCTGCAGCGAGTTGAAAGCATCGCCCTCGTTGATGCGGAACTCGCGGCGGATGACCTTGTCCTGGGTCAGCGTGTTGCCGTTGATGTCGACGCGTTCGACGTAGACGCGCGGCGCCTCGTTGATGAGGAACCGGACGTTCATCGTCAGCGTCTCGCGATTGCGCTCGAAATCGGGGCGCACGTTGGCGAAGGCGTAGCCGAAGGTGCCGGCGGTCTCGGTCAGTTGCTCGATCGTGTCTTCGACCAGCTTGGCATCGTACCAGTCGCCCGACTTCATCGGCAGCGCGCGAGTCATCGCCGCGCTGTCGAAGTCGCGCAGCTGGCTCTCGACAGCAACGTCGCCGAACTTGTAGCGCTCGCCCTCCTCGACCACGAAGGTGATGATGAAGTCGCGCTTGTCGGGCGTTAGCTCGGCAACCGCGGAGACGATGCGGAAATCGGCATAGCCGTTCTGCAGATAGAACGCGCGCAGCTGCTGCTGGTCGTAGGCCAGCCGGTCCGGGTCGTAGCTGGTCGTCGAGCTGAGGATCTTGGTCAGGCTCGCAACCTTGGTGATCATCTCGCCGCGAAGCTCTCCGTCCGAAAACGCCTCGTTGCCGATGAAGTTGATCGCGCGGACCTTGGACTTCGGGCCCTCGTTGATCTCGAACACCACGTCGACGCGGTTCTGGTCGAGCTGGACCATTTTCGGCTCGACGGTGGCCGCAAAGCGACCCTGCCGCTTGTACAGCTCGATGATGCGGGCGACGTCGGCGCGGACTTTCGAGCGGGTGAAGATCTGCCGCGGAGCAAGCTTGATCTCGGGCAGGATCTTGTCGTCCTTGAGGCGCCGGTTGCCCTCGAGCACGATGCGGTTGATCACCGGGTTTTCCTGCACGGTGATCACGACGTTGCCGTTGTTGAAATCGATCCGCGTATCGTCGGTGAAAAGCTCGGTCGCGGCGAGGTCCTTGAGCGCCTGGTCGGCCGCGGCGGCCGTGTAGGGCTGGCCCGGACGAAGCTGGATGTAACTGACGATCGTCGCTGGCTCGAGCCGCTGGGCCCCGGCGACCGCGATCGTGCGGATGATGTTGGACTGTTCGGCTGGAGCGGGGGCCTGCTCGGCCGGGGCTGGCGCCGGTTCTGCCGGAGCCGCGTCATCCTGCGCCAGCGCGGCTGTGGGAATGCCTGCGAGCACTGTGCAACCGAGCAGGGCCGCGGCGAACTTGGAGGCTGGTATCGTCTTAGCCCTGGCGCTCATGTCCCGTCCATTCATACGACACTCGCGTGTCCCGGTCTCGCGATGCGATCCTGCCCCCGCGGGATCGGACATCATGGTTGCTGCGAAGGTGCGCCCTTGCCCGATGCCGGGCAAGCGATCAAGCGAACAAGCCGGGAAATGCGCTGCCAGTGCCTTCCTTATCCCCGTCCCGTCCGAATAGCCGGGACAACCCTCTCGAGAACCTAGCCGCCGAAGATGGGCAGCGAAGCCACGTCGTTGATCGTGACGAACAGCATCAGCGCAAGCACGAAAGCTATGCCGGTGCGGAACGCCCACTCCTGACTGCGCGGCCCCAACGGCTTCCGGCGAACCGCCTCGGCCGCGTAGAAAGCCAGGTGCCCGCCGTCGAGGGCCGGGATTGGCAACAGGTTAATGAATGCCAAGTTAATTGATATCAGCGCCACGAAAGCCACGAACTGGCGCCATCCGAGGCTCAGTTGCTCGCCCGAGAACTTGGCCATCTTGACCGGCCCGCCGAGCTCCTTGACCGAACGTCGCCCGGTCGCGATTTGCCAGATGCCGGTGACCATCATCTCGACGATGTCGCCCGTCTGACGGACGCCGAGCACGAGCGCCTCGCCCGGCCCCACGGGGACGATCCGCGCGGCCACCGAGCCGATCCCGATCTGGCCTACGCTGAACTCGTTGCCGAAACGGTCCCGCTCGACGACCGAGGGGATCGTCAGTGCGAAGTTCAGCCGCTCGCCCGCGCGGTCGACTTCGAGCGCCACGGTCTCGCCGGGATAGGGCACGATCCTGTTGGCGACTTCCTCGAAGCTGGTCACGGGCTTGCCGTCCATCGCCACGATCCGGTCGCCGATGCGCAGTCCGGCACGCTCGGCGGCGCTGTCCTCGACCAGCACCTGCACCACCGGCGGAATCTCGAGCTTGCCGTAGGCGAAGTTGAAACTCGCGAGGATGGCGATCGCGACCAGGAAATTGGTCACCGGGCCGGCGGCAACGATCAGCGCGCGCTGCCACAGAGGCTTGGCCTGAAAGGTCTTCGCGCGCTCCTCGGGCGGCAGCGCCAGCCATGCGTCGCTCGGCTGGCTGGCCGGGTTCATGTCCCCGGCAAACTGCACGTAGCCCCCGAGTGGCAGGGCCGAGAGCTTCCAGCGAGTCCCGCGTCGGTCGGTCCAGCCTGCCAGTTCCTTGCCGAACCCTATCGAAAAGGACTCGGCTTTCACGCCGAACCAGCGTCCGACGAGGTAATGCCCGAGCTCGTGGACGGTCACCAGCGGCCCCAGCATCAGCAGGAAGCCGACGATCCACATCCATAACGGCACCGACTCAAGCAACTCGGGGTATCTCCAGCATTTCCGCAGCCCGCGCCCGCGCCTCGCGGTCGACGGCGAGCACGTCGTCGAGAGTGAGCGGCGCTGGCGGCAGGTCGCAGGCGAGGGTCTGCGCCACCAATGGCGAAATATCGGTGAACGCGATCTGACCGGCGAGGAAGGCGGCGACGGCGACCTCGTTGGCTGCATTGAGCACTGCCGGGGCAGCCCCGCCCGCCGCGGCGGCCTCGCGCGCGAGCCGCGTCGCCGGGAAGCGCTCCTCGTCGGGCGGCAGGAAGGTCAGCTCGCCGATCGCGGCGAGATCGAGCGGGGCGCATGGCGTATCCATCCGCCGCGGCCAGGCGAGGCACGAGGCGATCGGCACGCGCATGTCCGACGGGCCGAGCTGCGCCAGGGTCGACCCGTCGCGGTATTCGACCATCGAGTGGATCACGCTCTGCGGGTGGATCACGATCCGCAGCCGATCGAGCCCCACCTGGAACAGGTGGTGGGCCTCGATGAACTCGAGTCCCTTGTTCATCATCGTCGCCGAATCGACGCTGATCTTGGCGCCCATGCGCCAGTTCGGATGCGCCACCGCCTGCGCCGGGGTTGCCGCGCGGAGCTGGGCCGGGGTCCAGTCGCGCAGCGGGCCGCCGCTGGCGGTCAGCGTGATGCGGCGCACGTCGGCAAGATCGTTCCCGGCGAGGCACTGGAAGATCGCGTTGTGCTCGGAATCAACCGGCAGGAGCGTAGCTCCGTGCCTCGCCACGGCCGCGGTCATCACCTCGCCCGCCGAAACCAGCGATTCCTTGTTGGCCAGCGCGACGATCCCGCCCTGCTCGATCGCCGCCATCGTCGGCGCGAGACCCGCGCAGCCGACGATCGCCGCAAGCGTCAGATCCGCCCCGCGCGATGCGGCCTCGAGCAGGCCCCCGGGACCGCCTGCGGTCTCGATCCCGCTGCCCGCGAGCGCCTCGCGCAGCTCGGGCAGCCGGCTTTCGTCCGACACGACGGCGAGTTCGGCGCCGAACTCGCGCGCCAGTCCGGCCAGCTCGCGGGCCTGCGCGTGAGCGGTCAGCGCGACGACCCGCCAATCGTCACGGTTGCGCCGGACCAGGTCGAGCGCCGAAGCCCCGATCGAGCCGGTCGCGCCGAGGATGGTGATCCCGCGCATCGGTCAGGCTGCCATCCATGCAGCGAATGCGCCGGCAACGAGCACGACCGGTACGAGGCCGTCGATACGGTCGAACACCCCGCCGTGGCCCGGAATCAGGCGCGAGGAGTCCTTCACTCCCGCGCGTCGCTTGAGCCAGGACTCGAGGAAGTCGCCCGCCTGGGCCACCACGGCCAGCAGCGCGGCAAGCACGATCGCGCCGAGGGTGTTCGCGAGCGACAGGTGCAGTCCGACGTCGAACCGCGGCCAGCCCAGCGGGGCGTCGATAGCGAAGAGCCAGACGAACATCCAGGCGACCGACGCTGCCACACCGCCGACGAGCCCCGCCCAGGTCTTCGACGGGCTGATGCTCGGGGCGATCTTCGGACCGCCGATCGCCCGCCCGGCGAAATAGGCCCCGGTATCGGTGAACACCGCGATCCCGATGACCAGGATCAGCAGGAACGTCCCCGCCCCGATCAACACCGCGGCCGCGGCGCCGAAATAGGCCAGGCCGAGGGCCACGCCCGCCGCGCGCAGCGCGAGATCGTCCGTCGCCCGCATGATGAGCTGCACGCACTCGCCGAAGGCGACCAGCGCGACGGCAACGATGAACGCATCGAGCACGCGCCCGCCGAGCCCGATCGCGACCGCGGCCAAACCTAGCATCACCGCGGCCGAAGCGAGCCGTCGCGGCAGGTCGGCCGTGCGCGCGGACACCGGCACCGCCTCGGCCGGCGGCTGCGGATCAACGCCCGCCAAAGCGCCGCTCCCGTCGGGCAAAGCTGGCGAGGGCTTCCTCGAGGTGCGCTACGGTGAAGTCCGGCCACAACACGTCGGTGAACCACATCTCGGCATAGGCCGCCTGCCACAGCAGGAAGTTGGACAACCGTACTTCCCCCGACGTACGGATCAGCAGGTCGAGAGGCGGCAGGTCGGCGGTGTCGAGGTGCGCCGCGATGGTTTCTACGGTCACTTCGCCCTCGGCCGCCGCCTTCGCCGCCGCACGCGCGATCTCCTGCTGCGAGCCGTAGTTCAGCGCCACTGCGACGGTTCGGCTACCCTTTGCAGTCTGCGCCAGCGCGTCCTCGAGCTGATCGACAATATCTGCCGGCATCGCCTTGTAATCGCCGATAATTTTCAGGCGCACCCCGTTGGCGATGAACTCCGGGAGATCGCTCTTGATGAACTTGCGCATCAGCCCCATCAGGTCGCTGATCTCGTCCTCCGGGCGCTTCCAGTTTTCCGACGAGAACGCGTAGAGCGTCAGGCACTCGATCCCCGTCGGGCCCAGCCCGCGGACCAGCCGGCGCACGGCCTCGACCCCGCGCTGGTGCCCCATGGCGCGCGGGACATGGTGGCGCTTCGCCCACCGGCCATTGCCGTCCATGATGATCGCGACGTGGCGCGCGCCATGCGATGCTTTCCCTTCCAGTTCACAGGAAGGGACGGGAGGGAGGGGAGCGCGGGAACCGTTCGGGACCTCGCGGCCCCTGCCCGCAGCCCCTCCCCTGAAGGGGAGGGGAGAATTCACTGGGTGAGAATTTCCTTCTCCTTGTGCTGGGCCGCCGCGTCGACCTCGGCGATGAAGCGGTCGGTCAGCTTCTGGACCTCGTCCTCCATGCGCTTGCGCTCGTCCTCGGAGATTTCCTTCTTCTTCTCGTCTTCCTTGAGCGCTTCCATCCCGTCGCGACGCACGTTGCGGATCGCGACCTTGGCCTTCTCCGCGTATTGCCCGGCGAGCTTGGCGAGTTCCTTGCGCCGCTCCTCGGTCAGGTCGGGGATCGGCAGGCGGATCGTCTGCCCATCGATCATCGGGTTGAGCCCGAGGTTGGCATGGGCGATGCCCTTCTCGACCGCGGTCACGTTGGCCCGGTCCCACACCTGCACGCTGAGCATGCGCGGCTCGGGCGCCGAGACGGTCGCGACCTGGTTGAGCGGCATCATCGAGCCGTAAACCTCGACCACCACCGGATCGAGCAGGTGGACGTTGGCGCGCCCGGTGCGCAGGCCGGCGAGGTCACCCTTCAGGCTCTCCACCGCCCCGTGCATCCGACGCTCGATGTCGGCCTTGTCGTATTTCGGCATGTCAGCCTTCCTCTCGAACTATCGTCTGGACGCCTTCGCCGGCGAGCACGCGCGCCAGGTTGCCCTGCTCGCGAATGGAAAATACCACGATTGGGATCCCGTTGTCGCGGCACAATGCCACCGCGGAGGCATCCATCACCTTCAGATTGTCTGCCAGCACACGGTCATAACTGACCGTATCAAAACGCTTTGCATCCGGGTTTCGTTTCGGGTCGTCGTCGTAGACCCCGTCGACGCTGGTGCCCTTGAGCAGCGCGTCGCACTTCATCTCGGCGGCGCGCAACGCGGCGCCGCTGTCGGTGGTGAAGAACGGGCTGCCGACCCCCGCGGCGAAGATCACTACCCTGCCCTTCTCGAGATGCCGCTCCGCCCGGCGCCGGATCACCGGCTCGCAGACCTGGTCCATCTGCACAGCCGACTGCACCCGGGTGTTGACCCCGAGCTGCTCGAGCGCGTTCTGCATCGCCAGCGCGTTCATCACCGTCGCCAGCATGCCCATATAGTCGGCCTGTGCGCGGTCCATTCCCGCTGCGGCGCCGGCCATTCCGCGAAAGATGTTGCCGCCGCCGATGACGAGACAGATCTCGAGCCCCGACTCCTTGGCCGCCTTCACTTCCTGCGCCAGCGCGGCGACGGTCGCCGGATCGATCCCGAACTGTTGCTCGCCCATCAGCACTTCGCCCGAGAGCTTGAGCAGCACGCGCTTGACGGGGGGCATCGGCATGGGGGCGAAATCTCTCCGGAAAGGCCGCGATTGGCGGCCCTTATAGAGCGCGGCAAGGCAGTGCCAAGTGCCAAGGCAAGCGTCGCAGCCCGGGCCCTTTCGGGCAGGCGGCGGCTCGTGTTACGCAGGGCCGCAGGGGTTCGCGTAGGCGACGAGGGGGGAACATGTGCAAGAGATCGATCGCCACGCTGGCAGCGGGGTTTGCCCTGCTCGCGGTTCCGGTTTCACCCGTTGCCGGCCAGTCGCCGGCAGCGCAGCCTGCACTCACGGCCGAGCAGGCGGTCCAGCTGTTCGCCGAGGCCGGTTTTCCCATCGCCGACGGCCGCCCGATCAACCGCTGCGGCCAACCCTCGAACCCGCGGGTCGCCTTCGTCGACCTCAACGCCGACGGCCGGGCCGAAGCGCACATCGCCGACGTCGATCGCAGCTGCTACGGCAAGCCCGGTGCCTACTTCGCCATTCTCGCACAGGGGGCGGACGGCGCCTGGCGACGGCTCATCGCCGAGGACGGTATCGTCGGATTCGAGCGGACCCGCAGCTCCGGGTGGAATGACCTGTCGCTCGAAGCGCGCGATTCCGCCTGCCCGGGACTGCGCCGCTTCAACGGGACTGATTACGGCGCCCCGACGGCCTGCGCCGCGCCCGGACACGCGACGCTCGCCGCGCCAGCCGAACCCGCGCCGGCGAACGGCCAGTCCCCAGCCTTGCCCGAAGGCGGCAGGGCCGAGCGGCTGGCGCGACTGATCGGCAACGTCGTTCCCGCCAGCGAGTCGCGCAGCTGGGACGCCGCCCGGGCGGCCTTTCCCGGCGCCAGCTGGGGCACGCGCAACCGTCACGCTCCGCTCTGGGGCGGCGCGGATCACAGCCAGGTCGGCTCGATCGACCTCGGTAACGCGGTCTACGAGCTGCGGATTTCGGGCCTGTCGGACCGCGTATCGGAGATCCACATCACGGGCCCGGCCAACGACAACCTCGACTGGGAGCCGGTTGCCGCAGCGTTGAACGCGTCCGGCACGCAGGCGCGCACGCTCGGCTGCCTCAGCCCGACCGGGTTCGGGTTCGTCAAGCTCACCGCGAACGGCCGCTCGGTGATCCTGCACAAGTTCGTCAACTTCGGCACCCAGGTGCCGAGCACCGACGAATACTCGTTCGTGTTCGACGACCCGCTGGGAGGCAAGAGCGAAGCGGAAGTGGCGGCGGACCGGAGCTGGTGCTGACAGCCCGAATTAAGCGGCAGTTCAGCCGTGCCGCGCGAGCTTCGATCACTGGATGCGTTCCCTGGGGAGAAGGTGATGCGATCGCTTGCCATTGCGCTGCTGGCTCTCGCCCTGCCCGCCGCGGTCCAGGGTGCCTCTACCCGCGAAGGCCCACCGCCGCGCTCGGACGCCCCCGGGATCGCCGAGGTCGAAACCGTTGTCATCCCTGACGGCGTTGGCCGCGAGCTGCACGAGGTGCGCGAGGCGATCGAACGCCGGCGTGACAGCGGCGAGCTCAGCCGCCGCGAGGCCCGCGCGCTGCGCCGCGAGGCCCGCCGCATCGCCCGTGCTCAGGAATGGTACGCGCGCGATGGGCTCGACGAGAGCGAGCTCGACGCGCTCCGCCTGAGCGCAGAGACCCTGCGCCACGCCGCACAGACGCCGATCAGCACTCCGGCGTCCTGACGACCAAACGAAAACGGCCGCCGGACCGAAGTCCGGCGGCCGCTCTCACAGGCTCGGAATTTCGAGCGTCGGCTCAGCCGGCGACCGCCGCCGCCACTTCCGCCGCGAAGTCGCTCTCTTCCTTCTCGATGCCTTCGCCGAGCTGGAAGCGGACGTAGTCCTTGAGCACGATCGGGGTGCCCGCGGCCTTGCCGGCCTGGGCGACGACCTCGGAGATCGGGGTCTTGTTGTCCATCACCGAGACCTGGCTCAGCAGCGCGTTCTCCCTGGCGAACTTGGCGATCGCGCCCTCGACCATCTTGGCCTGGACCTCGGCCGGCTTGCCGCTCTCGGCCGCCTTTTCCTCGGCGATCTTGCGCTCGCGCGCGATCACCTCGGGATCGAGGCTGTCGGCGTCGAGCGCCTGCGGGAAGGCCGCGGCGATGTGCATCGCCAGCTGCTTGCCGAGGGGCTCGAGCACGTCCGCCCCGGCCGCGCTCTCGAGTGCGACGAGCACGCCGATCTTGCCGAGGTTCGGCGCCTGAGCGAGGTGCATGTACGGCACGACGAGGCCCTGCGACACCGCGACGGTCTTCATCCGGCGCAGCTGCTGGTTCTCGCCGATCGTGGCGACGTTGTTGGTCAGCTTCTCGCCGACGGTCCCGCCGTCCGGATAGGCGGCGTTCTTGAGCGCCTCGATGTCGTCCGAGCCCAGCGACAGCGCGACCTCGGTGGTCTTGCGCACGAAGTCCTGGAACTGTTCGTTCTTGGCGACGAAGTCGGTCTCCGAATTCACCTCGACCGCGACGCCGCGGGTGCCGTCTACGGCCACGCCGACGAGGCCTTCGGCAGCGGTGCGGCTCGACTTCTTGGCCGCGGCGGCGAGCCCCCTGGCGCGCAGCGCGTCGACCGCCGCCTCGATGTCGCCGCCGGTCTCGTCGAGCGCCTTCTTGCAGTCCATCATGCCGGCGCCGGTGCGCTCGCGCAGGTTCTTAACGTCGGCTGCAGTGTAAGCCATGGTACTTTCCTTGAAGTGGGAGGGGAACGCGGACCGCCGAGATGGGCCCGCGGCTCCCGAATGCAATCGTTCCGGGCGGTTACGCCCCGGCCGCGGCCTCGTCGGCAGCAGCGTCGGCGGCCGGAGCTTCAGACACCTCGGCGATGGCAGCTTCCTCCGGCGGCGCTTCCATCGCCCCGATATCGGCTCCCGAATCGATCACCGCTTCGTTGCGGCCGGTGGTCGCCGCCTCGGCGACCGCGTCGCAGTAGAGACGCACCGCGCGGCTGGCGTCGTCGTTGCCCGGGATCGGGAAGGCGATGCCCGAGGGATCGACGTTGGTGTCGAGGATCGCCACTACCGGGATGCCGAGCACGTTGGCTTCCTTGATCGCCAGTTCTTCCTTGTTGGCGTCGATCACGAACATCACGTCGGGGATGCCGCCCATGTCGCGGATGCCCCCGAGCGACTGCTCGAGCTTGTCGCGCTCGCGGGTCAGCTGCAGAACTTCCTTCTTGGTCAGGCCCGAGGTGTCGCCCGAAAGCTGCTCCTCGAGGCTCTTGAGCCGGCGGATCGAGCCCGAGATCGTCTTCCAGTTGGTCAGCATGCCGCCGAGCCAGCGGTGGTTGACGAAGTGCTGCCCCGAACGGCGGGCAGCCTCGGCGATCGGCTCCTGCGCCTGGCGCTTGGTGCCGACGAACAGCACCTTGCCGCCGGCGCGGACGGTTGCCGCGATGAAGTCGAGCGCGCGCGCCATCAGCGGCACGGTCTGCGAAAGGTCGATGATGTGGACGCCGTTCCGCGCGCCGAAGATGTACGGCTTCATCTGCGGATTCCAGCGGTGGGTCTGGTGGCCGAAGTGCGCGCCGGCCTCGATCAATTGCTGCAGGGTGACGGTGGGAACCGCCATAGGTAATTCCTTTCCGGTTATGCCTCTGGAAGGCGGGGAACCGGCCGCGGAGATCCCGCAGCGGCACCGGTGTGATGTGCCTTCCATGCGAATTCGCCGCGCTTCCCGGGTTGTGTCGGGGAGATCGGCGCGGCGGCCCTTAGCCGCACGGCCGGGGAAAATCCAGTCTCAATTGCCCGACGCTCCCGATCCTGAGCTTGACATTACGGAACAAACAAAGAACATATGTCCGGAAAGGAACGTCAGGCGCGATTCGCCGGTTCTCTGGCTCATTGGAAAGGGACGCCCGATGCTGGCGATTGCGATCTCCTTGCTGTTCGGACTGGCCGCCTTTGCGGCGCTGGCCGTCATCCGCTCATCGGTGACCGTCGGCGCACGGCGGGCCCGAACCATTCTCGCGGAGCTGGCAGAGATCGAGCGCCGGGCCGGCGTCAGTCGATCTCGTCCGGTGCCGGGCTGGTCGCCGCCGGCCCCGATGCCCGTGGGCGCTGCTGCCTGATTCTGGCGTAGCGCACGATTCCCAGCGGCATCAGCGCCAGATAGACGAGGGAGAGTGCGGCCAGCGTCCACCAGGGCTCGGTCAGCAACGCCGCAAAGACCATACCCGCGAGCGCAATCGCCTCGAGCCTGATGCTCCGACGGGGACGGATCGAGGTCCAGCTCAGTGTCGCGAGGTTGGAGATCATCAGCGCCGCGATCGCTACCATCCATATGGCGACCGGCACCGGCTCGCGGAACAAGTCGTTGCCGGTCGCGATCCACAGGTACATCGGCAGGAACGCGAGCCCCGCCCCGATCGGCGCCGGCACGCCGGTCAGGAAGCCGACTGACTTGTGCGGCTGCTCCTCCATGTCGATCCGCGCGTTGAACCGCGCCAGCCTCAGCGCGCAGCAGATCGCGAAGGCAAGGCTGGCGAACCACCCGAAGCGCGGCAGGTCCTGCAGCGACCACAGGAACATGACCAGCGCGGGCGCCATGCCGAAACTCAGCGAATCCGCCAGGCTGTCGAGCTCGGCTCCGAACCGCGACTGGGCCTTGAGCAGGCGGGCGATCCGCCCGTCGATCCCGTCAAGCATCCCGGCGAGGATGATGGCGAACAGCGCCATCTGCCAGTTGCCGTTGATCGCGAAGCGAACCCCGGTGAGTCCCGAACACAGCGCCGCCGCAGTGATCGCGTTGGGCAGCACCGCGCGCAGCGTCAGCCCCGGCACCGGTGCAGCGGCGGGCTGTTCGTCCTCACTCGCCCTGGGCCCGAGCCACGAGGGCCCGGGCGTCGCCAGGCGATCCTCGGTCTCGGGCGGCAGGCTCACTGGCGAACCCCCTCGAGCAGCATCTGCCGGCCGAGCTGGGCGAGCACGGTCTCGCCCGCCACGGTCTTCTGGCCGAGGAGGACGGTCGTATCGGTGCCCTGCGGCAGGTAGACGTCGACACGGCTGCCGAAGCGGATCAGCCCGATCCGCTGGCCCGCGGCAACGATGTCGCCGGGTTTGACGAACGGGACGATCCGGCGCGCCACCAGTCCGGCGATCTGCGTGCAGCCGATCGGCCGCCCGTCGGGCCGCTCGATCAGCACATGCTGCCGCTCGTTCTCGTCGCTCGCCTTGTCGAGGTCGGCATTGAGGAACTTGCCCGGGATGTAGACCACCCGCCGCACCGTCCCGCCGACGGGCGCGCGGTTGATGTGGACGTCGAACACCGACATGAAGATCGAGATGCGCGTGACCGGCTCGCTGCCGAGGCCCGGGGCACCCGTGGGATCGGGGCCTTGCAGCTCAAGCGGTGGCGGCACCTGGCAGATCATCGTCACCAGCCCGTCGGCCGGCGCGAGGATCAGGTCATCGCCCTGCGGCACGACCCGCTCGGGATCGCGAAAGAATGCGAACACCCCGGCCGACAGCATGAGCAGCGGCCAGCCGATGATCTCCCAGTCGAGCAGGAACAGCGTCACGAGCGCTGCCGCGACCGCGATGAGGCCGAACTTGCGCCCCTCCGGATGGATCGCGGGCCAGTTCCACTCGGCCTCGCCGCGGCCCCGGTTGTCGCACAGTTCTCCGGCCATGCGCCCATCTAGGGACTGGACGCGGAGCGGACAAGCCGAAGTGCCGATTGTCGGAGGCTCGGTGGTGGACAGGGGTGGATTCGAACCACCGTACGCTTGCGCGGGCAGATTTACAGTCTGCTGCCTTTAACCACTCGGCCACCTGTCCACCGGAGAGCCGGAAGCGGGACATCCCGCGAGAGAGCGGCCCCTGAAGGGGCCTCCCGGCCGAGTGCGCGCCGCAATGGCGAAGCGGCGCTTGCCTGTCAATGGGGCCGCTGGCAGGGGAGCGCGATGGCGAAGCGAGACGAGAAGCGGAACCTGCGCGGACGCGCCGGGCGCATGCAGGGCGGTCGCGGCTCGGGCCGCGCATCGCAGGGCGCGGTGCGGCTGTGGGGCCGCCACGCGGTCGAGGCCGCGCTGAAGAACTCGGCCCGCCGCCATCGCAAGCTGTGGGCCACGCGTGAAGGCATCGCCTCTCTTGACGGGGAGCTGCCGCCGGACTTCCCGGTCGAGTATGCCGACGGCGCCGACCTCGCCCGGCTGGTCGCGCGCGACGCGCCGCATCAGGGACTTGTGCTCGAGTGCATGCCACTCGACGACCTGCACCTCGCCGACGTCCTCGACAGCGATCCGCACCGCCCGCTGGTCGTGCTGGACCAGGTGACCGACCCGCACAACGTCGGCGCCATCCTGCGCTCGTGCGCGGCCTTCGATGCCGCAGCGCTGGTCACCCAGGATCGACATGCCCCGCCCGAAGGCGGCGTGGTCGCCAAATCTGCCTCGGGCGCGCTCGAAATCGTGCCGTGGGTCCGCGTGGTCAACCTCGCCCGCGCGCTCGAGGAGATCGCGGAGGCCGGCTACTGGCGCATCGGGCTCGCCGGGGAGGCCGAGGCGAGCCTGGCGGAAGCACTGCCCGCCGGGCCTGTTGCGCTCGTGCTCGGCGCCGAGGGCGAAGGGATGCGGCACAATATCGCCGCGCACTGCGATGCGCTGGCGCGCCTGCCGATCAGCGATGCTATGGAGAGCCTCAACGTCTCCAACGCGGCGGCGATCGCGCTCTACGCGGTGGCGACGAGGAACTGACAGGGGCATTCAGGAGGGGGGTATCGATGGCAATGTTCGCGCGCTGGCGGATGGCCGCCGCAGCCGTCGTCGTGGCCGCAAGTGTGGCGCTGTCCGCTTGCGTCCTCTGGCCCGGGTCGTTCGAATCGACGCTCGACTTGCGACGCGACGGCAGGTTCACCTTCAGCTATCAGGGCGAGATTCACCTGCTCGCCCTGAGCAAGCTCGCCGACATGGCGAGGGAAACCGAACAGGACGAGGAATTCATCGCCGCGGCCTGCTGGGACGAGGACTACAACGACCGCGAATGTACGGCCGAGGAGGTCGCCGAGCAGCGCGAGGCGTGGGAGGCGGAGGCCGAGGACCGCAGGGCGCGCGCCGAGCGTGACGCGGAATCGATGCGCCGGTTGCTCGGCGGCATCGATCCGGCGAGTCCCCAGGCGGCCGAGGAGCTGGTCACGCGCCTGCGGCGTCAGGAAGGCTGGAAACAGGTCGAGTATCGCGGCGACGGGCTGTTCGTGGTCGACTTCTCGATCACCAGCCGGTTCGGGCACGACTTCGCATTCCCGACGATCGAACGCTTCCCGCTGGCCAACGCCTTCGTCATCGCCAACGCCAGGCAGGGCCGCACGGTCCGCATCGAGGCGCCCGGCTTCTCGACGCAGGGTGGATCGAACCCGTTCCAGGGAATGCCCGAACTGGCCGCGCTCGGGGCAGCGGCGGCCTCCGAAGGCTCCGAGTTCTCCGCGATCCCCGAGATGAACGGAACCTTCCGCATCGTCACCGATGGGTCGATCCTCGCCAACAACACCGACGAGGGGCCGTGCACGTCGGCGGAAGGGCAGGTACTCGAATGGCGAATCAACCGGCGGACCGACACGGCACCGATGGCGCTCATCCAGCTCGGCGGTTGAGGAGCGCTCCGTTCCGGCAAGCAGAAGGGCCGCCCCGCGACCGGGAGCGGCCCTTCTCTTTCGGCGCGCGGCCCCCGATCGGGCCGCAGCCGATCACGAAATCAGTTGCACGAGTCCTTCAGACCCTTGCCCGCTTTGAACTTCGGCTGGGTCGAGGCCTTGATCGTCATCGGAGCGCCGGTGCGCGGATTGCGGCCGGTCGAGGCCTTGCGCTTGGTCACCGAGAAGGTGCCGAACCCAACGAGGCGAACTTCGTCGCCCTTGGACAACGCGCTGGTGATCGTGTCGAACACGCCTTCGACCGCCTTCGTCGCATCGCTGCGCGAGAGGCCGCTGGCTTCTGCGACGGCACCGATCAGCTCGTTCTTGTTCATGTTCTGAAACACCCCCTCACTTGTGTTGACCGAGACCCATGAATCGCCTCGCCATGCCCGGGAATTGAGCGAGTTTTGCCGCCGGTGTCAAAGCCAAAGCCGCCGAATCGCGCGCTTCCGAGGGCATTCCGAGCACCTGCCGCGACCAAATTCGCGCTGCCTCGAGCGGCCGCCCGGCCGAACGCTCGGGGGCTCCGCTGAGCGCGGCGCCGAGTCGCTGCGATGCAGCGTACCCGACTGCCCGGGCTCAGTGAGGGATCGTCGGCGAAGCGGCGCCTGAGGGTGCCGGCGTCGGCTGGCTGGCGAGGTCGTCGGCCTCGGTCCACTCGATCGGCTCCGGCAGCGTCACCAGCGCGTGCCGCAACACCTCGTCCACGTGTGACACTGGGACGATCTCCAGCCCTTCCTTCACGTTCACCGGAATCTCGGCGAGGTCCTTCTCGTTCTCCTCAGGGATCAGCACGGTCCTGATGCCGCCGCGCAGCGCCGCGAGCAGCTTCTCCTTGAGCCCGCCGATCGGCAGCACCCGGCCGCGCAACGTGACCTCGCCGGTCATCGCGACGTCGGGTCGCACGGCGATGCCAGTCAGCGTCGAGACGATCGAGGTCACCATGCCGATGCCCGCGCTCGGGCCGTCCTTGGGCACCGCCCCTTCGGGCAGGTGGATATGGACATTCTTGCGCTGGAAGATCGACGGCTTGATCCCGTAGGCTGGGGCGCGCGCCTTGACGAAGCTGAAGGCTGCGGCGACGCTCTCGGTCATCACCTCGCCAAGCTTGCCCGTGGTCCTGATCTCACCCTTGCCCGGCGTGGTCACGCTCTCGATCGTCAGCAGCTCGCCGCCGACCTCGGTCCAGGCAAGCCCGGTGACCGCGCCGACCTGCGCCTCCTCGTCGGACTTGCCGTGGCGGAACTTGCGCACGCCGACGAAGTCCGCGAGATTCTCGGGGGTCACGACGACCCGCTCGACCTTCTTCTCGAGAATCTGCCGCAGCGACTTGCGCGCAAGGCGCGCGATCTCGCGCTCGAGCGTGCGCACGCCGGCCTCGCGGGTGTAGTAGCGGATCAGGTCGCGCAGCGCTTCCTCGGTCAGCTCGAACTCACCTTCCCGGAGGCCATGCGCCTCGACCTGCTTGCCGATCAGGTGCCGCTGCGCGATCTCGACCTTCTCGTCCTCGGTGTAGCCCTCGAGCCGGATGATCTCCATGCGGTCGAGCAGCGGCTGCGGCAGATTGAGCGAGTTCGCGGTGCACACGAACATCACGTCCGAGAGGTCGATGTCGAGCTCGAGGTAGTGGTCCTGGAACCGCGCGTTCTGCTCGGGGTCGAGCACCTCGAGCAGCGCCGAGGCGGGATCGCCGCGGAAGTCCTGGCCCAGCTTGTCGATCTCGTCGAGCAGGAACAGCGGGTTGCTCGTTCCCGCCCGGCGCAGGTTGGTGACGATCTTGCCCGGCAGCGAGCCGATGTAGGTCCGCCGGTGGCCGCGGATCTCGGCCTCGTCGCGCACGCCGCCCAGAGACTGGCGCACGAACTCGCGCCCCGTGGCACGGGCGATCGACTTGCCGAGGCTGGTCTTGCCGACACCCGGAGGGCCGACGAGGCACAGGATCGGCCCCTTGAGCTTGTTGGTCCGCGCCTGGACGGCGAGATACTCGATGATCCGGTCTTTGACCTTGTCGAGCGCGTAATGGTCCTCGTCGAGGATCGCCTGCGCGCGGGCGATATCCTTCTTGAGCTTGCTCTTCTTGCCCCACGGCAGCCCGAGCAGGACGTCGAGGTAGTTGCGCACGACGGTCGCCTCGGCGCTCATCGGCTGCATGGTCTTGAGCTTCTTGAGCTCGGCGTTGGCCTTGGCGCGAGCTTCCTTCGACAGCTTGAGCTTGTCGATCTTCTCCTGCAGCTCGGCGATCTCGTCGCCGTCGTCACCGCCCCCGCCGAGCTCGCTCTGGATCGCCTTGAGCTGCTCGTTGAGGTAGTACTCGCGCTGGGTCTTCTCCATCTGGCGCTTGACCCGGCCGCGGATCTTGCGCTCGACCTGGAGCACCGAGAGCTCGCCTTCCATGACCGAGTACACCATCTCGAGCCGCTTGAGCGGATCGGCCTCGCTCAACAGCTGCTGCTTGGTGGCGACCTTGGCAGAAAGCGCGGCGGCAATCGTGTCGGCGAGCTTGCCGGCGTCGTCGATCCCGGCGAGCTCTTCCTCGATGTCGTCGGGGAGCTTCTTGTTGTGCTTGGCATACTCGGCGAACTGCTCCAGCGCGGAGCGCATCATCGCCGCGACCTCGTTGCCGCTGGCCCCCTGCTCGGCGACCGGCTCGATCTCCGCCACGACGTAGTCGTCGGCGTCGCGCAACGCGGTCAAGCGCGCGCGCGTGTGGCCCTCGACCAGCACGCGAACTGTCCCGTCGGGCAGCTTGAGGAGTTGCAGCACCTGCGCGACCACGCCGACGTCGTGCAGGTCTTCGCGGGCCGGATCGTCGCAGGCCGGGTCGAGCTGCGCTAGCAGGAAGATGTCTTTGTCGCCTTCCATCGCCGCTTCGAGCGCCGCGACCGACTTGTCGCGCCCGACGAACAGCGGGACGACCATGGTCGGGAACACGACGATGTCGCGCAGGGGAAGCAGTGGGTAGTTGGCCATCGGTTGAATTTCGTCCGTTTGTCGCGAGGCCGCGATCCTTGCGGAGCGGCGTCAGATCCTTGCCGTGAATATGGGGCCCGTTTCCGCGCGTCGCAATGGCGGTGCGCCGCGAGCTGTGGATCGCGGACTCCGAGCACAGTTCGCTGCGGTTGCTCAGCCACTTTCAAGGCGATAGTCTCGACTGCGGTCGGTCATGAGCCGTCACCCGCAGTTCGAGGGGAGAGGAATGCGTTATTGGATGATCGCCGCCGCGCTCGTTGCCGCTCCGGCGGCCGCACAGGATCAGGACAGTGCCTGGCAGTATTATGAGCCCGAGGGCGGCACGCTGCAGGCTGGCGTCGTCAACTCCCGTGGCGCCCAGCTGATCCTCAAGTGCGACAAGCCCGGCAAGGGCGAGGTCTTCGCGGTGGTGGTCACTCCCGAGAAGCTGGTACCGCCGACCAACACCCGCTTCGTCACGCGCGCGCTCGAGCTGCGCTTCGACAGCGACCCGCCGATCGAAGACCGCTGGCGCTACTACGAGAACTCGGTGGTCGCGATCGACCAGAAGCCGACGATCGCCCTGACCCGCTTCCTCAGGGAACTCGCCGACTCGACCAAGGTCCACATCCGCATGAACCCCGAGCGCGCGCGCTACGTCGAGGCCGAGTTCGATGTCGGCGGCGCCCGCGACGCGATCGCCCGCGTCTATACAAGCTGCCAGGACCAGAGCCCGCTCGACTGACCGGCTGCCGGACGGGGTCGGCTCCGCCCCCGCGGAGAGGCGAAGCGCCCCTCCGGCGCTCAGCCCTCCGCGGCGACCGCCGCTTCGGCCGCGCGGAAACCGAGCTTGCCGTGCGTGCCGTCGCAGAACGGCTTGGTAGTCGAGCCGCCGCAGCGGCACAGGAAGACCCGGTGCTTGCCCTCCAGGTCGTAGAGATTGCCGTCGCCGTCGCGCAGCTCGAGCTGGCTCAGGTCTCCGGTCACGAGGTAGGGCCCGTCCTTGCGGGCGATGATTTCGATCGCCATGGCGTTCTCCGCGCGCTGCTTCCTGGTCAGGCAACGCACGCAAGCCGCCGCATTTCCCGCAGGATGGGCGACCGCAACGGGACCGTGGACGCCTAGCCCATCCCGGGAATGTTGAAACCCGGCGGCAAGCCCATGTTCTGCTGGATCGCTTGCATCTCGCGGCTCGCGGCCTGGTCGGCCTTGGTCCGCGCGTCGTTGAACGCCGCGGTGACGAGGTCCTCGAGGATCTGCTTCTCCGACGGCACGATCAGGCTGTCGTCGATCGACACGCCGAGAATGCGGCCCTTGGCCGTGCAGCGGATTCTGACCAGTCCGCCGCCGGCAACGCCTTCGACCTCAAGCGAATCGAGCTTGGCCTGCGCCTCGCCCATCTGCTTCTGGATGATCTCGGCGGCCTCCTGGGCCTTCCTCATCATCTCGTTCATATCCATGGCAAAAAGTCCTCAGGCTCGGTTATTCCAGTGGCGTTCGCCGCGTGGCGCGTCGGCGTCCTCGACGATCTCGGCGCCGGGGAAGGCGGCGAAGGCCGCCTCGACCAGCGGATGGCTGCGAATGCGCTCGGCCTCGGCCGCCTTCGCCGCTTCGGCCTGCTCGCGAAGCGTCGGGGCGCCCTCGCCCGCGCCCCGCTCGACTTGCCAGCGCTCGCCGGTCGCCTTGAGCAGCGCGTCGCGCAGCTCGGGACCGGGATCGTCGGCGATGCCCGGCGCGAGCGCGTAAACCAGCCGGCCCGGCGCGAGATCGATCACGCGCACCCAGTCGCGCATCGTCCCGGCGACGCGCAGCATGCCCGCGCGGTCGACCTGCTCGCACAGCTCGCGCCAGTCGACCTGCGCAGTCGGCGCGGGCGCGGCCGCTGACGAGGCATCGGACGAAGCCGGCGCGCTAGCCGCCAGTCGGCGGAGTTCTTCGGCCAGCCTGCCCGGATCGGGCAGGTCGGCGGCGTGCAGCACGCGCAACAACGCCATCTGCGCCGCAACCAGCGGGTCAGGCGCGCCGCGCACTTCCTCGTGCCCCTTGAGCAGCAGCTGCCATAGCCGGTGCACCTGCCCGACCGAGAGCCGACCGGCCCACTCCTCGATCGCCTGCCGTTCCTCGGCCGAAGGCGCGTCGGCGCCCGCGCGGCCGATCTGGGTCACTGCGATGCGGTGGGTCAGCTCCATCAGCGAGCGGATCAGCGCGAGCGGCTCTACTCCGAGCGCGTAGTGCCGCTCGACCTCGTCGAGCATCACCGAAGGGTCAGCCTCGAGCAGCGCCGCGAACAGCCGGCGCAGTGCGGTCTTGTCGGCGAGGCCGAGCATGTCGCGCACCCGCGCGGCCGTAACCTTGCCGTCGGCATCGAGATCCGCATGGGCGATCGCCTGGTCGAGGATCGACAGGCCATCGCGCACCGAGCCTTCGGCCGCCGAGGCAATCATGTACAGCGCCTCGTCCTCGGCCTCGACGCTCTCCTGCCGGCAGATGCCGGCGAAGTGCTCCTTGAGCATCGGCGTCGGGATGCGCCGCAGGTCGAACCGCTGGCAGCGGCTCAGAACGGTAACCGGCAGCTTGTCGACCTCGGTCGTCGCGAACAGGAACTTCACGTGCGCCGGCGGTTCCTCGAGCGTCTTGAGCAACGCGTTGAACGCGTTGCGCGAGAGCATGTGGACCTCGTCGATGATGTAGATCTTGTAGCGCGCCGAGACCGCGGCGTAGCGCACCGCTTCGATGATCTCGCGAACGTCGTCGACGCCGGTATGACTCGCGGCGTCCATCTCGATGACGTCGATGTGGCGGCCTTCGGCGATCGCCACGCACGGCTCGCACACGCCGCACGGCTCGATCGTCGGCCCGCCCTTGCCGTCGGGCCCGATGCAGTTGAGCGCCTTGGCGATCAGCCGCGCGGTCGAGGTCTTGCCGACCCCGCGCACGCCGGTCATCAGGAACGCGTGCGCCAGCCGCTCGCGCTCGATGGCGTTGGCCAGCGTGCGCACCATCGGCTCCTGGCCGATAAGCTCGGCGAAGGTCTGCGGCCGGTACTTGCGGGCGAGCACGCGATAGGGCTGCGCCGGGGCTGGAGCGGCCTCGGAGCGGTCCTGGAGCGGGCCCGGGGCAGGTTCGGGTGCCGTCCGTTGGGGCGGTGCCGCAGGCGGTGCGCCGAACAACGCCGACTGGCCGGCGGCCTCGAGCTCGGCAGCGCTCGGCTTGGCCTCTTCGGCCTCGCCCCCGGCGGGCTCGCCACCGAACATGTCGCCTGAATCAGCCATGCGTGCGAAAGTAGGGGCTCAGCCCGGGAATGTCATGGCAACAATCATGGAGAAAAGGAGCCGGGCGACCCGCTGCCATCCGTTATGGCTGCTTCCTTCCGGACCTGACCAGGTTGGCGGACGCGAACGTCCGCCCGACTCCCGGGCGGGCATATGGCCGCGTCCGGCGACTTATTCAACACCCCCGTCATCCCGGCGAAAGCCGGGACCTCGTCCCGTCGCAGCCCTGGTGGCGCGTGCCGCAGTCGCGGCGCATGCGGTCCCGGCTCACGCCGGGATGGCGCTGGCCAAAAAAACTGGGACAGTCCCTCTTTTCCGGTCAGCGGAAATTGTCCGCGTAGGCCTGCAGCTTGAGCCGCCGCGGCGGGGTTTCGTGGACGATCGCGTCGATGCCGTATTTCTCGGCGTATGCGATCGCCGCCTCCTTCGACGGGAAGCGCAATTGCACCTGCTGGCGCGTATCGCCGCTGCCCGCCCAGCCCATCAGCGGGTCGGGCTTCTTGGCCTCCGCCGGGACGAAGTCGAGAATCCACTGATCGGTGAGCGCCTTGCCCGATTGCATGGCGTTCTTGGGGCGCTGGAAGATGCGAGCCTGCATGCCCGAGCCTTTCGTTCGGTTGCCGCACGAAATCAAGACCTCCCTCACGCCGAGCCCGCCGAGGCGTCGAACGCGTTCTTCGTCTTCAGGCTCGGGCGCTCGGCCCACGGCTCCTCGGGCCAGCGGTGCTTCGGATAGCGTCCCTTCATGTCCTTCCGGACCTCGGCCCACGAGCCGCGCCAGAACCCGGGCAGGTCGCGCGTCGCCTGGATCGGGCGTCCGGCGGGGCTGGTCAGCTTGAGCAGCAGCGGCGTGCCGCCGATCATCGGGTGGCGTTCGAGCCCGAACAGCGCCTGGACGCGGACCTCGACGCTCGGGGCGTCGTCCCCCGCATAGTCGATCGGATGATGCGTGCCGGCGGGGGAGACGAACTCGCGCGGCGCCAGCCGGTCGAGCCGCTGCCGCTCGTCCCACGACAGCCGCGACAGCAGCGCCTCGGCGACCACATCCTTCGGCAGGTCGAGGTCGCGCCGCCCCTCGAGCAGCGGCGCCAGCCAGTCGCGCGCCTCTTCTGCCAGCCGCGCCGGGTCGAGCGCTTCGATCCCCGCGTATCGCGCTCGCGCCATCAACACCTCCGGAAGCAGTTTCCCAAGCTTTTCCACAGTCTTGTCAACAAGCATGTCCACCATGGCCGCGGGGTCGGGCGCCGGATCCGGTCCACTCGCCAGCGTGATCGCGCCAAGCCGCCGCTCGAGCCGCGCCTCGACCCGCTCGCCGGTCCAGCGCAGCACCGGACGGCGCTCGATCCGCTCGCCGAGCCATTGTTCGACATCGGCAGTCGTCAGCGGCAGCGCCGCCGTGATCCGCGCCGCCTGCGCCCGGCCCTGCGCATCGCCGATTGCGAGCCACTCCGCCGAAGCGAGCGGCGAGGCCGGATCCAGCGAATAGCCGCGCCCCCCGGCCGAGAGCCACGACTCGCCCGACGTGTCGCGGCGCCGGGCGAGGTTGTCGGGCAGAGCCATGGCGAGGAGAATGCCGGGCGGCGGAATCCCCCCACCCCGCGCCTTGCCGAGCGCTTTCGCTTTGTGGGCCCACCTCTCGGCCAGCTTGCGCGACGCCTCTGCCCGCGCCGAGCGATCCGCGTTCCACCGCGTCAGCCGCTGTGCGAGGTCCTCGCCCTTCCCGCCGAGCCCGCGTTCCTGCAGCAACAGCGCGAGCTTTGCTGCGTCGCCCGCTGCGCCGTGCTCGGCGCCGTAGAGCAGCATCGCTGCCTGCCACGGCTCCATCGGCAGCGCGGCGAGCTTGCGGCCGCGATCGGTGATCCGCCCTTCCCCGTCGAGCGCGCCAAGCTTCGCTAGCCGCTCGCGCGCCGCCGAAATGGCTGCCGCGGGTGGCGGATCGAGCCAGGCGAGCGAGGCCGGGTCGGTCACGCCCCACTGCGCGAGCGCGAGCACCAGCGGTGAGAGATCCGCGATGGTGATTTCCGGCAGGTCGAACGGCTCGCGCCCGGCGTGCGCGGCCTGCTCCCACAGGCGGTAGGCAACGCCCGGCCCCTGCCGAGCGGCGCGGCCCGCGCGCTGGGCCGCGGCCGCCTGGCTCGCGCGGACGGTGACGAGCTGCGTCAGGCCGGCCGCGACGTCGAACTCCGCGCGGCGCGACAGCCCGCTGTCGACCACGACCGAGACGCCGTCGAGCGTGATCGAGGTCTCGGCGATGCTCGTCGCCAGCACGATGCGCCGGCGCCCTTGCGGGTCGCGCCGGATCGCCGCGCGTTGCGCAGCCGGCTCGACCTGCCCGTGCAACGGCACGATCGGCACTCCGGGCAGACGTTCCGCCAGCCGCTCGCGCGTGCGCTCGATCTCGCCGACGCCGGGCAGGAAGGCGAGCACATCGCCCTCCTCGTCGCGCCACGCCTTCAGGACCGCGCCCGCCATCGCCTCGTCGGTGCGCAGTTCCGGCTGGCTGCCGAGCCACTCTATCCGTAGCGGATGCGCCCGGCCTTCGCTCTCGATCACCGGCGCGCCAGGACCATTTTGGTCGATCAGCCGGGCAAACCGCGCGCCGTCGATCGTCGCCGACATCACCAGCAGCCGCAGGTCCTCGCGCAACACCGCCTGGCTCTCGAGCGCCAGCGCGAGGCCGAGGTCGCTGTCGAGATGCCGCTCGTGCGCCTCGTCGAACAGCACCGCCGAGACCCCGTCGAGCTCCTGGTCGCCGAGGATGCGGTTGACGAAGATCGCCTCGGTCACGACGAGAATGCGCGTCTCGGCGGACTGCTTGCTGTCGAGCCGAGTCAGGTAACCGACTCGCCGCCCGACCGGCTCGCCGAGCAGCTCGGCGATGCGCTCGGCCGCGGCCCGGGCAGCCACGCGGCGCGGGCTCAGCAGCACGACCTGCCCGGTGCACCACGGTTCGCCGATCAGCGCCGGGGCGACAGCGGTCGTCTTGCCGGCCCCAGGCGGAGCGACGAGCACCGCGGAATTGCGCTCGCGCAGGGCGGCGAGCAGCGCGGGCAGCACGGCGTGGATCGGAAGATCGGCGGACACCCGTCCGCCCTACTCAACTCGCCATCCCCGCGAAAGCGTGGCGCAAACCGAGGGTCGACCACGCGCCCCTTTGCCGCTCCTGCCCCAACCCGTCCCCCTGGACCAACCCGTCAGCCTGAACTTGTTTCAGGGCCCACTTCTCCTCGGGCCTTGAACGATCGGTCGCTCACAGTGCGGGCCGCCAGGTCAATGAGACGGCGCTGTGCCCGCGGCGAAATCCGCGCGTGGCGTACGATGGGCCGGGAGGGTGACGGGGATGGATGGAGAGGGAGGGAAGGCTGCTCGCGGAAGCGGCCGCTGTCGAAACCAGGAGTCCGCCCTTGTGCCCCCTCCAACCCGGTCAGGGTCAGTATCCCCGGCTCACGGCGAACCGCGCCGCCTCGACCATCGCCCGGCGCGCCTTGCCGTCGGGGAAAATCGCCAGCGCGTCGCAGGCCCGCTGGGCGAAGTGTCGCGCCCGCTCGCGCGTCGCGGCAACGCAGTCGTGCCGGCGAATCAGCTCAACCGCGTGGGCGAGGTCCTCTTCCTCGGTGCGGAACCCGGCGATCGCCTCTTCCCAGAACCGCCGCTCGTCGGGCGTGCCGCGGGCGTAGGCAAGGATCACCGGCAGGGTCATCTTGCCTTCGCGGAAATCGTCGCCGCGGTCCTTGCCCATCTCGGCGGCGGTGCTGTCGTAGTCGATCGCATCGTCGACCAGCTGGAAGGCGATGCCGAGGTTGCGGCCGTAGTCGTCGAGCGCCTGCTCCTCGGCCTCGCCGCACTCGGCGACGACCGCCGAGATGCGGCTCGCCGCGGCGAACAGCGCGGCGGTCTTGGCGCCGATGATGTGCAGGTAGCGCTCCTCGCTGGTCTCGATCCGCCGCTGCGCGGTCAGCTGGTCGACCTCGCCCTGCGCGATGACCGCGCTCGCCGAGGAGAGAATCTTGAGCACCTTGAGGCTGCCATCCTCGACCATCAGCTCGAACGCGCGGCTGAACAGGAAGTCGCCGACCAGCACCGTCGCCGGGTTGCCGAAGACGATATTGGCGGTCTCCTTGCCGCGCCGGGTCTCCGAGCCGTCGACGACGTCGTCGTGCAGCAGCGTCGCGGTATGGATGAACTCGACTGCCGCAGCGAGCTTGTGGTGCCGCGCGCCCTGGTAGCCGACCAGCTCGGCGCCGGCGAGCGTGAGCATCGGCCGCATGCGCTTGCCCCCGCCCGCGATCAGGTGGCCGGCCAGCGCCGGGATCAGCGGGATCTCGCTCTGCATCCGGTCGAGGATGATCGCGTTGACCGCGTTCATCGCCGTGGCTGTCAGCGACAGGATGGGCGCGAGCGAGGGTTGCTTCACCGGGAGGGGGACGACCTCGGCGCTCATGTCCGGCGCCATGGCGCGTGCCCGCCCGCTTGGCAAGCGCGGAATCCCTGCTAGCGTTGCGCGCCTATGGCCAGCCATCCCAAGCCCCAGGACGCCGACGCGGTGCTCGCCGGCTACCGCAAGTCGATCGACAACATCGATGCCGCTCTGATCCACATGCTGGCCGAGCGCTTCCGCATCACCCAGGCGGTCGGCGAGTACAAGGCGCAGGCCGGCCTGCCCGCGAGCGACCCTGCCCGCGAGGCGCGCCAGATCGCCCGCCTGCGCGCGCTCGCCGTCGACGCCGACCTCGACCCCGAGTTCAGCGAGAAGTTCATCCGCTTCGTGATCGACGAGGTGATCCGCCACCACCGGCAGCACGCGGCGGGGAAGTAAGTCCCTCTCCGCTGACGGGAGAGGGTTACGGAGGCTTGGCGGCTCCGCCGCCTGGCCGGAGCGGGGTTACCTTTGAGGAGAAGGAAGCCTCATCCAAGGCCCGCCAACTCGCTACGCGAGCAAGCTGCGCCATCCTCCTGCCGCCGTGGGAGAAGGCTACCGATCGTCGCTCGGCCCGAACCGGTTGGCCTTCCGTCCGCCCATTTTGCGCGACGGCGCCGGTTGGATGGCCAGCCCGCGAACGCCGACCGTCATTCGCCCTTCGCGCCAAGCCGGGCGCCGGGGAACCCGTCCTCGACGATCACGCCCGCCGGATCGCCCTTGCGCAGCGGGACCACATCGCGGTCGAAGCGGACATAAGCCGCCGGCAGGCTATCAAGGTCGTTGTCGTAGCGCCGCTGCACTGCCGCGCGGTCGTAGCCCATCCAGCCGAGCGTGGCCGGGAAGATCTGGCTCGCCGAATGGCCCGCGCGCGGCGCCCCCGCGTAAAGCGACGCGAGCCGCTCGGGCAGGAACGCGACCAGCGGGACGTGCAGCTCGGCGGGGACCGGAGAGGGGCTGCAATGCGGCACTGCGCCCTCGGCGAGGTTCTGCCCGTGGTCCGAGGTATAGACGACGGCCACGTTCTCACGGTCGACGCTGGCGAGCAGGCGCTCGAAGAAGCGGCCTTTCGAGTATTCGACCGCCGTCTCGTACTGGCGGATCGCCGGGCTGTCCGGCGGGATCAGCCCGGCGGGGTAGTGATCGCGGTACTGGAAGTGCACTCCGCGCAGCACCGCGTAGACGAACACCCGCTCGCCGGTGCGCAGCCGGCGGTTGATATCGGCAGCGATGCGCATGTCGGTGTCGAGGTCTCCCGCGGAGGCGATGTAGTCGTCGATCAGCGCGCGCTCCGGCGGCAGCAGCAGGTTCTGCGGCGCGCCGTGGGCCTGGCCGTCGATCAGCACCGTGCGGTAGCCCGCCTTGCGCGCGTAGCCCCAGATCGACGGGGTGCGGCGCAAGTCGAGCAGCGGCCCCGCGCGGCGCACCTCGACCCCCGAGCGCAGCGCGAGGTTGGCCGGGGCACTGCAATGGGCGAGCGCCGCGGTCATGCCGAAGTCGACGTGCCGAACGGCCTCCAGCCGGGGCGCGAGAATCGCGGCGAACTGCGGATAGGCGATGCTCTCGTCGACCAGCCAGACGATCGCCCGCGGCGAACCCTCGGTCACCGGCACGAGGTCGACCGGGGCGCGAGGAGGCGGTGGCTCGGCGAAGGCGACCTCAAGCCCGAGCGAATAGGCATTGCGCTCGGCCGCGGCGGCGGGAAAGCCCGCGCCGGCAAGCAGGCTCGGCGCGACCAGCGCGGCGAGCCCGGCGGTGCTCGCCTTCCAGCCCTGCCCAGCCCAACCGCCGCGCCGCAACGCCGCGCGCGCGCCAGCCAGCAGCGCGACCGCCAGCGCGGCCTGCGCCCCGGCGAACAGCAGCGGCCGGGCGAACTCGCCCATCGCGTTGCCGGCCTGGCGAGTCTCGGCGGCCATCCACGCCAGCGTCCCCGCGCGGATCACGTCGTTGACCACCTGGCCATAGCCGAGGTTGAGCAGGATCGAGCCGAACGCCAGCACCATCGCCACGACGAACAGCCGGCGTCCGAGCAGCGCTATCGCCGCGAGCAGCGCCAGCGCCTGGAGCGAAAGCAGGCCGAAGGTCGTCGCGGCGCTCGCCCAGTCGTTGGCGGCGGCCCGGTAGAGCACCCCGTGCGTGAGCTGGAACCGGTTGGCGACCGCGAAGCCGAGCGCGAACAGCGCTGTCGCGAGGGCCAGCGCCCCCCACGATCGCCGGAGTGGCGCGGAGCCGGGCGCGGCGGGATCGTCCATCGCAGCCCGCATAGCGCCAACCGCTTGCAAAACCCTTATCCTCGCGCGGGATCGCCCGGTCAGGCGCGCGGCAAGCGCAGGGTCACCAGCAGTCCGCCGAGATCCTCGCTCTCGCCGAGCTCGATCTGGCCGCCGTAGATCTCGGCCACGTCGCGCACGATCGCAAGGCCGAGCCCGGTGCCCGGCTTGCCCGTATCGAGCCGCGCGCCGCGGCCGAACAGCTGCGCTCGCTCGCTCTCGGGAATGCCGGGCCCGTCGTCCTCGATCCAGACTTCGCACATCGGCGCGGCCGGGTCCGGGTCGACCGTGACGAACACGCTGCCGCCGCCGTACTTGGCGGCGTTTTCGATCAGATTGCCGAGGATCTCGTCGAGATCCTGCCGCTCCATCGCCACGACGGCCGCGGAGGCCCCCGAGGTGTCGAATCGGACGTCGGGATAGAGTCTCGCCACCGCGCGCTCGACCCCTTCGACCGCCTCGGCCACGTTGGTTCGCGAATGCCCGATCGCGCGCCGGCCGACAGCGCGGGCTCGGGCCAGGTGGTGGTCGACGTGGCGCCGCATTGCCGCCACCTCGCGCAGCACGGTTTCATCGAGATCGGGCGCGTGGGCGACCGCGGCGTTGGTCAGCACCGTCAGCGGGGTCTTGAGCGCGTGGGCGAGATTGCCCGCATGGGTCCGCGCCTCCTCGGCCTGCCGGTCTGCGTGCGCGAGCAGCGCGTTGAGCTCTTCAACCATCGGCTGGACCTCGAGCGGCAACGGATCGGTCACGCGGTTTGCGCCGGTCGTGCGAATGCGCGCGATCGCCAGCCGCACGCGCCGCAGCGGACCCAGGCCGTACCAGGTCTGCAGCATGGCCATGACGAACAGGCCGATGCCGAGCACGGCGAAGCTCCACACGAGAATCGAGCGGATTCGCCGGATCTGTTCGTCGAGCTCGCCGCGCGCCGCGGCGACCACGAACTGCCAGTCGACGTCGCTCCCGGGGATGCGGATGGTCTGCTCGATCACCCGCAGCGGCTCGTCGGGGAACTGGTCCGAATCGTAGAACAGCGGCTCGCTGCGCGGTGCGTTGCCGCTGACTGCAAGCGTGCGGTCCCACAGCGAGCGCGAGGGGTAGGGTTCATGCCCCTCGCCGCTCACCTGCCAGTAGAGGCCGCTGTTCGGCTCGAGGAAGCGCTGGTCGCTGAGCTGGCGGTTGAACCACACGTCACCGTAGGGATCGATCTCGACCGAGGCGATCATCGCGGTGAGCTGGTAGTGCAGCTGCTCGTCGAACTGGTTCTCGAGCAGGCCCGTGAGCGTTCGGTCCAGCGCCACGCCGCCAGCGAGGAGGAGGATCGAAATCCACCCCGCCGCGATCAGCAGCATCCGGCGTGACAGGCTTCCGGTATGGCTCGAGCCTGCCGGCGCCGCCTCACCGCTCGCCGAGGCACCCGCCGGAGGTGCCGCTGCGGCCGGAGGCTCAGGCGCCGCGGCTGGGCTCGTCGGGGTCGTCGAGGCTGTAACCGAGGCCACGGATGGTGGTGATCACGTTAGCACCCAGCTTCTTGCGGATGCGGGTGACGAAGACCTCGATGGTGTTCGAATCGCGGTCGAAGTCCTGGTCGTAGATGTGCTCGATCAGTTCGGTGCGGCTGACCACCTTGCCCTTGTGGTGCATCAGGTAGCTGAGCAGCTTGTATTCCTGCGCGGTCAGCTTGACCGGCTCGCCGTCGAGCGTGACGCGGCCCGAGCGCGTGTCGAGCCGCACCGGGCCGGCGGTCAGCTCCGAGCTGGCGTTGCCCGAGGCGCGGCGGATCAGCGCGCGCAGGCGTGCGATCAGCTCCTCGGTCTGGAACGGCTTGGCGAGGTAGTCGTCGGCGCCCGCGTCGAGCCCGGCAACCTTGTCGGACCACGAATCGCGGGCGGTCAGCACCAGCACCGGGAAGTTGCGCCCCTCCTTGCGCCACATGCCGAGCACGGTGAGCCCGTCGATCTCGGGCAGGCCGAGGTCGAGAATCACCGCGTCGTAGTCTTCGGTCGAGCCGAGGAAATGCCCGTCCTCGCCGTCGGTCGAAAGGTCGACCGCGTAACCGGTCTGCTCGAGCGTCGACTTGAGCTGCTGACCGAGTGTCGGCTCGTCCTCGACGATCAGGATGCGCATTGATTGGTCCCCTGGTTCACGCGACCCGAGATGTGGGCTTTTGCGGGAAACGCGTCAACGGTGCGGCCGTTTCCGTTCGGGGAGCCTATCTGGAGACTCGCAGGATACGGGCCGTTCGCGCATCGACGTCGACCCAGATCACGTGCCCCTCCTTGAGGAACTTGAGCCGGTACGCGCTTGCGCCGGAATCGTATTCGAAGCCGAGGTAGTCGCTCCCGCGCATCTGCGGCAGGATGCGCCGCTCGATCTCGCGCGACGACATCGTCCGCCCCGCCTGCATGTCCTGCCGTGCGGTAGCCTGATCGCCGCGCCCCTGGTCGCGGAAGCGCTGCGCCCCGGGGGAGGCTGCCGCGGGAGCGGTCAGGCCGCCAGCGACCAGGGCCGCCGCGGCGAGAATGGCAATCGCCTTGCGCATGACAGGTTTCTGCCTAGGCGCAAGGCATTGAACAAGGTGTGAATGTGGCGGGCGGCCGCCGTTCAGCCCGGGGTGTGGCTATCGGGTCATCTCGTAGGTCACCCGCACGGTCACGCCGGCCTCGACCATCCCCGGTTGAACCGGTGTCGCCGCATCGGCTGCCTCGGCCCGCGCCGCTCGCAGGAACGGCATCGGCGGCTGGGCTGCGACCGTCTCGCTGATCTCGAGCACACGCACGTCGCTGAAGCCCGTTGCCCGCGCGTATTCGAGCGCCTGCGCTCGCGCGGTTTCGAGCGCCTGGCGGCGCGCCTGCGCCCGCGCGACGGTGTCGTCGTCGATCGACCAGTCGGGGCCGCTTAGGTCGGTCGCGCCGGCCGCCACCAGCGCGTCGAGCACTTCGCCTGTACGGTCGATGTCGCGAAGCTTCACGCTGACCCGGTTCGACGCCTGGTAGCCGCGAAACACCTGCCGCCGGCTCGCCTGGTCGTAGTCGTACTGCGCCCCGAGATTGATCCCGGCAGTCTGGATGTCGCGCTCGGGCACGCCGAGCGCCTTGATCCGGTCGATCACCGCGGTCATCTCGCGGGCATTGTTGCGCATCGCCTCGACCGCGGTCGACGCCTGGGTCGTCACGCCTGCGCTGATCGTGACCAGATCAGGCTCGGCTTCAACCGATTCGGTGACGGTGAGTTCGACAACCGGGCCGGCCGAGGTGACCTCGACCGCTGCCGCTGCGGGAGTGGCGAGGAACGGGACCGCGATCAGCGGCAGGGCGATACGATGCATGGGAAAACCTCCGATCATGCGCAGCCGGCTGCATGCGCCGGAATTACGCACCGCTGAACGCTTCGGTTCCGCCGCCCCTCTCAGGGTCGTGCCAGCGGTCGGCTCGAGGTCGACACGCGCGCATCCCAGAACACTTGCCCATCGCTCTCGAACGAGGTGTGCGTCCAGCGCGCCTGCGGCGCGAGGTTCCAGGCAACGCCGCAGTTCCAGCCTCCGCTCCGCATCAGGCAGATGCGCACATCGACCGGCACCTCGCACCCGTTGACGACGACCGCCTGCGTCGAGCGCGCGAAGGCCGGATCCGCGCTGACCAACGGTGGCGAGACGCAACGGGTCGCGTCCGGATCGATGGACGCGCTTTCGCCCGCGCTTGCTTCTTCCATGGCAGGCTTGCCGGCCTCGATGTCGGCGCAAGCCTTGCGATCACCCGCGATGCAAGCGGCATGGCGGCGCTGGGCGGCAAAGTACTCCTGCTGGGCCCGATTCGCAGCTTCCCGCTCGCGCCGGCTACGTTCGACCGCTCGCTCGTACTCGTCGTTCTCGCGTTCGAGCCGGGCGAGTTCCTCCTCGTAAGCCTTGCGAGCCTCCTCGGCCCTGCGGCGCGAGGCCTCGTTCTCGGCCACCTGCCGGGCCGCGAACTCGGCGGCCTCGCGGTTGAGCCGCGCCGTTTCCTCGATCTCGCGGCGCTCCTTCTCCTCCGCCTCGCGCCGCTTCCGCTCCTCGGCCTCGCGCCGCTCCCTTTCGGCAGCCTCGCGGCGCTCCCGCTCCGCAGCCTCGCGCTGCTCGGCCTCGCGCGCCGCTTCTTCGGCACGCGTGGTGGCGGCAAGCTCGTCTCGCGGCTGCCGATCGAGAGCTGTATCGTCGGCACTCTTCTCGACCTCGGGGGCCGGTGTTTCCGCCGCAGCAGGCTCGGGCTTCTCGATGGCCTCCGCGGCCGGTCGCCATGCGAGCGAGCGGATGATCGCATTGTCGGGGCTGTTCATCCGTCTGCTGTACTCGGCCCGCGCGCCGGCCTCGTCGAACACCGCGCACCGCTGGCTGCCCCAGTCGTAGAACTCCTCATAACCGGGAATTACCGTCGCAATCCCGACATCCTTGTCGAACAGACCGCCGATATAAGCTCCCTCGTAATCGCGGGCCTTGGCGGATCGAATCGCGAACGGCTCGGTCACGAGCAGCGCAATGTACGTGCCGGCCCCGCCGCTAGCCTTGAACGAGCACACGACCCAGCTCGTCTCGTCGCCGGTCGATACCTGTGCCCCGGCGGCCGAAATGCCGCCCCCCGTCGTCGCCAACACACCGAGCAGCCCCAGCCTTGCAATGCCACCAAGACCCATCCGAATCTTCCCCTCATTTCAATGCGATCCCAAGGGCATGGAGCAACAGTCAGGGAAACGGTCAACCTGCGGAAAGTCACCGGACGGGCGCGCGCCGGGGCGGGTTGCGGCTCCAATCCCGCGTGCCTATGCGCGAGCCGATGGCGGAAGCACCGATCCTGTCCTGGGAAGGCCTGGGCCTGCAGCAAGGCGGGCGCTGGCTGTTCCGCGACCTCGACCTGCACATCGGTCCGCGCGACCGGCTGGCGCTGATCGGCCGCAACGGCGTCGGCAAGACCACGCTGTTCCGGCTGATCGCGAACCGCATCGAGGCCGACAAGGGCAAGCGCTCGATCCAGCCGGGCACCAGGGTCGTCGTGCTCGAGCAGGAACCCGATTTCACGCCGTTCGACACGCTGATGGACTTTGCGCTCGCACGGGACCCGTATGGCGGGGACGCGCCGCAGCGGCACGAGGTCGAGGCGATCGCCGACCAGCTCGGCATCGACATGAGCCGCCCCGCCCCCACGGCAAGCGGGGGCGAGAAGCGCCGCGCCGGAATTGCCCGCGCGCTCGCGCTCGAGCCCGACCTCTTGCTGCTCGACGAGCCGACCAACCACCTCGACCTCGCCGCGATCGAATGGCTCGAAGCCTGGCTCGGCCGCTACAAGGGCGCGTTCATCGTCATCAGCCACGACCGCACGTTCCTGAAGCGCCTGACCCGCGCGACGCTGTGGCTCGACCGCGGCGTGCTCCGGCGCAAGGAAGTCGGCTTCGGCGGCTACGAGGCGTGGGAGGAGCAGGTCTACGCCGAAGAGGCGCGCGCGGCCGAGAAGCTCGACGCCAAGCTCAAGATCGAGGCGCACTGGCTCGAGCGCGGCGTGACCGCGCGGCGCAAGCGCAACCAGGGCCGGCTCGAGGCGCTACACCGCATGCGCGCACAGCGCGCGGCGATGATCGGCAGGCAGGGCACCTCGAAGCTCGCGCTCGCGACCGACGACGAAATCCGCACAAAGTCGGTGATCGTCGCCGAGAACGTCACCAAGCGCTTCGGCGAGCGCACGATCGTCAGGAACTTCAGCCTGCGCATCCAGCGCGGCGACCGGATCGGCGTGGTCGGCGCAAACGGCACGGGAAAGACCACGCTGCTCAGGTTGCTGGCCGGCGAGCTCGCGCCTGACGAGGGCGAGGTCACGCTGGCGAAGACGCTGCAGGGCGTTATGATCGACCAGCAGCGGCGCCTGCTCGCCGGCGACAAGAAGGTCCGCGACGTGCTCGCCGAAGGCGGCGACTGGCTCGACGTGCGCGGCGTGCGCAAGCATGTCCAGGCCTACCTCAAGGACTTCCTGTTCGATCCGGGCCTCGTCGACACGCCGATCGCCGCGCTCTCCGGCGGCGAGCGTTCGCGGCTGCTGCTGGCGCGAGAATTCGCCCGCAAGTCCAACCTGCTGGTACTCGACGAGCCGACCAATGACCTCGACCTCGAGACGCTCGACCTGCTGCAGGAAGTGATCGCCGACTACGACGGCACCGTGCTGATCGTCAGCCACGACCGCGACTTCCTCGACCGGACGGTCACCGTCACGCTCGGTCTCGACGGCTCGGGCACCGTCGACATCGTCGCCGGCGGCTACGAGGATTGGGAGGCCAAGCGCAAGAAGCCCGCGCCCCCGGCGGAGAAGAAGCCCGCCTCGACGCGGCCCGCCAAGGCACCCCCGGCCGCCCCCCCGAAGCGCACCAAGCTCTCCTACAAGGACCAGCGCGACTACGACCTCCTCCCGGCGCGCATCGAGGAGCTCGAGGCCGAGATCGCCAAGGGCGAGCACGCCCTGTCCGACCCCACCCTCTACACGCGCGACCCGAAAGAGTTCGCCCGCCTGACCGCGCTCCTCGACAAGCTGCGCGCGGAAAAGGGGGCGGCTGAGGAGCGCTGGCTGACCCTGGCGGAGATGGTCGAGGGGTAAGAGGAACTAGCTAGCCCGCCACCCTGCGTCCCGGGGGTCAGCCGCAGCGCCTCACCGCCATGTATCAGCCGCCGGGGCGGACCGAACCGAAAGCGCCAGACCGATCGGGCCCCTCACCCGATCCGGTAGAAGTCCGCCACCCGGTCCAAGGCGATCCTCAGGACCAGCTTGCCGCTGCGGGCGGGCCAGGACAGCGCCTTCTCCGCAGTGGGCAGCGTTTCGCAGGCGCAGACCACGCGCCACAGGATGTCCTCGAGCCCCTTGCCCGCCGCGGCGATCGCGCCATCGAAACGGCGACGGGCAGCAAGCTGACGTTCGGTCGGGGCGAGGCGCTCGCCGGGCTGGCGCTGCAGCCGCACGGGCTCCCAGCGCATCGTCATGCTCGGCACGATCTGCGCGCGCTCGAAGTCGGAGCGCAGGCGTTCACCGGCGAGGAACAGTCGCTCGTCGAGGTGGCCATGTGCGTGAAGCCAGCTAAGCGGCGATTCGGCGAGGTTGACGGTGACGCTTCGCCGCCTTGGCGCCACCCCGCCCCGCCGCCGCGGACCCTCCGGCGTCAGCTCGCGTTCGACAAGTTTGCGCTGCATGCGAATCGCTCCTTTCGAGGTAATGGCAGGACTTGCCAAAAGGGAACGATTGTAGGAAAGTGCAAAAACCAAATCGGTTATCGAGGGACCCGCACCGTGATCAACCGCATCCGCGACATCCGCAGGCAGAAGGGCATGACGCTGGCCGAGGTCGCCGCGGCCTGCGACCCGCCGACTACCGCGCAGACCATCGGCCGGCTCGAAACCGGGATGCGCAACCTCTCGCTCGCGTGGATGAACCGCATCGCCGCCGCGCTCGGGGTCGATCCTGAGCTGCTGGTCAAGGGCGAATCCGACGCCCAGCCGCAGGTCGTCGCGCGCCTGACGGAGAACGGCCCCGAGGCGTTGCCCTCCCCGCGCGACGCGATCCTGCCGGTCGATCTCGGCGGTGACGGTCCGCTGCTGTGCCTCGCGATCGACGCGCCGCAGGGCGAGTACCGCAGCGGCGACCAGCTTTGGCTGCGCCAGTACCCGTCCGAGGAAGCGTCCCGGCTGATCAACCGCGACGTGCTCGTGCCGCGCTCCGGCGGGCGATTCGCATTCGGGCGACTGATCGACCGCCAGGGCAAGCTCGTCGGCGTGCTGCCGCCGGGGATCGGGCAGCGCCAGATCGTGGTCGACAACCCGCCGTGGCTGGCCGTTGCGGAGATGCTGGTCCGCAAGCTGTGAAGCGAGTCCTGTCGATCGCCACGCTTTATCCGAACGCGCACCTGCCGCGCTTCGGGGTGTTCGTCGCGCGGCAGATGCAGGCTCTGGCGGCGCGCGGCGACTGGGACGTCACGGTGATCAACCCGATCGGCGTGCCGCCGGTGGCCGTCGGGCGCTACAGGCCGCTGCTCGTGGCGGCCGTGACCGGGGTGGAAGGCGGCGTCACCGTGCACCGTCCGCGCTTCACGCTGGTTCCGGCCGTCGGCGGGCCGATCAATCCGCGGATGATCGTGCGCGGCGTGCTGCCGCTCGCCAGACGGCTTCACGCGCTGGCGCCGTTCGACCTCGTCGACGCGCAGTTCTTCTATCCCGACGGCCCCGCCGCCGCGCGCATCGCGCGCGAACTCGGCCTGCCGCTGTCGATCAAGGCGCGCGGCGCCGACATCTCGCTGTGGGGCCGCAAGGCCTACGCGTTGCGGGCGATGAAGCGAGCCGCGACGCAGGCGGCCGGCCTGCTCGCGGTGAGCGAGGCGCTGGCTGCCGACATGGCTGCGATCGGCCTGCCGCGCGGCAAGATCACGGTGCATTACACCGGGCTCGACCACGCGCTGTTCCGCCCGCTCGACCGGCAGGAAAGCCGTGCCCGGCTGGAGGAGCGGTTCGGCATCGCCCTGCCCCGGGGCGCGCCGCTGCTGGCCACCGTCGGGGCGCTGATCCCGCGCAAGGGCCAGCAGTACGCGATCCGCGCGCTGGCGCGCCTGCCCTCGGCGCACCTCGCGATCGCCGGCACCGGTCCGGACCGCGCAGCGCTCGAGGCGCTGGTGCGCGAGGCCGGTCTCGATGGGCGCGTGCACTTCCTCGGTTCGCTCGACCACGCCCTGCTGCCGGTCGTGCTTTCGGCGGCCGACGCGCTGGTCCTGCCGTCGGAAAGCGAAGGACTCGCCAATGCCTGGGTCGAGGCGCTCGCCTGCGGCTGCCCGCTGGTGATCACCGATGCCGGCGGCGCGCGCGAGGTGGTGACGAGGCCCGAGGCCGGCCGCATCGTCGAGCGCGATGCCAGCGCCATCGCCGCCGCCGTGCGCGAACTGCTCGCCGCCCCGCCCGCGCGCGAGGCAGTCGCGCAATGCGCCGTTCGCTTCAGCTGGGAAGCGAACGCAGCCGCGCTGGCCGACTACTACGCAAGGCTGTCGGGACGGGAGTAGGCTCCCGCCTTGGTCGCTAGGCCTGCCCCTTCACCCGCCGTTCCTGCGCGTCGGCGCGGCTCTCGGCCGGAATGAAGCTGTCCGAAGTCACCCCGAGCCAGATCAGGATCGGCGTCGCCATGAAGATCGAGCTGTAGGTGCCGACGAAGATGCCGAAGATGATCGCCGCGGTGAACCCGAAAATCACGTCGGGGCCGAGCAGCAGCAGCGCGGCGAGGGTGATGATGGTCGACGTCGAGGTGACCACCGTGCGCGACAAGGTCTCGTTGACCGACAGGTCGAGCAGTTCGGGAAGCGGCATCTTGCGGTACTTGGTCAGGTTCTCGCGCACGCGGTCGTAGATCACGATGTTGTCGTTGAGCGAGTAGCCGATCAGGGTCAGGATCGCCGCGACGATGCTGAGGTCGAACTCCATCTGCGTCAGCGCGAACAGGCCGATCGTCAGTGTCACGTCGTGCGCCAGCGCGAACAGCGCACCAACGCCGAACTGCCACTCGAAACGCACCCAGATGTAGATCGAGATCCCGAGCATCGCGAGCGCGAGCGCGATCATGCCGGTCCGGAAGAGCTCGTTCGAAACCTTGCCCGAGACGGAGCGCGCCGAGCCGATTTCGACCCCCGGATGGTTGGCCTCGAGCGTCTCACGGATGTCGCGCACCATCCGGTCGGACAGCGCGGAATCGCTCTCGTCGGGCAGTTTCATGCGCACGGAGATCTGGTTCGGCTGGCCGATCTGCTGGATGATCGGCTCGCCGTAACCCAGCGCATCGATCTCCTGGCGTGCTTCGGCGACCGGCGCGACCTCTTCGGCAAAGGTGATGCGAATGGTCTGCCCGCCGACGAAGTCGACGCCGAGATTGAGCCCCTGGGTGAACACCAGCACGATGCTGGCAATCATCAGCAGGATGCTGACGCCGTAGAATGGCACCCGCCAGCGCAGGAACTTGATGTTGGTGTTGTCGGGGATGAGCTTGAGGAGTTTCATGACCCGATCCTAGAGCACGATGTCCGCGGGGCGCTTGCGGCGCAGCCAGCCGGCGACCCACATCCGGGTCATGGTCACCGCGGTGAACACCGAGGTGACGATGCCGATAGTCAGCACCACCGCGAAGCCGCGCACCGGACCGGTACCGAACACGAACATGATCAGCGCGGCGATCACGTTGGTGATGTTCGCGTCGAAGATCGCGCTCGACGATTCCTTGTAGCCCGCCTCGACCGCCGCGACCACGCGGCGGCCCCTGGCGCGCTCTTCGCGGATGCGCTCGTTGATCAGCACGTTGGCGTCGACCGCGGTGCCGAGCGTCAGCACGAGGCCGGCGATGCCGGGCAGCGTCAGCGCTGCGAGCGGACCGAGCAGGGCAAGCACGCCGAGGATCATGAACAGGTTCAGCACCAGCGCGGCGATCGTGTAGAGCCCGAAGCGGCCGTAGGTCAGGATCATGAACAGCACGAGCGCGACGAGCCCGACGATTATCGCGATCGCGCCCTTCTCGATCGAGTCCGCGCCGAGCTCGGCGCTGATCGAGCTTTCCTCGACCACGGTGAGGTCGACCGGCAGCGCGCCCGAGCGCAGCGCAATCGCCAGCTGGTTGGCCGTCTCGGCCGTGAAATTGCCCGAGATCTGCGCGGAGCCGCCGATGATCGGCTCATTGATGTTCGGCGCGGAGATCACCTGGCCGTCGAGGATGATCGCGAACGGCTTGCCGACGTTCTCGCTCGTCAGGCGCGCGAAGCGCGCGCCGCCTTGCGGATCGAACGTGATGCTGACCACGGGCTCGTTGGTCTGCGGGTCGTAGGTCTGCTGCGCGCGAACCAGCGAATCGCCGCGGATGCCGCCAAGCCGGCGGACGGCGATCTGCGTGCCCTCGTAGTCGCTGCCGGGCGCGCCCGGCACGATCTCGCTTCCCGGCGGGGCGATGCCCTGGGCGACATCGGACGGCAGCGCCGACTGGTCGACGAGCTTGAACTCGAGCTCGGCCGTCTGCCCGAGCAGGTCCTTGAGCGCCTGCGGATCCTTGAGCCCGGGAACGTCGACGACGATTCTCTCGGGGCCTTCGCGGATGATCGTCGGCTCGCGCGTGCCCATCGCGTCGATGCGCTTGCGCACGACCTCGGTCGCGGCTTCCATCGCGTTCTCTACCGCGAGGTCGAGGCCGGCCCTGGTCTGGGTGAGGATGAAGCGGTTGCCGTCGACGACCTGGATCGTCCAGTCGCGCTGCCCGGTCAGCCCGGCACCGGTAGTCAGCGGCTCGATCACGTCGCGCGCCGCATCGACCTGGCTCGGATCCTCGAGCATGAAGGACAGCCGGCCGCCTGCCGTGGAAAAGTCGCCGACGCGGATGCGCGGCTCGGCGTCGCGCAGCGCGGTGCGGACCGATTCCTCCATCGTCTCGAGCCGCTGGCGCGCCACCTGGCGCGGGTCGGCTTCGAGCATCAGGTGGCTACCGCCGGCGAGGTCGAGGCCGAGGTTGATCATCGGTTGCGGCAGCACCGAAGGCCAGGTCAGGCCCGCCAGCGTCACCAGCGAGGGGATGGCGGCAAGCGCGAAGAACAGCGAGACGCCCCATAGCCAGAGGCGCTTCCAAGGGGGGAAGTCGAGCATTGTCGGTGAGCGTCAGTCGTTGGCCGGCTTGCCGCCGGGAGCAATGATGTCGCCGATGGTCGCCTTGACCGCCTTCACCCGTACACCCTGGGCGATCTCGATCTCGGCGTACTGCTCGTCGACCTTGGTGACCTTGCCGACCACGCCCCCGGCCGTGACCACCTGGTCACCCTTCTTGACCGCGGCGATCTTCTCGCGATGGGCCTTCTGCTGGCGCATCTGCGGACGGATGATGAGGAACCAGAAGATTGCGACCATGCCGATGATCGGCAGGAACTGAAGCCATCCCGGAGGCGCTGAGGCAGCGGTTCCGGCGGCAAGGAATTCGAGCATCGTTGTGGCCTTATCCGATCGGCAGGACGGCGGGGATATCGGGCGGGGGAGCCCCCATTGCAACCTGATCCTCCCCGATGACGCGCCGCGCTAGCAGCAATGCCGGAGCCTTGCAAATCGCTCCGTCGGCCGGAACCGCCGCCATCCGCTTGCGTTGCCGGGGTGGCTTGCCTATAGGCGCGCCTCCACTGGATCGGGACGTAGCGCAGCCTGGTAGCGCATCACACTGGGGGTGTGGGGGTCGCTGGTTCGAATCCAGTCGTCCCGACCAGTGGTATTCTTCCCCGACCAGCGGACCCGTTCACCAGGGCCGGTCGTTGATTCCGGGCCAGCGAGAGGTCCGATGCCCGACCATCATCCCGTCCGCGGTGCGATTCTGTGCATCGCCGCGCTCGCGATGTTCGCGTGCCTCGACACGACCACCAAGTACCTGACGCAGACGCACGCGGTCCCGCTGATCGTGGGCGTTCGCTATCTCGGCAACCTGCTGCTGATGGTCGCCTTCCTCGGTCCGACGCACGGGCGGCAGATGATCCGCACGCGGCGCACCGGGCTGGTCTGGGTGCGCGGCCTGTGCCTCGCACTCGCCTCGCTGCTGATCGGCTTCGGCCTCGAGCGGATGCCGGTCGCCGAGATGACTGCGATCACCTTCCTCTCGCCGATCCTGCTGGTGGCGGTCGCCGGGCGGCTGCTCGGCGAGCGGGTCGGCTGGATCGGCTGGGTGGCGACTGTCGGCGGCTTCGTCGGCGTGATGCTGATCGTCCGCCCGGGGACCGACATCGTCAGCAGCGGTGCGATCTTCGTGCTCGGCGCGGTGCTGCTCAACCTCGGCTACCAGCTGCTCTCGCGCGTGCTCGCGGCGAGCGAGACCACCTTCGCGCTGCTGTTCTACGCCGCCCTCGCCGGTTCGATCCTCTACGGTCTCGCCATGCCGTGGTTCATCGAGGACCGCGCGCCGAGCCTGCTCGAGGCCGCGATGTTCGCCAGCCTCGGACTGTTCGGGGGAGTCGGCCACTTCATGTTCACCGCCGCCTTCCGCCATGCGCCCGCCTCGCTGATCGCGCCGCTCAACTACATCCAGCTCGTCTGGGCCGGGCTGCTCGGCTGGCTGGTGTTCGGCCACCTGCCCGACCCACAGGCGCTGCTCGGCATGGCGATCGTCGCCGGCTCGGGCGTGCTGGTCGCGCTGCGAACGCGGCTTCCGCCGGTCAAGCGCACGGCCTGAGGGCACCGCCTCGGCAAAAGGTGCTTTCCTACACGAACCGTATCGGTTCATGATGGCGCGACTCGTTAGCCAAGGGAGTACGTCATGCCCATCATCGAATCGCTCGTCGGCCCGATCGCGGCGATCCTCGACAAGGTGATCCCCGACAAGGAAGCGCGCGAGCGCGCCAAGCTCGAGCTGATCAAGCTCGAAGGCTCGCAGGAGCTCGAGGCGGTCCACGCCCGGCTTTCCGCGATCATTGCGGAGGCGCAGTCGGCCGATCCGTGGACCAGCCGCGCGCGGCCGAGCTTCCTCTACGTGATGTACGCGCTGTTGCTGTGGGCCCTGCCGATGGGCCTGATCGCGGCCTTCCGTCCCGAGGCCGCGCGCGACATAGCGTCCGGGATGAACGCCTACCTCGCCGGGCTGCCCGAGCCGCTCTACGCGCTCTTCGGCACCGGCTACCTCGGCTACACCGCCGCGCGGCAGTGGGGAAAGTTCAAGGGCGTGGACCGCTAGCGTCCCGGACTGGCTGAGGCTGCAGCCTCGGCAGACTTTGCGCTCGCCGGGCCTTCCCGCTATGCCGCGCGAGCCAAGGGGACCAGCATGTCGACCAAAGTCTACGTTCTAAACGGGCCGAACCTGAACCTGCTCGGCGTGCGCGAGCCGGAAATCTACGGCTCGGACACGCTCGACGACATCGCCGCTCGGCTCGAAGAGAAGGGCCGCGCACTCGGCCTCGAGATCGACATGCGCCAGTCGAACCACGAGGGGCACCTGTGCGACTGGCTGCACGAGGCCCAGGCTGAAGGCGCCAGGGCGGTCCTTCTCAATGCCGGCGCGCTGACCCACACGAGTCTCGCGCTCTACGACGCGATCCGCTCGATCAAGACGCCGGTGATAGAGGTCCACATCTCCAACCCCGCGGCGCGGGAGGCCTATCGGCACAAGAGCTATGTGGCGATGGCCGCCAGGGGAACCATCGCCGGATTCGGCACCTTCGGTTACGAGCTTGCGCTCGAGGCGGCGTCCCGCCTGTAGACGGTCGCAATCGCAACCGCCGCTTGCCATGCCCGGCGCCAAAACGCATAGCGCGCGGCCGAGGGGTCCACGTCACGAGGAATGAATGGCCGATAACAAAGGCACAATGTCAACCGCCGCCGGCATGAAGGTCGACACCAGGCTGGTCCGCCAGCTGGCCGAGATGCTGGCCGAGACCGGGCTCACCGAAATCGAGGTCGAAGACGGCGATCGCAAGATCAGGGTCGCCCGCAACCTCGCCGCCCCGGCCGCCAGTGTCGTCGCTGCCGCACCGGCCGCGGCACCTGCTCAGGCCCAGGCACCCGCGGCACCGGCCGCTGCGCCGGCCGAGACCGCCGCGGCCGCGCCCGCCAACGCGCTGCGCTCGCCGATGGTCGGAACTGCCTACCTGTCGGGCGAACCCGGCGGGCCGCCGTTCGTGCAGGTCGGCGACAAGGTGAAGAAGGGCCAGACGCTGCTGATCATCGAGGCGATGAAGGTGATGAATCCGATCCCCGCGCCCGCCGACGGCACGGTGCAGCAGATCCTCGTCGAGAACGCGCAGCCGGTCGAATACGACCAGCCGCTGATCGTGGTCGCGTAGCACGATGGCCATCACCCGGCTCCTGATCGCCAACCGGGGCGAGATCGCGCTGCGCATCCACCGCGCGGCGCACGAGATGGGCATCGAGACCGTCGCCGTGCACTCGACGGCGGACGCGGACGCGATGCATGTCCGGCTGGCCGACCACGCGATCTGCATCGGCCCGCCGCCGGCGTCGGAGAGCTACCTCAACCAGGCGGCGATCATTTCCGCGGCCGAGATTTCCGGCGCGGACGCGATCCACCCGGGCTACGGCTTCCTCAGCGAGAACGCCCAGTTCGCCGAGATCGTCGAGGCGCACGACATCGTCTGGATCGGCCCCAAGCCCGAGCACATCCGCACGATGGGCGACAAGGTCGAGGCCAAGCGCACCGCGGGCAAGCTCGGCCTGCCGCTGGTGCCGGGTTCCGACGGGGCGGTCTCCGACACTGCCGAGGCCGAGCGGATCGCCGCGGAGATCGGCTACCCGGTGATCATCAAGGCCGCCTCGGGTGGCGGCGGGCGCGGCATGAAGGTCTGCACCGGACCCGAGCAGCTCGAGGCGCTGATGCGCCAGGCCGGCACCGAGGCCAAGGCCGCCTTCGGCGACGACACCGTCTATCTCGAAAAGTACCTCGGCAACCCGCGGCACATCGAGTTCCAGGTGTTCGGCGACGGCAATGGCAACGCGATCCACCTGGGCGAGCGCGACTGTTCGCTGCAGCGGCGCCACCAGAAGGTGCTCGAAGAGGCGCCCTCGCCCGTCATCACGCCCGAGGAACGGCAGCGGATGGGCGGGATCGTTGCCAAGGCGATGGCGGAGATGGGCTATCGCGGCGCGGGAACGATCGAGTTCCTGTGGGAGAACGGCGAGTTCTACTTCATCGAGATGAATACCCGGCTGCAGGTCGAACATCCGGTGACCGAGGCGATCACCGGCGTCGACCTCGTGCGCGAGCAGATCCGCATCGCCGAAGGCAAGCCGCTCTCGGTCAGCCAGGCGGACATCGAGTTCAAGGGCCACGCGATCGAGTGCCGCATCAACGCCGAGGACCCGTTCACGTTCGCCCCGAGCCCCGGCCTCGTCACCGCCTATCACGCCGCCGGCGGCATGCACGTGCGCGTCGATAGCGGCCTTTACGCCGGCTACCGCATCCCGCCGTACTACGATTCGATGATCGCCAAGCTGATCGTCTACGGCCGCACCCGCGAGGGCTGCATCATGCGCCTGCGCCGTGCGCTCGAGGAGATGGTCGTCGAGGGCGTCAAGACCTCGATCCCCCTCCACGCCGAGCTGCTGCGCGACCCCGACGTGCTGAACGGCGACTACTCGATCAAGTGGCTCGAGGACTGGCTCGCCCGCCGCGGCAACGAAGCCTGACACGGGGCTGCCAGCCTCCGGCCGGAAAACAGGGACAGTCCCTCTTTTTCATCGGCCGGGGCGGCTACGGAAAATGGGGACTGTCCCTCTTTTCCTGGAGGGAGGAGACCCATTCGGGCGGCGACGGTCCCGGGAAAGGAGGGACTGTCCCTATTTTCCGGCGAGCAGGCCTGCGTGCTTCGGCGAGCGACCCCGACGGGGCAGTGCGGCGGCGCCAGGGACGGCCCCCAGCGGCCGGCTGGCACGCAGCGCGCCCTCGATGCGCTCGCCTTCGTCCGCCGCCTCGAGCCCGCGCCCCAACATCGCCCGCCAGTTCGCGACGTGCCGGCCGAGCGCGGCGACATGCGTCAGGCCGTCATCGCCGTGGCCGAGATGCGCCCGCGCGCTCGACCACGGCCAGTCTTCCGCGCGCCGCACCATGTCGCGGCAACGGGGTTATTCTCTACGTGGCGCACCGCCGCCATCAGGTGCGCGTCGTCCATCGGGTAGCTGGCGAAGCGCCCCTGGAACAGGTGCCCGCTCGCCTGGAGCGCGCGGTTGACCCGCTGCGAATAGCTCGTGTGAACGCTCGCCAGCGCAGCCCGAAGGTCGTCGGAGTGCGACGGTACGAGGATCAGGTGGACGTGGTTGTCCATCAGGCACCAGGCCAGGCACACGATGCTCTCCCGCGAACAGGCCCGCGCGAGCGCTTTGAGGTAGGCCCGACGGTCCGCATCGTCGAAAAAGATCGGCTGCCGCCGGTTGCCGCGCCGCACGACATGGTGCGCCAGTCCCGGAACGACGATGCGCGCCGATCGCGGCATGCCCGGCTCCTCGGAAAAGGGGGACAGTCCCCCTTTTCGAGCTACCGCGGGCGTCGGCTCTTCAAGAAGAGGGACTGTCCCCCCGTTTCAGCTAGTAGCGGTCGAGCAGGCGCTCGACCGTCTCGTACACGGTCGAGCGCTTGCCGCCGGGGCCGCCGTCGCGCCCGGCCTCGTGCTCGAGGGCGGCGCGGATTTCCTCGATCTGGGCGTCGGTCAGGTGCTCGATGCCGATGAACTGCTGCCGCGCCCGATCAAGCGCGCGGATGACCTCGTCCAGCTTGGCCTGCATCGCCGCCGCGTCGCGGTTCTGCGAGTTCTGGATCAGGAAGACCATCAGGAAGGTGACGATCGTCGTCCCGGTGTTGATGACCAGCTGCCAGGTGTCGGAGAAGCCGAACACCGGCCCGGTCACCGCCCAGGTGAGCACGACGGCCAGAGCCAGGAGGAAGGCCGCCGGCTGGCCGGCCCAGCCGGCGATCAGGCTGGCGATGCGGGTGAAGATCCTGTCCATCGGCCTGCCACTCCTCCGCGGCGGGAGGCTAGTCCTGCCCGCTATCCGTGTCCTGGTATTCGAGAATGAAAGTCGGATCGCACTCGTAAGGATAGATGTACTGCCCCGGCTGCTTGCGCCACTCGATATAGCGCGCGCCGTTGTTCTCGAGCACCTCGGGATCCTCGAACCATTGCGTCGCCATCAGCCGCGTCCCGTCCGCGCTCAGCTTGTAGCGTTCGACCATGTGGATCGAGGCGCTGTGGTCGAGCCCGTTGTTGGTGATCGTCGAAGGCGCGATGTGCGTCGTGTCGATCACCAGCTCGTCGCCTTCCCAGTGACCGATCGAGTGGCCCATCTTGGTGTGCGGCGCGTCGGGCGGCGGATGCCCGCGGCCGTCCATGAAGATCAGCCTGACCTGGTCGTAATACTCGTAGCGGAACACGATCAGGTCGCGCGTCTGCTCGACCTCGAACGGGAACGGCCCCTGCAGGGCATAGACGATCGAGGGCGGCGAGCAGACCTTCTGCAGCGTCATCTCGTCCTCGGGCCGCCAGGCCTCGGCGCGCGCCAGCGCCTCCGGCTTCAGCTTCAGCCCGCCGAACACCATCCGCGGATACTCGGGAGCCCCCGAGTCCTCGATCACCACCGTGTTCGGCGGCAGCTTGGCCAGGAGATCGGCCTGCGGGGTGGCATCGAAGGCGAGATTCCAGAAACCGCGCAGGTCCGCTTCGGCGACGGCGGGCGACGAGCAGCACAGCGCCGCGAGCGCGATGAAAGCCCCGCGCATCAGCTCTGGTCCTGACGGCCGAACGGCGCCGAGCCGATCAGGCTCCCGTCTGCCCGTTTCGCGCTACGCAGGCGGATGTAGGGCTTGCCGTCGCGCGAGGGCCAGCCCTCGATGGTGATCGTCTCGCCGGCCTTGATGCTGTCGCGCGTCCAGCCGCGGCGCTGGAGCACGACCGGGGCGTTGGTCTCGGCCCGCCACTCGCGCACGTGACCCTGCGCGTCGGTCACCTCGAGCGCGATCGTGCCGTGCGGATTGGTGAAGCGGAACGCGGTGACCTTGCCGGTGATGGTCACCTCCTTGGTCGAATCGAAATAGACGGCGAACGAATGGTGCGCACTCGCCGCCGCGGGGGCGACGCAGAGCGCGGCGGCAATCAGCACGCGGATTCTCATGACAGGACTCTCTCCCGGAATTTCCCCCACGCTAGCACCAGCCGGGCCGCGAGGGGAAGCGCCCTAGTCGAGCGGGACGCCGGGTTCGTTCTTGGCAGTGCGGATGGTCAGCGAGGTCTTGACGCTGGCGACGTTGGGCGCCGGGGTCAGCTTGCTGGTGAGAAACTCCTGGAAGCTCTGCAGGTCCTTGCTGACGATCTTGAGGATGAAGTCGATTTCGCCGTTGAGCATGTGGCACTCGCGGACCTCGGGCAGGCCCTTGATGTGGTTCTCGAACCCGCGCAGGTCTTCCTCCGCCTGGCTCTTGAGGCTGACCATCGCAAAGACGGTGATCGCGAAACCGAGCTTCGAGGCATCGAGATCGGCGTGATAGCCGCGAATGACGCCCTCTTCCTCGAGCGCGCGGACCCGGCGCAGACATGGAGGGGCGGTGAGGCCGACCCGGCGCGCCAGGTCGACGTTGGTGACGCGTCCTTCGGCCTGAAGCTCCGCCAGCAACCGGCGATCGATGCTGTCGAGCGTTGCCATCGCCATTCCCCGCCCTTGAAATTTAGTCCTGTCCGCTCGGGCCATCGCGGTAATATTATTGTTTATGACGGCAATTGTCCCGCTTTGCAACGCACCTTCGCGAGCCCGTTCCGCGCATCGGAACAGCCGCTATTGCCAGTCTGCGGGCGAGTGCGTCCGCGAGCCGCAATCGCCGGAGATTCGATGCTGTTCGACGACCGCCTCGCCACCGTGCTGCGCCTCGGCGCGCGGAGCGAGGCTGCCGCGCGCACCCAGTATCGCCAGCTGCTCGACCTGCTCGGCTCGATGCCGCCGGGAACCGCCAGCGCGCTTGCGGACGCCGCCTACGAACGGCTCGGTCAGCTCGCCGAGGAGCTGCCCGCAACGGTCCAGTCGGCCATCCTGCGCACTCCGGGCCTGCGCCTGCGCAACCGCACGCTGGTCTCGTGGCTCGCTCGTTGCGATCCCCAGGCAGCCGCGGCGGCGATGGCCACCGCACAGCTCTCGGAAAGCGACTGGCTGCACCTGATCCCGCGCCTGCCGGTCACCGCGCGCGGCTTCCTCCGTCACCGGCGCGACCTGCCGTTCAGCGCCAAGCAGGTGCTCGAACGCCTCGGGGTCAAGGACCTGGTGCTGCCCGAACCCGAAAGCACGCCCGCGTCACCGGAGACAGTGGCGAGGGCCGGGTTTGCCACAGAGGACCAGACCGACCTCGCACCCGATACCGAGGCTGGCATCGGCGAGCTCGTGCGTCGGATCGAGGCATTCCAGCGCACCCGCCGCGAGCGCACGGCTACCCCCCGGCTCCCGCTCGGCGACGCCCGCGAGCCCGAGGCCGAGCGCGCCGGCAGAGCGTTCGATTTCGCCACCGACGCGCAGGGAACGATCGTCTGGGCCGATCCGGCGATGGCTCCGCTGGTCGTCGGCATGACTCTCGGCCCGCCGCGTGCCGGCGCGGTCGCGGTGCTCGACGAGACCGCCGGGCGCAACCTCGCACGGCGCCTCCCGATCAAGGCGGGCCTGGTGCGGATCGCCGGGCCGCTCGAAGTCGCCGGGCCCTGGCGGATCGACGCGGCGCCGGCCTTCGCCGGCGAGGATCGTCACTTCGCCGGCTACCGCGGCCGCATGCGCCGCCCGCCGGTCGTCGAGGCGGTGACGCCGCCCACCCCGCGTCACGACGGCGACCGCATGCGCCAGCTGCTCCACGAGCTGCGCACGCCGGTCGGTGCGATCCAGGGCTTCGCCGAGCTGATCCAGCAACAGCTCTACGGCCCGGCACCCAACGAATACCGCGCGCTCGCCGCAGCGGTGGCGGTCGATGCCGCCCGCCTTCTCGCCGCGTTCGACGAGATCGACCGCCTTGCCCGGCTCGAAGGCGGCGTCCGCGTGCTCGGCGAGGGGTCGAGCGACTGGCGCGCGGTCCTGGCTCAGCTCCTGCGCCGTCTCGAGGGCGTGCTCCGGCCGCGCAGCGCCCACATCGCCCTCGCCGTTCGCGGCGAATCGTTCGAGGTCGGCATCGCCGACGCCGACGCGCAGCAGCTCGCTTGGCGGCTCCTCGCGACGCTGGCGGGCGCGCTCGCACCCGGCGAGATGATCGACCTCGCCCTCGCCAGCGACGGCGCCGAGATCGAGCTGGTCGCCGACCTGCCCTCGGCGCTCGTCGGAGAGGACGACCTGTTCGCCGCGAGCGCCCCGGTCCAGCCGCGCGCCGTCTCCGCCGGGATGTTCGGCTCAGGCTTCACCTTGCGGCTCGCCCGCGCCGAGGCTGCCGCAGCCGGCGGCCTGCTCGAACGCCGCGGCGACGCGCTGCGGCTCGTTCTCCCGGCCTTGACCGTCCAGTACTCCGCCCATACGCTCGGGGCCCAGGGGGACGGCGGACCGTCGGGCGCTTAGAAGGGAAGGATTCGGGGCGATGCGGTCGATGCTCGATCCGCCCTCGCGTTCCGACCTTGCCGAGTTCGATCCGGCGTTCGGCCAGCGCTTCCTGCTCACCGTCGACACCGAAGAGGAATTTGACTGGACCCGGCCGCTCGCGCGCGAGGGGCACGGGCTCGAGCACGTGCCGATGCTGGCGACGTTCCAGGCCTTCTGCGAGAACGAGGGTGTCGTCCCCGTCTACCTGGTCGACTGGCCGATCGCCTGCTCGCAGGTCGCCGTCGAGATCCTCCGCGGGCCGCTCGCCGCCGGCAAGGCGGAGATCGGCGTCCAGCTGCACCCCTGGGTCAACCCGCCGTTCGATGAAGAGGTGACCCCGGTCAATTCCTTCGCCGGCAACCTGCCCCCCGAGCTCGAGCGCGGCAAGTTCACTTCGTTGCGCGATGCGATCGAGCGCAACTTCGGCGTCGCCCCGGCGATCTACCGCGCCGGGCGCTACGGCGTCGGGCCCAACACCGCCGGAATCCTGCGCGAGGGCGGCATTGCCATCGACACCTCGGTGCGGGCCAAGTTCGACTACAGCCAGGCCGGCGGCCCGAACTTCCGCAGCCACCCGCTCACTCCCTACTGGCTCGACGAGGAACGGCGCCTGCTCGAGCTGCCGCTGACCACGGTGTTCTGGGGCCTGCTGCGCCGCCAGGGAGACGCGCTCTATCCGGCACTGTGGCGCACGCCGCGACTGCGCGGCCTCCTCGCACGTGTGGGGATGCTCGAGCGCATCCCGCTGACTCCCGAGGGCGTCAGCGTCGACGAGGCGATCCGCGGCATCGACATGGCGCTCGACGACGGGCTGCCGCTGCTGGTATTCTCGTTCCACAGCCCCTCGCTCGGCGCGGGCCACACGCCCTACGTCCGGAACGCTGACGACCTCGAGCAGCTCTACGACTGGTGGCGGCGGGTGCTCGCCTACCTCGAGCTTCGCGGCGTCAAGGCGACCACCGTGGCCGAAGTCACCGGCGCCGTCCGGCGTTAGCCGTGCTTCCCGCACTGCCTTGCCAAGGCTGCGGGCCGGCGGTACCGCGCGAACACCGAACGGGATTTCCAGGGGCCTGTAGCTCAGCGGTTAGAGCTGGCCGCTCATAACGGCTAGGTCGCAGGTTCGAATCCTGCCGGGCCCACCACCCTCCATCCTTCGTTTTCCCGACCGACGTTGCCCTCGGCTTCCCGGACGACTATCGGGGCGCGGTCGGGGAGTAGCGCAGCCTGGTAGCGCATCTGCTTTGGGAGCAGAGGGTCGCAGGTTCGAATCCTGTCTCCCCGACCATTTTATCCCGCTGTCGATGGAGTTCCGCCTCCTGGCGCGTGTCATCGAATGGAGTCGGTCACATGGCCGATAGACATGACGTGACACACGCGGGGAGGCGAGACCCTCATGTGCCGCATCCCGCTGACCTTCGCCGCCAGGGCGGCGCGTCATTCCGGCTCAAAGACCGAGCGTTTCAGGGCAGTCACCCGTTGCCCGCGCTTGCGGGGATGCTTGGCTGGTCCAGACCCGATTCGTGCTGGGCACGCGCGAAGAGCGGTGGATCCGAATGCTTCGGCCCGGTGCGCTCAATGATTGTGACGCGGCACCCGGTGCCCGACGCCGCGATACCTGGTGGCGAATTCGAAACAGGCGCCGCGCCCCAGCGAGTCGACGTTTGCGCGGTAGAGCTCCTCCCACGGCGTCTGGCTGACCGGCGCGGGGGGCGGCGTCTCGCGGCGGCGACGCTCGATTTCTTCCTCGGGGACCAGCGCGTCGCAGCGTCCGGCGTTGAGGTCGATGCGTATCCAGTCCCCCGTCCTCAGCCACGACAGGCCGCCGCCCGTCGCGCTTTCGGGCGAAACATGGACGATCGACGGGCTGTCGGACGTGCCCGACTGGCGGCCGTCGCCGAGCGTCGGCAGGCTTCGGATGCCGCGTCGGAGCAGCGCATCCGGCGGCTGCATGTTGACCACTTCCGCGCTGCCCGGCCAGCCGACGGGCCCGGCGTTGCGGATCACGAGGATGCAGCGCTCGTCGATCCCGAGCGACGGATCGTTGATCCGCCGGTGGTAATCTTCCGAGTCCTCGAACACGATCGCGCGGACTTCGAATACTCCTTCCTGCCCCGGCTGCTCGAGGTAGCGGGAGCGAAACTCGCGCGAGATCACGCTGACCTTCATGACCGCGAAGTCGAACAGGTTGCCGGTCAGCGGCAGGAGGCCGGCGTTGGCCATGATCGGATTCTCGTAAGGGCGAATCACGTCGCGGTCGCTCGCCTCGACCCCGGCCAGGTTGTCCGCAACGGTCGCCCCGGTGACGGTAATCCGCGCTCCGTGGAGCCTGCCCGCCCGCAGCAGTTCGGCCATCACCGCGGGAACGCCGCCGGCACGATGGAAGCGTTCTCCGAGGTAATCGCCGGCTGGCTGCAGGTTGACCAGCAGGGGGACGTCGTAGCCGGCCCGGCGCCAGTCATCGGCGGTGAGCTCGACGCCGGAGTGGCGGGCCATCGCGGTGATGTGCGGCTGGGCGTTGGTCGATCCACCGAGCGCGCTGACCAGCGCGATCGCGTCGAGAAAGGCTTCGCGGGTCAGGATGCGCGAGGGCCGCAGGTCCTCGTGCACCATCTCGACGATGCGGCGACCGGTCCGGTAAGCTACCTGCCCCCTCGCGGCATAGGCCGCCGGGATCGCCGCGCAGCCGGGCAGCGACAGCCCGAGCCCCTCTGCGACCGAATTCATCGTCAGGGCCGTACCCATCGTGTTGCAGTGGCCGACCGAAGTTGCCGAGGCCAGCGTGGCGTCGAGGAACTCTTCCTCGTCGATCTCGCCCGCGGCGAGCCGCTTGCGCGACTCCCAGATGACCGCGCCCGAGCCGGCCAGGCGCCCCTCGAACCAGCCGTCGAGCATCGGCCCACCGGAGAGGACGATCGCCGGAATGTCGACCGTGGCCGCCGCCATGACGGCGCTCGGGGTAGTCTTGTCGCAGCCCGTAGTCAGCACGACCCCGTCGATCGGGTAGCCGTAAAGCACTTCGACCAGCCCGATGTAGGCGAGGTTGCGGTCGAGCGCGGCAGTCGGCCTGCGACAGTTCTCGAAGATCGGGTGGACTGGGAATTCCATCGCGATGCCGCCCGCGTCGCGAATCCCTTCCCTGACCCGGCGCGCGAGGTCGAGATGGACGCGGTTGCACGGCGACAGGTCGCTGCCCGTCTGCGCGATACCGATCACCGGCCGGCCAGAGCGCAGCTCGGCCGGAGTCAGTCCATAGTTCATGAACCGTTCGAGGTATGTGGCGGTCATGTCGGGCCGGGTGAGGCCGGCGAACCATTCCTGCGACCTGAGACGCTTGGGGCGACCGGCTGAACTCAAGGCAATCTCCATCGAAAAACGTCGGACCAGGGCCGGGTCGTGGAGGAGCGGGTCATTCGAAGCTCCGCGAGAGCCCGAGCCGCACGCGGCGCGGCAGCGCGGCGTGGCCGATCGCGCCGCCCACCCGCTCGTCGAGCAGGTTGTCGACCACCACCCGGAAACGCGTTTGGCTGTCGGGACGCCAGTCGAAGGCCAGCGAAGCCTCGTGCGAGGGATCGAGCGCCTTCAGGCCGGTCGGATTGGCGAAGTCGTAGCGCTTGTCCGTGAAGGCGTGACGCAGGCGCACGTCGAGGCGGTCGGTTGCCCGCCATTCCAGCGAACCTCCGGCACGCCAGCGCGGCCGGTGCAGCAGGGGTGCGGAGTCGTCCGGGTCGGAGGTGTCGACGTACTGTGCCGAGAGCTCCAGGCGCACGTCGGGAACGAGCGTCACGCCCAGAGCGGAGGCAACCCCCTGCGCTTCCACGATCGAGCGGTTCTCGAGCCGGGGCACGTCCCCCGGCACGAAATCGATCAGGTTCCGGTAGCGCGAGCGAAACACGGTCACTGCCAGCGTCCCGTCACCCGCGAACGACTGTTCGAGCCCCAGCTCGACGCTCGAGCCGCTTTCCGGCTCGAGGTCGGGGTTGCCGACGAACGGGTTGGCGAGCGCGTAGAAGCTCGGGGCCTTCCAGGCCGTTCCGGCGTTAGCCTTGAGCGCCAGCCGATCGGTGAGCGCGGCGCGCAGCCCGATCCGTCCTGTTGTCCGGCTCGCGCCGTCCTCGACGCTGTCGAAGCGCAGGCCCGCCTCGAACGTCACCGGTCCGGCGACGCGGTCAAGGTCGGCAAAGACCGACCGCGTTGTGCGGCGCAGGTCGAAGCCCGACGGCACGGGAATGCCGAAATCGAGGTAGCCGTCGCTTGCTCCGCGCTCCCACTGCGCGGCAACGCCGAGCGTTGCCCGCCATTCTCCCATGGTCCAGTCGAGCGTGGGGCGAAGGCCGATCGAGCGATAGTGCGTGGCGTCGTACCCCGCGGGAACGCCGACGGGAGAGAAGGGCGACGCGTCGACGCCCGGCGACGTCACCGCGTCATCGCGCTCGAGGTACGACGCCGAAAGGGCCAGCCGGCCGCTTGCGAACCTGGCCAGAGCGTGACTGGCCGAGAGTACGAGTTCCTTGCCCGAGCGAACCTCGAGGTCGTCCCTCGTGGCGAACATCGGACCGCCGCTGTTGTCGGGCCAACCGTGCGAACGGGACTTGGCGAAGTGAACGACCGCCCTGTCGCGCGAGTCCCGCTGCGAGGCGAACAGCAGATCCAGCCCGCGCGACGCGAAGCCGGAGAGCGGGGTCGCCGATCCTGCGTCGTCCGCAAGGGCCGACAGCGTGGCGCCCCAGCCGCGAGCGATCGGACCTTGCCAGCGCGCCAGTCCCGAGATCTCGCCCTCGGTCCCGGCCGACCCAGCGAAGCTGAGGCGCGGGCGCGGCGTGGGTTCCGGCAGGAGCAGGTTGAGCGCTCCGGCGAGGGCGCCGGAGCCGTAGAGCGTCGAGGCGGAACCTGCGACCAGCTCCGCCCGGCCGATCGCAGCCGCCGGAATCGCGGCGAGGTTCACCGCGCCGCCGCGGCTGTTGGTCGGGCTGTTGAGCGGGACGCCCTCGAGCATGACCACGGTGAAATTCGGATCGGCTCCCCGCAGAAACAGAGAGGCAAAGCCCGTCCTCGCCCCGGGAGCCTGGATGTAGACGTCGGGCAGCCGCGCCAGGGCAGCGTCGAGGCTCTCCGCCTCCTCGAGGTCCGGCCCCTCCACTACCTTGACCCAGTAGGGCAGCTGCTCCGCCGCCAGCGGCCGGCGGGACGCGGTGACGACGAGCGGTTCGTCGTCTGCCAGCGCCGCCGCGGGACAGCCGGCGGCCACGATCGCCATCGCCGAGAGCCAGCTCGTACGGATCATCGGGCGATACGGTCGAACAGCAACCAGCTCAGCGCGGGGACGGTCGCGAGACCGAAGAAGAACAGGAAGAACGAGCCGGCGGACAAGGCGAGCGCGCCTACGGCCGCGTAGGCGAGGGCGACGGCGAGGTTGGCCGACAGGGTCATCGCCAGGAACAGCCCGAGACGCATCCTGGCCGCCCCGGCCACCAGCACGGTCGCTTCGGCGAGGACCGGCACGCCGCGGGCGAGGACGAGGACCACCGCGCCTCGCCGGTCGAGCAGGCCCCGCGCCCGCTCGAGATCTTCCGGGCCGACGACACGGCGCAGCGCAGGTCCCGCCGCACGCCCGATGCCGTAGCCGACCAGGGACCCCAGGCTCATGCCGAGCCATATGGCGGTCAGCCCGCCCCAGAAGCCGAACAGCGCGCCGGCCGTCGCGCTGACCACGCTCGAAGGCACGGGCAGCAGCACGTCAACGACGAGCATTGCCACGATGGTCGTATATGCGGCCAGTCGATGCTGCCCTACAATGTCGAGGGCGGCGAGCAGCGCGGCTTCGATGCCGGCTCCGAATGCCACGAACGGGACGAGCAGGAGAGTGAGTAGGACGAGCGCGGCGAGCAGCCAGCGGCCGCAGGAAGGCGCTAGCACGTGCCCGAACACCGATAGCCCTCCTTTTCCATTCAACAACATAACTGTATATTGTATGCAATTCTTGGTCAAGCGGGAGCGGATGGTGCGCAAGATCGGCTTGGTGCTGGCAGGGGCATTGACCATCGGATTGCCGGTAGCCCTGCTGAGTCAGCACACGGGGTCCGGATTGCTCGAGTCCGAGGCGGGCCGTCCATGGCCGGCGCCGGTCACGAGAGACGCGAGTATCGGCCAGACGCCGCTCGCCCCTGCGGATGCCATCCGCACCTTCACGATGCCGCCCGGCTTCAGGATCCAGCTTGTCGCGTCCGAACCGCTGGTAAAGGACCCGATCCTTGCCGAGTTCGACGAGGACGGCCGCCTGTGGGTGCTCGAATTGCACGGGTTCGCCGTCAACCGGCAGATGGAAAACAGTTTCGAGCCCATCAACGAGCTCGTCGTTCTCGACGACACGGATGGCGACGGGGCTTTCGACAGCCGCACCGTGTTCATGGACGATCTCGTCATGCCGCGGGCGTTCAAGGTCCTCGCCAACGGCTGCGCGCTGGTCGGCGAGCCGCCCAACCTCTGGCACGCTTGCGACACGGACGGCGACCTGCAGGCCGATACGCGGGAACTCGTCAGCGACCGCTTCGCGACCCGCGGGGTGGTCGAGCACGGCGCGAACGGCCTGATGTGGGCCATGGACAACACGATCGTCGTTGCCCAGAACGACTGGGACCTGCGGTTCATCGACGGCAAGCCCACGGTCGTCCCCAGCCTGAACCGGGGCCAGTGGGGCCTGACGCAGGACGACGCGGGCCGGGTCTACAGGGTCTTCAACACCGACCCGCTCTACGTCGACTACCTGAAACCCGCCTACTACGCGCGCAATCCCAACATGGTGCGCACCCGCGGGCTCTACGACCTCATCGTCGATGCCGAGAAGAGCCGCATCTGGCCCGCGCGGCCGACGTTCGGGGTCAACCGCGGCTACCGTACAGAGAATTACCGCGAGGACGGTTCGCAGCGCTACTACGGCGGCGTCTCCTCGCCGATGATCTACCGCGGCACGAGCCTCCCGGAGGAATTCCGCGGCCAGCCTTTCGTCGTCGACGGACCGACCAATCTCGTCCACCTCCTGCGCTTCGAGGTCGATGCCTCGGGCCGGCGGAGCGCTGCCGACTTCTACCCGCAGGGGGAGTTCCTCGCCTCGACCGACGAGCGCTTCCGCCCGATCTCGCTCACCCCCGGCTGGGACGGCACCTTCTACGTCGTCGACATGTATCGCGGGGTCTCGCAGGACGGCCCGCTGCAGACCGACTACCTGCGCAATTACATCCTCGAGCGGAACCTGTGGCAAGGCATCAACTACGGCCGGATCTACCGGGTCGTCTACGACGGCATGCCGACCGACCCGCGTCCCAGGATGAGCAGCCTCGGCTCCGCGGACCTGGTCGGGTACCTGTCGCATCCGAACGGCTGGTGGCGGGACAAGGCGCAGCAGCTGCTCGTGCTTCGCCGCGACCGGTCGGTCCTGCCCGCGCTCGAACGGCTCGTCCGCGACGCCCCCGATCCACGCACCCGGCTGCACGCCTTGTGGACCATCGACGGCATTGCCGGTGCCGGCGCGGACCTGGTCGACCGGGCGCTGGGCGACGCCGATCCCGCGGTCCGCGCCGCCGCGGTAAGGCTGGCCGAGCCGCGCCTGCGCGAGGGCGACAAGGCCACCCTCGCGAGAGTCCAGCACCTCGCCCGGGATCCGAGCATCGAGGTCCGCTGGCAGGTCGCAGCCTCGCTCGGCGAGCTGCCGGCCGCCCAGCGGCTCGATCCGCTGCTCGCGCTGCTGCTGGAGCAAGGCGCCGACGATCCGGTCATGGTCGACGCGATAGTCAGCGGCCTGGCCGGCCTCGAGCGAAGGATGCTCGGCAAGGTGCTCGAAGGCGCGCAGCCCGCGCGGTTCGGGGATGCCATCGAGATGCTCGCGGGGGCGATCGCCCGGGGACGCGCCGCTGACGACGTTGCGGACCTGCTGCGCATGGCCGGGGACGGGACCACGGCCGAGGGCGTCCACCGCGCCTTGCTCGCCGGGCTGCAGGCCGGGCTCCGCGGCCCGCCACGCCTGGGTCCACCCCAGCCGGGCAGCCCGCAGCCGCAACTGCTTCGTCTCGCCAGCCGCCCCGGCAGCGTGATCGCTGCGGCCGAGGCTGGCGGCCCGCTCGCCGAGGCGGCCGAGGGCGTGCTTGCCCAGCTCGACTGGCCAGGCAAGCCGGCCGCCTCGCAGGCCGCGAGCCTGCCGCCCGAGGCGAAGAGGCTGTTCGATGCCGGACGCGACATCTACGCCAACATGTGTGCGGGCTGTCATTCGGACGAAGGGCGCGGAGCGGCCATCGCCAGGGACCTCGCGGGCTCGCGTTTCGTGACCGGCCGGCCGGAAATTCTCGCGCGCATCCTGCTCTCGGGCAAGGAAGGCCAGATCGGCCTGATGCCGCCGGCAGGCTCCTCGCTGTCCGATGACGAACTGGCGGCGGTGATGACGTTCATCCGGGCGAGCTGGGGAAACAGCGCCCCGCCGGTGCAGCCGGACATGGCGCGCGAATGGCGAGCCGCCTATGCTCATCGCAAGGTTCCCTGGACCGACGAGGAACTCGAGCCATAAGGCCACCGCACGAAGCACCGGTGCTGACCGTCAGCGGCCTGCGGAAACGCTACGGCCGCACCCTCGCCCTCGACGGTGTCGACCTGACGGTCGCCGCTGGCGAGGTGTTCGGCCTGCTCGGCCCCAACGGGGCGGGCAAGACGACCACCGTCGAATGCATCGTCGGCCTCGTCGAGCCCGACGAAGGGGAACTACGCCTGGAGGGCGCACCGATCGATCGCGCCGCTCTCCGGGGAATCGGCATTGCCATGCAGGGGCCGAGCCTACCCGACGCGATCACTCCCATGGAGGCCGTGCGCCTGTTCGCCGGCCTTTATTCTGTGGAGCCGGACCTCCACCGGGAGCTGGCGACGGCCGGGCTCGCGGACAAGCGCGACGCCCGCTACGCTACGCTTTCAGGCGGCCAGAAGCAGCGGCTCAACCTCGCGCTTGCACTGCTCCACGATCCCCGGCTCGTCCTGCTCGACGAGCCCACGGCCGGGCTGGATCCGCTGGCCCGCGCTGACCTGGCGAGCGCGGTTCGCGCGCTCGCGGCGGAAGGGCGGGCGGTGCTCATGACTACCCACGACCTCGGTGAGGCCGAACGGGTCTGCGATCGCCTGGCCTTGCTGGCGCGCGGCCGCATCGTCGCGACGGGCACTCCGGCAGAGCTTCTCGGGGCCGGTTCGGCACTGACCTTCATCGAGGGCGAAGCCTCGATCGTGCTCGAGCCTGGCGACGAAGGCCTTGGCGGGATGGAGATCGACGGCCGGCGGTTCCGCTGCCGCACCGAGGATCCGACCGGAACGGTTCAGCGCATCGCCGCTGCAATCCAGAGCCGGGGCGGCACCCTGCTCGCGCTGCGCGTCGGCCAGGCACGGCTCGAGGACGTCATCCTCGAACGGCTAGCAAGGACGGCCGAGTGACCGCCGTGCTGCACTACGCCTGGCTCACGCTCAGGCTGAACTTCCGCAACCGGATGGCGCTCGTCTACGGCTATCTCTTTCCGCTGGTCTTCGTGCTGGCCTTCGCGGTCATCTACCGCCACGATCCCGAGCCGCTGACGGCCCGCCTGGGGCCGCTGCTCACCGTCACGGCGCTCGGCGGCGCGTGCTTCGGCCTGCCCACGACGCTTGTCGCCGAGCGGGACCGCGGCGTATGGCGGCGCTACCGCGCCACCGGGCGCAGCCCGGCGCTGTTCCTGTCCGGGCAGGTCGCCAGCCGGCTGGTTCACCTGCTGATCGCCGCCGGCCTGCAGATCCTCGTGGCCGCGCTGTTCCTCGGCATGCCGCTGCCCGGTTTCCCACTAGCCCTGCTGGCCGCTTTCCTGGTCGTCAGCCTCGCGCTGATCGGCCTCGGGCTGACCATCGCAATGATCGCGAACTCGGTGCCCGCGGTCCAGGCGCTGGGCCAGTGCGTGTTCCTGCCGATGCTGATGATCGGCGGAATCGCCGTTCCGCCCGAAAACCTTCCCGAATGGGCACAGACGCTGGCCCGCCTCCTTCCCGGCCAGCCGGCCGTGTCGGCAATCCAGCTCGCGTCCGGCCAGGGCCTCGCCGCTGCGTTCGGCGAGCTGGCGCTGCTCGCGCTCCACGGCCTCGCCGGCCTCCTCGTGGCCATCGGCCTGCTGCGCTGGGACAGCGCGCGGCGGCCTGCGAGAGCCGGGCCCATCCTGGGAGCTGCTGCCGCCTGGCTGGGCGCCGCCGTCCTCGCGCTCTCGGCCACTCCGAGCTCCACCTCCGTGCCGGAGCCCGAGGTCGCGCTTCCCCCAGCGGCCTACCTGTCGCCCTCGCCGGCCGCGCCGGGTCGCTCGTCCGGCAAGACATCGGCGCCCGAGCAGAGCCCACCCGCCCCTTCCGGGAACCCGGCGCATGCCGATGTCACGCCCACCCTGCCCTCGAGCTGGCGCCACGTCGGCGAGGAGCACCTGCAGGCCATAGCGTTCGATCGGCTCCCCGACGACGCGGGGCTCGTGGCGCCGATGGCCGTGCGAGGAACACCGAGGGACGCGGCGACCGAAACGCAGCTGGCAGCGGTACGCAGCGGCCTGCGCGCGTGGCCACCGGCGGCAGAGCCCGATCCGGTTCAGCGCGCGCGCAACCTGCTTTATGTCGCCGCCGTTCCCGACCTGCTGCAGATGGACCCGCTCGAGCGGCACCTCCCCTGGCTGGTGTTCGACCGCTTGCGGCAGGACATTCCCGCCCCCGACCTGCCGCGCATCCTCTACTGGATCGCGATGCACCCCGAAGAGGGGGATGACCGCGCACTCGACAGCCTGCCAGCCCTCGGTCTTCCGCAAGTGACCGGCCCAACCCGCCAGGTGCGCGAACGCGCGATGATCTATGCCCTCAAGTTCCTCAAGCGGCTCGAAGACCAGCGCAGGACCTTCGCGGAGGCGGCATCTGCGACCTAGGTCGTAGTGCCGAACCGCGGCATCGGTGCTAGCAACGGCCGGTCGAGGAAGAGGACCGGGAAAGAGACAGGATGCGCCGCGCAGCCGCCCTGCCGAGCCTTGCCGCGCTCGCGCTGACCGCCGCCTACCCGCTCGTCGCGCAGGAACCCGCCGCGCCATCGCAGGCCCGCGAGGTCGTCGACACGGTATGCGCCGCCTGCCACGGCACCGCGGGAACCGGCGGCCGCGCGCCGAGCCTCGTCACCGCCGACCTGTTCGCCCGCCTCGGCACCGGCGGCGTGCGCCAACGCATCGCCGACGGTGTGCCCGGAACCGAGATGCCCGGCTTCGCCGGGACTTACGACGAGGCGACGATTGCCGCGATCGTCGCTTACCTCGAGGGCCGCGCCGCAGCCGCGCAGGCCCCCGCTGCGATGCCCCAGCCGGCCGCGGCACCCGCGCCCAACCCCGACGGGCAGCGATTCCACAGCGACGAGCAGGACTTCCGGCTGGTCAAGGTCGCCGACGGGCTCGACACGCCGTGGGCACTCGATTTCCTTCCCGACGGGCGCATGCTGGTGACCGAACGCAGCGGCCGGCTGCGCGTGGTCGACCGCGACGGTACGCTGCTCTCGCCGGTCGCCGGCACGCCGGCCGTGCATCTCGGTCAGGACGCAGGCCTGTTCGACGTCGCCGTCAGTCCCGGCTATGCGCGCGACGGCTGGATCTACCTGTCCTACTCGGACAACAACCCGGCCGACCCCGAACCTCCGCCATCTCCGCCCGGCACGCCGGGTCACCTCGTCCAGCGCAAGCCGAGCATGACCGTTATCGTCCGCGGCAAGCTCGACGCCTCCGGCGCATGGACCGCCCAGCAGGACATCTTCCGCCTTCCGTGGTCCGCCTATTCGCCGAGCGGCGCGCATTACGGCACGCGCATGACCTTCGGACCCGACGGCATGCTGTACTTCTCGCTCGGCGACCGCGGCGACATGACGAACGCCCGCCGGCACGACAGCCCGCTCGGCAAGATCCATCGCGTGAACCCGGACGGCACGGCTCCCCGCGACAACCCCTTCGTGAACGAGCGGGGTGCGGTCCCGACGATCTGGAGCCTCGGCCACCGCAACCCGCAAGGCCTCGCGTTCGACCCGGCAACCGGCCTGCTGTGGGAATCCGAGCACGGTCCCTTCGGCGGCGATGAAATTAACGTGATCCGAAAGGGCCTCGATTACGGCTGGGGCACGGTGTCGAAAGGTATTCAGCCGGGCATCGAGCTGGTGAGCTCCGAAGGGCTCGTCGAGCCCGCCGCCTGGTATTTCCCGACGATCGCTCCGAGCGGGATCGCCTTCTACGACGGCGACCGCTACGCCGGCTGGAAAGGCTCGCTGTTCGTTGCCTCGCTGCGCGGCGAGGAGCTGCGCCGGCTCGAGGTCGAGGGCGACCGGGTGGTCGCGCAGGAAGTGCTGTTCTCGCGGCTCGGCCGGGTGCGCGACGTCGCGACCGGGCCCGACGGCCTGCTTTACGTGATCATCCAGCGGCCCACCGGCCCGGGCACGGGCCTGGAGCTGTCCGCGGAGACGCCGGGCGCGGTGTTCAGGCTCGAGCCGATTGAGTGGACGCAGGAACCGTTCAGGAGACCGTCATGACCCGGATCGCCGGTCTGTTCCTCATCGCCGCGATGGCCGCCGCGCCCTTGCCCGCGGCGGCCGAACCCACGGCGGAGATCGCCGACTTCGGCCAGGCCGAGGACGGCACGGTCAAGCTCGTCACGCTGCGGAACGACAACGGCATGGTGGTCAGGATCTCGTCGCGCGGCGGGACGATCACCGAAATCCTCGTCCCCGACCGCGACGGGAACTTCGGCAATGTCGTGCTCGGCGTCACCGGCTTCGAGGCGTGGGAGAAGCTGATCGGCTTCAACGCCATCACCGGGCGCTACGCCAATCGCATCGGCAACGGCGGCTTCACCCTCGACGGCACGTTCTACCCGCTGCCCGGCAACCCGAACACCAAGGTCACCCTTCACGGCGGCTTCCCGAGCTTCGCCGCCAAGCTGTTCGAGACCCGGCTCGAGCCGGCCGGCGAGCGCGCCGGGGCGACCTTCCGCCTCGTCAGCCCGGACGGGGACAACGGCTTTCCCGGTGAGCTGACGCTCGACGTGACCTACAGCCTCGGCAACGACGATACCTTGCGCCTCGACTACACCGCCACGACCACGAAGCCGACGGTCGTGAACCTGACCAATCACGCCTATTTCAACCTCGGCACGCACCGCGGCGGGCCGGTCTATGATCACGTCCTGCAGGTCTTCGCCAGCCGCTGGACCCCGACCGACGAGCACCAGGTGCCGACCGGCGAGCTGCGCCCCGTCGAGGGCAGCCCGTTCGATTTCCGCCAGCCGCGGCGGCTGCTCGAGACGATCTACTCGACCGATCCCCAGGTCCTGCTTGCGCGCGGGCTCGACCACAATTTCGTGATCGACGGCCACGACGGGCACAGCCTGCGTCCGGCGGTGCGGCTGTGGGATCCCGAAAGCGGACGCCAGCTCGAGGTTCGCACGACCGAGCCCGGGGTGCAGCTCTACTCGACCAACGGGATCGGCGGCACGATCGACGCGGGCGACGGCATGACCATCCGGCAGAGCGATGCGCTGGCGATCGAGACCCAGCACTTCCCGGACAGCCCGAACAAGCCTCACTTCCCTTCGACGACGCTGCGCCCGGGCGAGACGTTCCGCTCGACGACCGAGTTCGCGTTCTCGACCGATTAGGACTCCTTTCCCGCAATGATCCACCGCCTGCGCCTTGCCGCCCTGATCCTCCTGGCCGCACTCGCCGCCCCGCTGGCGGCCGCGCCCGCCGACGAGCCCCTGCGCGTGATCATGGTCGACGTGGAAGGCGGCGCGGCGACGCTCTACGTCACCCCCGAAGGCCATTCGGTGCTGATCGACGCGGGCTGGCCACCGGGCATGGGCGGCCCTCGCCCGCAGGAAGGTCAGCCCGCCCCGCCGCCGTTCGACAGCGCCGAGCGGATCGCCGCGGCCGCGCGCGCCGCAGGGCTTCACCGCATCGACTATCTCGTGGTCACGCACTACCATGTCGACCACGTCGGCGGGGTCGCCGGACTGCTCTCCCGGATACCCGTCGGCACGGTGATCGACCACGGGCCCAACCGCGAGACGCCCCCGCCGGACGCCAATCCGGCCTTCGCGCGCTTCGCGCCGGCAACGCTCTACCCGGCCTACGAGCAGGCGATCGCCGGGATCGAGCACCGCGTGATGCAGGCAGGCGAAACGCTGACGGTCGACGGACTGGAGCTGGTCGCGATCAACAGTGATCGGCACCTCACCGAAGCTCCGTCGGCACCTGCCGGCGTGCGCTGCGACCAGGCGACCTCGAAGGCCGAGGACGGCGGCGAGGAGAATGCCCGGTCCCTCGGTTTCCTGCTGCGCTTCGGCGAGGCCCGGATTCTCGCGATGGCCGACACGACCTGGGACGTCGAGAACGCGGCGGTCTGCCCGCGCAACCGCATCGGCACCGTCGACCTGCTGGTTGCCAACAACCACGGCAGCGAGCTCAGCAACAGCCCGGTGTTCGTCGAAAACGTCGCTCCGAGAATCGTGCTGTTGCAGAACGGCCCGCGCAAGGGCGCGGACGCGAGCGTGTTCGACACGGTGCGTGCCTCGCCCCGGTTCGCGGCGCTGTGGCAGATGCACTCGGCCGAACGCAGTCCCGACAGGAACGAGCCCGTGGAGCGGATCGCCAATCCGACCGGCGGAACCGACGGCCACGCGCTTCACGCCTATGTGTCGCGCGACGGGACGATCGCCCTGGTCAACCCGCGGACCGGGCACCGGGAAGCGTACCCCGCCCGCCAATGAACGCCGCACCCGGACCGGACCTGCTCGACCGGCTGCGCACGGCGGTCGGCCGCCGGCACGTGCTGACCGATCCATCGCGCACCTTGCGCCACCGGCGCGGGTATCGGACCGGCTCGGGCCCCGTCCTCGCGGTGGTCCGCCCGGGATCGCTTGTCGAGCTGTGGCGCGTCGCCCAGGCCTGCGTTGCCGCCGACGTCAGCATCATCCTGCAGGCTGCGAACACCGGCCTGACGGGCGGATCGACCCCCGACGGCGACGATTACCCGGGTGGGGTGGTCGTGATCAGCACCACGCGGATCGGCGGGCTGCACCTTATCGAAGGCAGTCGCCAGGTGGTCTGCTTGCCGGGAACCACGCTCGACCGCCTCGAGCGGGCGCTGCGGCCCCTCGGCCGCGAGCCGCATTCGGTGATCGGTTCCAGTTGCCTCGGCGCATCGGTGATCGGCGGGGTGTGCAACAACTCCGGCGGTGCACTGGTCCAGCGCGGCCCGGCCTATACCGAGCTGTCGCTGTTCGCGCGCGTCACGCCAGATGGGCGGCTCGAGCTCGTCAACCGGCTCGGTATCGACCTCGGCAGCGATCCCGAGCAGATGCTGGAAACGCTCGAGGCCGGGAGGTTCGCGGCGTCCGACGTCAGGCCCTGCGGAGAGGCCCAGGCTTCGGCAGCCGCGGCCTACGAAGCGCGAGTCCGCGACGTCGATGCCGACACGCCGGCGCGGTTCAACGCCGATCCGAACTTCCTGCACGGCGCATCGGGCAGCGCCGGAAAGGTCCTGGTCTTCGCCGTCCGCCTCGACACCTTCCCTGCGAGCACCGGAACGGCGACGTTCTACATCGGCACGAACGATCCCGCCGAACTCGCCGAGCTGCGCCGCACGATCCTGCGCGACTGTTCCGAACTGCCGGTGCTCGGCGAGTACATTCACGCGCAGGCCTTCGACGTGGCAGCCCGATACGGCCGCGACACGATGTGGGCGATCGAGCGGCTCGGCACCGACCGGTTGCCCTGGCTGTTCGGCTGCAAGGCCCGGCTCGACGACCTTGCCGAGCGCTGGCCCCTGCTCGGCTCGGGCTTTGCCGACCGTCTGCTGCAGCGGCTCGGCCGCCTCACGGCCGACCGCATTCCCGCACGGCTTCACGCATGGCGCAGGCGCTTCGAGCACCACCTGATCCTCAAGGTGACCGGTGGAGCGGCCACGGAAACGCGCCGCCTGCTGGCCGAGAGGTTTCCAAGTCCGCAGGGCGACGTGTTCGAATGCACGCCGCAGGAAGCATCGCGCGCCCTGCTGCTGCGCTTCGCCGTGGCGGGAGCTGCGGTGCGCTATCGCGCCGTGCACGCTCACGAGGTCGAGGACATCGTCGCGCTCGATATCGCGCTTCCGCGCAATTGCGCGGACTGGGTCGAGCGCCTGCCGGCCGACCTGGCCGAGACGACGGTGCACGTCCTCTATTACGGGCACTTCTTCTGCCACGTCTTCCACCAGGACTACATCCTGCGCCGCGGGGCGGATGCGACGGACTTCAAGCGCCGCGTGCTCGAAATGGCAGACCGTCGAGGCGCAGAGTACCCGGCAGAGCACAACGTGGGCCACCTCTACCCCGCCAAGCCGCCGCTCGCCGAGTTCTACCGTTCGCTCGATCCGCGCAACCAGCTCAACCCGGGGATCGGCAAGACGTCCCGCCAACGGGGGTGGGGCCTTGCGGGCTCTGGCGCCGCCTGTGACTGCGGGCACTGACCGAGGGACGTCGCCAATTGCCAGCCTGCGCAACATTGTATACAGTCCCGCCAGGGGAGCAGCAGCGATCCGGAGCAGCGACAACGGGCGATGATACCCGGCCTGCCCGGCTGGATTTCGACCGGGATGGATCGAGAGGCGCGGATGACAGTCAAGGAAATGACCGGAGAGGCTCGCGAGCCGATCACCGTGCCGTCCACCTTGCGCAATCACGTGCTCAGGGAGCTGCGGGCGCGCATTGTCGCCGGACGCTACAAGCCCGGCGAGCGGCTGAACGAGAGCCGCCTCGCCCGCGAGCTCAACATCAGCCGGATCCCGATCCGCGAGGCGTTGTCGCAGCTTCAGGAACAGGGGCTCGTCACCAACCACGAGCGGCGCGGCATGTTCGTGACCAAGCTGTCGGACGAGGAAGTGCAGCAGATCAATTCGCTGCGCATGGTACTCGAGGCCGAGGCAATGCGGCTGGCCCGCGCGCGAATGACGCCGGAAGTCCTGGCCGAGCTGTCGAAAGTCGTCGACCAGATGGAAAACTGGGAAGGCGAGCTGATCGACGCCGCGGCGCTCGATCGGCGGTTCCACGCGATCATCTGGGAAGCTGCCGGCAATCCTTACCTCGAGCGGACGCTTCAATCGCTGACCACGCCGCTGTTCGCTCACAAGGCACTCGAGCACGTCAGCAACGAGATCCGACGCTGGCGGCTCAACCACCATCGCGCGCTGCTGAACTACGTGACGGGCGCACCCGGCGACCCGATGCTCGCGATCCTCGAGCACCTGCGCATGGGCTACACCGACCCGGAGCGCTACTCGAGCCTCGCCGTCGGCGCCTGACGTCGCGCACAGAACAGAAATCGGTTTACCCGGGCTCCGCAGTCTCGCGGCCCGGTCCCTCCCACCTGCGTGAAAGGATCCCATGAAACTGCTTCGATACGGCCCCCGCGGCCAGGAAAGGCCCGGCCTGCTCGATACCGAGGGCAACATTCGCGATCTTTCCGGTCATGTCCCAGACATCGACGGCACCGTGCTGGCTGATGAGGCCCTGATGGGCCGGCTCGCCGCCCTCGATCCGGGCTCGCTGCCGCGGGTCGACGCTTCGGTCCGCCTCGCCGAGCCCGTCGCGCGCGTCGGCAAGTTCCTGTGCATCGGCCTCAACTATTCCGACCACGCCGCGGAGGCTGGCGCCGCCGTGCCAAGCGAACCGATCATCTTTACCAAGGCGACCTCGGCGATCATCGGCCCGAACGACGACGTGCTGCTCCCCCCGACCTCGCAGAAGTCCGACTGGGAAGTCGAACTAGGCGTCGTGATCGGCAAGGAGGCCCGCTACGTGAGCGAAGCCGAGGCGATGCGGCACGTGGCCGGATTCTGCGTCGTCAACGATCTCTCCGAGCGCGAGTACCAGCTCGAGCGGGGCGGAACCTGGGACAAGGGCAAGGGCTGCGACACCTTCGGCCCCTTCGGCCCGTGGCTCGTCACCCCCGACGAGTTCGCCAACTTCGGCAACGCAGCAATGTGGCTCGACGTGAACGGCGAGCGCATGCAGACCGGCAGCACGGCGACGATGATCTTCGGCGTGCCTTACCTGGTGCACTACGTCAGCCAGTTCATGAGCCTGCAGCCCGGCGACATCATCAGCACCGGCACGCCGCCGGGTGTCGGCATGGGCAAGAAGCCGCCGGTCTATCTCAAACCGGGCGACGTGATCGAGCTCGGCATCGAGGGCCTCGGCAGGCAGAAGCAGGTCGTCCGCCGCTACGGAGAATGAGCCGAAGCCGGGGCGGCCCCGGAAGCGGCTGCCCCGGCATTGCGTACTAGAGGCTCATTCCGCCGTCGATCACGAGGTTGGCGCCGGTCATGAACGGCGCTTCGTCGGAAGCGAGCAACACGGCGACCTCGGCGATCTCGTCGGGTCTGCCCAGCCGCCCGATCGGCTGGCGCGCCACGAACGCGGCCCGGGCCGCGGCTTCGTCGCCCGTCGCACGCAGCCGCTCTGCCAGCGACGGGCTGTCGACGGTGCCCGGGCTGATGGCATTGCAGCGAATGCCGTCGGCGATGAAATCGCGCGCCACCGAGAGCGTGAGGCCGATGACGGCGGCCTTCGAGGTTCCGTAGGCGAACCGGTTCGGCGCGGCCATCACCGAGGACACGACCGAGGCGATGTTGATGATGCTTCCGGCACCCCGTTCGCGCATCGCCGGGAGGAACGCCCGTATCGTGTTCTCCATCGAGAACACGTTGACGGCCATGCTGCGGGCAAGGTCGCCCGGCTCGCCATCGAGGATCGTCCCGTTGGCGACCCATCCGGCGCAATTGACCAGCACGCCGACTTCCGGATGGGCTCGCCCGAGCGCCATGACTGCCTCGGCATCGGTCACGTCGATCGCAACCGCGTGAACCCGCTCGTCATTGCCGAATTCCCCGGCGAGCCGCTTCTCCTGGAGATCGGCGGCGATCACCCGGGCTCCCTCGCGCAGGAAGGCCCTGGCGATCGCAAGCCCGATGCCCTGCCCGGCGCCTGTGACCAGGCAAGTCTTTCCGACCAATCTATTCATCGTGACATCCTTCAGCCGGGGAACAACGTGAGGCCGCCGTCGACGCGCAGCACCTGGCCGCTGACGAAGCGGCTCTGCGAACTGGCGAGGAAGGCGACCGCGTCGGCTATCTCGTCGGGAGACGCGTACCGATCGAGCGACGGCCCGCCCGCGGCCATTCGCGGATCGGTCGGCCTCGTCGCGAGGAAACGCGCGGTCATGGCAGGGCCCGGGCTTATCGCATTGACCCGCACGCCCGAGGCCCGTGTCTCGGCGGCAAGGCAGCGGGTATAGTGGACGACGGCCGCCTTCGCGCAGGCATAGATGACCTCGGACGGCACGCCCATCTGGCCGTTGAGCGACCCGAAGTTGATGACCGCGCCATGCTGACGCGATGCCATGCCCGGCACCACGGCCCGGCACATGAGCAAGGTCCCCATGAAGTTGCGCGCCATTACCGCCTCGGCATCTTCGAGGCTGATGTCGAGCGCGCCGTTGGGATTCGGCTTGCCTCCTGCGGCCGCGATGTCGCCTCCTGCACAGTTGACCAGGATCGAGATCGGCCCCAGCGCCTTCTCGGCGCGCTCGACCAGGCGCTTCACGGCCGCCTCGTCGGTGATGTCTCCCGTGACCGCCACGGTCGCGCATCCCTTCTCGGCCACGGCCGCGGCCACGGCGGAGAGGCTTTCCGCCTCGCCGTACTGGGCCGGGGCGGCCTCATCGATGTCGTGCAAGGCAACCGCGCTGCCGAGTTCGGCCAGCCGTTCCGCGATGCGACGCCCGAGTCCGCGGCCCGATCCCGTGACCAGCGCCACCGCACCGGTTCCAAGCCATGGCCTGCTGTCGATCGTGCTCCCCACCATTCCCCCAAAACTGCATACAGATTCGTTAGATCAATACCGCCTCTTGAGCCGCGCGCAAGTGCAAAGCCCCGGGGCCCCTGAGGAAAAGGGCCATTCGGCGTTGACAACTCGGTCAAAACTATCTGTATACACGGAAGCGGGAAATGCCCGTAGAGGATGGGGTGGGGAATGGCAGCGAACTTGATGCGGCAGCCGGCAGGATCGCCGGCGTCATGAAACCCACGACCGTTCGCTATGGCGTGGTCGGCTTCGCCCTCTCGCTGGCCGTCCTTGCCTACATCCAGCGTGTCGCGATCTCGCAAGCTGCGGTCCCGATTTCGGAGGACCTCGGCCTCAGCAAGAGCGAACTCGGCGCCGTGCTCGGCGCCTTCGGTCTCGCCTACGCGGCGTTCGAGGTCCCGATGGGCCTGTTCGGCGACAAGAGGGGCGTTCGCCGCGTCCTGACCCAGATCGTGCTGTTCTGGTCGCTCTTCACGGCCCTGACGGGCGCGGCCTGGAACTACGTGTCGCTATGGATCATCCGCTTCCTGTTCGGGGCCGGTGAAGCCGGCTGCTTTCCCAACCTCACCCGGATGCTGAGCCAGTGGATGCCGCGCGCCGAAAGAATGCGCGGCCAGGCACTGATGTGGGCTGCAACCCGCTGGGGCGGCGCCGTGACCCCTCCCCTCGCGCTGTTCGGCATCGAACTGTTCGGCTGGCGCTGGAGCTTCGTCGCCTTCGCGATGCTTGGCGTCGTCTGGGTGGTGCTGTTCCGGCTGCGCTTCTACGAGCACCCCAACGACCATCCGCGTGCGAACGAGGCCGAACGCGCGCTGCTCGCCCAGTCGGCTTCGGAGGTCCACGGCGAGCCAGGGTCCGGCTGGCTCAATATCCTGCTGCAGCCGCGCGTCCTGCTGCTGGTCGTGCAGTACTTCTGCTGGTCCTACGTCTGGTACTTCTTCATCACCTGGATGCCGACCTTCCTGCACGAAGGCTTCGGGCAGAGCCCATTCGAGACGGCCGCCCTCGCCACGCTGCCCCTGCTCGCCGGGGGGCTGGGCACCCTCGTCAGCGGCTGGATCCCGGTCGCCGTGCCGCGCCGCGCGATCGCCATCGGCGCCTTTTCGGCAGTTGTCGTCATGCTGCTGGTCCTGCCCCATGCGGGCGGTGCCCTCGCGGCGACCGTCGTCATGGCGGCGATCAGCTTCACCGGCGACCTGACCGTCCCGGTCTCGTGGAACAGCTGTGCCGATATCGGCAGGCGATATACCGCGACCGTCGCCGCGACGATGAACATGTTCGGCAACTTTTCGGGTTTCATCGCCCCGGTAGTGACGGGGATCATCCTCGAGCGCTCGGGCAACGACTGGACCCCGGTGATCTACCTCATGGCGGCGATCGCCGCGCTCGGAGCCATCGTGTGGCTGTTCCTCGACGTCGAGCAGCCGGGCGAACGGCCCAAGCCCGGCGAAGGCGCGGCTTCCGCCGCCGCCGGTTGAACCTCCTGCAGGAGTATCTGACTTGAAAATCGATCTCGGTGGCAAGGTAGCGGTGCTGGTTGGTGCCAGCGGCGGCCTTGGCGAGGCCATGGCCCGCGCGCTCGGCGAGGCCGGCGCCTCGCTCGCGCTGGTCGGCCGCAACACGGAAAAGCTCGAAGGGCTGAAACGCTCGCTCGGCGAGAGCGGGGTCACGGCCGAGATTTTCGCTGCCGAGATGACCGACGAGGCGCAGGTCGCGCAGCTCGAGTTCGACGTGACCGAGCGGTTCGGGGCGGCGCAGATCCTGGTCAACAGTGCCGGGACCAACTTGCGCAAGAGCATGGTCGACTTCACGCTCGAGGAGTTTCGCAGCGTCGTCGACTCGAGTTTGATTTCGACCTTCCTCGCCTGCCGCGCGTTCGTCCCGGGGATGCAGGCGCAGGGCTTCGGCCGGATCGTCAACCTGACCTCGATCCTCGCTCACGTCTCATTGCCGCAGCGAACCGCCTACTCTGCAGCCAAGTGCGCGCTGCTCGGGTTCACCCGGGCCCTGGCACTCGAGCTGGCCGGAGATGGCATTACCGTCAACGGCATCAGCCCCGGCCCGTTCGCGACCCCGATGAACGCCCCGGTGATGAACGACCCGCAAGCGAACGCGGCCTTCCTCGCCAGCCTTCCGGTCGGGCGCTGGGGCAACCCGGAAGAGGTCGGGGCGCTGGTGACTTACCTGTGCTCCGAGCAGGCGGGATTCGTGACCGGCACGGACTTCCTCATAGACGGCGGCTGGACCGCGCGCTGACATCGCCAAGGAGACTACGATGGCCCGACTCCGCACTTTCGCGCGAACGCTGCCCGTGGCGCTCGCCCTGCTGGCCACGCCCGCGATCCCGCAGAATGCCCGCTCCGACGCCGAGATCGCCGCGGCCCTGCTGCGCCCACCCAGCATCCCCGGGCAGAACCTCGACGGCATGCGGGTCTACCTGCGCGCCGGCCTGAAGACGCACTTCCACGGCCAGCACGATTACCCGCAGTTCCTCGCCGACTGGTCCAAGATCCTGACCGACCACGGCGCGGTCGTTGACGGCTCGCTCCACGCGCCGAGCGCGGCGGAGCTGGAGAACGTCGACGTTCTCGTGATTTACAAGGGCGATGCCGGCTACATAACGCCCGAGGAGAAGGCCGCACTCGACGCGTTCGTGAAACGAGGCGGGGGCATCGTCTCGATCCACGACGCGCTGTGCGGGCCGGACCCCGCGGAGTTCGCGCGCTATCTCGGAGCCGCCAAGAAGCACGGCGAGATCAATTTCACGCTCGACGCGCCGGTCGCCTACGACATCGTCGCCCCGCTGCACCCGATCATGCAGGGCATGACCGGGATCGTGCTGTACGACGAGGCCTTCTACAAGCTCACCTGGTCCGGCGAAGGCCGGGTCGAGGTTCTCGCCAACGCCGTCATCGCCGACACGCCCGTAGCACGCCAGGCCGGGTTTGCCGGCCAGACCGTGCCGCAGATCTGGACCTACGAGAGGGCCAGCGGCAGCGACAGGCCGGCTCGCGCTTTCGCGTGGATGCAGGGCCACAACTACGAGAATCTCAAGAACTACCAGATCGAGAACATGCTGCTGCGCGCGATCGCCTGGGCCGGGCACCGACCGGTGAACGAGCTCGTCGACTACGAGGGGGCATCGCCGGCCCCAGGCGTGCCGGTGCAGGCCGCCCCTGCCCGCGCGCCCCGGCGCGACTGACCTCGCGCGCGGGCCCGCACGACAGCTCGGGCCTGCCGTCCGCGGCCCGAGGACGAACAGCGACGACCGACGCCTGCGCTGCCGACGTCCGGCCTCCAGGCGCCGTGGCGGCCCTACCCCCGAGGGTGTTGAGGACACTTCGACCGCGGTTCCACGATTTGCCGGGATCAGAAAAAAACGCCGCCCGGCACTGGGCCGGGCGGCTGACCGCGGGAACAAGGGAGGAGGTTCCCGCCGAGGAGATGCGTGTCCCGCGGCAAGAGCTGCCGCGGGACCGAGCAATCAGAAGTTGAACCTGACGCCCATGCGGTACATCCGGCCGACCACGTCGTAGAGCGCGGGGTTGATGTCGATGCCCGTGTCCGTGCGCGGCGCCGGTTCCGGATCGCGGTTCAGCAGGTTGTCGACCTTGAAGTACGCCTGGATGCTGTCGGTGATGTCGTAGGATCCCGACACATCGAGGTAGAACGCTCCATCCATGTGGTTGCGGTCGATCGTCGGCGCGTCGGCGGTCCACGGCGGGCAGTTCGTCTCGCAGACGATGTACTGGTTGCTGTAGACGCCGTCCGAGAACCACCGCTCCTGCACGGTCAGGCGGATGCGGTCGTTCTTCCAGGTCTGCGAAGCGAGGACCTTCCAGTTCGGGATCGAGCCCAGGTTCACGCCGGCCGAGTCGGTCGGCACTTCGCCCGGGAACCCGGATTCGGTGCGGCTCTTGATCGTGTGAGTCGCGAGGCCGCGCAGAATGATGTCCCCAGGCAGGCCGAGCGGCGCCGGCGCCTGATAGCTCGCCTCGATGTCGAAGCCGTCGATGATCTGCGAGGCGAAGTTGTAGGGCTGCTGGTTGATGTAATTGCGCGCCGCGGGCTCGCGATTGAGATCGAACGCATCGCAGGTGTCGAGCGTCCCGTCGGCACAGAACCGCAGGATCTGCGTGGCCGAAAGCGATCCGATCACATCGCTGAGCTTGATCCGGAAATAGTCGACCGAGAGGCTCAGCCCGGGCGCCCACGAGGGACGCGAGTAGACCACGCCGAACGAGGTGTTGCGCCCGGTCTCCGGCCGGAGGTTGGGGTTGCCGACCAGGTTGAGCTGCACGCCTCCCGGCACCGGCTCGCCGGTGATCGGGTTGGTGTAGGCAGGCAGGTTGATCTGCCGCGGCGCCGGATAGAGCTCAGACAGGTTCGGCGCGCGGATGTCGCGCGAGGTGACGCCGCGCAGGCGCAGGCCGTCGATCGGTGTGTCCCAGGTACCGCCGACCTTCCACGCCCAGATCGAGCCGGACGTGCTGTAGTGCGTCAGCCTCGCCCCGGCGTTGACGTCGAGCCGCCCGGGGGAACCGTCGAACACCGGAAGGTTCACTTCCGCGAAGCCTTCGTAGACGTCGTAGTCGCCGGTGCCGTTGTAGTAGTTGCCGGCGTACCAGTTGCCCCCACCCGCGGACAGCGCAGGATCCTCGGGGTAGAGATCGCTCAGCGGGCTCTCGGCCGACACGCCGGCGCCATAGGGATCGCCGACCGTGCGATAGTATTCGTGGCGGTACTCGCCGCCGAACGCCAGCGAGACCGGCCCCGCGGGCAAGTCGATGACTTCGCCGGAGAACGACAGGCTGGCGACATCCTGCGTCTGCCGGGTGCGCTGGAACGGTCCGTTTTCCGGCTGCAGGTAGGCCAGCGCGGCCGCCGACGGGGGCGTCCCGCCAATGATGTTGATCGGCACGCAGCCGTGTTCACGCGCCACCGGATCGGCGCACACGATCTGGCCGTCGAGCTCGATCGCCTGGATCGCCCGCTGATAGCGGGGGATCAGCATCATGTTATCGACGGTAATCAGCGTGCGGCTCAGCCCGTGCTGGTAGTAGGCGTCGTAGTTCCAGGGCTTGCCCCCGATCTCGAAATCGCCGCGGGCGCCGACCACGTAGCGATATTGCTTGCGCGACGGCTTCACCAGGATGTTCGGCAGGATCGCATTGCTGACGCCGAAGCGGAACGAGGTGATCCCGTTGTCGGCGCAGGCCTGCTGGATCATGGCCGGCACGAACGGATTGGAGCACTGCAGCGTCAGGTTCGACTGCGCCGCGCCCGGGTTCGGTTGGGTCTCGGTGTCGACCCGCGCGATGTTGACCGTGGTGTAGAGCTCGTGCCCGGGCGCAATCTCGTAGCTCAGCCGCCCGTAACCGTTCCAGCGCTCGGTCGGCGCGAACAGCGTCGTGCCGATGCCGACGTTGCCCGACAGGTCGCCGCCGACGCAGAAGATCGAATAGCAGTTGGTGACCCCGCCGCTGCCATTGGGCACGCCGTCGAGCCCAAAACCGTTCCCGCCATAATCGAACGTGAACGGGTTGCCGGCTGCATCGAACGCGGTGCCCTGCAGCGGACCGCTGCTGATGATGCCATAGAGCGTATACTGGAACGCCTGCGCGTGATCGAAGTAGCGATACCGCGGCGTGCCGCCGGCGACGTTGCCGGTGTCGACCAGGGTCGAGGTCTTGTACCAGTCGCGGCCAGCCGGCGCTTCCTCGCCGAAGCCGCCCGGGCCGACGCCGCCTTCGTATGAGAACTCGCCCGAAAGGATCAGGCGCAGGCGGCCGTCGAGCGCCTTGGTGCCCCAGGCGGCCTGGGCCGTGATCTGCTCGTTGTCACCGTAGGTCGAGATGCCGCCCTGGATGTTGGCCTTGAAGCCCTCGAAGCGCGTGTTGGTGACGAAGTTGACCACGCCGCCGACGGCGTCCGATCCGTACGACGCCGAGGCGCCGCCGGTGACGACGTCGACGCGCTGCACCAGCAGCTGCGGAAACAGGCTGATGTCCGGAACGCCGTTGACGTTGGCGCCAACGACGCGCTGGCCGTCGAGCAGGGTCAGGGTCCGCAGCGTGCCCACGCCGTGAAGCGAGAAGGAGCTGAGGCCCTGCGTGCCGCTCGAGGTGCTGTTGTTGCCGACGGTGACGCCGGTCGAGCCCTGCAGCGAGGGCAGCTCGGCGATGGTGGTGAAGATGTTGGGCTGCGCGTTCTGCTCGATGGCCTGGCTGTCGAGCACCTGGGTCGGCGTGGGCGCGTTGAAACCGGAGCTGCGAATGCGCGAGCCCGTCACCACGATCGCCGCCGACTGGCCTTCCGCCTGTTCGTCGGCTGCCGCGGCGTCCTGCGCGGCGGCCGGCATGGCGCAGACCATGGCGCACAGTGCGGCGCCCGCAAGGAGCGGGCTTCGACCCAAGGACCGCGCAGAACGCCCGGGATTCCGATCAACTCGTTGCATTGTCTTTTCTCTCCCTCGTGCCCCTAGTCTCCAGCCTGTAGGCAGTTCGGGCCGGGCAGCCGTTCACCGGCCGCGGCCCAAGCGAAGACTCGTCCTGTTTCCTGCAAGTATCCGTATACAGTAGGCGCTACAACGCCGACCAAGGTCGTATAGATCGACGTCCGGTAGAGCCGTTAGGGCAGGCTGAACCCCGGCGCGCGGCGCCGAGTATGAGGAGGCGCCTTCCCCCAATGGTTGATCGGCGAAACGGCCCGACCGCAAGCTTCCCCCGCCAGGGGGTCGTGGTCATGGGCGTCAGCGGAAGCGGGAAGAGCACCCTTGGCAAGCTCCTGTCAAGCGAGCTGGGCTGCCCGTTCATTGAGGGGGACGAGCTTCACAATCCCGCCAGCGTGGCCAAGATGCGCGCGGGCATTCCGCTCGACGACCAGGACCGGTGGCCCTGGCTCGACCGGCTCGGCCGGGCGCTGGGCCGGAGCGTGGCGCAGGAAGGTCTCGCTGTCTGCGCCTGCTCGGCGCTCAAACTTGCCTATCGCCAACGGCTGGCGGCCTGTGCCGGAGTGCCGGTGTCCTTCGTGATGCTCGAGGCGCCCGAGGACGAGTTGCAGCGGCGTCTCGACAGGCGCGACCATCCCTACATGCCGGCCAGCCTGCTGAAGAGCCAGCTCGACACGCTCGAGCGGCCCGGCGCCGGGGAACGCGCGCTGATCCTGGACTCCTCGCGCCCACCGGCGGACATCTGCCGGGACATCGTGGACTGGCTTCAGGAGACCGGCGCCGCGCCACCCCTCGGGCGTCAACGATAGCCCCTCGCACCGACCCGGAAGCCGAACGGGCGGGCCGCCCTGGGCCGGGCCCGCCCGCTCCGTCGTGTCAGATCCTCGCGGAATAGAGCGTGTGATGCGTGAGGATGAACAGCGTGCGCCCATCGGGCCCGCCGAACAGCAGCTGGAGCGGCCGCTCGGGAACGTCGATCCGGCCCGCCTCGCGGCCGTCGGCCTCGTAGACCCAGATCTGGCCGTTGGCGACGTAGACCCGGCCATCGGGCCCGCGCGCCACGCTCTCGCCGCCGCGATTCGCGAAAGGTTGCAGTTGGGTGATCGCCCCACCCTTGCCCAGCACGCCCTTGTAGGTCGTGATCTCCGAACCGTTGGTCACGAAGACCTCGTCCCCCGGTTTCGCCGTGGTGAATCCGTAACTCTGCCGCGAGTGCGACCAGCGCCAGCCGCGGTGGTCGGGTGGGCCCTGCTCGAACGTGCGATAGGCGGGGAGCACGAGGCTTCCGTCGGGCGACACGTATTCCTTCGGATTCTCCACCGAGACCTCGCGGGCGAAGATTTCCGCCAGCGTGGTGAAGCGGTCCGTCGCCGGATCGTACTGGTCCTTGAACTCCCCGTTAGCCCAGTAGTTCGCGGGAATGGCCGTACGGGCATTGGGCCGCTCGGCCACGTCGGTCTGCGGGATGACGGTCATGTGCTCGGCGGAAGTGCCGGGCTTGAAGGCGTAGACCGTGCCCTCCGGCCCGATCGACGACAGCACCATGATGTTGCCGGAAGCGTCGATCGCGAGGTTGACCGGATCGGTCGGCGCGTCGCGCTCTATCGTGAGCCCTTCGTCCGGGCTCCAGCCATAGATACGGTGGAAGTAGTTGTCGACGAAGTAGAGCTTGCCGTCCGGCGCGACGGCCGCACCGGAGATCGACCAGAAACCGTCCGCGAGCTTTTCGACCTTGGGTGCGGTCGCCGGCGGCACGGGTGCCGTGGTGCCGGCCCTGACGTCGAGCACGGTGAACTCGCGCTCGCGTACTTCGAGACCGCTGGTGAGGTCGTAGATCGCGTTCGAGTACGGGAACTTGCTCGCGCGCAGGAAGGTGCCGCAACCGTTGCGGTCGCAGGTACCGAAGCCGCTCTCCGCGTTGACGTGGACGTTGCGGAAGCGGATGTCGTCCACGTTCTGCAGCACGACCGCCGAACGGGCCGGCTTGTACGTCCGGGTCACCCGGTAGCCGTGATAGTTGGCAACCAGGATGTTGCTCGAGTTCCTGATCTCCAGCGAGATCGCATCCGGACTCTCGCCGACTTCCTGTTCGGTCTGCGGCGCGTAGAGCGACCAGTTCCTGACTCGGTCGAGGCCCAGCTCGAGCCGGCGGTGATGCTCGGACGAGATCTGCATGACCCGCCCGGGCGTCTCGGTGTCGGTGATGTACATGCCCGCCTGCGACAGCGTGTTGGCCGTCCACAGGTTGGTGAACGTTCCGCCGCCACCGTCAGTGATCCAGAAGCTCGGATACTGGCCGTCCCAGCGGTTGCGCGGATCGGGATCGCCGGCGTGGTACGGGTCGTAGGGATTGAGCCGCGAGCCATCGGGCAGGAACGTCCCGTGCCCGCCGAGAATCTTGATGTCCTGTACCAGCGAATCCTCGCCGGCCTTCCACAGCACCGCCGTCGCGCGCGGATTGATCCCGCCCGTCGAAACGCCGATCCCGGAGAAGACGGCGTTGCCCCCCTTGGCGGACGCGATCAGCGCCTTGGGCGCGCCGACGCCCTGGTAGCCCTCGGCCTCTTCCGCCAGGATGATCTGCGTGGTCGAAGGATGAAGGCCGAGCAGCACCGTGTCCGGACGCAGCCGGATCGTGTCGGACACCTTGTAGAACCCGCTCGGCAGGTAGACCACGCGATGGGCGTCGATCGCCGCCTGCAAGGCAGCCGTGTCGTCGGTCTCGGCATCCCCCTTGGCTCCCAGCGCGCGGACACTGGTCCACTCGCTGACCGGCGGCAGCTTGGCGATCACCGGGTCACGCCTGTCCGGCATTGCGTCGAGCGCTTCGGCCCGGAAGCGCGCCTCGTACCGGCCGGTATGTCCGAGGCCGTCGAGCGTGAGGCCGTAAGTGAACTCGCTCACCTTGTAGGTCCCGGCCGCCCCGTGCGTTTCGCCACTCTGCTCGAGGCGCGCGAACACCGGCGTTCCCGTGGCCGTCGCGTTGAGGAAGGTGACTTGCGTGAAAGCGTTGTTCTCGTTGGAGATCGCGACGCCGGCCCTGGAGACATTGACGAAGCGCACGTCCTCTCCGAACAGCCAGTCCCCGTAACCCTCGTCGATCTCGACCCCGACAGGCGTGTCGCGGAACTCGACGTTGAGCATCGTCAGCCCCGCCTCGTGCTCGCGGATCGCCGCATCGCGCTGCCCCTCGAAGGTCGAGTCCATCAGGGTGAACGGCCATGCGGGTGAGGGCTTCTCGGTCACGATGCCATAGCGGCCGCCCTTGAAGTGCAGGTCGACCGCCTCGTTGCCCACGTAGTAAATGCCGGCGAAGCCCGAGCCGATGTCGAAGTCCATGTGCCTGAGATAGGCGTGTTGCGCGGCGTGGAAGCGCAGCGCCGTCGCGGCCGGGTTGCCCTCGCCGATCTCGAAATCGATGTTCGCCATCGCCGAGTAGAAGCTGCCCGGGTTCGAATCCGCCACGTCGTCACGCTCGGGCACGATGCCGGGCACCGGGTTGTTCATGCGGAAGTTCGGGTTGGCCGGCCCCGGGTCGCGCCCGGAGTAGACCACCATGTTCTTCACGCCCTCCTGGAACCCGGGCGTGTTGTCGGCGAGGTAGAGGATCGGCCGGGTCGGGCCGACCCCGAACACGCGCGTGCCCGGAGGGACGATCAGGGTCCGGGTGATCCGGTACTTTCCGGACGGAAGGTAGACGATCGAGCCCGCGCCACGGCTGGCAGCGCTGTCCAGCGCCGCCTGGATGGCGGCCGTATCGTCGGTCTGCCCGTCGCCGGCGGCCCGGATCGTGATGGCCTTCGGATCGTCGGGTGCTGTCAGGTAGACCGACGGGCCCGCAAGCGCGGGTGTCCCCGCAAGCGCGGTTCCCGTTACCAGCAGAATCGTTGCGAACAGCCGGCTGCGGCGCTTCATCGTCTCTTCTCCCAGACCCTTGGAGGTGCGATCCTCGGCGCTGGCGTACGCGAAACGGAATCGCGAGACACCCGCTACCAAAGTCGAAGTCCCGTCACGGCATCAGGCGGCGCCTGCCCAGCATGAGGTGCCAGCGCATGGCGAGCGCCGCCCCATCGGCGTCCTGCAGCCGGATGGCGTCGACGATCATCTCGTGCTCGGTCAGCATGGCCCCGATCGCATCGGGCGGCCGCGAACGGGAGATGTCGACACCCGCCCGCATGATCCGTTCGACCTCGGCGTTCATGTGGTCGAAGGTCGAAACGAACGCGGGGTTGGCCGTCGCCTCGGCGATGGCGCGATGCAGGGCGAGGTCCTCGAGGTGCGCCGGTCCGTTCGACAGGAGCGCCTTGCGCAGGTCTTCCCAGGCCCTCTCGATCACATGCATCTGCTCGGGCGAGCGACGCATCGCCGCGAGCCGGGCGGCCTCGGTCTCCACCACGAAGCGTACCTCGTAGCTCCCCAGCGTCGCCGACAGGTCGTCGAGCGCCATGTGCTCGCTAAGCCGCTCGGAGGGGCGCCGCTTGACGAACGACCCTGCCCCGCGCCGGGCCTCGGTGATGCCGTCCGCGGCGAGGCGGATGAGCGCTTCGCGCACAACGGTCCGCGACATTCCGAACGTCAGCGCGAGCTGCGACTCGGAGGGCAGCCGGTCCCCGACATCGAGGTTCTCGCTCTTGATGATCTGGACGATACGCGAATAGGCTTGGTCGGCGAGGCGTCCTTCGCGCTGCACGGCCCGGATGCTGCTGCTGATCATGTCCGTCGCCCTCACAGAAGTTGGCTGCCGATCAGGACGAATACGAGTCCCACGACCGAGATCGCGGTTTCAAGCACCGACCAGGTCTTGAAGGTATCCGTCGTGCTCATCCCGAGATAGCCCCGAACGAGCCAGAACCCCGGGTCGTTGACGTGCGAGAAGAAGACCGAGCCACAGCCGATCGCCAGGACCACCCACTCCGGCGAGACGCCGCTCGCCGCGACCAGCCCCGGAACGACCCCCGCAGTGGTGATCGTCGCCACCGTGGCGGAGCCGGTTGCGAGGCGGATGCAGACCGCGATGAACCAGGCCAGCAGCAGCGGCGAGACCAGCTCGTACGCCGCGAGGCGCGCGAGCAGATCCGACAGGCCGGCCGACACGAGCACCTGCTTGAGCGCGCCGCCGGCGCCGATCGCGAGCAGGATTGCGCCAGCCGGCACGACGGCCTCGGTCCAGATCGAATCCTGCAGCTTCCCGTCGCGGATGCTCCTGCCGAACAGCAGCGGGAGCGCAGCGAGGTTGGCGAGCAGCAGCGCGAGCACGGGATCGGATGCGGCGGCGAGCCAGGAGAGGCGCGCGCCGAGCTCACCGGGCAGGAGTGCGATCACCTGGCCGAGCGAGATCAGCACCACGGGCATGAGCACGACGGTCAGCGCGGCCTTCTTGCTCGGCGTGGCGACGAGCGATTCCGGGCGCTCGAACTCCGGCAGGTCGAGCACGACATTCCGGGAAATGAACCGGGCCAGCAGCGGCCCGGCAATGATCCCGGTCGGGATCGCCACCAGGAGCCCGTAGTACATGGTCACCGCAAGGTTGGCCTCGAGCACGTCGACAGCCAGCAGCGGCCCCGGATGCGGCGGGACCAGCGCGTGCGCGATCGAAAGACCGGTCAGCGCCGGAAGCAGCAGCATGAGCTTCGCGCGGTCGCTCGCCCCCTGCCCCCCCTTTCCAGAGAGGCTGGCCGCAACGGCCGCCACGATCGGCAGCAAGAGGACGAGTCCGGTCTCGAAGAACAGCGGCAGGCCGATGACGAGCGCGACGGCGAGGCTGACCCAGGGCCCCGTGCGGGCGTTGGTAAAGCGCAGCGCGGCATGCGCGAGGGCCCCGGCACCGTTGGATATCTGGAGCATTGCCCCGAGCGAGAGCCCCAGGGCGACCACGAGCCCGGTTCCGCCGAGTATCGCCCCGGCCCCCTCCTCGACGGCGTCGGCCGTATCGGGCACCGTCAGCCCGGCGAGCGGACCGACCGCGAAGGCCCCGCACAGCAGCCCGACGAACGGATGAAGCCGGCCCTTGACGATCAGCAGGATCGACAGGGCGATGCCCGCCAGGGCAGCCGCGACCAGGCGAATCTCCTCCCAACTCATTCGGCTGCGTCCCTCTCCCGCGCACCGTCAGCGGTGCCGCTTTTGTATACACGTTAGCGCGGACTTGTGTGACAGAAAATACGCAAATGGTCGCAACTTGCGCGAATCCCGCGCAAACCTGTCTGATCGGGCTTGAACTTGTTGGACAGGTTGTATTACGAATCGTATGCAGTTCGAGGCAATGGCCAACGCCGAACGCGGCCTGAAGCCACCATGTTTGGGGAGGTGAGAGGTGAACGAACACGAGTCGAACGAGCCGTTTGCGGACCGGCTGTCGCCCGCGTCCCGGTTGCCGGGCTCCAGTCCGGTCTCGGCCGGTGTCGAGCGACTTACCCCTACTCAATTGCGCGTACTGCGCGGGGTCCATCTCGGACTGGCGAACAAGCAGATCGCCTTCGACCTCGGCATCGCCGAGGCCACGGTCAAAGCGCACATGACAGCGCTGATGCGCAAGCTCAACGTGCGCAACCGCACCCAGGTGGCCATTCTCGCCGAGAAGATTGCTGCCACGGCCCCGTCCGACGACCGGCAATCGCTCGCCTTGAACTGACACGCGGCTGCCGCTGCCGGCGCCGCCAGGCGGGCGAGAGGCAGCGCAGACCTCCGAAGGAGCCAACCGCCAGTCCATCTCGATAGCATCGCCGAACGCCTAGCGCCTTTCACGTGATGATACGCTGCTCAAGAGCACCGAGGCTGGACTGTCAGCAGGGAGCTTTCACACGCGTGTCGCAGTTATATCTTCTCGAAGATCGGTCGCGAAGCGGTCCGTCCGCGATCTGCAGTAGTTGATCGTGACGCACGGCGTCAAAAATGGATGTCAGCGTCGGCTCCGCAGCACCTGGGTCTGCCGATAGTGGAGGTCGGCACGCTGCCAGCAGAACACGGTTTCCGCGTCCCTGGCCTACCTCGTAAAGGCGCTCGAGCCTTCCTTGCAACCGTTGCACAAAGGTCGCGCAATCCTGCAAGAACCGTGGAAATCCGTGGGTTTTCTGAGAGCCATATCCGGTCTGGAATCCTATCTCCCGACCATTACCCTCTGAACTGATTGGAGAACCCGGCCGCCGCATGCAGATGCGGCGGGCCCATCGGATCCGCCCTCTTCAGGCCGGTTTCGCGCCGCCGTCGAGGGCGGGCTCCTCGTCCCAGAGATGTTGGCGGAAGCGCTTGGTGATCAGCCACTTCTCCAAAATCCGCCCGCCGAGATAGAGCGCCGCGAAGATGCCCGCGAAGACGTAGGCCGGCGTGGTCGACGGCCCCTCCTCCCCTTCGTCCTCGTCCACGTCCTCGCTCTTGCCCTTCTTCTCGGCCTTCTCCCTCGCCTTCTCTTCCTCGCTCTTGGGCTTCTCGGGGGCGGGCGCGCCGAGGAACTGGTCGATCGGGTGCAGGGGCTGCTCGGCGATGCGCTTCATCCGCTCCTCCTGCTTCTTCTTGGCCTCGGCCCTTTCGGCGGCAGTCGGCGGGTCGAGCACGCCGATCGCGATGTTGAGACCGGCGAAGGCGAGGAACAGCAGCGGCGCGAGGAAGCAGAACAGCAGGATCCGGCTGTGCAGGTCGAAGCGCAGCACGGCGCCCGTCCCGTCGCGTTCGATCCTCAGCGTCCCGCCGTCGAAGGTCGCCATCTTGTCCTGGGGAGCCTGGTTGCTCTTGCTGAACGTCAGCTCGTCACCCCGGCGGTCGTGATAGGTGTCGCGTACGCGGAACAGCGGGTCGAGCCGGTCGAAGGCCTCGTGGCTCGACTGCCCGGGCGGGAGCGGCACGCTTCCGCGTATGTGCCAGATCCAGTCTATCGCGCGCCAGTCCACGAGGCTCCCTTTCCGCGAAGCGGCCTTGACGCAGGCCGCAGGGTTCCGTCCGGCCGTGTGCCGGCCGGGACGAGGTATCGGTACGATCTGAAGGGACGGGGGCCGCGGGCCCCGCGTCACTCCGCGGGGACTGCTGACGCCTGCGGCCGGCCGAACCGCTCCCTGAGCGTCTTCCAGGCCTCGGTGAACGGATAGACCAGGGTCTCGCGGATCGTCATGCGGCGCCCGCCTTCCATGCCCAGCAGTTCCGCCTCGCCATCGACGCAGGTGCCGAAGATCCGATCGATGATGATCCAGGTGCCGGCGTAGTTGCTGCGGCTGGCCTCGAAGTCCTGCGAGTGGTGCACGCTGTGGTGTTCGGTCGTGTTGAACACGAAACGCCACCAGCGCGGCGTGTTGAAGCGGACATTGATGTGCTGGTAGGTCCCGACCGCGAGGCCGAGCGTTCCGGCGAGCAGCGCGGCGCGCGGCAGGAAATCGAAGAACCCGCCGATCCCGAGACCGATCAGGAACAGTTCGACCGGGTTGCCGACGGCGCCTTTGTTGATGTTCAGCTGGGTGATGTAGTGGTGCGGCGCGTGCGTCAGCCACAGCGGGTACCAGTTATGCATCCCGCGGTGCATCCAGTATTGCCCGAAGTCGAAGATGAACGAGATCAGGAAGGCCTGCAGCAGCAGCGGCAGTCCGGTGAACCACTGCAGCTTGTCCCAGTCGAACGAATTGTGGACGGCCTCGATGATCGCGTCGTCGCCGATGTACATCTCGACGGTATCGAGGACCGTGTAGCCGAGTCCGACGAAGAACAGGTCGGTGACCAGTTCCTTCCAGGTCAGCTTCCAGCTTTCGTGACGAGGATTGACCCATTCGAGCCCGAGCAGGAACAGGCGGAAGCCGATGCCGATCATGATCGCCGTCGAGGCCGTCGCGATCGAGTTGGGAGCGTAATACCAGAACACGATCAGGCCGATCAGCACGGTCGGCTGGAACCAGGTGAAGAATGCCTTCTTCACCGGGCCGCCTTCGACCTTGCCGATGTTCTCCCACCCCACCGTGACGGGGGACTGGGCGCCGATGATCCTGTTTCCGACCCGAGTGCCTTGCGCGCGATCCATTGACAGACTCCCTCGCAGCGGGCCGCTCACGGCCCAGCCCTTCAGAATCTCTCTCCGGAACGCGTTGTTGCTCTGAGTGGGAAGCTACCGATATTAAATATTTCGTCAAGCGTAATAATTGCAGGAAGATTGCGCCTTGGTCTTCCGGCGCTCAGCCGCGGGCGACGTAGGCGCGCCACCCGCCGAGGTGGGTAATGTCCTCGGCCCCGACGGTGGCGCGCGGCTCGGCAACGAAGCCCTTCACGCTGCTGCCGTCGCCAAGGGTGACCGTGCCGATGGCAAGCGGCGGCGGGACTTCGGCGACGAAGCTCCCGAACGCAGCAACGTCGAGCTCGTACACCTCGACCGCGATCGCGGCGCCGTCGTCGCTGTGAACGAGCGCCGGCTTGGGCGGCGTGCTGTCGACCATCGCGTAGAGCCGGTAGGTCGGCGCGGTTTCGAAAGCGCCGACGAACACCGCGTCGCGCGAGGTCAGCTGCCAGTGCAGCGGCATATCCTTCAGGTGGGCCCCGACGACGGCGAGCTTCACGGTTTCCATTCTTCCCTCCAGGTCGAGCGGCGGCGTGGGCGGCAGGTCGGCCGCGGCGAGCCACGATTCGGCGGCGGCAAGCAGGCCGCGATCGCTGCCCGCAGGCCCGATCAGCGTCAGGCCGAAGCCGGTCCCGTTCGCGCGAGCGCCGGCGGGCACGGCAACGGCCGCCATGTCGAGCAGGTTCACGAAGTTGGTGTAGCGGCCGAGATTGCTGTTGAGCGCGATCGGCTCGGCCAGCAGCTCGGCGACTCGATAGATCGTGCCTGTGGTGGGAAAGGCGAGCAGGTCGACCTCGTCCCACATCGCGTCCGCGTGGCGCTTCAGTTCGGCGAGGCGATAGATGCCGCTCCACAGCTCGACCGCGCTGAACTCTCGGCCCTGCTCGATGATCGTGCGGACGGTAGGTTCTATCGCCGTAGGGTTCGCGTCGAGCAGTTCCCCGATTGCCGCGGTCCGCTCGGCGATCCACGGCCCGCCGTAGAGCAGCTGCGCGGCCTCGAGCAGGGGGTCAACATCGATCTCGACGATCGCAGCCTTCGCGGCGAGCCGCTCGAGCGCGCGGTCGTGGAGAAATTCCGCCTCGAGATCGCCGAACCACACGCGCTGGTCCCGCCGCGGCACGCCGATCCGTGCGGGCTCGACCGGCCCGTCGGCCAGCGGCCTCGACCAGGGATCCGCCCGGTCGAAGCCCGCGACGACTGAATCGACCAGCCGCGCGTCGGCCACCGAATCGGCGAACACCGTGATGCAGTCGAGCGTGCGGCACGCGGGGACCAGGCCGCGCGTGCTCCAGCGGCCCCTGCTCGGCTTGAAGCCGATCAGGTGGTTGAACGCGGCGGGCACCCGGCCAGAGCCCGCCGTGTCGGTGCCGAGCGCGAACGGCACCAGCCCGGCGGCAACCGCGACCGCGGACCCCGAACTCGACCCGCCGCTGACGTAGGCAAGATTGTAGGCGTTTCGCGGAACCCCGTAAGGGCTGCGCGTTCCGACGAGTCCGGTGGCGAACTGGTCGAGGTTGGTCTTGCCGATACAGATCGCGCCCGCCGCCTCCAGCCGCTCCACCACGCCGGCGGAGCCTTCCGGAAGGTAGGCGTAGGCAGGGCATGCGGCGGTCGTCTCGAACCCGGAGACGTCGATGTTGTCCTTCACCGCATAGGGTACGCCGGCCAGCGGCAGCGTCTCGCCCGCCGCGATCCGTGCATCGATCGCCCGCGCCGCGGCGACCAGGTCGTCGGGCTCGATCCGGGCAATCCAGATCCGGCGCTGGACCTCGTCGTAGGCGGCAAGGCGCATTAGCGTTTCCGCCGCCACGGCGACAGCGCTCGTCTCCCGCCGATTGACCGCCTCGGCGATGGCCACGGCGCTCCGCCGGTCGAGCGCGGTCATGATTCGCGCATCAGCGCCAGCATCGGCGCACCCGGCTGCAGCGACTGCCGTTCCTGCATGTAGAGCGCGGCGACCGTGCCGCTGGCGGGGCTCTCGAACGGGCATTCCATCTTCATCGCCTCGATCACGGCGATCACGTCGCCGGCCTCGACCGAGTCGCCTTCAGCGACCATCAGCTTCCACACGCTGCCGCCGAACGGCGCCTCGATGAGGTCGGCGCCCTCGGGAACTTCGACCGCGACCGGTTCGCCCGCTCCTCCGCTGCCGCGTTCCTCCAGATCGGTGACCCGGTCGAATTCGCCCGACCGCTGCCATTCGGCGCGCTCGGCGTCGAACGCGGCCTGGCGCCGACGTTCGAACTCGGCGATCGATTCGGCATGCTCGGCAAGGAGCGCACGGTATTCCGCGAGCCGGAACTCGGATTCCTCGATGCGGATCGAACGGCGCCCGTTGGGAAAGTCGCGCCGCCATTCGGCCAGTTCCTCGGCGCTGACCTTGAAGAAGCGGATCTGGTCGAAGAAGCGCAGCAGCCACGGCTTGCCTTCCCGGAAGGCATCGGTCTGCCGGTGCGTGTTCCATACCTGGATCGTTCGTCCGAACAGCTGGTAGCCGCCGGGCCCTTCCATCCCGTAGATGCACATGTAGGCGCCGCCGATGCCGACCACGTTGGGCGGGGTCCAGGTCCGCGCCGGATTGTACTTGGTCGTCACCAGCCGGTGGCGCGGATCGACCGGGGTGGCGACCGGCGCCCCGAGATAGACATCGCCGAGTCCGAGCACGAGATAACTCGCGTCGAAGATGATCTTCTCGACCGCGTCGGCATCGGGCAGCCCGTTGACGCGGCGGATGAACTCGATGTTGTCGGGGCACCACGGCGCGTCGTCGCGCACCCCGGCCATGTATTTCTCGATCGTCTCGATCGTGGCCGGGTCGCGCCAGCTGAGGGGCAGGTGGACGATGCGGGAGGGGACCGAGAAGTCCTCGAGATCGCCCAGCGCTTCTTCGGCCTGCATCAGCGCCGCGAGCGCGCCCTGCTGGTCGAGCACCTTGCCGTCGAAATGCAGCTGCAGCGAGCGGATGCCGGGCGCGATGTCGATGACCCCGGGCAACGCCAGCTTCTCGAGCTCGGTCATCAGCGCGTGCACGCGGATGCGCAGCTCGACGTCGAGCACGATCGGCCCGTACTCGACAAGTATGTTACGGTCGCCCTGCTGGCGATAGACCGTGCGCGGGCGCGATCCCCTCTCCGCGATCGTGGCGAGAATTGGCGACAGCGTGGCGATGTCGCGCGAGCGCGTCTTCGGTTCGGCGGCTCCCAGCGGAAGCCGGTCGGCCTCCGCCGCGTCCTCGGCCGTTACCGGCACGAAGCGCACGCGGTCGTCGGGGGCGAGCTGGCCGATCTTCCAGCGGTCGGCGGCGATCACCGTGAAGGGGCAGACGAACCCGCCGAGCGAGGGACCGTCGGGTCCGAGGATGATCGGCATGTCGCCGGTGAAATCGACCGCGCCGATCGCATAGGGGTTGTCGTGGATGTTCGACGGGTGGAGCCCCGCTTCGCCGCCGTCGGTGCGCGCCCATTGGGGCTTCGGTCCGACCAGCCGCACGCCGGTGCGGTTGCTGTTGTAGTGCACCTGCCACTCGGCCGCGAGGATCGTGGCGATGTCGTCCTCGGTGAAGAAGTCGGGCGCGCCGTGCGGGCCGTAAAGCACGCGCAGCTCCCAGGTCCGGCCGAGTTCGGGCAGCGACAATCCGGTCGCCGGCGTGCCCGGCCTTCTGTCCCCGAGATGGAGCGTGTCGCCCGCCAGCAGCCGCCGCGCGGCATGGCCGCCGAGCTGGCCGAGCTCGAAGGTGCTGCGGCTGCCGAGATAGGGTTCGATGTCGAGCCCGCCCTCGAACAGGATGTAGCCGCGAACCCCGCCGCCCGCGGCGCGGCCGAGCGCCAGCGTCTGGCCCGCCTGCGCCTCGACGACCGCTCCACGCTCGACCGGCTGGCCGTCGAGCTGCGCGCCGAAGTCGGTTCCGGTCAGGCAGAAGCGCGCCGGCGCGTTGAACGAGAGGACCGGTCCGCTCACCGTGACCTCGAGCCCCGCGGCCCCTTCCGGGTTGCCGAGCAGCAGGTTGCCGAGCCGGAACGAACGGTCGTCCATCGGGCCCGAGGGCGGCACGCCGATCGCCCACAGTCCCTGCCGCCCGGGCCAGTCCTGCACCGTCGTCGCGGTGCCGCCGCTGATCACGCGGATGCTGCGCGGGACGTAGGCAATCGTCTCGAGCAGCCTGGTCGAGACCTCGCCGCTCACGAACCCCGGGTTGCGCACCACATCGCGCAGCCAGCGCAGATTGGTCTCGACTCCGTCGACGCGGCTTTCCCCGAGCGCGCCTTGCATCGCGGCGACCGCCGCCTCGCGCGTCGGCCCGTGGACGATCAGCTTGGCGAGCATCGGATCGTACCAGGCGCTGACCGTGCTCCCGGCCATGCACCAGGTCTCCACGCGCACGTCCTCGGGAAAGCTCACCGCAGTCAGCGTGCCGACCGTGGGGCGGTAGTCGAGCGCGGGATCCTCGGCGTAGACGCGCACCTGCAGCGAATGGCCGCGTGCGAGCGGCGGCTCCCGGTCGAGGAACGAGAAGTCCCCGGCTGCTCCGCGGATCATCCATTCGACGAGGTCGACGCCCGTGACCTCCTCGGTGACGCCATGCTCGACCTGCAGGCGGGTGTTCATCTCGAGGAAGAAGAAGTCCTGCTTGTCGGCGTCGTACAGGAACTCGACCGTCCCCGCGGAACGGTAGCGCGCCGCCTCGCCGAGGCGCACCGCGGCGGCGATCAACTCGGCACGCCGCGCGTCGGACAGCAGCGGCGCCGGTGCTTCCTCGACGACCTTCTGGTTGCGCCGCTGGAGCGAGCAATCGCGCTCGCCGAGCGGCATGACGCGGCCGGTGCCGTCGCCGAAGATCTGCACTTCGATGTGGCGCGCGCGACCGATGTACCGCTCGAGGAACACCCCGGCATCGCCGAAATTGCCTTCGCCGAGGCGCGCAACCGCGGCGAAGCCTTGGCGCACGGCCGTCTCGTCGTCGCAGATGCGCATCCCGATGCCGCCACCGCCGGCAGTGGCCTTCAGGATGACCGGGAATCCGATCTCGCGCGCGGCGCGAACGGCTTCCTCCTCGCCAGTCAGCAGACCGGTGCCCGGGGCCAGCGGCACGCCGTGCGCGGCCGCGAGGGCGCGGGCGCTGTGTTTGAGGCCGAACGTGCGGATGTTCTCCGGCGTGGGTCCGACGAAGGCGATTCCCGCCCCGGCGCAGGCCTCGGCAAACTCGGGGTTCTCGGCGAGGAAGCCGTAACCGGGGTGGATGGCCCCCGCGCCCGTGGCTTTCGCGGCCTCAAGGATCGCCGCCACGTTGAGGTAGCTTTCCGCAGCCAGCGCCGGGCCGATGCAGACCGCAACGTCCGCCTGCGAGACGTGCAGCGAACCCGCGTCGGCCTCGGAATAGACCGCCACCGAGCGCAGGCCCATCCTGCGGAGCGTGCGGATGATCCGGGTAGCGATGGCGCCCCGGTTCGCCACCAGGACGGTGTCGAAGCTCATGCGGTGACGATCATCCGGACGGGGGTGGGATTGAAGGCGTTGCACGGGTTGTTGATCTGCGGACAGTTGGACACGACGACGATCACGTCCATCTCGGCTCGCAGGTCCACCGTGAGGCCGGGAGCGGAAATTCCGTCGACAATCCCGAGCGTGCCGTCCTTCTCCACCGGCACGTTCATGAAGAAGTTGATGTTGGAAACCATGTCGCGCTTGCCGCGGCCCTCGCGCAGGTTCGCTTCGAGGAAGTTGTCGACGCAGGCATGTTGCGACTTGGTGTGGTGGCCGTAGCGAAGCGTGTTCGACTCGCACGAGCAGGCGCCGCCGATCGTGTCGTGATAGTCGACCGAGGTCGCGACGATCGTCATCATCGGACGGCCTTCGTTGGAGAGCAGCACGCTGCCCGTGCGCAGGAACAGGTTGCCCTGTGCGGCGACCGTGTCCTGCGCGCTATAGCGCTCGGCATCGTCGGCCGCGGAATAGACGAGGAAGTCGACCGCCTGGTTACCCTCGAGGTCGACGATGCGGAGTGTCTGCCCGGCGGCGACGTGGTGCAGCCAGGGTGCTCTCGCCGGTACGATCTCGTCGTGAACGACAATGCCGGCGAGGCCCTCGAGGCCCGGATCGGTCGTCATGTAATCCTGGCGTCCCTGTTCAGCGGCGGAAATAGTCTTCGACGTTGAGGAAGGCGCGCTGACCTTCCGGAGTGGCGTTGCGGATCGGGTCGTCCTCGGGCGTCACCGCGCCGCGCCAGGCCGTGAGCCTGAGCGGGGTGACGCTCCACTGATCGCGCGGGTCGAGCACGTGCGGGCAATTGGCGATCACCACGATCACCTCCATCTCGGCCCGCAGCACGACCTTCCGCTCCGGCTCGAACGGCCCGATCAGTGGGGTGATCGTGCCGTCGGCCTCGATCCGGGTTCCCTTGAACAGGTTGATGCACGGGTGCACGTCGCGGCGCTGCAGCCCGTGCTTGGCCGATCCGAGAAGCAGCCGGTCCCGGCCGTTCGGAAACGGGCCGCTGTTGCGCCCTTCCCCGTACTTCGCGGCGTTGGTCCTCGCATTGGACGTGCCGCAGAATGCATCGTGAGTGCCGGCGTCGTCCTCAAGGATGCTCATGAGCACGCGGCCCATGTCGGACAGCAGCAGCTTGCCTGCCCCGAGATAGGCGTTCCACTGCACCTTGACCGTGTCGGCGACGTTGAGCCGCTCGGTCGGCATTTCGGCGTTGTAGATCAGCAGCGAGGCGCAGGCGTCGCCTTGGAGATCGATCAGCCGAAGGCGCGAGCCTCGCGCGAGCCGGCGCGCCGCATAGCCGCCGGGAGCCACGGTCTCTTCCCAGACCAGGTCTTCCGCTGCGACGCCCGCCGGGAGGTCCGAGGCCTCCGGCGGCAGGCACGGCATCGCCTCGACGATGGTGCCGGCCATGGCGCGAGCGTGCTCGCGCGCCGCCATGGGGTCGGCGAGTACCGTCATGCGACGTCCTTCCTCGACGGAGCCTTCGCGGGGACCGCATCCTCTTCGCCGAGCTCGTGCAGCGGCGGAAGCAGCGCGGTGGTGGTGACAAGCTGCAGCTGGTGCACGCCGCGGATGCTGCGCAGCGCGTCACACAGCTCCTTGAGGCGGAAGGCCGGCCCCTGGACCAGCAGCACCTCGAGCGACTGGTCGTCCTCGAGAAACACGTGCTGCGAGGAGATGACCTCCTTGAGGTAGTCGACCTGGGTCTCGGCCAGCTGCTGGCGGACGCGGCCGCGGTTGCCGCGGTAGACCAGCGTGATCGTGCCGGCGAGCATGTTCTCCGGGCGCGTAAGCGCCTCGTGTTCGGCCAGCGCGTGCCGGATCAGCTCGGCGATGAGCTGCGAGCGCGACGGCAGGCCGCGCTCCTCCACCATCGTGTCCAGTTGGCGGAAGAGTTCGGCCGGAAGGCTCATGCTGAGCCGGGCGAGACTCGCGGGGTCGTTCGTCATCCTGCTGTCCTCTCAGTTATTATCTTTGCTGTCAATCGTAATACTACTGCCATCTAGTGCCTGCGTTGCCAAGGGCTTCTTGAGCGGCAGGTCATAGACCGTCGTGGCGCCGAACCGGTGAGGCGCGTGCGGATCGTGGCGGCGCTTGTCGAGCGCCAGCACGCGCGTACCGAGCGTGAAGGCTTCCTTGATGTCGTGCGTCACCATGATGATGGTCAGCGCGTATTCGCGCCAAAGGCGGGTCACCAGCGCGTGCATGTCGGTCCTGATGCCGGGGTCGAGTGCGCCGAACGGCTCGTCCAGCAGCAGGATGCGCGGCCGCTTGATCAGCGCCTGAGCGATGGCGAGCCGCTGCTGCATGCCCCCCGACATCTCGGCCGGGTAGAGGTGCAGGCTGTCACCGAGGCCGACCGCCGTGAGCATCTCCTCGGCTTCGGCGGCCGCGGCCCGGCGCCGCGCGCCGAACAGCCGCCCCGTGAACGGAGCTTCTGCGCACTCGAGGCCGAACATCGTGTTGCGCAACACCGAGAGGTGCGGGAACACCGAGTAGCGCTGGAACACCACGCCGCGGTCGGGGCCGCACTCGGGCGCGAGGGGGGCGCCGTCGAGACGGATCGAGCCGCGAGTTGGCGCCTCCTGGCCAAGGATCACGCGCAGCAGGCTGCTCTTCCCGGCACCGGATGGGCCGACGATCGAGACGAACGAGCCGGCCTCGATGTCGAGCGTGATCCCCTCGATGACGACCTTGTCGCCGTACTCGACCCAGACGTCGCGCAGGCGCAGGAGCGCGCTCAATGGCCCGCTCCGTGCGCCCAGGGGAACAGCTTGCGGCTGCCCGTCGCCAGCAGGAAGTCGATCACGACCGCGAGCAACGCGATCCACGCGACGTAAGGCAGGATGACGTCCATCGACAGGTACCGCCGGACGAGAAATATACGGTAGCCGAGGCCGACGTCCGACGCGATCGCCTCCGCCGAGATCAGGAACACCCACGCCGGCCCTAACGACAGGCGGACCGACTGGATCAGGCGCGGCATGGCCTGCGGTAGCGCCACGCGCAGCAGCAGCTGCCAGCTGCTCGCGCCAAGCGTCTGCGCCTTGATCAGCATCTCGCGCGGTAACGCGGTGATGTGCGCGGCGATGTCGCGAATCATGAGCGGGGTGATACCGACCACGATCAGCGCCACCTTGGCCGTCTCGCCGAGCCCGAAGGCGATGAACAGGATCGGCAGCAGCGCGATCGGCGGGATGACCGCAACGGCCGTCACCAGCGGGCCGAACGTCGCGCGTACCGGTGGCAGCACGCCAAGCACGAGCCCCACGACGAGCGCCGAAAGTGCCGAAATCCCGAGCCCGAAGCCGAGCCGCTGCAGGCTCGCGAAAGTGTCGGCCCAGAACAGCAGTTGCCCGGAGAGGGGGTCCGGACGGAACAGCAGTGCCGCCATGGCCTCGGCCATGGCCCCGGGCAGGGGCAGGATCTTGTCGTTCGGGTTGGCTTCGTGGCGGGCCGCGGCGGCCACCAGGTAGGCCAGCACCAGCAGGGCGATCGGCGCCGCGCCCAGAAGGAAGCCGTTACCTTTCCGGACGCGGCGGTTCACCCAGCGCATGAAGGCGTTCTTCTGCCGGATCCGCGGGGCTCAGAGCGCGCCATCGGCCGCCATCTGCATGAACGTCGCATCGAACCTCAGCGTGATGTTGTCGGGATCGCCGAGCGTCTTGCCGCCCGGAAACTCCATGCCCACGGCATCGGCCGACGTCGCGCCCTGCCCGAACAGGCCCTTCGAGAAGCTGAAGTCGCGCACCCGGGTCATCGTCGTGATCAGGTCCGGCGAAGTGGTCGCCGCGACGGCCGCCTTCGGGTCGGTATAGAGGAAGGTGGTCGTCAGTTGGCTTTCGTACTGCTCGGGCGTCGCCCCGGCGATCCTCGCCATGGCCGCCCTCGCCGCCTTCCCTTCGTCGTCCTGCAGCTGCATGAGCGCCATCGTCTCGTACCAGATTCCCGCGAGCGCCTTGCCGAGGTTGGGATTGGCCCTGAGCGTCGCGGTATCGACCACCAGCAGGTCCAGTATCTCGCCCGGGATGTCCGCCGAGCTGAACACCAGGCTCGCGCCCGGCGTGGCCTTCATCGTCGTCAGCTGCGGGTTCCAGGCAACCGCCGCGGTGACTTCCGGCGCCGTGAAGGCGCTGACGATGTCGGCGTCCGCGGTGTTCACCGTCTTCACCGCGTCGAGCGGGGTGCCGATCGACTCGAGCGCCCGCGCGAGCAGATAGTGCGACACCGAGAGCTCGACCAGGTTGACCTGGCGACCCTTGATCGCCTCGAGCCCGCCGGCGCCCTTGAGCAGGATGCCGTCGTTGCCGTTGGAATAGTCGCCGACGATCACCACCGTGGTGTCCTTTCCGCCGGCAGCGGGAATCGTCAGCGCATCCATGTTGGCAACCGTGACGCCGTCGAGCTTGCCCGCCGTGTACTGGTTCACCGACTCGACGTAGTCGTTGACCTGCACGAAGTTGATCTCGATGCCGTACTTGTCGGCCCACTTCTTCACGATGCCGGCCTCCTGCGCGTAGGGCCACGGCACCCAGCCGGCATAGATCGACCAGCCGATGTTGAACTCGGTCTTCGGCTCCGGCGCGTCCGAGTCGGACGACGAGCACGCCGCCAGCAACAAGGCCGCGGCCATCAACACCATTCTTCCTGCGGTACGGATCCCGTCGAGCATGATTCGTCCCCTTTCGCAGGTGCAGCATTGCCGCAAACCGGAGCGTTGTCCATCGGGAAATTATTACTATTGCGGATTTCTGTAATATCCATATGATCGCTGCCACACGCAGGACCGACGGGGCGCTTTCGGCGAACCCGCGGCGTCCGGGAGGGTGCCCAGCGAAGGCAATCGTTCAGGGCCGCAATCGCGGCCGTTTCGAGAGTCTTCGATGTCCGAGAACCATTCCGCCGCCGTGACCTACAACCCCGCGCTCTCGGGAAATCCGCAGTCGGCCACGTCGCGCTCCTATCCGAACGGGAACCCGGACCTCGACTACAATCGCGCCGGCGTGCGACACACCGACAGCGCGGTGCCGCTCCACCGTTCGGGCCCGGTCATCCACGACTACGCCTGCGACGGCCCAGCTCCCGGCAACCTCGCGTTCCGATGGACCTATGGCTCGAACGTCGCCGCGAAGAACCGCGACCCTCGCGTGCAGGTGGTGCAGTACAACGAGGACACCTTCGTGCTGCGCCAGAACGTCTGCGTGCACTGGGAAGCGCCGTTCACCTACCTGCTGTTCGGCAACGCGGGCGCGCTGCTGATCGACACCGGGGCCACGGCCGATGCCGGGTACTACCCGCTGCGCAAGACGGTCGACGCGATCGTCACGCGCTGGGAGCAGGCGCGCGGCCGCAGCGGCATCCCGCTCACCGTCGCGCTGACCTCCGGAGAGGACGTCGCGCAGAACCAGGGACTGGTCCAGTTCGCCGACCGGCCGAACACCACCATCGTGCCCACGCCACTCGCCGCGATGAAGGGGTTCTACGGGCTCGCCGCGAGCTGGCCATCCGGGACCGGCCGGATCGACCTCGGCGACCGGGTGATCGAAGTAATCCCGACCCCGGGCGCGCACCGCGACGGCGTCACCTTCTACGATCCCTACTGCGACTTCCTGTTTACCGGCGACCTGCTGTTTCCCGGCAAGATCAACATCAGCAACGACCGCGATTTCGTGGCCTCGCTCGAGCGGCTCAGGGCCTTCGCGGCTGAACGGCCGGTCAAGTGGATCATGGGCGGGCACATCGAGATGATGTTCGTGCCCGGGAAGTATTACCCGAGGTTCGCGACCTACAAGCCCTACGAGCGCGTGCTGCAGATGGAGCCGGCGCTGATCGACGAGGCGATCCATTACGCCCGCGAGGTCCAGGGCAAGGACATGATGCTGATCCGCCCGGACTTCGTGCTGCTCAACGGCGTCAGTCCCGACGCGCGGACGCAGGTCTGGCCGGAGGGTGTGCCCGACATCGACGCCCCCCGCCCGTTCTGACGCCAAGGAGCTCCCATGGATCGCCGCACCTTCCTCGCCTTCAACGCCGCGGTTCCCCTCGCCGGCACCATGCTCGGCGCGCTTGCCGGAGAGGCGTCGGCCGCCACCGGGGCGCCGATCGACTTCAAGAGCAACCTGCCCGCTCCGGGCAGCTTCCCCGACAAGTGGATCTGCGGCTCCCCGTCGTGCATGGACAACACCGACCCGCCGGTGCAGGTCCACTGGTACAACGCCCACACCGCGATCCTGCGGCAGAACAAGGCCTACAGCTTCGAAGCGCCGTTCGCGCCGCTCTACTTCGGCAACGAACGGGTCCTTCTGCTCGACGAGGGCTTCACTCAGCTGCGCAACGATTGGGACCTGCGCGGCGTGGTCGACGAGTGCATCGAGGACTGGTGCCGCCGCAACGGCCGCGATCCCGCCAGCCTCGAGCTGCTGGTCGCCTTCAGCCACCTCCACGCCGATCACTACGCGGCGGTCAACCAGTTCGCCGACCGCCCGCGGACCCGCTACATGGGGCTGACGCACGAGGAGATGCTCGGGTTCTGGGGGATGACCAACTACCCCGAGGAGCGCGTCACGCTCGACCTCGGCGGCCGCGACATCATGATCTGGGGCTCGCCCGGCCACGTCGTGTCCGAGTTCGCCTATTACGACAGCTACACCCAGATCCTCTACACCGGCGACATGTTCTACCGCGGGCGCTGCTACATCAGCTTCTGGGAACCGTGGTTCGAGAGCATGAAGCGCCTCGTCGAATTCTGCGACACGCACCCGGTGACCCACGTGATGGGCTGCCACGTCGAGATCAGCAACGCGGGCGAGGACTATCCCTACGGCGTGACCTGGCAGCCCGACGAGGCGCCCGTCCAGATGACCGTCGACCAGCTGCGCGAGACCTTCGAGTTCGCCAAGACCATCACCGAGCCGGGCATCTATTTCACCGGCACGGTGTTCCTCTGCAACCAGACGCGCGGGACGACCACGATCGACCGCAATCCCTACCGCTACAGCTGAACTGCCGGGGCCGAGACAGGAGTACGACGCATGAACAAACCAATCGGCCTGGCGCTGGCATCCGCCGCCGCGTGCCTGCCCCTCCAGGCTGGAGCCATGGAGCTGACCGAGATGGAGATCAGCGTGCCCGGCTTCGCCGATTTCCTAGCCGTCGACGGGGACACGGTCTGGGTCACCAACGTCGGCCGCGTCGAGCAGTGGTCGACCGCCGGCAAGGTGGCCGACGTCGAAATGCCGAAGCCCTGCGGCACGATGGCGATGGCGTTCGACTCGCTGTGGGTCGCCGACTGCGACGGCGGCGAAGTCTACCGGATCGATCCCCGGGCCGCGAGCGTCGCGGCGACCATCCCGGTCGGCCTCGGGCCGAGCGGGGAGCTCAACGTCGTCAGCGGTGCCGGCTATGTCTGGGCGCCGAACGAGACCGCCGGGACGATCGCCAAGATCGATCCCGCCACCAACGCCGTGGTGGCGACGATCGCCGTCGATCCCGGCACTTCGTACCTCGCCTTTGGCTTCGACGCGCTGTGGGCCGTCAGCGGCCCGGGCGGGACGCTCCAGCGCATCGACCCTGCGACCGACTCCGTAACCGACACGATCACGCTCGGCTCGATGCCGGGGTTTCTCGCCGCGGGTGAAGGCGCGGTGTGGGTCCAGGAGCAGGGCGAGGGCACGCTCGCCCGCGTCGACCCCGCCAGCGTCACGGTCACCGGGCGGGTCAAGGTCGGCGACAACCTCAAGTGGGGCGATATCGACACCGGCGGCGGCAAGGTCTGGCTGCGCACGACCGACGACCAGACCTTTGCCGTTATCGATCCGCAGTCGCTCGAGATCCTTGCCCGGGCCGGGAAGCCCTCGGGCAGCGGCGCCATCCGCTACACGCCCGCCGGAATCTGGACCAGCGCGCACGACCTGGAGTCGCTGTCGTGGTGGACCGTGGGCGGCCTGGAAGGCGGGGAGTAGCGCGGTCCAGGCTCCAGGGCAGAACGGGTGAATTAATACTCTTGACGCATTTGGTAATATCTATACCGTGCCACCGTCGCAGCGAGAACGACGCCACATCCCCGGGAGAGGATCTGCAGCATCAAGCCGCATGTCGGCTCGATATGGAGATTTTCTGATGTACCGGCCGCTCGCCGACCAAGCTCCCAGCAACGGAACCAGGCATGCCCGGCCCTGCCGGAGGCTGCGTCGAACCGAGCCCACGCACATCGCAGGAGGAATATCGGATCGCAAGGCTCGACGGCCTCGATAGGTCGAGCCCCAGTCGAGCCGGTCCACAAGCCGACAATCGGCGACCGGCGAAGCGCAGGATCCTCTGATCGAAGGCCAGCCCGTTCCGGCACGCGCCGGGGCGCGGGGAAGCTTTTGCCCAAAACGTTGGGGGTAAGGCATGACAGATTGCGCAAAATTGAAGCGGGTCCTCCTCTCTGCAACGATGCTCACCAGCGCGGCGCTGGCCACTCAGGCCGCGGCGCAGGAGACCGGTACCGAGGTCTCCGCGGCCGATGCCGGCGAAGCTGCTGACGATGCGATCATCGTCACCGGCACGCGTCGCGCCACGACGCTGCAGGACACTCCGATCAACATTTCGGCGATGGGCGCCGAGGAGCTCGCGCTCCAGCGCATCGACGACGTGCGCGACCTCGCCGACTTTACGCCTGGCGTGACCATCTCGGACACGGGCCCCGGCTCGACCGGTTCGATCGTGCTGCGCGGCCTCAGCGCGGACGACGTCGGCGACGGCGGCGCGAGCTACGACGATGCCCTCGGCGTCTACCTCGGCGAAGTGCCGCTCTACTACGACTTCAAGCTGATCGACCTCGAGCGCGTCGAAACGCTGCTCGGACCGCAGGGCACGCTCTACGGCCTGGGCACGCTCGCCGGCGCGATCCGCTACATCCCCGTCCGCCCGAACGCCGACAAGCTCGAAGCCGAAGCCCATGGCCGGCTCTACGCCAAGTCGCACAGCAGCCGGCTCGGCTACCAGATGGACACGGTCATCAATATCCCGGTCCTGACCGACCACATCGCCTTCCGCACGGCCACAGGCTACTACTTCGATCCCGGCTTCATCGACTACCCGCTGCTGGTGCAGGTCCCGGGCGTCTCGCTGCCGCAGCCGAGCGGTCCCGACGGCGTCGACGACGCGGACTACGCGGCTAACCTCTACAAGAGGAAGGATCTCAACTTCGAGCAGACCTTCACTTCACGCAACCAGCTGCTGGTGCAGGCGAGCGAGGACCTGAAGGCGATCTTCACCTACGCCTATCAGCGCACCCAGACCGACGGCGCCCAGTCCAACAGCGCCGGCGTCCTCGGCACCGGCAAGTACGAGAACGCGAGCCGCTTCATCGAGCCGGTCGACCGCCGCGCCCACCTGGTCAGCATGGAGATCAACGCCAACATCGCCGACATCGTCGATCTGGTCTCGACCACGGCCTACACCGACGTGCGCGTCGAATTTCAGTCGGACAACACCGACCTGCTGCTCGACCTCGACTACGACTACGAGCTGTTCCCCGCGTTCTCGAGCTGGAACGAGGGCGTCCAGCGGCGCAAGCAGGTCAACCAGGAAGTGCGGCTGGTCTCGCGACACGGCGGGCCGTTCCGCTGGGTGCTCGGCGGATTCTACAACGAGAACAAGTTCCAGAGCGACTACGCCGAGCACATCCCGAACCACCCGTGGGTCGAGTTCGGCACGACACCCAACCCCGAGGCGCTCGAGTACGTCAGCTTCGTCACCTCGAAAGTTACCGAGAAGGCCATCTTCGGTGAAGGCACTCTCCAGGTGACTCCGGAGTGGCAGGTCACCGCCGGCGCCCGCTACTTCGACTACGATTCCGAGATTGCCGGTGCGGCCGCACTTCCGGTCCTCGGCGATCCCCTGAGCCCCTACGATCTCGATCCGAGCGGGGGCCAGGCCGGCCAGGACGGCTGGGTGTGGAAGTTCAACACGTCCTACGAGTTCACGCCCGACGTGATGGTCTACGGCACCTACAGCAAGGGCTACCGCATCGGCGGTCCGAACCGCGTCGCGCCGTGCCCGCCCGGTATCCCGGCCGATCCGGACCAGTACAACGGGCCGCAGATCATCTGCGCGCTGCCGAACGAGATCCAGTACGGGCCCGACAGCACCAAGAACATCGAGCTCGGCCTGCGCACGCAGCTGTTCGACGACATGCTGACGTTCAACCTGGCCCTGTTCCGGGTCGACTGGGACGGCATCCAGGTCGCCTCCGCCACCCTCTACGGCGTGACCGGGATCACCGTGAACGGCAGCGGTGCGAGGTCGAAGGGCTTCGAAACCTCGTTCCAGCTGCGACCGGTGCCGGAGCTGACGATCCAGGGCACCTATTCCTACACCGATGCCAAGCTTACCGAGGACGCACCCGGCATCATCCCGGTCAACAACCCGCCGGGAACCTACCCCAGCGCGCCGATCCAGCTCGACGCGCTTGCCGGCGACCGCCTGCCGGGCTCGGCCAAGAACTCGGGCAGCCTCGGCGCGACCTACACCACGCCGATCTGGGACGGCGACCTCATCGCGAACTGGACCCTGACCTATCGCGGGAACGTCGTCTCGAGGCTCGGCTGGGAGCGCGCCTTCGGCGACAAGATCCCGAGCTACGTGCTCAATCGCGCGTCGCTGACCTACGAGACCGACACTTACGCGGTGAGCCTGTTCGCGAACAACATCTTCGACGAGTACGCCGTGGTCTCGGTCGCCAACGACCGGTCGCGCACGGGTCTCAACGACGGTGTCGTGCTGCGATACTACCGGCAGGCGGTAGTCAATCCGCGAACCGTCGGCATCGAAGCGCGCATCAAGTACTGACCGGCCATGGGCCGACTGGGCGCTCGCGGCCACGCGGGCGCCCCGTTTTTTTCCTACGCGGTCGTGATCCCGTGCGCTTCGAACCACGCGCGCGCCGGCTCGAGCGCTTCACTGTGCGCGCGCCACTTCCCGATCGAATCCGCGTTGAGCGGCCGCCGCACCTGGGCCGCGCTCGGGGTCGCCACGGGCGCGCTGTTCTGGTGGAAGGTCATGCAGGCCTCGTCCCACTCGAGTCCGCAGTGCGTGAGCAGGCGCCGCGTCTGGCCCTCCTGGTCGGCGACCAGCGCTTCGTACGACAGCTCGAGCACCCGCCCTGGAAACAGCTGCGCCCAAAGCCGCATCAGCCGGTCGAACCGGGCGTAATAGCGCGCGGTGTCCATCAGGTCGTACGAATAGGCGTAGTAGGCGGACTGGCTGGCGAACAGGTTCTTGTAGTTGCTCCACACGGTATCCAGCGGATTGCGGCGCAGGCAGACGATCGCGGCCCGGGGCAGGGCCCGCGCGATGTGGCCGATGTAGAGGAAATTCGCGGGCAGCTTGTCGACGAACCGCGGCTTACCCGCCGGCCGGTGATGTGCGGCGCGCGCGAGATAGGCGTCACCGATCTCCCGCGGGTCGGCCGCCCCGCTCGCGGCGACGGTCGCCGGGTCGATCACGGTGCGCGAAGGCGTGCCGGCCAGTTGCTTGATCGCCAGCGGCATGGCCTGCAGCTCGCCCGCCGAGCCGACCTCGCGGTGCGACGAGAGAATGCGGTCGACCAGCGTCGTGCCGGTGCGCGGCATGCCGACCACGAATATCGGCGCCGCCTCGGGGTTTCCCTCGCCGCCGGCAAGGCCGCCTCCGGAGAACAGCGTCTCGATCGCGTCGAAGATCGCCGCGTCCTGCGCGAAGTCGTAGCGGATCGTGCGCTTGTGCTCGGCGTTCGCCGTCGCGAGGTGTTCGAACGCCTCCGCGTCCCCGAGATCCTCGAGCTCCTTCGCCAGCGCATAGCGGATGCGCAGCGCGTCCTCCGGCCGGTCCGCGGCCGCCAGCGCCACCCTCAGCCGCGGGACATGGTTGGCGTCGGCCGTCTGCCGCGAGAGGATCGCGAGCGCGTAGTGCGCGCGGGCGTTGCCGGGCTGCTTCGCCAGGATCGCCTCGTAGTGCTCGCGCGCTTCGCTCACCCGGCCGACGAACCCGCAGGCGGCCGCGAGATTGTAGCGGAACTCGAGGTTGTCAGGCTCGGTTGCAACGGCAGCCGCAAACGGTGCGATCGCGTCCTCGTGCCGCCCGAGCCGGACCAGGACGCAGCCGATCGTGTCGAGCGTCAGCGGGTCGGCGGGATGCAGCGACAGCGCACGACGCGCGGCCTCCGCCGCCTCTCCGTCACGGTGCAGCAGGATCAGCATCCGCGCCAGTTGCGCGACGTGCTCCGCTTGGGGTCCGCGCTCCACCGCGGCCTCGATCATCGGAATGGCCCTGGAGACCTGGCCTGTCTCGGCCGCGACCATGCCGAGCAGGAAGAAGCCGGCGGGGTTCGCGGGCTCGGCGCGGACGAGATCCTGGGCGGCAATTGCGGCGGTCTGCAGGTCGCCTCGCGCGAGCGCCGACCTGGCCCTGGCTTCGAGCGTCACCGCATCACAGGGGAAATGGGGGACGAGGCGATCACTCCCCCAGCATATGGCGCGTTACCGGCCCGCGCAAACGCAATGTCGGGCTCGGCCGCCCGCTTCCCGGCCCACGCGAAGCCGGGAAGCGGAGCAACCGTCGGGTCAGCGCAGCGAGGCGAGCTGGACGCCCGCGGCCGCCTCGGACCTGGCCATCCGCGCCTCGATCTGGGCGCGGATGTCGGCCAGCACCGCCGTCCGGCATTCGCTGGCTTTCGCGTCAGCCGCGAGGTGGACGGTCGCAAGACGGTCACCGCAGACCTCGCGCGCGGCCTGGTCCATGCGGATCGCCAGGCGCTGCTGCCCCTCGGCAGTCGACAGGTCGAGCCCGCTCAGCCGCAGAACCGTCTGGTTCTTGGCGAACGGATTCTCGCCGGCGGTGGCGGGTACAGCGGTAATCAGGGTGCACGCACCCAGGACCAGAAGGCCTCTCTTCATCATCATCTCCTGCGAACGTGATCTTCGCCCGCTCTGCGACGGACTTGGCGGTCACTTAGGTTCCGGCACAGGACCTGACAAGCCTCGTACAGCCTAATTTACTCCAGAATTCAGGGAATTATATACTTGGGTTAGCAAGTATAGACTTCATTGAGCAGGCGTAACGCCGGGATAGCATGGCCAACAGCGCGGCGCCCGGAAGAGTCGAGGTCGCGCGGCTACGATCCCGACGGCGCCCCCGGCCAGCGATAAAGCAGCTCCGCGGCGTGTTCGTCGAGCGGAAATCGCCGCCCCGCCGATCCACTACCGATAGCCCCCGCCCTGCTGCCGAATGGACCTTGCCTCGCCGCATCGGCCATCGCCTCGCGGATTCGGTGGCGCAGGAACCACGCGGTCTTGTAGGTCACGCCGAGCGTACGCTCCATCTCCCTGGCGCTCAGGCCCTTCCCGGAAGCGGCCAGGAGATGGGCGGCGAGCAGCCACTTGCGCAGCGGAACGTGCGAGCGCTCCATCACCGTCCGCGTGCGGCAGGTGAACTTGCGACGGCAGGCATTGCAGAGGAACATCCCGGCCTGGGTCTTGCCGCCCATGCGGCGAACGCGATCCGAGGCGCAGTGCGGGCAAGTCACGCCCTCGGGCCAGCGGGTCGCCTCGACGAAGGCGACGGCCCTCGCCTCGTCGTGGAAGATCGGGTCGGCGAGGTCGATGTTCAGGGCGAGTCCCCGGTGCTGGCCCGACTGTTGCGATGCCTGGATAGCTGCAAGGTGGCCCACCCCCTCGAGCGAGGCGCTACCCGGCGGTGACCACCAGCGAAGCGAGATCAAGCTCCGTCGCCAGCAGTCCGATCGGCAGGTCGACGGTAGCCGCCGTCTCCTGCTCGCCGTTGCTCCGTTGCAGCGCGACCTCGATCGTCCGGGCGTTGGGCTCGGACCAATCGCGCACCGTCTCGACTGGCAGGTCGACCTTCCACCGGCGATGCCCCTCGGTCTCGACCGCACGACCGTTGATCCGCACCGCCGAAGCCGGGTCGACCCGATGCCCGACAATGCGCAGACAGCTCTGCTCGCCGCAGCGAACCAGCCTGGCGCTCGGCTCGGGCGCAGCGGCCGCCGGAGTCGCGAGACTGGCGAGGAGGATCGCCGGCGCCGCGATCAGCGCCCGGCGAGGGAGACGTCGTGCCGATGCGGTTCGGTCCATAAAGATGCTCCAGCATCGTGCCGCCCGTCGGCACGAAGCCTTTCGACATCTCCCCGCCTCATGCGTCGCATGCACCCAGCCATAACGGTAGGCACAAAGGCTCTAGCCAAGTCATCAATCTGATCTATGACTCGCGCACCCGCTGTGGCCACACGAGTCCGCATGACCGAAGATCCCACCAATCCCCCGCCTCCGATGACCGACCGGAAGTTCGCCAGCCGGGTCGACTGGAACCTCATGCGCACCTTCGTCGACATCGTCCGGGCGGGAGGAATCGGTGCCGCGGCGCGCCAGCTCAACCGCCAGCAGCCCAGCATCAGCGCCGCGCTCAAGCGGTTCGAGGACCATGTCGGCACCACCCTGCTGCGCCGCACCTCGACAGGTGTCGAGCTGACCCCGGCGGGCAAGGCCGTGCTCGAGCTGTGCGAGGACATGCTGGAATCGGCGCGGATGGTCCCGCACCAGGTCGCCCAGGCGACCAAGCGGGTCGACGGCATCGTCCGCATCCAGATCGTCTCGGGCCTCGTCTCCTCCGAGTTCGACGAGGCGATCGCCAGCTTCCACCGGCGCCACCCGGCGATCCACATCGAGATCCGCGTGTCTCCCTGGCGCCAGGTGCTCGACGCGATCGAGCGCGGCGAGGTCGAGATCGGCGTCGGCTACGACAGCAGCGTGCGCGGGAGCCTCGTCTACGAGCCGCTGCTCGTCGAGCGGCAGCAGCTCTACTGCTCGCGCAGCCACCCGTTCTTCGGGCGCCGCATGAGCCGCCTGCACGAGCTCAAGGACGAAGGGTTCGTGCTGACCGGCGAGGACGAAATCGAGCTGATCACGCATCTCCGGCGGCGATACCGGCTCGGTACCAGGGTCAGCGGCCTCGCCGAGGACATCAACGAGGCGCGCCGGCTCATCGTCCACGGCGTCGGGATCGGGTTCCTGCCGATCCTCGCGGCCGAGAACGAAGTGGCCAGGGGCAGGCTCTGGCCGCTGCTCCATGCCGACTTCGAGCCGGCCTATGACATCTTCCTCCTCGCCCGGGCGGAACCGTCGCGGGACACCGCCACGCAACTGTTCTGGGACGAAGTGATCCGGCGCATTCGCGCCCAGCAAAGGGCATAGGGCCGATCTATGCCTTTCATCGCGACTTTGCCTCTGCCGTTATGACTCGGCCCGTCGCAGTGTTCGTGCACTGGACGGAGCCGTTGCAATGCAAGCCACTCTGAAGGACCGGATCTTCAATCACGTACCCGCGCTGATGGTCATCCTGGTCTGGTGCTTCTGGGGCCTCGGCCCCAAGACCGTGACCGAAAATCCCGTGACGCTGATGGTGACCTCGCCGCTGATCGTGGTCGTCGTGCTGCTGCTCGAGATGGTCCACGAACGGCATCCCGGCTGGCGCATGAACCGGCAGGAGTTCTTCACCGACCTGTTCTACGTCGCGCTCAACTCGACGGTCATCGCCTGGCTGAGCAAGGTGCTCGCGGAAGACCCGCTGCTCGCCGCCAAGGAGGCGCTCGGCATCTCCACCCAGTGGGCCGGGCAGCTGCCATGGCTCGCCCAGGTCGCGCTGGTCATCTTCGTGATCGAGTTCGGCCAGTACTGGATGCATCGCCTGATGCACAATTCGACCCCGTTCTGGCTGACCCACGCGCCGCATCACCACATCACCCAGCTCAACGCGGCGAAAGGCGCGGTCGGCAATCCGATCGAGCTGTTCCTGATCAGCCTCAGCGTCGTAGCGCTGTTCGACGTCGAGACGACCGCCCTGTTCGCCGGGTTCAATACGCTCGGCGTCATCTCGGTGTTCGCCCACGCCAACGTGAAGGCCGACCCGCCGCTGTACTACTCGTTCGTGTTCACGACGATCCGGCACCACAGCCTGCACCATTCGACCGACTACGAATCGACCCGCTGCAATTACGGCAACTCGCTGATCCTGCTGGACCGCATCTTCGGCACCTATCGCGAGGGCGAAGCCGCGATCGTCGGCCAGGACGACCGCCGGCGGCTGTCGATCTGGGAGCAGACGATCTTCCCGTTCAGGCCGCTGATCGATGCCTGGAAGGCGCGGCGAGCGAGGATGGGGACGGAGGACGCGGCCGTGTCGGGCTGACGCGGCCTTGTGGAAGACGCTAGACCTGGTCGTCCGTCATGGCCGGAGGGCACCGCCCGGGGACCTTCGTCCATCCGCCGCCGACGGCAGCCTGGGCACGAGCGGCGATACCCTGGAGCAGGATGTCGAGAGCCTTCGTGAGACCCGTCACGGCCCATCGCTTCAGATTGCGCCCGGTACCCCGGAGCCGATCGGACCCTCGAAAGGCCTGCATGCCGAACTCCTCGCAGTGCGCGCATGCTGAGCGGCACCGAGGGGGCACGGCAGACCGATTCTGCTGATGGCAGGCATCGACGAATACTATGGGGCACGTGTGGATCCGGGCCCCGAGGTTGAGTGAGCCACGACTGGAGAAGAACATGGCAATCGAAATTGTCGCACGCGCGAACGGGCCCTACGTCATCAGCGGCGACCTCAGCACCCTCGAGCTGCGCGACGGGGCAGGCAACGCCTACGATCTCGGGAACAAGGTGCGTGTATATCTATGTCGCTGCGGCGCTTCGACCACGAAGCCCTTCTGTGATGGCCAGCACACGAAGATCGGCTTCCAGGCCGCGGAAGAGGCCGTCGCCGCCGAGGGCTGACCCCGTCAAGCGCCTTCGGGGTATCTCGGCAGGCTGTCGTCGAGCCTGAGCCAGCGCTGCATGCCGGACACCCAGATGTGTTCGGCCGGTTGGAACCGGTCCGGATCGTCGAGCGTGCCCATCGACAGGCCGATCGCCCCGAGGCTCGCGCGTTCGGAGAACAGCGTCGCCCCGCAGCGCGTGCAGAAGCCGCGCCTCAGGTCCGCCGACGACGCATACCACCCGACCGGTCCTGATATCCGCACCCGTTCCGCTGGCACGAGAACCCGCGCGTAGAACGGGCCGCCGGAGACCTTCTGGCAGGCGCGGCAATGGCAGGCCCTGACGTTGATCGGCTCGGCTTCGGTTTCGTAGCGGCAGGCGCCGCAATGGCATCCGCCTGCGATCCTCGCGCTCATACGACCCCCCGCGTGTTGCCGCGGTGCGCCGCGTCGAGCGCATCGCGCACGACGCCAAGGCCGCGTTCGAGCGCTTCGAATTCCAGCGGGGTGCCGAGGCAGACCCTGAGGCCCGAAATGGCGGCGCGATCGACGAACGGCGCCTCCGGCGGCGTCAGCTCGACGTTGGCTCTCAGCGCGGTGTCGTAGACCCGCCCGGCCCGCTCGGCGTCCATCGGCAGCCACAGGTGGGGCGAGCGCAGCGAGGCGGGCTCTGCCACCGCGTCGCCGAGAATGCAGCGCGCGAGTTCCTGTCGGCGTGCGACTTCCGAGCGCACGCCCTCGAGGATCCGGTCGGCCATCCCGTTCGCGAGCCATTCGGCGAAGATCAGGCCGCCCGCCGCCGGCGGGCAATAGGCCATTGCCTGCGCCGCGAGCAGCAGGCGCTCGAAGTTCGCCTCGTTCTGCGGCGCGAGCACGAACCCGACCCGCAGGCCGGGCGAAAGCGCCTTGGAGATGCTGGTGACGTGGACCACGCGCTCGGGCGCGAGCTCGGCCAGCGGCGCCGGATCGTTGTCGCGGCCGAACACGCGGTAGACATCGTCCTCGACGATGACGAGGTCGCGCTTGCGGGCAACCTCGACGATTTCGCCGCGCCGTGCGGCATCGAGCGTGGTGGCCGTCGGGTTTTGCAGCGTCGGGATCAGCAGCACGACGCGCGCCCCGGTCTCCACCGCGATCCGGTCGAGCGCGGCCGGGTCCATACCGCGGCCGTCCGCCGGCACGCCGTGCAGGCGCCAGCCGCCATGCTCGGCCATGGTCAGGTTCCCCGGATAGGTGGCGACGTCGCACAGCACCGTTTCACCCGCGCGCGCGAGGCTCGACAGGGCGAGCATCAACGCCTGCTGGCCGCCGTTGGTCTGGATCACCCGCTCGGCCTCGGCTCCGGACACGCCGCCCTTCTCGCGCAGCCAGCGGGCCGCCGCTTCGCGGATCACCGGCAGGCCGGCGGTGAAGGTGTAGTCGAACACCGCCCCGACGTCGTCGCGCCGCGCCAGCGCCTCGAGCGTGTCGCGCGCCACGGCAAGCGCCGGGCCGATCGGCGGGACGTTCATCCCCAGGTTGATGCGCTGGCCCGAGGGGCGGTGCGCGAGCCGCTCGGCACGTCGCTCGACCACGAACGTGCCCCGGCCGACGTGGCTCTCGACGAGCCCGCGGCGTTCGGCCTCGGCATAGGCGCGGCTGATGGTCCCGACCGCCACGCCGAGCTGGTGAGCCAGCTCGCGATGCGGCGGCAAGCGCGTCCCCGAGCGCAGCGCACCCTGCGCGATGTCCACGGCCAGCGCGTCGACCAGTCGCTGCCACAAGGGCTCGGCGCCATACGCGACGGCCGGACGCCAGTCACATTGTGCCATGACAATATCCTGTTTGACTCATTTCTGCATGATACACATGATTGCATGCCTATGACAATATGACTCGCGGTATAGTCCCATGTTGCTGGCATTGCTGACCTTCTGCCTGGTGGCGACCATTACTCCGGGCCCGAACAACATGATGCTTCTTTCCTCCGGCGCGACCTTCGGTTTCCGGCGCACGGTGCCCCACATCCTCGGCATCAGCGCCGGCTGCGCGATCATGGTGGTGGTCGTCGGCCTGGCACTCAGCGGCGTCGCCGAACACTTGCCCAGGTTCTATTCCGCCCTGCACATCGCGGCGAGCGCCTACATGCTCTGGCTCGCCTGGCGTATCGCCACCTCGGCGGGGCCCGGGCAGGCGAACGCCAGCGGGCGGCCGATCGGCCCTATCGCAGCTGCGGCATTCCAGTGGGTCAATCCCAAGGCATGGGCGATGGTGCTCGGCGCGGTGTCGAGTTTCGCCCGACCGGAGCGGATGATCGGCGACGTCCTGCTGATCGCGGGCGTCCTCGTCGCGGTCGGGCTGCCGTGCATCGCCCTGTGGGCGGGGTGCGGAACGCTGCTCCAGCACCTGCTCGATCGCCCCAAGGCGCTACGCGCGTTCAACTGGTCGATGGCCGCGCTGCTGGTGCTCTCGCTGGTCCCCGGCTGGCAGGAGCTGTTCGCCGCGATCCGCCACGCATGAACTCGGGTCCCCGCACTCGTAGAATCCCGTAGCGCGGCCGGCACCCGGCGGTCCTAGGGTCGTTGGGGCAACTGGCGAAAGCTCCCGTTCGCCCCATCGAGGGAACCGGAACATGCGTTCGATCCTGCTTCATGTCGCCGACGACGACAGCCTGAAGGCCCGCACCCAGGTCGCTCTCGACCTCGCCCGCGCGTTCGGCGGCCATCTCACCTGCCTCCAGGCCGTACCGTTCGAATACGGCGTGCCCGGGGACTTCTACGGTGCGCTGGTGTCCGAGCTGATCCCCGAGCTGCGCAAGGCGGCCGAGCGCCTGCGCTCCGAATGCGAGGAACGGCTGCGCGCGGAGGACGTCGCCTGGCACTGGGACCAGCGCGACGGCCGCGCGCTCGAGCACGTGCTGCGCGCAGGAGCGCTCAGCGACATCGTCGTCGTCGGCAGCCGCGAACCCTTGACCCGTTCGCCTTCGCTGCTCGCACGCGACCTCGCGACGCGGTTGCGCACACCGATGCTGGTCGTGCCCGAGCACGCCGCCGGCTTCGACTGCAGCGGCACGGCGATCGTTGCCTGGAACGGCTCGCAGGAGGCCTCGCACGCGCTCAAGGCGGCCCGGCCGCTGCTCGCTCGCGCTGCGGAAGTCATCCTCGCCTCGGTCACGGGCGAGCCCGACGCTCAGGTCGAGCTGCCGGCCGTCGAGGGCGCCGAGTACCTCTCGCGTCACGGGATCCGCTGCGAGCTCACCGAGTTCGCGCTCGGGGAGGCGACGGTTGCGGAGGTGCTCGCCGAAGTGGCCAGGCACCGCAAGGCGGCCTACCTCGTCATGGGGGCCTACGGCCGCCCGCGGCTGGCGGAGGCCGTTCTGGGCGGTGTCACCCGGGCGATGCTCGCGAACCCGCCGCTCCCCCTGCTGACGTGTCACTGAGGCGCGCCATGACCGAAACCATCAAGCATGCGATCATCGTCTGCCATCCGCTCGAGAAGAGCTTCACGATGGCTCTCGCCCAGAAATACGCCGAGACGGTCCAGGCTCGCGGGCACGAGGTCGTGATCCGCGATCTCTACCGCCTCAAGTTCGATCCGGTGCTCAAGGCGAAGGAGCGCGAAGGCAAGCCCGCGCCCGATGTCGAGCGCGAGTGGATCGCGCTCGGCAAGCCCGACGTCTACGTGCTCGTCTACCCGATCTGGTTCGGCACCCCGCCGGCGATGCTCAAGGGTTACATCGACCGCGTATTCGGCGCCGGGCGCAGCCGCGGCCAGGGCGGCGAAGGCGGCACGCGCGAGCTGCTCGCCGGCAAGCGCCTCGTCTCGCTGACCTGCTCGGGCAGCCTGCAGGCCTGGCTCGCGGAGAAGGGCGTGCTCGGATCGCTGAGGACGGTGTTCTGCCGCTACCTTGCTGAGGTGTTCGGCTTCGTCGAAGCCCATGTCTATCACTTCGACGGCGTCTCTGCCGACCTGCCGGAGCGCGAGCTGCGCATGCACCTGCTCGACGCGGAGAAGGCCGCCCGCGAAGTGCTCAGCCGCATGATGCCCGGAGCGCCGCCGCGCGATCCGTACCGCCAGTGAGGCCGCCACGTCTTTCCGGATAGCGACTGACATGCGCCGCGCGCGGTTTCTGAAGACCTCGCGCCGGGGGAACGTCCTGATGGCCTATCGAACGCGTGTACGCAGCGCGGCGATCATCGCGAGTGGCGCGATCGCCGGATTTGCCGCAATCGTCGCGATCGGCGCACACGCGCAGCCGCTCGACACCGCGAGCCTGCCCTCGCTGCAGCGCTGGACGCCGGCCGCCGCGAGCGACCTGCTCGCCTACATCGAGCGCGTGGACAGCCACGGGCTCGAGCCGGCCGACTACGCACCCGCGGCGCTGCGCCGCGCACTCGCCGCCGGCAACCTCGCCGAACTCGACCGACAGGCTTCGCAAAGCTTCGGCCTGCTCGCGCGCGACCTCGCCAACGGCCATGTCCGCCCGGCGCAGCGGCGCGGGTTCCACATCGCCACGCCAGCGCTCACGCCACAACGGATCGCGCTGTTGATCGAACAGGCGCTCGCCCTGCGCACGGTCGGCCGCGTGCTCGAGGGGCTCGCGCCGCAGAACCCGCAGTACCGCGGCCTGCGCAGCGCCCTCGCCGCCCTCCCCGCCGGGGCCGATGCCGAGCGACGCAAGATCGAGGCGAGCCTCGAGCGCTGGCGCTGGATGCCGCGCGAGCTGGGTGCCCGGCACCTGCTGGTGAACATCCCCGAATACCAAGTCCGCCTGATCGACGGTGGCCGCGAGATCGCCGTCCACCGCGTGATCGTCGGCAAGCGCTCGACCCCGACTCCGCAGTTCTCCGCGCAGGTCAGCGGGGTGATTTTCAATCCGCCGTGGAACGTGCCGCAGTCGATCATCGCCGAGAGCGTCGGCAGCCTGGTGCGCAACAGCCCGGCCACCGCCAGGGCCCGCGGCTACACCTGGAGCTGGTCGGGCGGGACGCTGCGCGTGACCCAGCAGCCGGGGCCGAACAACGCGCTCGGGCAGTTGAAGCTCGACATGCCGAACCCCTACGCGGTCTTCCTGCACGACACGCCGGACAAGGAGCTGTTCGGCCGCGAGGAGCGGACGATGAGCCACGGTTGTGTCCGCACCGACCGTCCGTTCGACCTCGCCGAGCGCCTGCTCGGCGGAACCGGCTGGACTCGCGCGATGATCGACGAGGCGGTCGCGAGCCGGCGGACCCAGCGCATCGCGCTGGCGCAACCCGTGCCGGTCTATGTTGTCTATCTGTCGGCCTATGTCGGTGCCGACGGCCGCGCGCGGTACTTCGGCGATCCCTACGGGCTCGACGCCGCAGTCAACCGCCTGCTCGACGACCGCGCGGGCGCCTGATCGCCCAAACGAGACGGCGGCCCTTCTCCAAGGGAAGGGCCGCCGCTGCGAAGGCATGGATCGGATGCTCAGCCGATCTTGATCTTCTTGGTCCGGTTTTCGGCGTTCTTGTCCTTCTTCATCGCGAGCTTGAGCACGCCCTGCTCGAACTTGCCCGCGATGGTGTCGGGATCGACGTCGGCCGGCAGCGTCACCTCCCGGCGGAACGAGCCGTAGCGGCGTTCGCTCAGCAGGTAGCCGTTTTCCTTCTTTTCGCTCTCCTCGCGCTTCTCGCCCGACACGGAGAGAACGCCGTCGGCGAATTCGACCTCGACGTCCTTCTCGTCGAGACCCGGAAGCTCGACGCTCAGCTCGTAGCCATCGGAAGTCGGGGCCAGCTCCATCGCCGGGCTCAGCGCAGCCGACGCACCGAACGAGAAGATGCTGCGCGACGGGCGGGCAAGACTGAAGTCTTCGAACAGCCGGTCGATCTCCTCCCGAAGGCGCAGCAGCGGCGCCGGGGTGGCGATCTGCGGACGATACTCGGTCGGAACTGTAGTCTCGGACATTTGCGGTCTCCCTTGTTCAAGGATCCGATCTTGGCCCGGGAGCTGGAAGCCCGATCGCGGACCCTGGAGCGGGGCTACTCCCGGCCCCGGCGCTGCAGAATTCGGAAGTTTACGGAGACAACCGAACGCTGGGGACGCTACCCTGGAGCGGCAAGGGAAAAGGAGTCCGGCATGACCCGGATGTGGGCAATGCAGCTGGAGCGTCCCGGCACCCCGCTGGCCCGGGTCGAACGGCCGCTGCCCGAGCCGGGGCCCGGCGAAGTCAGGGTGGCGATCGCCGCCTGCGGCGTGTGCCGGACCGACCTCCATGTCGTCGACGGCGACATCCGCGGCCCGCTGCCGATCGTGCCGGGGCACGAGATCGTCGGACGCGTCGACGCGCTCGGACCCGGCGTCGCGGGCCTCGTCCCGGGCCAGCGCATCGGCGTGCCCTGGCTTGGCCGCAGCTGCGGCCGCTGCCCCTACTGCGAGGGCGATCGCGAGAACCTGTGCGACGCGCCGCTGTTCACGGGCTTCACCCGCGACGGCGGCTATGCGAGCCACTGCCTCGCCGACGCGCGCTACTGCTTCCCGCTGCCCGACGCGTTCGACGACCTGCATGCCGCCCCGCTGCTGTGTGCGGGGCTGATCGGTTACCGCTCCTACCGCCTTGCCGGCGATGGCGAAGTGCTCGGCCTCTACGGTTTCGGGGCCGCGGCGCACATCCTCGCCCAGCTCGCCGTCTGGCAGGGCCGCACGGTCTGCGCCTTCACGCGCCCCGGCGACGCGGCCGGCCAGGCTTTCGCCCGCGAGCTGGGCTGCGCCTGGGCCGGATCGTCGCTCGAGCCGCCGCCCTCGCCGCTCGACGCGGCGATCATCTTCGCGCCGGTCGGCCCGCTCGTGCCGCTCGCGCTGAAGGCTGTCCGCAAGGGCGGCCGGGTGGTCTGCGCCGGCATCCACATGTCCGACATCCCCACCTTCCGCTACGCCGACCTGTGGCAGGAGCGCTCGATCCTCTCGGTCGCCAACCTGACGCGGGCCGACGGGCACGAGTTCCTCGCGCTCGCCGCTCAGGCGCCCATCCGCACCCGGGTCAGCGCGATGAAGCTGGAAGCGGCCAACGAGGCGCTCGACCGGCTGCGCGCCGGCGACCTCGAAGGGGCAATCGTGTTGACCCCTTGAACCACGCGCTCACTGCGGCGCTTCGCGCCGCTGGGAAGCTCCGACCGAATACTTGACCCGCCATTCCTTCTCCGAGCCCATTCCCGCGGCAAAGGCGATCCTCAGCGCCTCGGCGAAGTTGCCGACGCCGAGCTTGTCCATTGCGTTGGCGCGATAGACCTCGACGGTCCGCGAGCTGATCCCGAGGTCGTAGGCGATCGTCTTGTTCGGGTAGCCGCAGGCCAGCCCCTCGAGCACTTCCTGCTCGCGGTCGGTCAGCTTGGCGATCTGCGTCAGCGCCCATTCCTTGCGCTGCCTCTGACCCTCGTGGTCCGCCAACTGGCCGAAGCCCTCGTCGAGCGCCTGCAGCAGGCGCTCGCGGTTGAATGGCTTTTCGAGGAAATCGACGGCGCCTGCGCGCATCGCCCGCACCGCGATGCCGACGTCGCCGTGGCCGGTGAGCACGATGATCGGGAAGTTGAAGCCGCGCGTGGCCATTTCGGCCTGGACCTGCAGACCGTCCATCCCGGGCATGCGAACGTCGAGCAGCACGCAGGCCGGCTCCGCCCGGTCGGCCCCCTTCAGGAATGTATCTCCGTCCTCCCATTTCTCGACCCGAAAACCGGCCGTGCGCAGCAGGAAGTCGAGCGAGCGCCGGATCGACTCCTCGTCGTCGACCACATGGACCAGCCTGTCATCCCCCATCGGCTTCATCCTCGGCAAATCTCTGGGATCGCGATTCTATTCTCCGATGGAATAGCCATAACTTCGGGCACTCGCTAGGATTGAAGGCAAGCAGGGGTTTTGCCGATGCCAACACGAGTATTGCGGACCGGTTCGACGCTCGACCCCGCTTACTTGCAGTCGATTCTCGACACCATTCCCGATGCGATGGTCGTCATCGACGAGACCGGCAGGATCATCTCGTTCAGCAAGACGGCGGAACGTCTTTTCGGCTACGCTGAAAGCGAGCTCGTCGGCGAAAACGTCAGCGCGCTGATGCCTTCACCGGACCGCGAACGCCACGACTCCTACCTCCGGCGCTACCTCGAAACCGGCGAGCGGCGCATCATCGGCATCGGCCGGCTCGTCACCGGCCGCCGCCGCGACGGTTCGACCTTCCCGATGGAGCTGGCTGTAGGAGAGGCGCGCATCGGCGACCGCCGGGTATTCACCGGCTTCATCCGCGACCTGACGGAGCGGCAGGAGTACGAAAAGCGGCTGCACAACCTGCAGGACGAGCTCGCCCACGTCGGTCGCGTCACTGCGATGGGCTCTCTCGCAACCTCGATCGCGCACGAACTCAATCAGCCGCTGACGGCGATCGCCAACTACGTCGAGACCGCCAGCAGCCTGCTCGCCGAACCGACGCCCGAGGCGATCTCCATGGTCCGCGAGGCGCTCGACCAGTGCGCCGCCGAATCGATCCGCGCCGGCCAGATCGTGCGCCGGCTGCGCGACTACATCTCGCGCGGCGAGACCGAGCGCCAGGTCGTCCCGCTCGCCCGGCTGGTCAACGAGGCGAGCGCGCTCGCCTTCGTCCGCTCTGGCAGCCAGTCGCTCGAGTTCAACGTCCGCGTCGACCCCGACGACCTGGTGCTCGTCGACCGGGTCCAGGTCCAGCAGGTCCTGCTCAACCTGATCCGCAACGCGATCGAGGCGATGGAGGAGGAGACGCGCTTCGGCCGCCTCACCATCACTGCCGTGCATCGCGAGCCGGGCTTCATCGAGCTGATCGTTTCCGACAGCGGACCGGGGCTTGCGCCTCACATTGCCGAGCGGCTGTTCGAGCCGTTCGTGAGCACCAAGAGCACCGGCATGGGTGTCGGCCTGTCGATCTGCCGCGCGATCATAGAAGCGCACGAGGGCCGCATCTGGGCCGATGCCTCACCAATGGGCGGGACGTCGTTCCACTTCACCCTGCCCGACGCCCGGGCGCCCGAGGAACCGGATCGCTGAGGCGTCAGACGACCGATCTGTCCACTTCGCAGGAGACTACGCGGAAAGGGTATCGCCGTCCGTCGCGTTCGAGGACGGTCACGCTCTCGCCGACCCTCAAGGGCTCCGGTTCGAGGTGGTACAGACCTTCGTCGTCGTGCTTGCCGAGCGCGAAGGAAAACGCCCAGCCCTTCCCCTTGCGGAACACGTAGCCCATTTCATCGCGCTCGTTGGGCCAGAAGCGCCTGACCGTCGCCATCCCCGGATTGTGGGCCAGGGCATTCGCGTCGATCAGGAAATCGGGCCCGAGCGGCAGGCGCAACAGGTAGGCCCGGCTGGCGGAGCCCTCCGGAAATTCGGGGGTCCGCCCCAGTTCGAGGCGGACCAGAGACCACGCCAACTTCTTCTCGACCAACATGCGCTTCGAAATACGCGAAGCGTCACGGCCGTCTCACTGGGAAATCTACGGAGGGACGCTACGCGTATTCACCTACTAGGATGGTGAATTCCGCCGGACAGCATCGCCTTGCCGGGCTCGGCTCGGTATGCCCCCACCGCCGCTGGCGCCGTGCGGGCCCGCCGGCCCGCACGGCGCGTTTGATGTGAGCTACCGCACGGACTCGCGTACCGGTGCCCGGTTGTTCATCCTCGTGCCGGCCGAGGCCGTCAGGGCCTTGAGCAGTGTGGTGCCGCCGGGCGAGCTGGTCTCCGCCTTGCGCACGAGCACGTAGTGCGTCTTCATCAGCGTCAGGCCCGCGGTCTTGCGACGCTCGCTCGGCGAGAGCGAGATCGGGTATCCGATCCGCCGCTCGAAAGAGCGCTGGATCTCGTTCATCTCGCGGTTCCAGGTCATGTCGTCGTACTGCCAGTCGGCCGCCGGAGTACGGGCGGCCCAGCGCAACCCGGCTTCGTGCGGCCGGTGCCGGCGAGCCCAGTCCTCGATGGCTGCAGTCGCTGCGTCGTGCAGGTCCATGGTCATTCCCCTGTCAAGAAAAGCGCCAGCTGCGGTACGGGCCGATCCGCTCGAACCGCCGCGCATGCGCGTAGGCACCGCAAACGAGGGCGATCAGCTGGATGTAGGCAGGCAGCTGGGTCATCGCCCAGTAGGCACGCCGCATTCCACCCGGTTCGAGGAAGGCAACGAGGTGCCCCGACACGCACATCAATTGCGCTGCCGCGGCCCAAAGCGGCCACATCCGGTTGGCGCGGAGCGCCAGCCAGGTGATGGCCACCAGCTCAGCCCCGTCCAGGACGACGTGGACGGGATCGACCGTGTCGAAGCCCGATGGTCCGAAGACCAGGTGATAGGACACGTCCGAGATCATCCACGCGACAATGATGCCCGCGGCGATGCGCTCGGGAGGGCCGCCGCGACCGTAGGCTACGATCACGGCGCCCAAGATCAGCGTGACCCCTATGAGAACGTCAGGCGCCATGTTTGTGGTTCGACTTGTTCGCGGCCGCCGAGCTAGCTGGCCAGTTCCATGTGCGAGGTCCTCCGGGGCTCGTCGGGCGGACACTCGTCGGCCACACCCATCTCGCGCTGAACGTCAAGCAGCGACCCGTGGACCCGCGCCAGATTGCCGCCGGCGTCGAGCAGGGCCTGCTGGGCCTTGGCCAGGCGCAGCAGCGCCTCGTGCCCGGTGAACGGCGACGAGCCGGTCTCTCGGCGCGCGGTGACCATCGTGGTGAACAGCGACGAATGGCGGATCAGCGCCTCGTCTAGCGCTCTCTCCGCTTCCGCGATGTCACGGGCGATGCGCATCTGCGCGACGGGAACAGGCATGGACATAATCGAATCTCCCTCGTTCGGCGGACCGCGGAATACGGCCGCCCGGTCGCCAAGGTGATCGAGTTGTCCTGAGCCCGCTACGTCGCCATCAGCTCCGAGAGCTGAGAGAAGATGGCGAGACCGCCGAGCACGAGAATGACGAGAAACACCGCAATCGCGATGATCGCCCCCAGCCGGATCAGCGTGCCGTAACGGCCCTCGAACAACTCTGGGACGACAGGATAATCCGATTCCGGCTCGCGCGGCTGGTCGGGTGTGGTCCGCTCCCGCCGGTGGAGCAGCGAGAGCGGACCCGCCTGCGTCCTGGGTCCGGTATCCGCTTCGGCAGCGGCGGCGGCGATACGGGAATCTTGATATGTCAATTGCCCGCATATCTCGACGAGACGGCGGTAGAGCTGGGCCACTTCGCTGCGGCTGGAGGCGCCGAGCTTTTCCTTGGCGAACTGGATGCGCTGGTCGACCGTGTGCGGCGAAATCCCGAGCTCGCGGCCGATCTCCTTGGAGGTCTTGTGCTCTATCAGGAGGTCGAGCACCTCGCGCTGCTTGGGCGTCAGCCCGGCCAGCATGAATTCGATCTCGGAGTGCTCGCGCCCCATGTCGCCCCTGCGTTTTCTATATCCTTGCCCCCGCCGCGACGATCTCGTTTCGGGCCGTCACGAATTGCATCCGATTGGGACCATATCACGTTAAGATTTGCAAAGGGAAACCGCAGCACGGGACCGGATATCGACAAACGTCCTCGCGCTCCCGGCAGACGCCACGGATATCCGCTCGCCCCGTCAAAGGGGCCATTCATCCCGAATTGACGCCAGGTCGCGAAACTGCGGCCGGGGGGCCCGGTTGACCCGGGCGTAGCGGAAAGGCGGCTCGGTGCTTCCCCCGAGCCCTTCGCGGTCGCACCCCCCGCACCGGGCCGCCGCCTGCTTCCCGATCCCGCACGCCGCCCCTAGGATGGTGCGATGCCTCACCGCCTCTTCGTCGGCATTCGCCCGCCGGTACCGGTCCGTGACGCGTTGCTCGACGCGATGGAAGCCCTCGACGGCGCCCGCTGGGTCGACGAGGACAACCTCCACTTGACACTCCGTTTCGTCGGCGAGGTCGAGCGGCCGGCCGCGAACGACCTGGCCGAAGCGCTCAGCTGCATCGCCTCGCCGCGCTTCGATCTGTGCGTCGCCGGCGTCGGCGCGTTCGAGCGCACACGCGCGGGACGATCCCTTCCGCACGCGATCTGGGCCCGCGTCCCGCCGAGCCCCGAGCTCGAGCGCCTGCGCCACAAGGTCGAGCGCGCCTGCGAGGCTGCCGGCCTCGGCCGCGAGACGCGCAAGTTCATCCCGCACATAACCCTCGCCCGCATCGACCGCGGGACCCCGCGGGTAGCGGAATGGCTCGCGGCGAGGAGCGAGCTGGCCGCCGGCCCATGGACGGTCGACGCCTTCGTCCTCTTCGAAAGCCACCTCGGCCGGACCGGCGCTCACTACGAGGAAGTCGCGCGCTATCCGCTGGGAACGGCCGCTCCCGCCCCGCACGGAAAATAGGGACAGTCCCTGTTCTTCCGAGGAGGGGCACGAGCCCCGCCAAGCCCCCCGGAAACAGGGACTGTCCCGCTTTCGAGGGCAGCGCCGGCTCCCACGCCTGCCCCCGGCGCCCCTTGCCTCCCCGCCCCGCGCCGCTTACTCGGTTGCCCATGAAACCGACCGGCGCCGCCCGCGCGCGAGGAGACATCCCGACATGACCATCCGCCTCATCACCGGCGTCGCGCTCGGCGCGCTGCTGGCCGCCTGCACCACGACCCAGGACACCGCGATGCCCGCCACGGCTTCCGTCAGCATCCCCCAGGCCACCGGCCCGTTCGCCGAGGACTGGACGCTGCCGTTCCACACCACCGATTTCAGCAAGATCCAGGACAGCGACTACAAGCCCGCGTTCGAGCAGGCGATGGCGATCCATCGCGCCGAGATCGAGGCGATCAAGGCCAACCCCGAACCGCCGACGTTCGACAACACGATCGTCGCCCTCGAACGCTCGGGCCGGATGCTGAATCGCGTCTACGCCGCGTTCGGTACCGTCACCGGCGCCCACACCAACGCCACGCTCGACGCGATCGAGGCCGAGATGTCGCCGAAGCTTTCGGCGCACTTCGACGCGATCACGCTCGATCCCGAACTCTTCGCCCGGGTCAAGGCGGTGTACGACAACCGCGCGGCCATGAGCCTGACGCCCGAGGACGCCTGGCTGCTCGAGGACACCTGGCGCGACATGGTCCACGCCGGCGCGCTGCTCGACGACGCGCAGAAGGAGGAGGTCAAGGCGATCAACACCCGCCTGTCCGAGCTGACCACCCAGTTCTCGCAGCGGCTGGTCGAAGCGACCAATGCCAACGCGCTGGTCGTCGCCGACCGCGCCGCTCTCGCCGGCCTCAGCGAGGCCGAGATTACCGCCGCGGCCAAGGCCGCCGAAGCGCGCGGCCTTTCCGGCCAGTACCTGCTCGCGCTGCAGAACACGACGCAGCAGCCCGCGCTGGCGACGCTCGCCGACCGCGCCACGCGCGAGGCGCTGTTCGAACGCTCGGTCCACCGTGCCGACCGCGGCGATGCCAACGACACGCGCGCCCTGCTCGCCGAGATCGTCCAGCTGCGCGCGCGCAAGGCGGCGCTGTTCGGCGAACCGAACTGGGCTGCCTACACGATGTACGACCGCATGGCGCAGGACCCCGGGACCGCGCTCGACTTCATGCGCCGCATGGTCCCGGCGCTCGCCGAGACCCAGCGGCGCGAGGCGGCCATTCTCAACGAGGCCATCCGCGCCGACGGCAAGGACTTCGAAGTCCGCCCGTGGGACTGGCAGATGTACGCCGACAAGGTGAAGCAGCAGCGCTACGCGTTCGACGAAGAGACCGTTAAGGCCTACTTCCAGATCGACCGCGTGCTCGAGGACGGCGTGTTCTACGCCGCCAACCGGCTCTACGGCGTGACGTTCGAGAAGCGCACCGACCTGCCGGTGTGGCACCCCGACGTCTCGGTCTACACCGTGTTCGACCACGACGGCTCCGAGCTCGGGCTGTTCTACTTCGATCCCTATCAGCGCGATTCCAAGCGCGGCGGCGCGTGGATGAGCACGCTGGTCGACCAGAGCAAGCTGTTCGGCACCAGGACCGTCGCCTACAACGTGCTCAACATCCCCAAGGCCGCCGAGGGCCAGCCGCAGCTGGTCAGCTGGGACAACGTGCAGACGATGTTCCACGAATTCGGCCACGCGCTGCACTACCTGTTCAGCGACCTGACCTACCCTTCGGGCGGCAGCGTCGCGCGCGACTTCGTCGAGTACCCGAGTCAGGTGAACGAGATGTGGGCCAGCCACCCCGAAGTGCTGGCCAACTACGCACGGCACCACCAGACCGGCGAGCCGATGCCGATCGAGCAGATCGAGCGGATCGAGGCGGCCGGCAAGTGGAACCAGGGCTACGAGCTCGGCGAGCTGCTCGAGGCCGCGCTGCTCGACATGGAGTGGCATGCGCTGACCCCGGAGCAGGCCGCCGCCGTCTCGACGCCGGACGAGGTCGACGCGTTCGAAACCGCGGCGCTCGACCGCCTCGGGCTCGAGGTCGCGCTGGTCCCGCCACGCTACCGCTCGAGCTACTTCCGCCACGTGTTCGCCGACCCGGAAGGCTACTCGGCCGGCTACTACTCGTACCTGTGGACCGAGATGCTCGACCGCGACAGCCGCGCCTGGTTCCGTGAGAACGGCGGCCTGACCCGCGCCAACGGCGACCACTTCCGCGCCACCGTGCTGAGCAAGGGCGGCACGCAGGACTACTTCGACCTGTTCCGCGCCTTCGCCGGCCGCGAGCCGCGGGTCGAACCGATGCTCGAGGCGCGCGGGCTGACCGGGGGCGAGGAATAGGGGCAAGGGCCCTCATCCAACTGCGACTAAGCCCCTGCGGGGCTAAGTCTTCGTATCCTTCTCCCGCAAGCGGGAGAAGGAGCCTAGTCGCGAGCGCCGCACCCTTCTTCGCAAGCGGGAGAAGGACCTTGGTCGCGAGCGCCGCGCCCTTCTTCTCCCACAAGCGGGAGAAGGAGCTTGTCGTGAGCGCCGCGCCCTTCTTCTCCCGCAAGCGGGAGCAGGAGCTTGGTCGCAAGCGCCGCACCCTTCTTCTCCCACTGGTGGGAGAAGGATAGCGAAGCTTACCGCCGAAGGCGGTTAGCGGAGCTTGGATGAGGGCCCCTTCCCCCTTCCGCCACCAGCGCCCGCGCGCCCGGTTCGCCGAGCCAGCGCGCCGCCACGCCCCACACCCGCGCAATCACCGCCTCCGACAGCGCCTCCTCCGGCGCCCCCTCGGCCGCCAGCCGCCCGCGCTCGAGCACCAGCACCCGGTCGGCGTGGTTCATTGCCAGCGCCAGGTCGTGCAGCACCAGCACCACCCCGGTGCCCGCGTCGGACGCCGCGCGCAGGTGCGCCAGCAATGCCAGCTGGTGCAAGAGGTCGAGCGCCGCGAGGGGTTCGTCCGCAAGGATCCACTGCGGCTCGCCCGCCAGCACCCGCGCCAGCAGCGCCCGCGCCCGCTCGCCGCCCGACAGGGTCGACACGGGCCGCCCTGCCAGCGCCGCGAGATCGACCGCCGCCAGCGCCTCGGCGACCTGCACCTCGCCCCGATCTCCGTGCGGCAACCGCCCGAGCGCGACGAGCCTCGCGACCGACAGGTCCCACGCGACCTCGCCGACTTGCGGCAGGTACCCTATCCGCCGTGCGCGCTCGCGCCCGCGCGGCAGGCGTGCGCCATCGAGACGCACCTTGCCGGCCTCCGGCTCGACCAGCCCGGCCAGCACCTGCAGCAGCGTCGACTTCCCCGCCCCGTTGGGCCCGCAGATCGCGGTGATCCGCCCGCGCTCGAACGCCGCCGTGACCGCCCCGAGCCGGTTCCGCACTGCCACAGAGTTTACCTCGATCATTCAAGCACCTCCCGCCGCATCCTCAGCAGCAACGCGAGGAAGAACGGCGCCCCGACGAGGCTCAGCGCGATCCCGAGCCTGAGCTCGGTCACCAGCGGCAGGATCCGGCAGAGGCAATCGGCCACCAGCACCAGCAACGCCCCGGCAAGCGCGCTCGGCACGATCAGCGACGAGGGCCGGCTATCGGTCAGCGGACGCACCAGGTGCGGCACGATCAGCCCGACGAAGCCGACGATTCCCGCCACCGCCACGCCGCTGCCGACCGTCAGCCCGGTCCCCGCGATCAGCAGCGCCTGCAGCCGCCGGGGCTCGACGCCGAGCGAGCGCGCCGCGCTTTCCCCGAGCGTCAGCGCGTCGAGCCCGGGCCCGGCGAGCCGCAGCAGCACTATCCCCGCCAGCGTCAGCGGTGCCGCGAGCCACACGTCGCTCCAGCTGCGATCGGTCAGCGCTCCCATCAGCCAGGTGACGATCTCGCTCATCGCGAAGGCGTTCGGCGCGAGGCTGATCGCAAGGCTGGTCAGCGCGCCGGCGAGGCTGGCGATCATCATCCCCGCGAGCGTGAACAGCGCGATCCCCGCGCCGCGCCCGACGATCAGCGCCAGCAAGGCCATCGCCCCGCCGGCCCCCGCCAGCGCGAACCCCGGCAGCAGCCAGGCGGCAGCGGCATAACCGAACCACAAGCTCGCCACCGCCCCGAGAGCGGCGCCCGGTGCGATCCCGAACAGCCCCGGGTCGGCCAGCGGATTGCGCAGATACCCCTGCATCGCCGCCCCCGCCGCCCCGAGCCCCGCGCCGATCACGATCGCCAGGAGCGCGCGAGGTAACCGCAGTTCGGCGAGGATCACCACGGCGTTCGGCGTCGCCCACGGATCGAGCCACACGCGCCCTGCGAGCAGCGACAGCGGCAGGGCAAGGAACAGGAGCGCGGTCAGGAGGGGGATCGTCCGGGTCATCTCTCGAGCCTCTGCCCCAATTGTCCGTCCGCTCGTCCTGGGCCTGTCGAAGGACCCTGCGCCATGCCCGCCCGTATCTCCGCCAGCCGCTCCACCGCCCGCACCACCGTAGGCCCGCCGCAGAACAGCAGCGCGGGGTCGAACCGCTCGTAGCGCACTCCCTCGAGCCGCCGGAGCACCGGATGCGTCAACATGCGTTCGTCCGAGGCCGCCAGCACCACCGCGGGCGGATCGGCCAGTACCCGCTCGAGCGGCAGGTAGGCTCCCTGCCCGAGACCACGCGCGGCCGAGTGACTGGCGAACCCCGCATGCGCCATGAGTCGCGCGATCAGCGTCTCCTCGCCCGGCACGATCCCCCCCTGCTGCCACAGCAGTGCCGACACGCGCAGCCCGTCGTGCCGCGCCGCGGCCAGCGCCCGGTCGATCCTCGCCAGCAGCGCCTCGCCGCGCTCCGGATGCCCGGCCAGCGCGGCCAGCCGCCGCACCTGCGCCGCGTTCTCGCCAAGGTCGGACACGATCCCGAACGTCTCGACCCGCACGCCGAGCCGCGCGAACGCCTGTGCCGTCGCGGGGGGCAGGAAGCTTCCCGCCACCACCACGTCGGGATCGAGCGCCAGCACTTCCTCGACCGTCCCCCCGGTCGCGCGGAACCGCCGCGCCTGCGCCAGGGGCATCGACGTTGCCCGCGGATCGTGGCTGTAATGCGAGAGCGCGAGGACCTGTGCCGGATCGGCCACCTCGGCGAGAATCGCGTCGGTGCACGGGTTGAGCGAAACGATCGTCGGGCGCTCCCCTGTCGGCGCTGCCGCTGGCCGCTGGCCGCACCCCGTGATCGTCATTCCCGCGAAGGCGGCGACAAAGAGGACTTGAAGGCCCCTCCTCACCACGCCGCCCTCGCGCCGATGTAAGCCGCGCGCCCGCTCGTCGCGTAGCCCGCGGCCGTCTGGTAATCCTCGCCCCACAGGTTCTCGATCCGGCCGAACAGCGTGACCTCGCGGGTCACGTCCCACTCGCCGCGCAGCGTCAGCGTCGCATACCCGTCCAGCGGCACGGTGTTGAAGGCGTCGTCGAAGCTGTCCGAGACCGCCCGCAAGTCCGCCCCGAACCGCAACGTGCCGTCGAAATCCGCATCGGCGATCAGCGTCAGCGCGTGCTTCGGACGGCGCGCGAGGACGCTGCCCTCGGTCGCCGCGCCTCGCGTGCGGTCCTCGGCATCAAGCAGCGTATAGGCCGCGCCGAAAGCGGCCACGCCGGGGACGCGCACGCTCCCCTCTATCTCGATCCCCTGCGCCCACGCGCGGCCGATGTTGTCGTACGTGCCCAGCGGCCGCCCGGCGCAGATCCCGCCGGTCGTACCGAAGCAGCTGACGAAGCCGATCAGGTCCTCGGTGTCGCGACGGAACGCGGTCAGCTTCACGCTTCCCGTGCCCCAGCCGTAGCTGAGCCCCGCATCCACGCTCCGGCTGCGCTCGGGCCCGAGCGCGGGGTTGCCGAGATCGGAGTGCAGCTGGAACAGTGTCGGCGCCTTGAACCCCTCGCCGAACGAGGCGGTCAGCTGCACTCCGTGCACCACGTCGAGCGCCAGGTCCGCCCCGAAGCTCCATTGGCCGCCGAAGTCGCGGTGCTCGTCGCGGCGGACGCCCGCCGCCGCGTGCAGCCCGCCGCGGTCATAGGACACCTGCGCATAGGCCCCCGCCGCCGCACTGCGGCGGACCGGGTCGATCAGCGTCGAGAAGCGCTGCCATTCCCGCTCTGCCCCGAACGCGAGGCTCCAGCGCGAGGCGAAAACCCACCGTCCGCGCAGCTCGACCCGCTCGCTCTCCCCGTCGGTCGTGTACGCGGGCCCCGCCCCGAGTGAGGGATCGAAGTTCGCCCGCTCGGTTTCCGCCAGCGAGACGAGCGCGCTTAGCCGCAACCGCCGGTCCGCATAGTCGAGCCCGGCGGCGCCCGACAACTGGCGCGTGTCCTGGTATTCGGCGGTGTCGGCGAGCGCGAATGCCGGCGCCGGGAAACCGTCGAGCTCGAGCCGACCGTCGGCGAACCGCCCGACCGCGAAGGCCGATGTGCCGTGCCCGAGCTCGACCCGCGCCCGGCCGGCGAGCTCGGTCTGGCGGAATCCGTCCGCCTCGCTCCCCACCGCGGCCGAGGAGAACCCGTCGCTCGCGAATTGCGCCGCCTGCAGATCGAGCCTGGCGGCCCCCGATGAGACGCGAAAACCTCCCGTCGCGTAAAGCGTGTCGTACGCGCCGTACTCGAGCGACCCGTGGCGCTCGCCGTTGCCTCCAGTGGTCACCGCGAGCACCCCGCCGAGCGCCTGGCTGCCCCAGATCGTGCTGTTCGAGCTGCGCTGCAGCTCGACCCTGGCGAGCGTGCCCATCAGCAGGTTGCCGAAGTCGAACCCGCCACCCGGCGACGCCGGGTCGGCCACCCGCACGCCGTCGACCAGCACCAGCAGTTGCTCCCCTTCGGCGCCTCGCACGCGTACACCGGTGAAGCCGCCCGGCCCGCCGTTGCGGCTGAAGGTCACGCCGGGCGCCCGCTCGAGCAACCGGGCGATGTCGGCCCCCTGCACGGCCTCGATCTCTCGGTCGGTGAAAACGGTCAGCGGTTGTCCCGTTTTTCCAGTGTCTTGCCGAACACCGTTGGCAAGAACTGTAATGATTCTGCCGGCCGGAGATACGCCACGGGGGCTGTCCTCTCTCTCACCCGACTCCTGCGCCGCCGCGGGCGCCGTCATCGACAGAAGTAGCAGTGAATACAGTATTCTGCGGGTCAAACTTCCCTCCACGAACGAACTCGCCGTTCATGGCGGGAGGCCGCGCAGGCGCGCGGCTCCGCTGGCTCCCGGTACACCCCGCCCGGCGCCGAACGACGGTTCACGGACAGGTCTCCTGGCTCCCGGATCGCCGCTCGCGCACCGCCTTCCCGGTATGACCCAGTGGCGTACGTGGAGCGCGAGCTCCCCGGTCACAGTTGCGGGGGCAGCGCGGGTCTCTAACCCGCTTCCCTCGGCAGGCTTGCACCCGCCGGCCCGGCCTCCCGGGCAATCCGTGACGTCGCCGGCGACGTTACCATTAGCCGGTCTGCTGTCCAGCTTTGGCACGCCCGCGGCGGAGCGCGTGCGCGGGCCACTCGCCCGCGCTAGGCGCGAAGCGCGCCATGACCGAGCTCGTCTTCCCCGCCGAACCCCGTCCCCGCGACTTTTCCGCGCGGCTGTCGCGGCGCGCCCGGCCGATCGCCGCATCGCGCGGCCGGCGCCATTCGGGCAAGCGGCTGGCGGTGCTCGCGGCGGCGATCGCAGTGCCGGCGATGGCGGCGCCGATGGAGTGGCAGCCCGCTCCCGAGCCCGCCGCCGGGATCGTCCCGCTCGGCTTCGAAACCCCGGGGGAGAGCTTTCCCGGCTCGGCCTTCTATTACCTCGACGACCTGCCGAACCTGCGCGGTCCGGCAGATCCAGGGCCGGTGGACGCGGCGGAACCTGCTCTTGCACGCCCGTCCGCCGGCCTGCTCGATGCCGGCCCGGCGGCCCGCGCGCTGCGCTTCGCCGGCTCGATCGTCGACCGCAGCCGGGCGGAGCACTGCCTGACCCAGGCGATCTACTACGAGGCCGCGAGCGAGCCCGACGCGGGCCAGCGCGCGGTCGCCCAGGTCGTGCTCAACCGCGTCGCCCACCCGGCCTACCCCGACACCGTGTGCGGCGTGGTGTTCCAGGGTTCGGAGCGCAGCACCGGCTGCCAGTTCAGCTTCACCTGCGACGGCTCGCTCGCGCGCAAGCCGGCAAAGATGTGGTGGGACCGCGCCGCAAAGGTCGCGCGCGCGGCGCTCGCCGGCTATGTTTACGAGCCGGTCGGCCTCGCCACGCACTACCACACGGTCCAGGTTCATCCGTACTGGGCCGACAGCCTCCACCACGTCGGCACGATCGGCGCCCACCGGTTCTACCGCTGGCGCGGCGCCGCCGGGCGCCCCTCGGCCTTCAGCGCCGCCTACCGCGGCGGAGAGCCGGCCGCGGCACCGCACCCGCGCCTGGAAGCGCCGGCGCCGGCGACCGAGGCCGATCCGGTGGCGCTCGCTCGCGCGTTTGAAACCGGGCTCGAGGCCGCGCGCCAGAGTGCCGCGCCCGCTCCGACCTATTCGGCCGACATCGCGGCCCGCGGCGGCGACACCCTGTTCCAGGCCAGCGTCGCGCCTGCCGCCGGCCAGGTCCGCGAGGAGTACGCTCGCAGCGGCCAGTGGCTGCGCCAGCCGTAAGCCGTTGGCCTGCGGCGACGAACGGTTGCCGCTCCGCATCCCGCCGCGAGCCTTGCCCGGCCCGTCGAAGCGCTGACGGCAGCCTGCCCCTTCATGGTAAACGCCGGGCAAGCCTTCGGAAACCATTCGTCCCAACTTTAGCTTAGGTGCGCCGCGCTAGCAGACGGGGGGTAACGCCAGCGAGGCGTGCACCGACTGCTGGACCGACCATGACCATTCGCTTTGCCGCCCCGCCCTCCGCCCTCGCCCCGCGGATGAGCGCGCGCAAGATTCGCGAGACCCGCGGGCTTCCGGCCAACGACAACGGCGGCCTCCGCCCGAGCGACGCGATGCTCCACGCCGCGTTGCGGCATTTCGCCGAGCACGGGCTCGCCGCAGCCCACCGGGCGCGCATGCAGGCCGAGGCCGCCTTCTTCGCCGGCGACCGGCAGAGCTACCAGTGGTGGCTCGAAATCTGCCGCGCGCTCGACCGGCGCATGGCGACCGAACTGGCTGCAGGAACCGGCGGGCAGGCCTGAGCCGGGCCGTTCCCCCCGCGAATACGGTTAGGGGGTCCTTAACGAGTCGGTGACGTCTTGGGGATAGAGCCCACCCCTCGGGTCTAGGAGTACGCCGGCTTGCGATTGCGCGAGATCTTCAAGGGCTATCTCGGCGGCGACGACCGCGACGAGCGCGTGCGCCGCAAGCTGATCGAGACCCTCTATACGCAACCGACGAGCCTCGCGGCCGGCGCGATCGCCGGTATCGCCTGCACGACCACCGCGATCGCCGTCTCCGACGACCTCGCGATCACGATTTTCGGTTCCGCGCTGATCCTCACCGCGATCCTGCGCACCGGTATGGCGATCGTCATGGGCCGCGACGCCGTCCGCCGCGATACGCGCTCGCTCGAGACGGCTTACGAGATCGGCGCCTTCGCCTACGCCCTGCTCTCGGGGCTGGTCGCAGCGCTGACGGTGCTCAACCCCGGCGACCAGCACATCCAGACCCTGATGGTAACCTACGCGCTGGTCTACGGCGTCGGCATCTCGGCGCGCAACGCCGGGCGGCCGTTCATCGCGGTCGGCCAGCTGTTGCTCTCCTCGCTGCCGATCATGGTCGTCGGCCTGATCGTCGGTGGCCCGGTCTACTACGTGCTCGCCGGCACGATGGTGTTCGTCATCTTCGGCGTGATGGCGATCACCTTCAACGTGTTCCGCACGCTCCGCGAGCAGATCATCGCTGCCGAAACCAGCGCCGAGCTGGCCGGGAAGATGCAGGTTCTCGCGCGCACCGACGCGGTCACCGGGCTCGTCAACCGCGCCGGTCTCGATCACGACCTTTCCGAGATGCGCGCGACGCTGGGCCCCGACCGCAAGCTGGCGATGTTCTGGCTCGACCTCGACCGCTTCAAGGAGATCAACGACACGCTCGGCCACCCGATCGGCGACAAGGTCCTCTCCGAGGTCGCTGCGCGCCTGCGCGCGGCCGCGCCTGGCGACGCGTGCCTCGCTCGCTTCGGCGGCGACGAATTCATCGTCGTCGCTCCGGTCGCCGACCGCGGCGAGAGCGAGCGGCTGGCACGCGCGCTCGCCGACATGATCCGCCAGCCGACCCGGATCGACGGCCAGCGGATCGAGAACTCGGCCTCGATGGGTGTCGCGCTGTTGCCCGACGACGGGGCCGACATCGACACGTTGATGCAAAGCGCCGATCTCGCGCTCTACCACGCCAAGATCGGCGGCAAGAACCAGGTCTGCTTCTTCGACAACGCGATGACCCGCGAGCTTGTCCGCAAGAAGCAGATCGAGGCCGAGCTTCGCGCCGCGATCCAGCGCGACGAGCTGTCGATCTTCTTCCAGCCGATCGTCGAGCTCGAAACCGGCAGGATCCGCACCTTCGAGGCCCTGGTGCGCTGGTTCCATCCGGAGAAAGGGGAACTGCGCCCCGACGAGTTCATCCCGGTCGCCGAGGATACCGGCGTGATCATCACGCTCGGCAACTGGATCACCGCGCAGGCAGCCAAGGCCTGCGCCGGCTGGCCGGCCGACGTGACGGTCGCCGTCAACCTCTCGCCGGTGCAGATCCGCGCCCCCGGTGCTGCGCTCGGCATCCTCAGCGCGCTGCGCGAGGCCGGCCTCGACCCGCACCGGCTCGAGCTCGAGGTGACCGAGAGCCTGTTCCTCGACGACGACGCGAACACCGTTCGCTTCATCGAGGGCCTCGCCGCCGAAGGCGTGCGCTTTGCGCTCGACGATTTCGGCACCGGCTATTCCTCGCTCGGCTACATCAACAAGTTCCCGTTCAGGAAGATCAAGGTCGATCGCAGCTTCGTCTCCGGCCCGCACACCGGCAAGAAGAGCGACGCGATCATCCGCGCGGTGGCGGAAATGGGCGCGACGCTCGACATGGACATTGTCGCCGAAGGCCTCGAGACGATCGAGCAGGTCCAGGCCGTCCGCGCCGCCGGCTGTACCCTCGGCCAGGGCTATTACTTCAGCCGCGCCGTCCCGGACTATCTCGCCGCGATGCTGCTCTCCCAGGAACGCGAAAGCGCTCGCGTGTCCAATACCGAACGCCTCGCCGGCTGACGGCGCGCGGAGCGCCTCCCGACCCCCGGAAAATAGGGACAGTCCCTCTTTTTTCGAGAGAAGGGGACTGTCCCTGTTTGCGGCCCGGGGAACGCGGCCAGTCGCCGACACACCCCTCATTATTGCTATTGCGAACTGTTATCGAATAAACCTGCCACACGACCGCTTTTCCCGGTTGCATTGCCCGAGTCGCGGGCCTAGGGCGAGCCGCGTAACCACAGGCGCCCTACCTCTTCGCGGGACGCGGGTCGGCGCCTGATTGCCGCTCGATGCGCCCGCGCAGCTTGAAGGACACGGCAGCACCCATGGCTCGCAACAAGATCGCGCTCGTCGGCGCCGGCATGATCGGCGGCACCCTCGCCCACCTCGCGGCGATGAAGGAGATGGGCGACATCGTCGTGTTCGACGTGGTCGAGGGCATGCCCGCCGGCAAGGCGCTCGACATCTCGCAGGCCGGCCCGGTCGAAGGCTTCGACGCCAGGCTCAAGGGCTCCAACGACTACGCCGACATCGCCGGGGCCGACGTGATCATCGTCACCGCCGGCGTCGCCCGCAAGCCGGGCATGAGCCGCGACGACCTGCTCGGCATCAACCTCAAGGTGATGAAGGCGGTCGGCGAGGGCATCAAGGCCAACGCCCCGAACGCCTTCGTGATCTGCATCACCAACCCGCTCGACGCGATGGTCTGGGCGCTGCGCGAGTACTCGGGCCTGCCGCACAACATGGTCGTCGGCATGGCCGGCGTGCTCGACTCGGCGCGCTTCCGCCACTTCCTCGCCGAGGAGTTCGACGTCTCGGTGGAGGACGTCACCGCCTTCGTGCTCGGCGGTCACGGCGACACGATGGTCCCGGTGATCGAGTACTCGACCGTCGCCGGCATCCCGGTCCCCGATCTGGTCAAGATGGGCTGGTCGACCCAGGAAAAGATCGACGCGATCGTCGACCGCACCCGCAAGGGCGGCGGCGAGATCGTCTCGCTGCTCGGCACCGGCTCGGCCTACTACGCCCCCGCCACCAGTGCGATCGCGATGGCCGAGAGCTTCCTCAAGGACAAGAAGCGCCTGCTCCCCTGCGCCGCGCACCTGACCGGCCAGTACGGGGTCGACGACCTCTACGTCGGCGTGCCCGTGGTGATCGGCGCCGGCGGCGTCGAGCGGATCGTCGAGATCGAACTGAACGAGGCCGCCAAGGCCAACTTCGACGTGTCGGTGGCGGCCGTGAAGGAACTGCTCGAGGCGTGCAAGGGCATCGACGGTTCTCTCGCCTGACCGTCATCCCGGCGAAAGCCGGGATCGCGTCCGGCACTGTGCCTCCTTGCGGCACGAGGTCCCTGCTTCCGCCGGGACGACGACGATAGGGAAGAAGTGAATGAGCATTCTCGTCGACCGCAACACCAGGGTCATCACCCAGGGGATGACCGGCGACACCGGCACCTTCCATACCGAGCAGGCGCTCGCCTACGGCACGCAGATGGTTGCCGGCGTCACCCCCGGGAAGGGCGGCCAGACCCACCTTGGCCTGCCGGTGTTCGACACGGTCGCCGAGGCGAAGCACGCGACCGGCGCCACCGCCAGCGTGATCTACGTGCCCCCGCCCTTCGCCGCAGACTCGATCCTCGAGGCGATCGACGCCGAGATCCCGCTGATCGTCTGCATCACCGAGGGCATCCCGGTGCTCGACATGGTCAAGGTCAAGCGCGCGCTGACCGGCTCGAAGTCGCGCCTGATCGGCCCCAACTGCCCCGGCGTGCTCACGCCTGAGGAATGCAAGATCGGCATCATGCCGGCGAACATCTTCAAGAAGGGCTCCGTCGGCGTCGTCAGCCGCTCGGGCACCCTCACCTACGAGGCCGTGTTCCAGACCACCAACATCGGCCTCGGCCAGTCGACCGCGGTCGGCATCGGCGGCGACCCGGTCAATGGCACCAACTTCATCGACGTACTCGAGCTGTTCCTCGCTGACGACGAAACCCGGTCGATCATCATGATCGGCGAGATCGGCGGTAGCGCCGAGGAAGAGGCCGCCCAGTTCCTCAAGGACGAGGCCAGGCGCGGGCGAAGGAAGCCGGTCGTCGGGTTCATCGCCGGCCGCACCGCGCCTCCGGGCCGCCGCATGGGCCACGCCGGCGCGATCGTCTCGGGCGGCCAGGGCGGCGCCGAGGACAAGATCGCGGCGATGGAAGAAGCCGGCATCCGCGTCGCCGCCTCGCCCAGCGAGCTCGGCACCACGCTCGACGCGCTGCTCAAGGAACTCGCCTGAACTGTCCCGGTTGGGGCTGAAGGATCTCCCGATGGGTAACGAAGCGCAGACATTCCTCCCCGAGCTCGGACCGCAGGATGGCCCGCAGCCGGGCCCGAGCTGGCAACGCGCGCGCTGGCCGCTGGCTGACGCCGGCGACGACCTCGTCGCGGCGCTCGACCCGACGGCGATGAAGCTCGCCGTCAAGGAGGCCTCAGCCAGGGCCGGCAAGCCGGTCGACGAGGCTTCGATCGAGCGCGCCGCGGACGAATCGATCCGCGCGATGATGCTCGTGCGCACCTATCGCGTGCGCGGCCACCTCGCCGCCGACCTCGACCCGCTCGGCCTGTCGAAGCTCGAGCAGCCCGAGGACCTGACCCCGGAGTACCACGGCTTCTCCGGCGAAGCGCTCGACCGCAAGGTCTATCTCGGCGGCACGCTCGGCTTCGAATGGGCGACCGTGGGCGAGGTCGTCGAGACGCTGCGCAAGAACTACTGCGGTCACGTCGGCCTCGAGTACATGCACATCGCCGACGTCGAGGAGCGCCGCTTCCTGCAGGATCGCATCGAGGGCCCCGACAAGGTCATCACGTTCACCCCGGAAGGCAAGAAGGCGATTCTCGGCGCGGTCGTGCGCGGCGAAGAGTACGAGAAGTTCCTCGGCAAGAAGTACGTCGGCACCAAGCGCTTCGGGCTCGACGGCGGGGAATCGATGATCCCCGCGCTCGAGGCGGTGATCAAGTACGGCGGCCAGCTCGGCGTGCGCGAGATCATCTACGGCATGGCCCACCGCGGCCGGCTCAACGTGCTCGCCAACGTCATGGCCAAGCCCTACCGGGTGATCTTCCACGAGTTCTCGGGCGGCAGCGCCAACCCGGAGGACGTCGGCGGCTCGGGCGACGTCAAGTACCACCTCGGCACCAGCACCGACCGCGAGTTCGACGGGATCAAGGTGCACATGAGCCTGGTTCCGAACCCCTCGCACCTCGAAGCGGTCGATCCGGTCGTGCTCGGCAAGGCCCGCGCGCAGCAGGCGATCCGCGACGACCTCGTCAAGCACGAGCAGGTTCTCCCCGTGCTGATCCACGGCGACGCCGCCTTTGCCGGGCAGGGCATCGTCTGGGAATGCTTCGGCTTCTCCGGCGTGCGCGGCTACAACACCGGCGGCTGCCTGCACTTCGTGATCAACAACCAGATCGGCTTCACCACCAGCCCGCAGTTCGCCCGCTCGTCGCCCTATCCGTCCGACGTCGCCAAGGCGGTCCAGGCGCCGATCCTGCACGTCAACGGCGACGACCCGGAAGCGGTGACCTTCGCCTGCAAGCTGGCGATCGAGTATCGCCAGACGTTCAAGCGCGACATCGTCATCGACATGTGGTGCTACCGCCGCTTCGGCCACAACGAGGGCGACGAGCCGAGCTTCACCCAGCCGCTGATGTACGCCCGCATCCGCCAGCACCCGCGGGTCAGCGACATCTACGCGGAACGGCTGATGGCCGAGGGCGTGATCGACAACGCCGCGCTCGAGCACATGCGCTACGAGTTCGGCGCCCTGCTCGAAAGCGAGTTCGAGGCCGGCAAGAGCTACAAGCCCAACGAGGCCGACTGGTTCGGCGGCCGCTGGAGCGGCCTGCACAGGCCCGCGGACCCCGAGACCGCGCGCCGCAACGTCGAGACCGCGATCGACCGCAAGCTGTTCGACAGCCTCGGCCGTACGCTGACCACGGTTCCCGACGACCTCAACATCCACAAGACGCTCGCCCGCGTGATCGAGGCCCGGCGGCAGATGTTCGAATCGGGCGAAGGGTTCGACTGGGCGACGGCCGAAGCGCTCGCCTTCGGCAGCCTCGTCACCGAGGGCTACGGCGTGCGCCTGTCGGGCCAGGACTCGGGCCGCGGCACCTTCAGCCAGCGGCACGCAATCTGGGTCGACCAGGAGACCGAGCGCAAGTACATCCCGCTGTGCCAGCTGCCGCACGGCAAGTTCGAGGTCTACGACAGCCCGCTCTCCGAATACGGCGTGCTCGGCTTCGAATACGGCTTCGCCTCGGCCGACCCGAAGACGCTGGTATGCTGGGAAGCGCAGTTCGGCGACTTCGCCAACGGCGCTCAGATCATCATCGACCAGTACGTCGCCGCGGGCGAGGTCAAGTGGCTGCGCGCCAACGGCCTCGTCATGCTGCTGCCGCACGGCTACGAGGGCCAGGGCCCCGAGCACTCCTCGGCCCGGCTCGAACGCTTCCTGCAGCTCTGCGCCGACGACAACATCCAAGTCTGCAACATCACCAGCCCGGCGAACTACTTCCACGTGCTGCGCCGGCAGATGCTGCGCCCGTTCCGCAAGCCGCTCGTCATCATGACGCCGAAGAGCCTGCTGCGGCACCCGATGGCCAAGTCGAGCGCCACCGAGTTCGTCAACACCAGCCACTTCAAGCGCATCCTGTCGGACCGCAAGGAGATCCCCGACGACAAGGTCCGCCGGCTCGTGCTGTGCTCGGGCAAGGTGGCCTACGACCTGATGGAAGCGCGCGAGAAGGAGGGGATCGAGGACGTCTCGATCGTCCGGCTCGAGCAGCTCTACCCGTTCCCCGGGGAGCCGCTTGCCGCGCGCCTGTCGCGCATGAGCAACCTCGAAGAGGTCGTCTGGTGCCAGGAGGAACCGCGCAACAATGGCGCCTGGTTCTTCGTCGCCAGCCGGATAGAGATCGCGCTCAACGAATCCGGCCACGCCGGCATGCGCCCGATCTACGCCGGCCGCGCTCCGGCCGCCTCCCCGGCCACCGGCCTCGCCAGCAAGCACACCGAGCAGCAGCAGGCGCTGGTCGCCGAGGCGCTGGGCCTGAGCAAATGACGCGGATGGATTTGTTAGGGTGTTGAACGATGGCGATTGAAGTGAAAGTCCCGACGCTCGGCGAGTCCGTCACCGAGGCGACCATCGGCGAATGGCTCAAGCAGCCCGGCGACCGGGTCAAGCTCGACGAGCCGATCGCCAGTCTCGAGACCGACAAGGTCGCTGTCGAAGTCCCGGCCCCCGCCGCCGGCGTGCTCGGCGAGTACAAGGTGCCTGTCGGCGCGACCGTCGAGGTCGGCGCGGTGATCGCGACCATCGACGACGCGCAGCAGGCTGGAGAGACCACGCAGGTGGCCGAGCGCGAGCAGGCCCAGCCCGCCTCCGAGCGCCCGCCCGCACCGGCCCCGACGCCAACGCCCGCCCCGGCCGAGGCCGAAGTCGATCACACCACGACCCTTTCCCCCGCAGTGCGCCGCGCGGTGCTCGAGCACGGCGTCGACCCGACCCAGATCAAGGGCACGGGCAAGGACGGCCGCCTGACCAAGGAAGACGTGCTCGCTGCCGCCAAGGCCAAGAAGGAAGCGCCGGCCCCGTCGGTCTCCGCCCCGGCCCCCTCGCCCACCCCCGCGCAGACCGGCGAGCGGCGCGAGGAGCGGGTCAAGATGACCCGCCTGCGCCAGACGATCGCCCGCCGCCTCAAGGGCGCGCAGGAAGAGGCCGCGCTGCTGACCACCTTCAACGACTGCGACATGACCGCGGTGATCGAGGCGCGCGAGGCCTACAAGGAGCTGTTCGCCAGGAAGCACGGCATCAAGCTCGGCTTCATGAGCTTCTTCGCCAAGGCCGCCTGCCTCGCGCTCAAGAGCGTGCCCGCGGTCAACGCCCGGATCGAGGGCGACGAGATCGTCTACCACGACTACGTCGACATCTCGGTCGCGGTCAGCGCCCCCAACGGCCTCGTCGTGCCGGTGGTCCGCAACGCCGACGCGATGAGCTTTGCCGAGATCGAGCAGGCGATCGCCGAGTACGGCCAGAAGGCGAAGGACGGCACCCTGACGATGGCCGACATGACCGGCGGCACCTTCACGATCTCCAACGGCGGCGTGTTCGGCTCGCTCATGTCGACCCCGATCATCAACCCGCCGCAGAGCGCCGTGCTCGGCCTCCACCGCATCGAGGACCGCCCCGTCGCGCGCAATGGTCAGGTGGTGATCCGGCCGATGATGTACCTCGCGTTGTCCTACGACCACCGCCTGATCGACGGCCGCGAGGCGGTCACCGCGCTCAAGATCATCAAGGAAGCAATCGAAGACCCGATGCGCCTGCTGATCGACCTGTGACCGTCCCCCGGCGGAAGCCGGGAGCGCGTGCCGCCAGTTCCAACCTCGCCATCCCGGTGGAAGCCGGGACCGCGTGCCTCTGGGCGAGACGCCGCCTTCCGCGCAGCGGGACCCGCTCCTGAGACCGCCTGCGCCGTAAACCGTGCGCGGCAGAATACGATCGGCGACGAGCGCAAACGCGACCGTTCGCGGCGCCTGGCGTCGCGCCCATTATCGACCACCAGAGACAGGCTCCCTGGTGATCAGGAAATACTGTCTACCTAAATATCCATACATGACTCGACTCTTAGAGTCTAGTCGATATACTTTCCGAGTCGTATTCGATGCGACTAGAAAGGATATTCCATCATGTCTGTACAATTGACTAAGGATGACTCGCTTTCGCACATCTCTTTTGCGAACGACCAGCTCGATCCCGATGATCCCAAGGCGCTTCGCAACCAGGTCGCCGCGATCGATGGCTCGATCACAATCGTCGCCGCGTTCGGCTGCAAACTGGTCCTGAACTGGTCCTTCACCACCACAGCGCTGAACATCTCGCTCGTGCTCGACACGCCGGTCGGCAGCATCACGCTCGGCTCGGCGAGCCTCAACCCGTCGAACCCGACGTTCTCGATCGGCGGAAGCATCGACAGCTTCAAGGCCGAGGCCACGGTCTCGTTCGATTTCAGCAGCATGACCCTCACCGCGAGCGGCGAGGTCTGCGCGCCTCTCGTCGGCTGCAAGAAGGGCTCGATAAGCGTGAACGTCTGACACGGTCGCGGCGATGCGGCCGGCCGGCCGCACCGCTGCTCCGCAGCTCGCGGTTGCACTGTCCCGGGGAAGGCTTATGTGCCGGCCGTAGCCTTCGTCACCCGCGAGCCCCGAATGTCCGACCAAACCTACGACTACGACGTCCTCGTCATCGGCGCCGGCCCCGGCGGCTACGTCGCCGCGATCCGCGCCGCCCAGCTGGGCCTGAAGACCGCCTGCGCCGAGAGCCGCGAAACGCTCGGCGGCACCTGCCTCAACGTCGGCTGCATCCCCTCGAAGGCAATGCTCCACGCCTCCGAGTACTTCGAGGCGGCCAGGGGCGGTGCCCTCGCCCGGCTCGGCGTCGAGGTCGCTCCCAGGCTCAACCTCGAGGCGATGCACGGCCAGCGCAAGGACGCGGTCAAGCAGCTGACCGGCGGCATCGAGTTCCTGTTCAAGAAGAACAAGGTCACCTGGCTCAAGGGCCTTGCGACGTTCGAGGACGCGCACACCGTCAGGGTGGGCAAGGACAAGGTCACCGCGAAGAACGTGGTCATCGCCACCGGCTCCTCGGTCACCCCGCTGCCCGGGGTGGAGATCGACAATGCCAAGGGGATCGTGGTCGATTCCACCGGCGCGCTCGAACTCGCCAGCGTTCCGAAGAAGATGGTCGTCATCGGCGGCGGGGTGATCGGTCTCGAGCTCGGCTCGGTCTGGCGCCGCCTTGGCGCCAAAGTCACGGTGATCGAGTTCCTCGACGCCCTCCTCCCCGGGATGGACGGCGAGGTGCGCAAGGAAGCGGCCAGGATCTTCAAGAAGCAGGGCATGGAGCTGCGCCTGTCGACCAAGGTCACCGGCGTCACCGTCAAGGGCAAGAAGGCCACGCTGACGATCGAGCCCGCCGCGGGCGGCGAGGCCGAGACGCTCGAGGCCGACTGCGTGCTGGTCTCGATCGGCCGCCGCCCCAACACCGAGGGCCTCGGCCTCGACAGGATCGGCCTCGAGCTCAACCCGCGCGGCCAGATCGAGACCGACTCCGAGTTCCGCACGAAAGTCGACGGCGTCTGGGCGATCGGCGACGTGATCCCCGGCCCGATGCTCGCCCACAAGGCCGAGGATGAGGGCATCGCCGTCGCCGAGAACATCGCCGGCCTCACGGGCATCGTGAACCACGCGGTGATCCCCTCGGTGGTCTACACCATGCCCGAGATCGCCGGCGTCGGCCTGACCGAAGAGCAGGCGAAGGAAAAGGGCGAGGTCAAGGTCGGCAAGTTCCCGATGCTCGCCAACTCGCGCGCCAAGACCAACCACGAGCCCGACGGCTTCGTGAAGGTCGTCGCCGACGCGCAAACCGACCGCGTGCTCGGGGTGTGGATCATCGCCTCGGTCGCCGGTACGATGATCGCCCAGGCCGCCCAGGCGATGGAATTCGGCGCCACCAGCGAGGACATCGCCTACACCTGCCACGCCCACCCGACGCACTCCGAGGCGCTCAAGGAAGCGGCAATGGCCGTGCAGGGCAAGCCGATCCACATCTAGCGGAACGCCCCAAACCGTTATCCTGAACGCGTTTCAGGACCCATTCCTCCGCCGCCGCCGAGCCCTCGGGCGGGGAGCCTCACGGTGCGGCAAGCTATCGCCGCACGCGCGGCTGACCCGGCCGCGCACGAATGCGGCACTCGGCGCCTGCCGCCCGATGGGTCCTGAAGCAAGTTCGGGATCACGGCCGCACGAGAGCCGGTTACGGCCCGCCCCATGCCCGAGCTCCGCCCGTTCCACCTCGCCTTCCCGGTCCACGACCTTGCCGCGGCCCGCGAATTCTGGGGCGGCGTGATCGGCGGCCGGGTGGGCCGCAGCTCGGACCAGTGGGTCGACTTCGACTTCCACGGCCACCAGATCGTCGCCAGCTTGGTGATCGGCGCGGGCATGGTGGCCGAGAACAGCAGCGTACAGGGGCCTTCCGGCGTGGCGTCGAGGATTTTCCGCGAGATCCTCGCGAAAGCCCATGTCGAGCATTTCGTCGGCCTCATCATGCACGACAGTGCGCAGCGCGGATAGGTCGAGCGCGAGTCCGGCGCGCTGGTAAGCGTCTCTGAGTCGAGAACAGGGAATCGGACGAAAGGCGCCGCTATCGGGCTAACGGCGCCTTGTCTCCCTTCATTAACCGGGCTTCGTTCCTATGCCGGCGCTGGCTGGCAGCCGAGTGAGACTTCCCGACGCCAAACGCCGGGAAGTCCCCCACCTGGTCAGAAGTTGACCTGCGCCCTTACGCCGTAAGTGCGCGGCGCCAGCAGGCGCGTGGCGAATGCCGGAAGCGACTGATAGCTGTTGATCTGCGTGGTGGCGGTGATCGACACCTCGTTGGTCAGGTTGTCGACATAGGCGCGGATGGAATACGTGTTGCGCGGATCCTCGTAACCAAGGCTCAGGTTGATCCGGGTCGAGCTGTTCGCCATGCCTTCCGGCAGGTACGAGACATCTGATTGGTACGAGCTTTCGTAGCGCGCATTGGCCCCTGCCACGATCTGCCCGCCGTTCGACAGCGGGAAGCTCTGTTCGAGCCCGCCTACAAGCGTCCACTTCGGCGAACGCATGGTCGTCTGCCCGGAGCAATCCACGATCGATTGCGGCGGAGTACCTGGCGAAACCGTGCAGTCCGTCCGCGCCGCCGGCGGCGGAGCAAGCGTGAGGATCGTGAACTCGTCGTACTTGGACTTGAGATACTGCCCCTGGAAGTTCAACCTCGTGGTGGGCGTCACCACGAACTGGCTGTCGAGATCGATACCGTAGGCGTGGGACTTGCCCGCGTTCTCGGTCACAAGGGTGGAGAAGGGCGGATTGCCGACAAGCTTGATGAAGCTGACCTGCTGGTTGGTGTAATTGAGGTAGAAGCCCTCGACGTTGAACTGGACGCGGTTGTCGAAGAACCGGTTCTTCGAGCCAATCACGTAGGAGGTCACCAGCTCAGGTTCGTAAATGGAACCGCCCGGCGCGCCGTAATAGAACCCGCCCGCCTTGAAGCCGGTGCTGACGTTCGCATAGAGCAGGTTCTGCTCGCCGGCGTCGAACTCGATGCCGGCCTTCCAGTTCACCTTCTCCCAGGAGCGGTCCCCGACAACCACGATGGTAGGCGTGCCGGATTCGACCGTTGGAAGGACAGGGTCCGGACCGACGAGCGGCGACAGCGTATAGCGGCGGCTGTTCGAGGTCTTCTTCTCGTAGGTGTAGCGGATGCCGCCGACGAGCCGGAGGGCGTCGGTCACCTCGTAGCTGAGCTCGGTGAACAGCGCGCCGGTCCAGCCGGTCAGGTTGGTCCACTGGTCGGCAAAATTGCGGTTTCGCGCACCTTCGCTGCTCGCATGGGCGCGCGTCTTCGTGTCGAGGTAGTAGGCGCCCACGACGTAACCGAACCGCTGCCAACCCGGAGAGGCAAGGCGCAGTTCAACCGATTTCTGCTCCGGATGCTGGTTCTCAACCAGCTGCCAGCCCGTCGCCGTGCTGCGATAGCTGACGTCGGACTTGCGGTAGCCGGCCACCAGCGAGACGGTGCCGAGGCTCGTCGTCCAATCGACGTTCAGCCCGACTCCGTAATAGTCGCTGTCGAGGTAAGGATCGGGCGATTGAACCGCGAGCCCGGCATTGGTGTAGAAGCTGTCGAGGTCGGCAACGCCCGTGTAGGGATCGTCGACGAAGCAGCTCGTGCCCGGCAGGCCCAGCACCGAACATTGCATGCGGAGGGTCGCACCGGCACCCTTTCCGCCCTCGTGTGACCAATCGGCGCTGAGCAGGACCGACACGTCCCCACTTTCGTACAGCAGCGATGCGCGGGCGGCCTTCAAATCCTCGTCGTTGGTGCCGTCGCTCATGTAGCCGTCATGGCTGGCCCGGTGACCCGCGACACGGAATGCGACCTGGTCCGACAGCGGAACGTTCAACGCCGCGTTGAAATCGAAGCGATCGTAGCTTCCGACATCCACCCCGAACGAGCCGCCCAGCGCGAAGTCGGGCCGCTTGGTGATGATGTTGATCGCGCCGCCCGTGGCGTTCCGGCCGTAGAGGGTCCCCTGCGGGCCCTTGAGCAGTTCCACGCGCTCGAGGTCGTAGAACATGCCGCGGAACGTCGTCGGCGTGGCGAGGTAGACGCCGTTCAGGTTCACAGCGATCGAAGGATCGGCGAAGGCATTGCCGCTGAGGTTGCTGACCGAACGAACGGTGAAGGTCGTGTAGGGGCCCCCGCTCGGCTGGATCTCGATACCGGCCGTTTGGCGCGCCAGTGCCTCGATGTTCGTGACGCCCGCATTGCGCAGGTCGTCACCACTGACCACGGCGATCGAGAGAGCGGCGTTCTGGACGTTCTCCTCACGTCGCTGCGCGGTGACGATGATATCGCCAATACCGACCGACTGAGAAGCTGTTTCACTCTGGTCATCCGCCTGGGCCATGGCCGGCGTCGCGAAAGCCGCCGACAGCGCGATCAAGGAAGCGCCGATCAAAGTCCGATTCATATTATCCTCCCCTGTGTCCGGCGATGGGAAAAAGGGGCTGGGGCACGCGTGTCGACGTCGGGAAGTGAATTTACCGGACATCGCTCGCGCCGGCCCGCCCCTCCGGGCCTGCCTCAACCCCAGGCTCCCTCATGGATCATTCCATTCGGCGGCAGTTACCCCAGAGTGTGGCGCCCAAAAAATGAATTGATTGGCGAAACGATATGATCAGTCTGCATATCATTGCGCGATGCATTGGCCGCTGAAAGCAGCAGCAATGTCACGCAGGTCCAGTGGATGCCGCCCTTTAGCGAGGCAGCGCGCGGCTCACTTCGGTCACGAACGACCGAAACCACTCGTCGGCCCGGCGGGTGGCGAAGGACGGATGCCAGATCAGTCTCGTTTCGAGCAAAGGCAAATTCAGCGGTAAGGGCACGGTATGCAGTCCGTGCCGCGCCCTCAGGAATGCCGCCATCCTCGTCGGGGCAAGCATAACGAAGTCGGTCCGCGCAATCAGCGGCGGAACCGACGAGAACTGGGTCATCTTCACAGCAAGATTTCGCACCAACCCGGCGTTGGCGAGGGCCTGGTCGATCATGCCGCCGATCCGGCCCGCGCCATCAATGGGCACATAGATATGGCGGGCCGCGGCGTACCGCTCCAAAGTCAGCTTGCCGCGCCGGAGGGGATTGTCCGGAGCCATGACGATCTCGGCGCCTTCGTCCTCTATCAGCAGGATGGACTCGAAGGGCGAGCCGGGGTCACCCGACGCCGCGATGAGGAAGTCGACGTTGTTACGCAGCAGGCCGTCAAGGCCCTGCGGTATCGAGCCGACGGTCACGTTCAGGCCGAGGTTGGGCCCAGACTCGATCATGCTGCTGGTCAACTCGCTGAAGAACAGCGGCGCGGCATAGTCACTCAGGAACAGGCGGAAGCTGTGCTCGCTCGAAGCAGGGTCGAAGTCGGCGGGGTCGAGCGAGGCCCGAAGTTGCGCCAACAAGGGAGCGATCGTCCCGGCCAGTTCGATCGCCCGGGTGGTAGGTTCGACGCCGCGGCTCTTCCGTATGAACAGCTCGTCCCCGATAAGATCGCGCAAGCGGCGGAGCGAATGGCTCACTGCCGATTGCGACATGTTCAGGCGCTGCGCCGCACGCGTCACGTTGCGCTCAAGCGCGACCGCCTCGAACACGGTGATGAGATTGAGCGGCAGCGGGCGTTTCGCCATGCCATGAGTATTTTGCATATTAGAGGCACATTCAATTCATTTTTTCCGACACGCATCAAGGTGTAGGCTGCCCGCCGAACGGAATTTTGGAGAGAAGCATGGAGCCGATCGTCATCATCGCGGCCGTCAACGGCGGGTACAATCAGCCTAACGGCATCACGAAAGTGCCGCTGACGCCGCTCGAAATAGCAGAGGAGGCTGTGCGCTGCCGCGAGGCCGGCGCCGCCATCCTGCACTTCCACGCCCGCGACGAGGACGGCATCACCACTGGTGATCTCGAAATCTTCCGCGAGACGATCCGCCTTGTTCGCGAACGGACCGATATCCTGATCCAGACGACCAACGGCATCGGTGCGCGCAAGGACAAGCAGACCGGCGAATGGATCCGCCCGACCGACGAGGACCGGATCGCGCTGCTGAATATCGAGCCTCGCCCCGATCTCTATGGCGCCGCCACGGGATCGACCGACTTCTACCACCCGTTCGGCGGACAGCACAACGAGCGCCCGTTCGTGAACAACCGCGAATGGCTCGCCACCTCGATCAGGCACGCGCACAGCCGCGGCACCGCGATCGAGTTCGAGGTGGTCCACCTCCCCGCGCTCTATCGCCTCAAGCGCCTTGCCGACGAAGGCGTGTTCGACGCCAATGCCGATTACCTCTGGCTCAACTACGGCGCCGGGATCGGCAACATCCCGGGCACTCCGCGGGTCATCGTCCAGTCGATCGACGAAGGGAAACTGCTGTTCCCCAATGCCAAGTTCGGCGTCCTCGGGGCCGGGCACTACCAGTTCCCGATCGCCGCCGTCGGCATGGCCGCCGGTTGTCACACGCTTCGCGTCGGCCTTGAGGATAACATGTTCCGGGCGAACGGCGAACCTGCGGAATCGAACCACCAGCTGATCGCGGAGATGGTCGAATTGGCGAAGTTCTTCCGCCGCGTTCCCGCAACGCCCGAGCAGGCCGTGGAAATTCTCGGCCTTCGGCGCAACGTGGACGCCAGCACCTCTCAGACCGTCCCGGCCTGAGGTGGTGAGCACGCCGCGGGACGGCAGGTTGTGACCAAAGCAGAACGGACTGCATCCGCAGACTGGCTCACGGTCTTTCTGTGCGCCTTCGTCTACTTCCTGGACGGGATGCTGCCGACCATGCTCGGGCCGCTTGCGCCCGCGATCGCTCACGAATTCCAGCTCGGCCCGGCAGCAATGGGCCCGCTGTTCTCGGCCACCGTGATCGGCCAAAGCGCGGGCCTGGTGCTTATGCCCGTGGTCGCCAAGTCGATCGGCCATCGCGCCAGCGTGGTATTGTCGCTGGCCGGCCTCGGCCTGTTCCAGATGTGCACCGGGTTCGCCCCCGGTTTCGGGGCGTTGTTCGCGTTTCGCGTGGCAGAGGGTTTCTTCCTCGGGGGTGCCTTGCCGAGCGCGATGGTGCTGGTTGCGCGAGCAGTGCCGCCAGCGCGACGCGGAACCGCGGTGATGAGCCTTTTCGTCGGGCTCGCTGCCGGCGCAACGATGGCCGGCTTCGTCAGCCGCCATTTTGTCGACGGCAGCGACTGGCGCATCCTGCTCTCGAGCAGCGGCGCCTTTGCCCTCGCGATGGGGGTAGCGCTCCACTGGTTCCTTCGGCCCAGGAACGACGCGGCCGAGCAGCAGGCCGCCAAGGGGCGCCTGCGCCAGATCGCGATGCCGCCATTCCTGACCGGCACGCTGATGCTGTGGGCCCTGTTTGTCTGCGCCTACACCATCTTCTACGCGCTGACCTACTGGCTGCCCTCGCTGCTCGTCTCGGTTGGACGGAGCCGGGAAGTCGGCGCCTATGCCACGATGGCCTTCAATTTCGGAGGGCTGGCTGCGAGCTTGCTGATCGGACTGCTGATCGATCGCTTTGGCGAACGGCGCACGCTCATTTCCATGTTCTCGATAACCGCGCTGCTTCTGCCGCTGTGCGGAGCGATGCTGGTCGTGATGCCCGACTTCCAGTTCATCCTGCTGCTGACCGTGACCGGCTTCTTCCTCCTGTCGGGCTATGCAGGCATCAACGTGGTGCTGGTGTCCTACTATCCAGATGCGTTGCGGGCGGTAGGCGCTGGCTGGGCGAAAAGTGTCGGCAGGCTCGGCACGATCGTCTCGCCGGTGCTCGTAGGGCTGGCCTTGCAGTACAACCTGCCGGCCGGCGACATCCTGATCATGTTCGCCGTGCCCGCAGTCATCGCCGCAGCCATCCTGTGGTGGATCGGCAGGTTATCCGTGGCGCGCGCCGAGTCCTGATCCGGGCCAGGGCTCACGATCACTGCCATTCGGGACGGCCTGCTCGCGGAGCACCTAGGCGTGACGGCAAGCAAGGTATCGGCAGATATCGAGAAGCAGGGATCGCTGATCGGCGCGATCGGGAAACTGCGCGGCAGGGGCCGCTCGCTTGTCCCTTGCAAGGTTCCGGACCTGCCGGCGATCCCACCTCGCCCCCGACGCGGTGCCGCGGACGGCTTCGAACCCGGTCGACGGCCACGACGTCCCGGTCCCGCACTTCGGCATCGTGCTCACGCTCGAAGACTGGCGGGCCCTCGCCGACCGGCTGGCCGCCGCCGGCACCGAGCTCGTCATCGAACCCCACGTCCGCTTCCACGGCCAGCCCGGCGAACAGGCGACGATGTTCTTCCGCGCCCCCTCGGGCAACGCGATCGAGATGAAGGCTTTCGTCGACCCCGGCCAGCTGTTCGCGAAGGACTGAGATCTCCGACGCGGCGGAGCCGCTTTGTCACACGAAGACACAAAGCCGCGAAGATGCAGCGCCGGGTCGCCACGTCGCGCGACACCTTCGTGCCTTCGTGTCCTTGTGTGAATCAAGCCATTCCGCTTCCCCGCTCGGCCACTCGCGCTGGTTGCTGGCGCACTGGAGCGAGCCCCGCCTGATGAGCGTCGCGGCGCGCCGCGCCTGGCTCGAGCCCGACCTCGCCCCGCTGGCCTATCGGCCGCTGGCGCCCGGGCTCGTCACGGGCTAACCCCGCGTCATGGCACGGCATCGCACGATGCAGCGCTTCGCGCGCTGGCACGTCTGGCTCGGCTGGCTGGCAGGCTTCCCGCTGCTGATGTGGGCGGTCACCGGGCTGTTCATGGTCGCCCGCCCGATCGAGGAGGTCCGCGGCGAGCACCTGCGCGCGCCGCAACCCGCGATCGACCCCGCCGGCCTCGTCTTGCCCGCGCGCATTGGCGAGCCGATCCTCGAGTCCCGGCTCGTTGCGCAGCCCGCCGGCCCGGCGTGGATCGTCACCTCGGCGCAAGGTGCCCGCTGGCGCTACTCGGCGACCACCGGGGCCGCGTTGCCGCCGGTCGTGCGCCGCGAGGCGCAGGAGATCGCCGAGGCGGCCTATGCGGGCGACGCCCGGCTCGCGGCGCTGACCTACTTCCCGGCCGGCGCGGCGCCGCTCGAGGCGCGCACCGATGGCGCGACCTGGCGCGCCCGTTTCGCCGACGACACTCACGTCTACATCGACGACGCGACCGGCGAGGTGCTCGCGCTGCGCACCCCGCAGTGGCGGCTCTACGACGTCATGTGGGGCCTGCACATCATGGACCTCCAGACCCGCGAGGACAGCCACCACCCGATCCTGCTGCTCTTCGCCGCGCTCGCCGCGGTCAGCGCGCTGCTCGGCTGCGTGCTGCTGTTCCGCCGCCGCAAGGCGCGCCTGCGGCTCGGCTGATGGACGCGCCCACCGCCATGCTCACGCTGCCCGCGTGGCTCGACCTCGTCGGCATCGCGGTGTTCGCGCTCAGCGGCGCGCTGCTCGCGACGCGTCTCAGGATGACGATGGTGACGGTGATCTTCTTCGCGCTCGTCACCGGGGTCGGCGGCGGCTCGGTGCGCGACCTGTTGATCGGCGCGCCGGTGTTCTGGGTCCACGACCCGTGGGTCGCGCCGGTCATCCTGCTGGTCTCGCTGATCGCCTGGTACACGCCATCGCGCTGGTGGGACGGACCCGGGCTCGTGTGGGCCGACGCCGTCGGTCTCGCCGTCTACGCCGTGCTCGGCACCGCCAAGGCGCTGGCCTACGAGGTCGAGGCCGTTCCCGCCGCGCTGATGGGGGTGATCACCGGCTGCGTCGGCGGCATCATCCGCGACGTCCTCGCCGGCACCCCGTCGATCCTGATGCGCCCCGAGCTCTACGTCACCGCTGCCGCCCTCGCCGCCGCGCTGTGCGCCGCCGGCACGCTGGCCGGCCTGCCGCTGCCGGTGGTCTGGACCGTCTCGGCCCTGGCCGGCTTCGCCCTGCGCGGCGCCGCGCTGCGCTGGCACATCGAGCTGCCGGGCTATTCTCGCGAATAGCAAGTCCTCCCCGCGCAAGCTCGGGGAGAATTGCGCTAATCCGCCTGCGCTACCGCATAGCCGAGATCCGCATCCACCCCGGCCGCGTCCCGCTCGGCACGCGCCCGCGCATAATAGTCATCGTCGTACTGCCGGTCCTCGGCCGGCTCGGCATGGGCCGTGCCCGACCCGCCGACGCCGCTGACGTAGCCCGAGCCGTCGACCCGGCACCAGTAGCTCATCCCGCCGTCGAGCACCCCCGAGACGCGCCAGCCGTCTGCCTCGCGCGCCACCGCGTCGACGCTGCCGACCCGGTCGCCGCCCTGCTCGATCTCGGCCACGCAGCTGTCGACCGCCCGGGCCATGCCGCCGCTGCGATAATCGCTCGAATACGGCTGCTGGTAACCCGCGTCGTCGGGATAGGGCGCGGGCTCGGGATAGGGCCGGTTGCGCTCCTTGCTGGCCGCGCTGGCGATCGCGGCGATCCCGCCGAGGATCAGCACGCCGGCGAGCACGTCGCCGGCATCGACGGTGTCGCGGTGGCGATGGCGGCCCCATCCGCGATGGCGGCGGTTCTCGACGTCGAGCTGGTCGGCCTTGACCGACTGCTGCCCGGCGACGCGCGGCAGCTCGACCGCCGCAGCGGGCGTTGCGAGCATGGAAAAGGCCGCGGCGACGGCGGTCGCGGCGGCCAGCTTGGTCCTGAACAGGGTCATCTGCGTTCCCCTACCGGAGCGCGGCGCGCTCCCAGGCCAATGCCGCTAGCCGTACCCGGCTTGCGGAAGGCTGAACCGGGCGCCCCGCAAGGCGCCCGGTTCGCGAGGCCGTCACAGGCCCCGGATGCCGCTGTAGTCGAGGTCGACCACCCGGCCATGTCGCACCTTGCAGGTGAACTTGCCGGCGTCGTAGCCGCTGTAGCGGTTGTTCCAGCCGCGCCAGTCGTTGCCCCACCCGCGGCGCCAGTTGGCATTGCGGGTGTTGACCGCGATCCGGCCCTTGACGGTGTAGCCGTCGCGCTTGCGGTCGATGTCGCGAATGTCGGTCACCTTGGCCGTGCCGCCCCACGAATAGCGGCTCGCGTTGCGCTCGGCGGCGTGGACGCACTGCTCGATGGCCTGGCGCGGGTTGCCCGCGGGGCCGTAGTTGTAGCCACGGCCGCGGCGGTCGTAGTATCGGCTGTCGTAACGGTCATTGTTGCTCGCCGCCGCGGCTACCGCGGCGATCCCGCCGATGATCAGCGCACCGGCAATGATGTCGCCGGCATCGATGCGGTCGTCGCCACGCGCCATCGCCGGCGTCGCCGACCCCATGACCATCGCGCCAGCCGCGACGGTGGCGATCGTCCCTTTGGCCAGGGCTTTGGTAAGGGTCTTCATAACTCTGCTCCTCTCGGACATCGGGGCGAAATGCCCGTCACGAGAGTGCTGCTACCCAAACCGCGATGTGGTCACGCTGAATGCAGCTGTTAGGCGCCGTTCAGCTAACCATCGTGTTTCCTGAACATCGGCAACACGATGATCCGCCGCCACGCCGGCAGCCTACTCCGCCACCTCCAGCCCGGTCCAGTAGGCCAGGAACGCCAGCACGTCCGCCGCCTCCTCGATCGCCTTGTCGGTCGGCTTGCCCGAGCCGTGCCCCGCGCGCGTCTCGATCCGGATCAGCTGCGGCTTCGGCCCGAGGTTGGCCGCCTGCAGCGCCGCGACGTACTTGAAGCTGTGCCCCGGCACCACGCGATCGTCGGTATCCGCGGTGGTCACGATCAGCGCCGGATAGGGCGTGTTGGGCCGAATGTTGTGCAGTGGCGAATAGGCTCGCAAGACCCGGAAATCCTCCTCCTTCGAAGGATACCCGTAGTCGTCGACCCAGTACCGCCCCGCGGTCCAGCGGTCGAACCGCAGCATGTCCATCACGCCGACCTGCGCGTTCCCGGCCGCGAACAGCTCGGGCCGCTGGTTGACCACCGCGCCGACGAGCAGTCCGCCGTTCGAGCCGCCCTGGACGGCAACCTCGCTCGCCACTCCCTCGGCCTTGAGGAACTCGGCTGCGGCGATGAAGTCGTCGAACACGTTCTGTTTGTTGGCCAGGCGCCCGCCGTCGTGCCACGCCTTGCCGTACTCGCCGCCGCCGCGGATGTTGGCCAGCGCGAACACCCCGCCCGCCTCGATCCAGGCCAGCCGGCTGGCCGAGAACCCCGGAGTCATCGACACGTCGAACCCGCCGTAACCGTAGAGCAGGGTCGGCGCCGGCCCGCTGACGTCCTTGCGGCGAACGATGAACACCGGCACCCGCGTGCCGTCCTTCGAGGCATAGAACCGCTGCTCGACGGCGATGCTCTCGGGGTCGAACTTGAGCTCGGGCGCGGCGAACACCGAAGTCTCGCCGGTCGCGGTGTCGAGCCGGTAGATCGTCGCGGGGCGATTGAAGCTCGAGAAGGCATAGAACGTCTCGGGGTCGCCGGGCTTGCCGGTGAAGCCCGAGACGCTGCCGATCCCTGCCAGCTCTACCGGTGCCAGCTCCCGGCCCGCGAGGTCGAACGTCCGCGCCACCGAGCTCGCGTCCCTGAGATACGACAGGATCAGCCGCTCGCCGACGATCGAGGCCGCGTCGATCGGCTGCTCCTGCTCGGGCACCACCTCGACCCAGTCCGCACCCTGTGCATCGAGATCGATCTTCACCACCTTGTAGCGCGGCGCGTCCTCGTTGGTCGCGAACCACAGCGTGCCGCCGGTCGAATCGATCAGGCTCCACGCATTGTCGAACCCGGTGACCAGCGCGCGCGTGGCCCAGCCGAACTCGCCGCGCGCGGCGAGGTCGATCACCCGCACTTCGTACTTGGCGTCGGTCCCGATCGACGAGGTGATCACCGCCCAGCGCCCGTCGGTCGTCACGCTCGCGGTGTGGTTGCGCTCGGGGTGCTCGGGTGTCGCGAAGACCAGCTCGTCCGCGTCCTGCGGCGTCCCCAGCCGGTGGAAATAGACCGCCTGGTTGTAGTTCAGCGCCTGGAAGTCCTGGCCCGCCTCGGGCTCGGGGAAACGCGAATAGAGAAACCCTTCCTCGCCGACCCAGGCAAGGTCGGTGAACTTGGCCCAGCGAATCTCGTCCGGCAGCGGCTCGCCACTCGCCACGTCGAGCACGCGCAGGATGCGCCAGTCGGATCCGCCGTCCTGCACCGAGTACAGCACCTTCGAACCGTCGGGCGAGGCGCGCCAGTCGCTGAGCGCGGTCGCCGCATCGGCCGCCCAGGCGTTGGGATCGATCAGCAGCCGCTGCTCGCCCTGCAGCCCCTCGCGCACGTAAAGCGGCGACTGGTTCTGCAGCCCGGAGTTGTACGTGTAGAAGTACCGGTTCCCCCGCTTCACCGGCACCGAGAACCTCGCGAAGTCGAACAGCTCGCCGATCCGCTGCCTGAACCACCCGCGTGCCGGCAGCTTCGCCAGGTACGCGTCGGTCACCGCGTTCTGCCGCTCCACCCACTCGGCCACTTCGGCGCTGTTGCGCACGTCCTCCTCGAGCCAGCGATAGGGGTCGGCGATCGTCTCGCCGAACAGCGTCTCCACCACGTCGTCGCGGCGGGTCTCGGGATAAGGGGGAGCGGTCATGTCCTGCGCGTGCACCGAAACGGAAAGAGCCGCCGCATAGACAGCGGCAACCAGAACGGGAAGACGCATCGGGAACTCCGCAATTGCGACTGCTCCCGACCGTAACAGTCCCGGCGGCCGCCGCAAGACTGCCCTGGACCGAGAGCGTGGCGATACAAACTCTTACAATTTCGGCACGCTTCGCCACCGCTTAGGCGCTTGGAAAAGCTCGGTCCTCAATGCAGACTGCCCGCAACGACAATATGGCGAACACGCGTTCGCGAGAGGGGATGACGAACATGCGCCGGTCATGGCTCTATTCTGGCCTGCTTTCCTTGCCACTCGTGATGGCGACCGGCGGAACCGCAGCCGCGCAGGATCATGCCCACGTTGACCCGACGGCGGACGCCGCCGCGGAGGCGCCGGTTGCGGCGAAGCGCAAGGTGCGCTGGTCCGATCCGGCGGCCTGGCCCGGCGGCAAGGTGCCGGCGGCGGGGGACGCGGTCGTCATTCCGCGCGACACCGA